>Ga0153946_1000956_pt1 | contig 12614 bp, 15 predicted proteins | sample TSNJ030MetaG_FD_104751 | JGI IMG/M metagenome (GOLD analysis project Ga0153946, IMG submission 104751) | Attine ant fungus gardens microbial communities from New Jersey, USA - TSNJ030 MetaG | ecosystem: Host-associated > Fungi > Mycelium > Unclassified | place: USA: New Jersey, Wharton State... | reverse complement strand
GGCAAGAAGTTCTTTGACCGGATGAAAACGGATCACAAAGAGGATATTTTAAAAGCTGCACAGGCGGCAGCAGATCGAGGAGGCACATAATGACAATTATTGATTACATGCGGCAGAAATTGAAGGAATACCCAAAGATCGCGGAGTTTCTGGCCGGTGATGACATCCACATTGACTTCACGGACCCGGAACCGACCAACTACGGATTTAGCAGTACCGGGGACAGCCTGCTTAAAGAAGACCTGCTGGGGAACCAGACCAGGCAGCATAATTTTATGCTGTACGCAGTGGGACAGTCGTTTAACGACTATACCCGATTGGCCAACAGTAACTTTTTGCTGGAGCTGGGTTACTGGCTGGAGCAGCTGCCGGAGGAATCCGGGATTGAACCAAGGGGGACATTCAAGAAAGCGTGGGCGGCCAACGCCATGGCGATGATGCCCATGGGAGAAGCAATATCAGACGGCGTAATGTACCAGATACAGATATACGCCCAGTACAAAGTAGAAAGTGAGGATATTTTGATATGATAAAGATGAATCTACAGCTCTTTGCGGAATCCGGGAAGATCAAGCGCCAGTTCATGGGCCATATGATCAACACCAAGCTTCCCACGGAGACGACAGATGCTTATGAGCGGATCGGGGAAGATCTGGAAGAGTACAACGTTGAGATGAATGCCAACGTAGAAACCAAGAATAACATCCTGGGGGAAACCAGCGTTGTCCTTGACAGTTATCAGCCGCAGGCCAGCGTAGAGCCGTACCGGGCAAAGATCGGGTCAAAGATGTTTGCCCGCCTGCAGGGGATTATTGACGAGAGGCAGACTCTGGATGACTTAAAGACGGACGTGCTTGAAGTGCATTTATGGGAGGAGCCTGTCGCCGGCACTTATGAGGCTTATAAAGAAGAGGTCATTATTGAGGTTTCCAGTTATGGCGGAGATTATACCGGATACCAGATCCCGTTCAACATCCACTATACCGGTGTGCGGACAAAAGGGACCTACAACCCTGCAACGAAAGCATTTACCCCGGACAGCGATTGAAGAGCGGCAGCCTCCATGTTAGAGCTGGAGCTTCCGGAAGCGGCGGGGGATGAAGGGGAAGCAGAAGAAAGTGAGGAATTGACAAATGGCGAAGATGCGGAACCTGTCACTGAATGACGGGTTTGAGAGTTTTACGATCAACAATGACAAGGACCGGGTGATCCGGTTCAACCCGGCAGATCCAAACCTGCTCCAGCGGTATCACCAGGCCATGAGTGATATTGACGAGGCAAAGGATAAGATTGATGAGGATGTCCTGCTGGGTCCGGATGGCAAACCCGTGAAAGAAGACACAACAGGGGCTGTTGCGGCTGCCCTGCGTGAGGCCGATGACATTATCCGCAAAAGCCTGAATTACATGCTCAATGCGGATGTGTATGACACCGTATTTGGCGGCCAGTCACCTTTTTGCATTGTCGGAAACGGTGAATACCTGTTTGAGGCCTTCCTGAACTGCATCGGCCCGGTTATCAAAGACTCCATTACCGAGTCCGTCAGGGCCAGCGAGAAGCGCAAAGACAGGTATCTGAAAGGATATAAAAAGTGATCGGCCGGCTTCCGGTATCCCTGGAGATTGCCGGTACTGAATGGGATATCAGGACGGATTACCGGGATGTTCTGGTGATCATGGCGGCCTATAACGATCCGGAGCTGTCTGACGGGGAGAAGGCGGAAGTTATGCTGAATATCCTGTATGAGACATTCGAGCTGATCCCGCGGGAGCACTGGGAAGAGGCGGCCAAAAAGGCGGTATGGTTCCTTGACTGCAGCCAGACGGAATCAGATAAGAAGCCGCAGAAAAAGCTGATCGACTGGGAGCAGGATGAGCCGCTGCTGTTTCCGGCAGTCAACAAAGTGGCCGGAAAAGAGGTCAGGGCACTTGAATACCTGCATTGGTGGACCTTTATGGGCTATTTCATGGAAATTGAGGGAGACGGACTTTTCTCCACGGTTCTTGGAATCCGCCAGAAGCAATCAAAGGGAAAGCGATTGGAGAAGTGGGAGCAGGAATTTTACCAGAATAACAGGGACATGTGTAAAATCAGGACCAGGTACACACAGGAAGAGCAGGAAGAAATTGATTATTACAATAAGCTGCTGGGTTAAGGCGTGTAACGACGTCTTATTTTTATGCCCGGAATTGAGGTGATTGCATGGCATATGACGGCAGTTTGAAATTTGATACAAAAGTCAATACGGACGGATTTGAAAGCGGAATATCATCGCTGAAAGATGTCATGGAACGGCTGACGTCCGCCGTCGAGAAGCTTACGGAGTCCATCATGGATTCGTTCCAGAGTGCAGGCAACGCAGCCGAATCCATTGGCAGCAAGGCGGAGAAGTCAGCTGCCGGAGTAGAGGAAATCGGCGATGCCGCCAAGCGTGCGCAGAAGGACGTGGCAGACCTGGAGAAGCAGATGGAGGCGATTACGGTCACCCGGCACGATGATGAACCTGCGCCTGAATTACCCCCGGAGGAAATGAGGACAGCACCGCTAAACGGAGAGTTTCAGCAGTACGGTGCGGAGGTCCAGCAGTTCGTTGACCAGTATGCTGCGGGAATGAATGAAACGGAGCAGCACACCAATGAGTTCAGGCAGGAAATCGAGATGCTGACCGCGCAGTTGAAGGCACTGGAACAACAGGGATTATACTTTGGTGACGAAGAATATGACGAAGCGTTCATGAGGCTGTCGGCATCAAAACAGGCGCTGGCGGAATATAAGCGGGAATTGACGAAGCCGCTTCCGCCACCGGATACGGACCGTGCCGGGCAGCATACCAATGAATTCAGACAGGAAATCGAATCACTTAGTGCCCAACTAAGGGAAATGGAACAGCAGGGACTGTATTTCGGCGATGACAATTACGATGAAACTTACATGAAGCTGGCAAAGGTAAAACAGGCCCTGGCCGACTATAAGAAAGAAATGCTCAGTCCGGCACCGGATGCAGAAATTCCCGTGAAGCTGGATATGAACTCATTTGAAGGACAAAAGCAGCAGCTGAAACAGCAGCTGGCCGATCTGGAGAAGCAGGGCATCACACTGGGCAGCCCCGATTATGACGCTGCCTATGTTGCCCTGCAGCGGGTGATCCAGGCCGAGCGTGAGTACAAAAAGTCCCTGATGGAAACGGACGAGGCGCAGAACAGGGCCAGCGGCTCGGCCGGCGACCTGAAGCGGTCACTTGATGATGTGTCCAGGTCCTCAAAGAAAGCAGACAAGGCCGCCGTCCCTCTTACAAAGAGCATCCTGAAGCTTGGTAACATGTTTAAGCTGATGCTGCTGCGCATGGCCATGCGTGCGGTTATCGATGGCGTGAAGGAGGGCATGCAGAACCTCGCCCAGTATTCGGACGAGACGAACGCGTCGATGTCCAGCCTGCAATCCTCTCTGCTGTACCTTAAAAATGGTTTTGCGACTGCCTTTGCACCGATACTAAGCTACATCGTACCGGCGCTGAATGCACTGATTGATGCGATCGCCGCCGCCCTTGCGTGGATTGCCCAGTTGTTCGCAGCGCTCTCCGGAAAAGGGACCTATGTGAAGGCAAAGAAAACGCAGGAAGATTATGCCGCCAGTCTCAAGAAGACCGGCGGAGCTGCCAAAGCGGCCGGAAAAGAGGCCGAACGCTCGACGGCATCCTTTGACAAACTGAATGTGATATCGGAGCAGGGCAGCGGTTCCGGAGGCGGCGGAGGTGCAACGGATCCATCGGATATGTTTGAGACGGTAGAGGTGTCCGGCGAACTGGTGAACATACTGGATGTCTTGAAAAATAAATGGAGTGAAGTCGCTTCGTTATTTAGCAAGGGCTTTTCCTTTGGCCTGGGCGACACAACTTCCAGAATAAAGACCATCACAGACGGCCTGCAGTCAATCAAACGCAGCATGAAGGAAATATTTACGGATCCGGGAGTCCAAAAGGCCGCCAGGAACTGGGCAGAGACCGTTGTGTATAACCTGGGCGTAGCAGCCGGTTCGGTGGCATCCATCGGACTGACGATAGCAGCAAACCTGATCGGAGGTATGGCGCTATACCTGGAAGAAGCAAAGGACCGGATCAGGCAATACCTCATCAGCATGTTCGACATCTCCGCCGGGACGAGTACGATTGTGGCCAACTTTATGGCGGCATTTGCCAATATCTTTTCGGCCCTTGCAGGCGAAAACGGCCAGCAGCTGACGGCCAACCTGATCGGACTGTTTACGGAGGCGTTTATGGGTGTGAGCGAGCTGGCGGCGAAGTGGGGAAGGGATATCCTGGATGCGCTCCTGACCCCGATCACGAATAATCAGGAGAAGTTCAAATCCGCGTTCAATGGCCTGCTTGGAATTGCCGCCCAGGTGATGGGTGACCTGAAAAAGATCATGACGGATTCTTTCCAGAAGATGAATCAGACGTATGATGCACATGTAAAGCCGATGTTCGATTCCTTCCGGGACGGATTAACCGAAATTTATGGCGTGGCCCTGGAGGCGTTTGAGACACATATCCTCCCGTCGATGCAGAAGGTGGCTGATAAGTTTTCGGAGTTCCGGGAAAAACATTTACAGCCGCTCATTGACCGTTTCATAGAATTCGGCGGCAAGGTGGCGGACACTGTGAAGATCATCTGGGAGAATGCCCTGAAGCCGTTCCTGATCTGGGCAACACAGACGTTTGCACCGCTGCTCGGGACCGCGATAGAGGGGGTTGGGACATTCTTTAACGGACTGTTTGAGACCGTGGCCGAAGTGATGGGAAACATCCTGGATGCCCTGGAGGGCGTTCTGACATTTATCCAGGGGGTTTTTACTGGCGATATGGATCTGGCGCTGAATGGAGTCAAGAACATCTTTAAAGGCGTGTTTAACGGCATCATCACGATTGTGGAGAGGGCCGTTAATGCGATTGTGAAAGGGCTTAATGGCGTCAGCTTCGATGTTCCTGACTGGGTGCCGGGGATCGGCGGCAATCATTTTGGATTTAGTTTAAGAACAGTAGATCTTCCCCGACTTGCGACGGGCACCGTGGTGCCGCCCCGGGCGGGAGAGTTTGCGGCTATCCTGGGTGACAACAACCGGGAAACAGAGGTGGTATCACCGCTTAGCACTATAAAGCAGGCGCTGATAGAGGCGTTGGGAGCGTTTGGCGGCATGGGGAGTGGCGACACCTATTTAACGGTAGAACTGGACGGAGAGACAGTGTATCAGAATGTTATCAGGCGGAACCAGGCCACAAAGAATCGGACGGGTGTAAATCCGCTGCTGGAGTAGTAAAGGAGGAATGACATGGCTTATCAGGGCTGGCTTATCATGTTCGGGAGTACAAAGCTTCCGAACAGCTACCTGGAAAAATACGAGGAAACACCGAACCAGCGCCTGGAGCTGGATGCGTACCGGGATGCGGCGGCCCTCCTGCACCGGGAAACTTCCGCGAGTTATAAAAGCTCTATTATCGTGCCGATCAGGAAGCTGTACCTGGGCGAGAAGATCGTGCTGAAAGCGATTGTGGACTCCGGAGTCATTGATGCCCGGCAGCGGATGGTGGCCGTAACCTGCTGGAACAGCGAGGAAATGGACTATCGCTCGGGAACCTTCTACATGCCGGACATCAAATACACGATATCCCACGTAGACGATAACAGGCTCAATATGGTTTATGAACCGTTCAGTATCGAATTGATCGAGTATTAAGGAGGTGGCGGAGTGCTACAGGTGGAAGAGGCATTAAAGGAGTTATACCGGTCTGACAGCACGGATAAGAACATCATCCTGGATTTCTACCGCCACGGAGAAAAAGAGGCTTTCCTGCGGCTGTGGGATTCGGGAAACATCAAGAGCGAATCCATGAAGATCACGGAATCCTTATGCAGCGGTAAAAACCTTGACTTTGGCAGCTGTGAAGCGTCCCAGCTGGAGCTTGTCCTGATCGACGTGGAGGACAATGTCAAGGGCGCCACGCTGACGGTCTACCAGACACTGGAAGGGCTGTATCCGGATCCGGCGCTGTATCCGGGAGGGGATGTCTGTCCATCCGGCTATACCATGCCGCTGGGGACCTATGTGGTGCAGTCGGCGAACCGGAAAACCGACCGGAGGTACCGGGACGTGCTGGCGCTGGACCTTATGAGCAAGTTTGACGTGAATGTCATAGACTGGTACAACGCATTGCCGTTTCCGATGCCGCTAAAGGACTTCCGGGCCAGTCTTTGCCGGCATATCGGAGTGAAAGAGCAGGTGCCGGACTATCTGCCCAATGATACCGTGCCGGTTGAAAAGACCATAGATGCGGCGGAGCTGACGGGCCGGGCGGTATTGACAGCCTGCGAGCAGTTAAACGGGGTATTCGGGCACTTTGACCGGAATGGTGTGCTGCGGCACATCACCCTGCAGCCGAACTATACGCTGCTTCCGGCTATGGATCTGTATCCATCGGTTGACCTATACCCGTCTGCCCCGGGCGAGATGAATGACCAGGTATATGACGAACGGATCCCCGGAGACCTGCAACGGACCGGGGCCTGCACTTTTGAGGAATATACGGTACAGTCTGTCGGGCGGGTGCAGATCAGACAGGAGGAAGGGGATATCGGGGCGATCTACGGAGACGGTGGGAACTGTCTGACCGTAGAAGGGAATTTCCTGGTGTACGGAAAGTCAGCAGCTGATCTGAACAGCATTGCCGGCGGAATCTACGGCATGGTCAGCAGCCGTCCTTACGTCCCGTACAGCTGTGAGCTGAAAGGCCTGCCGTATCTGGAGGTGGGCGATACCGAGCTGATAGAAGGGCAATACGGGACGATTAACACCTACATCATCAAACGCACCTTAAAGGGGATAACGGCCCTTAAAGACACGCACAGTGCCGTTGGTGAGGAAATCCGGCGAACCGAGACGAACGTCAACACGGAGATCATCCAGCTAAAGGGGAAGGCAGCTATCCTGAAAAAGAATGTAGAGGAAGTCTCCGCCAACCTGATCGATCTGGAGAAGAACACGGAAGCCATGTTTAAGATCACTGCGGAGGAGATCTCGGCAGAGGTCAAGCGAGCTAAGGATGCAGAAGCGGCGATTATTGTCCGGGCGGATGAGATCAGTCTGACGGTAAAGGATTTGAAGAATTACACGGAGTCCCAGTTCATCCAAACGGCGAACCAGATCGCCCTCAAGGTCAGCAAGGGTGACGTGTCCAGCCAGCTGTCGGTCGAGACAGACAAGATCACGCTAAGCAGCAACCGGCTGATCGTAAACAGCACGAACTTCCAGCTTGACGGAAACGGAAATGCCACGTTCAGCGGGAGGATTGTCGGCGGGTCTATTAACATCAACAATGGCACCTTCACGGTATCCAACAGCGGTGTTGTGGCAATCAACAGCGGCTCGATCAGCATCGGGCCTTTTGAGGTGGACAATGACGAGGTTTGGATAGGTGATTACTACATCAGTTCTGATGGGACCAATGTATTTAGGTCCGGCGACGGTTCTATAGCAATCCAAACGAAGCGCGGAGGGCCACTTGGAAGCTATGCAGCATTTAACGTCGGCAATACCGAACTGTCAGATCACCATGTAGAATCTACCACGGGTTGGTTTGGTGAGATTTATATTAAAGGCAGCTGGTGGGATGGTTGGAGTCTTACAAGAACAATGAAAGATGTATATTCCAGAATAAGGGATTTAGAAGATCAAATTTGATGACATTTGAGCATAATCTTGGTATAATTTAGAAAAGGAGGTGTTTTTATGCGTAGAATGATATTGACATTTATGATGATTTGGCTTTTCCCTATTTTGGCGTTTGCCGGTTGGGAACACAATGAAATAGGAACACGGTACAAAAACGAAGAAGGGACGTATAAGACTGGATGGCATCAGGATTATGATGGACAATGGTACTATTTAGATGACAACACAGGATATATGCTTAGTGAAACGACAACGCCAGATGGCTATTATGTAAATAATACTGGGGCATGGGTTGCAGAAGGAGGGGATAATCAAAACGTGGGAGAGTATGACAATAAAGCTGACTTTGAGATAAATGCCTACTCGTTTGGCCCATCGACATACAAAGAATTTGAATATACGCTGCCAGTAACAGTGCATTACAACAATAACTATGCAAGTGGTGGGGGAAGAAAAATAACAATCAATGAAATCGGGATGTCTAAAGAAGGGGCATTATATGTTAAATATAGCATGAGTGAGGCAACTTACCTTTACAGCCTTGATGTAGTTATTAGGTATATTTCAGAAGATGGAACGTATATAGATGTAGAAAACAAGATAGATTCTTTTTGCGGCAGGGAAGAGACTACGGCAACAACTTCGTTAATGGAATACCCTAAGGCAGCGCAGGAGCTACAGCCAGTACGTGCAGATGTATTTATCAATGAATGCAGCGCGCAATAATCGCAAGCAACTTACTACTAAGAGCGGGAAAGCCCCGCTCTTTTTGTATGCCAAGAAAGGAGATTTGATGAAGCAGGTCGTATACACAGAAGAACAAATCAGCCAGATCACCGGCATATTGAACGGATTGACGATATCGGGAATCCAGAATGCCAGGCAGATCACCGTTATCGCCCAGATATTAGAATCCGGAAAGATTCATGAAACAGAAGAGGAGGAAAGATAGAGCATGGCAGTAAAAACAGTACAGGCCATTGTTAACGGCATCACTACGACGCTGACATACAACAGCACTTCCGGCAAGTATGAAGCAACCATTACCGCCCCAAGCACCTCAAGTTATAACGTTAATGAGGGACATTACTACCCGGTGACAGTTAAGGCAACAGATGAGGCAGGGAATGTAACAACCAAGACAGATGAAGATGCTACACTGGGGGAGAGTCTAAAGCTTAAGGTTAAGGAGAAGGTGGCGCCGGTCATTACGATTACGGCCCCGACGGCTTCTGCACGCCTGACGAATAATAAGCCGGTCATTTCATTTACCGTGACCGATGCGGACTCCGGAGTGGATCCGGATACGATTGAGATTACGATCGGCAGCACGGTTATCACTACCGGCATCACTAAGACCCAGAGCGGTAAAAATTATATTTGTACCTATACTCCGGCAACAGCACTTGCCGATGGAAGCAATACGGTCAAGGTAGATGCCGGCGACTATGACGGTAATGCAGCGGCCCAGAAGAGTGTGACTTTTATCATTGACACAGTCCCGCCGACATTGTCCGTAACAACACCGGTAGACAACCTGATAACCAATCAGGCGGCATGCACCGTGGCCGGTACGACAAACGATGAGACTTCCAGTCCGTGTACCGTGACCGTTAAGCTTAACGCGGGGGCAGCACAGGCAGTAACAGTCAATGCAGACGGTACGTTCAGCCAGGCATTGACGTTAGTTGCAGGAACGAACACAATCACCATCGTGTCCACAGACAGTGCAGGCAAGTCCAGCACGGTTACCCGGACGGTCACCTTAGATCAGGTTGCGCCGACGATCAAGTCCGTCACTCTGACGCCGAATCCGGTAGATGCCGGCCAGACCTACATCATCTCCGTGGAGGTAACGGATTAAGGGGGGGGCGCCATGGCTGTAGCGAGAGTATTTGGCCGGATTGATGGTGTGGAAGTGATCCTGGAGCATACAGGGGGGAGCCGGTGGAGTGTGCCGGTCCCTCTGGATCAGGACGGCGAATATGTGGTTGAGATAATCGCAGAGGATGAAGCTGGAAACCAGGCGTATCTTGCCAGGATGCTGTTTGTTGTGGATTCCGCTAAGTTATGTGCCCACGTTGTGCAGATATCGTATTATGCGGAGGTGATCGGATCAGTTTATAAAGCTGCTGTTCTGCCGGCCACACATTGCACAGATCTGATTGAACCGGCATTAAAAGCAGTCGTTCAGCAGGGTAAGTACTATGCGGAACTGATTGAACCGGTATGTGAATTGAAAGGAGGCAGGAGATGCAGCGGATAAACTTTGAAGCAGGAGAACAGCGGCATGTAAAACTGCGCATTCATGCAACGGATAATGCCCCTTTTACGATCCGTACAGCGCAGTGGGAACTGTGCCATGGCGGAGAAATTGAATCATCTGGTACCTGCGGGATCACGGAGCATACAATTGACGCGTTTATCTGTCCGGATAAGCGGGTCACGTATCGGTTGCGGGTCATATACCAGATAGCGGATGAGACGCTTGTGGAGCTTGTGGAAGTGGCGGTGACATGATGGCAGAGGATATCTATATTCAGTCTATCACACTGACACCAAACCCGGTGCAGACAGGGGCGCAAGTGGTTATTGAGGTCGAGATATACACTCTGTACCCTGCAATGGATCTGTATCCTGCCACGGACTTATATCCGGGGATCGATCTATTTACATTGTACCCAGCAACGAATTTATATCCAGAAACAGAATTATATCCAACAGAAGGAGGAATTGAAATATGACAATAAGCGGTTTTGTTGCTTATGTAAAGCAAGTCTGGAAGAATAAGCCGGACACCAGCTCGCCGTTATCTGCGGAGAGATTGAATACTATAGAAGGGGGAATCAAGGGTAACAGCGATGCGATTGAGGCGATTGCGGCAGCGGTTGTGAACCAGATTGTTAACGAACCGAATAAGATTGCCAGCATGGCCGCGCTGTACTCGGTTAACAGTCAGGTTACTCAATTAAATAGCGATTTTACTGCTATTTCCGGCAGAATACAGTTAGTCATTTCAGATTGTAACAATCCCGGAACTACTACTGTAAATAGAATTTACATGGGGCGCGTAAATTTGGGTGCTGCTAATGCGCCTACCACAACTCGGTACGGCATGCTGTTTGGGATTTACATAGATTCGACGCAATACGGCATCCAAATGATTGCCGAAATGATCTCTACACCAACCTTGTATGTACGATCGCTAACATCAGGAACTTGGAATGCTTGGGTTGAAAAATAGTGATTTATATAATAATATAACTGGCATTAAAAAAATAATATCCCACTGGCAATTGGCTGTCGCAAAAAACGTATCCATCAGAATCAATCATAGCATACACAGGTGCACCGCTGACTTGGCTGGATAATGGAAAATATATTCTTCGGCTAGGTTTGGCCTCTGTCGCAACGCGCATATAATTAGTTCTTGCACTAATAATAGCTGAAACCACAATAACCCCTGATATACTTACTGTTTTTCCACTTTTTAAAGTATTTATATCTGCGGCAGATATGTTACTCGTTAGATAAGATATTAGACTATATGATTTCCCCGTTAAATCGCTATTTAATTGAGTAGAAGTAGACAATTCATACGAGAATCTTTTACACTTACAGTGCGAAAGGAGAATGATGTATGATTGAGAAACTACTTGAAAACGTGGTAAATGAAATGCAGCCACACTTAAACGAAGCACAGTTGGAGCAATTACAGAATGTACTGTACATCAATTTTCATGGTGTGGAAGTGCAGAAAGAGAAGTACGAGCTGACTGACACGGGGGTGGATGGTGATGAAGCAAAGGTCAGGATGTTTGTTGCATCCAAGAAGGCCGTAAACCGGCAAACGAACACTCTAAAGCAGTATACCCGGGAAATCTATAATATGCTGGATTTCCTGGGGAAACGCCTGGAGGACATTACCGGTATGGATTTACGGTACTATTACGGGGTGATGAGGGAGCGACAGGGAATTAAAATGTCCACCATGCAGACCCGACTGCATTATCTCAGCAGCTTCTGGGATTTTATGATTACCGAGGAGCTCGTGAGCAGTAATCCAGTCAAAAAGGTTGGTTTGCTGAAACTGGAAAAGACCATCAAAAAGCCGTTTTCCAGCGAGGAAATGGAAGCATTGCGGGTTAACTGCCAGTGTCTGCGGGACAGGGCGCTGGTGGAATTTTTGTACAGTACCGGCGTCCGTGTGTCAGAACTGGTAGCGCTCAATGTCGGTGATATCGAGATGGGGCGGCAGGAGTTGATTGTATATGGGAAGGGCAGTAAGGAACGAAAGACATACATGACAGATAGCGCAAAGTTCTATCTGCGAAGGTATCTCAGTGAGCGATGCGCAGGCAGCGGTAAGAGTATAGAACAAATCCAGAAGGAGCCGCTATTTGTCACGCTTGATTTTCCGCATAACAGGCTAAGCGTGGCGGGGATTCAGTACATGCTCCGGCAGCTTGGGATACGGGCAAAGGTGCCAAACGTGCACCCGCACCGATTCCGTCGAACAATTGCCAGTGATTTACTGTCCAGAGGGATGCCGATCGAACAGGTAAAAGAGTTCCTGGGGCATGAAAAACTTGATACAACGATGATATACTGTTCAATTAAGACGGAGAGTGTCCGGACTTCGCATCGGAAATATGCATAAGTAGTCAAAAGTGAAATATAGTACCAATTTTGCGGGCTTTTAGGGCCGTTTTGTTAAGTGTACTCTTTTTTGGAGACAGAAAATACTCCGGTTTGGAAGCCGGACTAAATGATATAGCGATTTTACTGCTATTTCCGGCAGAATACAGTTAGTCATTTCAGATTGTAACAATCCCGGAACTACTACTGTAAATAGAATTTACATGGGGCGCGTAAATTTGGGTGCTGCTAAT
>Ga0153946_1000952_pt1 | contig 12639 bp, 9 predicted proteins | sample TSNJ030MetaG_FD_104751 | JGI IMG/M metagenome (GOLD analysis project Ga0153946, IMG submission 104751) | Attine ant fungus gardens microbial communities from New Jersey, USA - TSNJ030 MetaG | ecosystem: Host-associated > Fungi > Mycelium > Unclassified | place: USA: New Jersey, Wharton State... | reverse complement strand
TCGACTAGTCCAGCAGCGTCTTTCAGAGACATACAAGATGCTCTCAGAGTGCTCCGAATAGTGCAAGAACAAGTTCCAACCCGAGGACTCCTCGCTGGTATCCCAATGTTTCTCGCTCTGCAGCGAACTTTCAAGAGCTCAGATGAGAATCCTACTCTAATAAAATGGATATTTGCATTGGACGAATTGCTTGCCAGGCTCTGGTTTTCTATTGGAACTGTCCGGAATGTGCCAGAAGTAGTCTGAATAGCCGAGAAGGTGCGCTTCATCTATCAATGGTACTATCAGGTGAAATCTAATTGTTCGAAAGGCCTTGGGATCGATGACAGTCTCATTCATTGCAGCTCAACTATCCCATTCGGAGGATGCATTCCTCACGTTACAATATTTTTCATGGAATGGAGGCATTCCCTGGTCTCCTGTTATCGGCGAGGTAGCAGTGAACGCTTTTGTTTCCAATAAGGCCATACTGGAGACTTTCGGCGTTGATAAAGAGACACTGTCTCGTCGTCTTTCCACGCCATAGACTCCAGAAGCTGCTCTCAACGATTGTGAGTACCATATACGTTATCAGATAGGTCATTGGATTCATGTATGGACCAGTCGATCGATTATCTAGCTTTGAACCCACAAAGCGGGGTGATGGTGTACCGCCGCTACCCAGGATCTCGCCTGCCCTGATGCAGATGAACAATATGTCGCTTCAGAACCTGGCTCGTTCAACACGTGGATTTGGAGTCACTGATCTTCGGGAAGCTTTGGAAGCGAGAAGTAGCACACCCAACTCTGCAATAGCACGGCCAACCTCCATCTCCACCCTTGATCACACTTCTTCTCTAGTGAGCGGCGAGAATGGCCACCCACCCCAATCCCGTTCGAGATCTCGACCAAAGGAACGGCCCGCACCTTCAGCTACAGGGGAGGTTCGAGATGTTCTTTCAAAGCTTGGTATCGGTAAGCCAAATGGCAATCTTTTGAAAGCATCATTCTCTGCTAGGCAGAGATAAAATTAGTCATTGTTGTTTGCGATACACCCTTATCATATATATATCTCTTATTTATGGATCGTGGATTATTGTACTGTCGTTTCCGACTCATTCTCCTATTGACACAATAGACTTCATATAAGTCAGGGGTACCAATCACATCATTCGGTTATTTGAGGTATACAACTGTCTCCCATTTTGTAGAAACTCCTCCACTGCAATGGCTGCAGCAGCAGTGCCAATGAGATGAATGGGCTCCATAATTTGGTTTCTGTCCCGTTCCATAGCCTTTTGAATAGCTTTTGCAACTCGAACATCTCCACTGGAATTTGGTCGATGTCCTCGAGTGTCAAGTTCTGCCTGGTTAAATGGACCAAAGCTCTTCACAATAAAATAAGGACCAATGGAAATGATCCATGAAATGACCTCATCCTGAGGAGCAGCACCATTTTTGATAATAACTTTCACCTTGTCAGATGCCTGCTTTATAGCTGAGGCAAATGCATCACGGGCCTCGGAGTTGTTGTGAATAGTTGCAGGGGGAGGGAGGCCAGACATAAGAGGCAAGATAGGTTTCTTATGTTCAGCACCTCCTTGTATGTATAGACGACCATCAGGTGGAATTAGGCGGCCCAAACCGAGATCAGGTAGGTTACTTCGTAAATCTCGAGGATTGCGAGGGTTCCAACGCAGTTGTAGTTGAGGAAAAATGAGAAAGTCTCCCCTTTGGCGAAGGCGTCTGTGTTCCTCCAACATCTCATTGAGAAGACCATATCCCACACTTTCACCAGCACTGTGAACCAGCATCTTTGATATTTCATAGAGATGCTGGATAGCTTCAATCTGTTGGATATGTCATATTGGCCGAACAAATTGTGATATAAAATAGACTCACTGAGAGTGTCATGGCCATTGGCGGTGCACTAAACTATTGATAAGATAATTATCTGCGGTCATGGGTGTGACTGTTTGTTGCTATTAAGAGCGGCCAACAAGGGCAAACTTCTACTTTGTTCTTCTTTTCACTAGCCTCACCACGCCGTCGCTCAAGTGGTCTGTGTCAATGGTGTGTTGCGCATTAAGCTATGTTTCTCTTTATATCGACATTTACCAGACTGATCCACTCCCGAAATATGTGCTGGGCTATGGGATTGACAGAAAAACTAAATCAGCTCATCTTGGAGAAAGCTCCTGATATTGATCCATCTTTGGTCAACGACAAAGCTGACATAGTAATTGCACAACTCCTAGACGACGTAGATAACGACCAGCATTGGATTGTTCTGGGGAGGCTCAATGGTGACAGCTTCATAATCATCTCATTTGGCCAAGAGGCCTTTGGCAATAACTACGAAGAGCTGAAGCAGAAGGATTTTTGCCCACTAGAGTACCTTGACGCTTGGCAGAGTATCATCTGTGGACCTACCGTGTTCGAACTTCGTTCGTTTTGACCGTGGCATGTGTATGTGATTTATAAGCCTTGACGGTTAGACAAGCTCTGAATCTGCTTTTAATACTCTTTACCAGCCGCCTGCTTCTCGTCAAAATTACATACCTCACTTCCCATTCACTTGGTGTTGGTGTACTTCAGTTTGCCCTCCGAAATACTACCTGATTTTCTAGTCTTTGAATCTTTCGCGTGTATGATTATAGTTGTTCGTGAACAGTATCAATCAATTGTAACGTTTTGAAGAACTCCATCCTACAGAATAAGACAATATTACTGTACTGTTTCGACCGAGTGTTCAGGTCACGCATCGCAGAGGGGGGAGAGTGTGTTTTGTACTTATATACCGCAACAAGCAAACAGGTGCTAAGACACGGTCCTGGCCATTGGGCCAAGGATCAACAGGATAGAGCTACGTACAAATGTCCAGAAGTATGTGTGTATGTGTATGGTAGATGGGTGAGGTTTATGTTTGGGCATGACAAGGAAAACAGGGGAAGCCCCAGCATCCAGGTCTCCCATCCTATCAGACGGGTCCATCCTCCACGTCGGCGAGCCACGGAAACTCAGTACAGGCACAAAGTACTGTATTCCTACAGTCACTTCTCCCCTGCGAGGTATCTCACTCTTCCCAGTCCTACGAGTACCACCAAGCTCGATTATCGGTACATTGAAGGGTTTTGCTGTCATGTCACAGTCCCCCCTGTGACACATTGTCACGACGGCCTCGCGCGAGAGCTTTGTCACATTATTTATACCTATTCCTCACCCTTTGTATCAGTTTACCAACCACCTCAGTCATAAGCTGGAAAATTGCAGTAGTATACTAGTCTTGTTCTCCACTTAGTAGACTCCTCCAGAATCCAATCTGTTCATTCTCTGTACTCTCAAGCACCTTCATTGATCAAGTAAGGACCAGTGTAGAGGCTGATCCAACCCAATAGTTGAGATCAAGCCTTCCTGGAGTAAACCAGAGTCCCTGCTTGACATGTCAGTGTGTCATGGTTCTATGGTTGGTGGATGTTGGGTGTTGATAGTTAGAAGTTGGCACTAGAGGCAGTTGTATCATAGGGTTAAATGTTGCTGGTAGTAAACAATATAATTTGGGGCTGCTGATCAGTTATCACTTCTTGGAAGCTTAACTTGGCTCTCCCACCAGCCTCTTTTGAGTTATATATTAGAGGTTCATTGATCTCACTTGCAATATAGATCTAATTTTAGAGCCACAAAATACCCAAAAAACTATAGCTTCTTTGTATGAGATTATTAAACACTAGATATTCTTTTTTCTTTATTTTTTTTTCTCTCTAAGAGCCTAGAGATATGTCTGCTGTCTGGGAGTTATTCAACTCTATTTGTAATTGATATAAAAGTACACTATGATCCTTTTGTCTACATACACTGAGGCTATAACTTTCTTTTCTTCTATTAGGGACATCTAATAATTTATTCTAGTTTCTATGATACAAGTACAAGAAATAGTCTAGACAATTAGACTTACTGGAATAAAATATGTTTTGAGACAGAGGAACAAGCAAAAACTTGAATAGAGTAGAAAATGGAACTTATCCTACTTTCTAGTTTACCTAGCCATTTGAACCCCTTAATATACTTTGGCTGAGATGCACTTTTCCAGCAGACTTCCTACCTTCTTTTTCTTTTGCTTGAGTTCTCTCAACCACTCTTTGTTAATGTATTTTATCTACTTTCTACCAAACATGAGTTCTACACTCATTTAGGGTATTTCAATGACCACTCTAGGTAATAGTACATATAAATTGTTTCTAAACTTGGCTGAGACCCAAAACAGTAGCTTATTATCTAACTTATTAGCTATCTATCTGTTATTTCTTGCAGTATAAGCTTATATAAGGTTTTTATCTAGGTCTCTAGCCCAACTTAAACCCTTTATTAATTCTGAGTGAAGTTGACATTGTATTGTTTATCAGCTTGCTGTGCTCTCTTTCTACAATGGTCTATGTAATAGCAGGTAGTATTATCTGTTAGATTGTTGTGCTCTCTTTCTCTAACAGTCTGCAAGGTCATAGTTAGCTTGCATTACTTACTGTTTATTTTGTATTAATTTTTCTTAATTTTTACTGGGTTTTACAGTGTTTATTGAGAATTTAAAGTGAAAAAGTATATTGAAAAAACTTGGAGATAGGTACAGTTTGCTTCAATTTTATTCTAATTTCTTTTGATTTTTTCTGAATCCTGAAATTTATTTGAATTTATTTGAATTTTTGAGTGAAAAGAAAGGTATTAGGTAAAAAGCTTGGGAACAGGTATAGTTTCATACAATTTTGGTATAACAGTATTGTCTGTCAGTATACTATGCTCTTTATGACAGTAGTAGAAACACTGAAAAATAGTATTTTTACTGAACTTTACTGAGAATCTAGAGTAAAAAACTATGTTGACAAAAGCTTAGGGACAAATGTAGTTTTAATCTGATTTTTTTCTGAATTTTGTAGAATTTATTGAGCATTATTAGGTAAAACTTAGTCTTGATTATGCAAGGGTTAGGGTAATTCTACAACAGTCCATGTAACAGTGAGCAGTATTAGAGAAAGGGAGCAAATGTAGAAGCAGGTAAAAGTACTGAAAAAGAATATTTCTACTGAATTTTACTGAGTTTTACTGATTTTACTGAGAAATTAGAGCAAGAAAGTCTACTAAAAAAAAAGTTTGAGAACAGATATAGTTTCATCCAATTTTATTTCAATTTTATTTCAATTTTTCCTGAATTTTGTTGAATTTTGTAGAATTTATTGAGTAAAAAGAGAGAGTATGTGAAAAAGCTAATTAGCCAGTTCTATGTCAGCAGACATTATCCCATGCATAACATATTATACTCTTTTGATGAGGTTTTTATCTAGACCTTCAGCCCAACTTAAACTCTCTACTAATTTTAAGTGGAGTTGACATTATGTTGAAATCAGTATACTATGTTCCTTTTCTACAATAGTTTGTGTAACAGCAGGTAGTATTGTCTGTTAGCTCACTGTGCTTCTTTTCTCCAATGGTCCATGTAACAGTGTACAGTGTTGTCTAGTAGATTATTGTGCTTCCTTTCTCTAATAGTCCATGTAACACTGAATAGTATTGTTTGTCAGCTTGCTGCACTCTCTTCCTCCAACATTTTGCATAATAGTGAGTAGTATTGTCTGCAGTGCACTATACTCCCTAATTTTCTACAGCTTTTTCTAATTTTTAATGAATTTATTGAGTGAATTGAGTGAAAAGACAGGGTATGGGAATAATTAGGTACAATTAATCAGCAGACATCATCCCACATTCCTTTTCATATACCTACTAGAAGATCTATAAGTGGAATCCCAGTGCCTATCTATAAAATCTGCTATGTCCCATATTCTCAAGCCAAAGTTAGAAGATGGTATTCCAACTTGGTTCCATCTCATATAGATACCATGTATATTGATCAACCCAAAGTTTGAGCATACAGATGGCTAGCATAAACATCAAAGGAATACATTCTATCTGTAGATCAATACCAAAGAGCAATAAGTCTGTCATATAGAGAATGCTTAGTCAGAACAGGTAAGAGGGCAATTCTATTCATCTAGGACACTGGAAACTTGTCAAGGAGTTGGCCTAATTGTATATCCCAGACTTAGACATGGAGTCTGGAAATATATACTTGATTATCAAAGTAGACAGGATAAAACTGGGCTATATTATGATTCCATGAGTAATATACAACAAAATAAAATAAAGGCCTAAGGACAAGAGTCAAGCTATTGGATGCTAAAAATATGTGCAAGTATTCCTAGACCTTCAAGTCTGAAGAAAGTAGTATACATAGCAAATATTGGTAGAAGAAGGTTTGTGTAAATGCCCTCTAACTCTAAGAAAAGCTAGAGCACTCTTTTTTTCAAATATTAGAGATTTTACCAACACTGATTCTAGTGAGTTGGTGGATTTGACAGCCAGACTTGCCAGTATTAAGAAAAGAGAGAATATATTTTTGTTGAATAGGTGTAATGGTCCTCATATGCAGTAAAAAGCAATGTAGGGAGTTCTAGTAATTGAGGTATAGACCTGCTGTATATATAGACATTTCTAAACAGTCATATGATTTTATTTGATACTATTTTCTGTATTTAAACAAGATTATATGAAAATCAACAAATAAAAACAAAACTGTTTAAATAAGTTAAATATCTTGTAGAATTTATTGTGTGGGAACTAAACAAGATGACATAATTGTATTTTAGGGGTGAGTACCTAATTATATAATGTCTTTAACAAAAAATCTTAAAGTCATTACCTATACCAGTGTCAGAAATATGGAATAGAGTAAAGGTTAGCTAGTAGTGCAACTCCAAGATAATGTAGATTAAGGAAAAGAAGTAATAGTTAAAAGAATAAATGGAATATACATATACTCTGAGATATAGTAATCAAGGAGCAAAGAGTTTGGAAATAACTGTAGTGAGACAATCTTAGCTTTAACTTATGTATTGTGTCCTGATCTCCTATTGCAAGTGATTGTTAATTTTGAAGATAAAGAGTTGTTGTCAAGATAACTAAGTAAAGGTCTAAGTTCCAAGTTAAAAAGTATGTATAAGAAAAAGAAGAAGAAGTAGCAACAAAGATATAATAAGTAGACATTAATCTACAGACTAACTTGCTATAATATATCTATTCTATATTGAGGAATAAAAGAGAACCAGTCTGTACTATGATCCTACAAAAGTATTATCTAGAAGTAATTGATTAGGAGATGAAATTAAAGAAAAATAATAATAAAATATATCCCAAAAACCTGGTATATGACAGTATCCCCCCTTTAAGGCTAAGCCCTTAAAGCCCCAATGTATAATGTTATCTAATACTAAGATCCTAGACCTAATTCTTTCCAACAATGAATTCTATGAGCAAGAGAAGTTGTATTGTTATAAAGAATTACAAAAGCAAGAGAAAAAGAAAGCTACTAAACATCAACTGAAAAAACAACAATGCATAGCAGAAAAAAAGAGGCAAGAGAAACTAGTGGAGCAGACAAGACTCCAAAAAGAAAAGGAAAAGCAAGAGTAACTCTAAAAAGAACAAGAGAAAGAGGAGAATCACCTCCAAAAAGATAAGAAATTAAATGCTATTACTTTCTATCTACTTAATAAATGCTTCCAGCAATTGGAAGGACAGTAGCAAGATGTTATTGCCAGAATCAAGGGTAAGATTTGGTTGAATAATCTGTGCAAACAAAAGACAATTTGTACTTTCTTTCATGATAACTTTGAGAATATGATACTAATTAGATCACCAGTTCTCCCTAAAAAAATGTCAGATAAAACTACTGTCTATAGAAAGTCTAGCCTAGCAGCAATAACAGAAGGAATTGGAGGTGGAATTTGAAAAGAGGAATATTACAGGTGATAGAAATCTGTGCTTGTGTTATTACTAGTATGGGATAAACTGTGAGCTTCAAGGATTAATATAAGTTCCTTTTGTATATTCTGATGATACTGAATTTCTCTTTACAGGAAATCTACAGCTTGTTAACCCTGTGTTGAGGCCAGGATAGCTTGTTACCCATCTATAGAGAAATTTAGAAGAAAAGTGAATGAGAAACAGGCTGTAAAAAGGTCATAAACTGCAGCAAATAAATATATAGCAGATGAAAAGTAAAAAGGATACATGGAAAATTTGCTGGAACAATTGGTTAGTCAAGTAAGGAATCTAGTAGAAGCAGTCAATTAGGTCAGAAATAAACTTGGAGGAGTAAGCAAGAATTTGAAGAGGTTTGAGAGCAAGCTGATAATATGGGCAGAGACTGTGAGTGGAGAGACAGAAACAGAAAAAAGAGAAAGAGAGAACAAAGAAAAAAAAGAGCAGAAAAATTAATAAAAGTAATAGAAGTTAAGGATTTGAATATAGAAGAAGTCAAAAAAAGTAGTAGTGGTATGCTGTGATTTTGTAGTTGTTCTTTGCTAATTAATATTATTACTGTTTTCTGCTAAATAAAAAATTTAGTGTAAGGAATAGAAAAGAATTTTACAAGTACTCTAAGAGTGAAGCAATGCTCCATTGCAATAGAAACTGCATGATTTCAGAATACAAATAAGTTATGCTGATACAATAGAAACTGCTTTTGGCAATACAAGTACTTAACTTATTGCAAAAGAAACTGTATATCTAAAGAATACAAGTAAGTGATTTATACATTGAAAAAATTACATGGAGAGTGAAATACAAGTACTCAACTTTGATTTTTCTTCTTTCTTTTTCTTTTTCTTTTATTTTCTTTATTTTTATTTTTATTTTTTATTTTTTCAGAAACAAAGTTGGAAGAATAGAAAAAAAAAGTTGATATTACTTCTCTTACATACCACTATCAAAAAATAGTAATGTCTATAGGGGAATTTGTGAATATACCTATTTACCCCTCCCATATACAGTCTATAGACCTATTAAGCACTTCAAATCCCAATACTAATGCCTCTCCTAATACTAACCATAGAGAACATCCCCCAACCAATAACAGTAGCAACAATTTACCAAGGCTTTTCTCAATGGAATCCAATATCACTACTTCATCACTAGACTATGTAGAAGGAATGGAAACCTAACCCACTAGCATTTTGTAGGCAAACCAAATTAGTATAGAAGATAATATCTTTTTCTCTTCTCCAAACCAGTTACAGAAACAAATCAATGAAACTATAGTCATTTCCAGTTAAACTCCATCCAACCTCTAACTCCTGAAAGCCAATATTAGCAATCTATGCCCTAGCATAGAACCATCCATTATTTTATATTAAGTTAACAGTCCTATAGATCCCAATCTATAAGATAGTAACTTCACCCTGGTCTCTTTACTAGGTATTGATGAATACCTCAATAGTAATGCCAAGAATATCTTGTACTCTCTCCAAAGAATAGCAATCTTCATAAAACAATGGTTATCAACTAACAGAAACATTAACTAATTCCTCTAACTTATGGATATTGGATATACTGCCTGAAAATTTATCTTAGCCATATATGAGGCTGGGTAGTTGAGGGTGTACTGTTCTGACTAAGTATGTTCACTAATATTATCCTGGTATTATGCTCTCAGATAGTTAGAGCCTTCCCAAAATCTGACATAGCTGTAATATGGCTTAATATTTAAGACTCACAAAGTAGCACAAAAGTAAAAACTCTTATCAATAGAAGCTTCAACTTCAGATGCTATATAGCTATCTTCCAAGGCACTAACATAAACCCTGGAGTACTGCAGTGCAAAAACTGTTGGAAATGGGGACATACTACCTATATATACCAGGTGCATAGAACCAAATGCCAGTAGTGCAGTAGATCTCACAAGCTTGAGTACCATTAACAAATGGTATAATACTACAAGAGAAACTCTAAAGCAAACCCATCTCTATCAAAAACTAAACAAAATGAACCCTACTTATATATGTTCAAATGCATTAACTGCAAAAACAACTACTTTGTCAACAATACCAAATTTCCCTACTAGAAATACCAGTTTAACAGAGAATAGTATACAAAGAAGTCCTAAGAGCCCAAAGAAATCTGAGTCAATTCAATCTACTTAGCTGTGAGCAGCAAAATGCAATGAAATTTAAAGCCCTAAAGATATACTCACAGAACATGTGAAGAAATAAACTACTTACAAAAACTATCCTAGAAGAGAGAAAACATGAATACAATATAGCCTTTTTATAAGAACCCCCTCTGGTATCTTATTAGGTAGGCTCCTAGCTATCTATTAACTAATGGCAAGCTTGTTATAGAAGCTCTACATCACCCAGCATAGAGCCTCTTTGTCCAAGTACCAACCAGCAACAGCAATCAACCAAGAGTACTCATCTATATTAATAGTAGATTAAACTTTCTGAGATTTACACTGTATACTAATATTCTAAACCACTATGACATAAGTCTTATCTCCTTCTCAAACAAGAATATTACTTATTTTTTACTTAATATCTATTCAGACAATTATCAAGATGCCCTGATATACCTCAAGAATACTGAAATAAACCTTAATGACATACTTATTATGACAGAAGACTTCAACATTAGAAACTCTAACTAAGACCTCTCTTTTCTCTATTATTTCTCCCATATGGAAACTCTTCTCAAAATCACTAATAGCCTAGGACTCCAGATGTCAAATTCTATCAATCCTGGTCCCATATGATATACTAACAACCCCTCTAACTCTAACTCTGTTATTGACCTAATGTTTCTTTAGCATAACAGTACTATACTCTATAACCACAGCTTACTATCCAATATGTGAAAACCTTCTAACTATGTTCCTCTTGTAGTTGATATTACCATCCAAGAAGAAAACAACCAGAATATTAAAAGCATATTAGTTAGAGATAGCAACAAGAAAACTAATTTTCTCCAGGACCTTTTCCATATGCTATACAATACCAATACCACCAACATCCACAATACTATAGACCTCAAAAGCACAGTCAATGCATTTGCTATAGCCATAGAAATTCTATAGGTCAAGTACTCAATATCACTAGATGTTCCAAGGAATAGTGGAATGCTAAAGGTATAAAAAACATTGTCTAGTACTATCTCACAGACAGTTCCTAGGACTGAAAAATATTCAAAAAAATAGTCAAAGTTGCAAAACAATGGTATTTCAATGAGAATATTCAGAAAATTGCTATACTCAAGAAGAGACCATAGGACTTAATGAACTAGATAAAGAAAAAAAAACTTCTGACAACTAAAACTACAATTCAATAAACAATTGTATACCAACCTGGACAATCTCTGGAATGCTCTATATTCTTCCTATAACTCTGCCCAAAATAGACTAGTAAACCCCAGTATTATCCAAGAAATACTAACTATTCCTGCTACTAAGTGGTCTCCCTTCTCTGTTACTGAGCTATATGATGTGTTAATCAAGTGCAACAACAACTTAACCCCTAGATCTAATTATATATCCTGGCAATACCTAAAAATCATTCTAAGTAATTGTCAGAATATGATATTAGAGAGGATATATATTATATAATATTTAATTGCATAATAATAGCTATACAATGCATCTATGAAAATTATAATACTTAGTCTCAAACTATCTAACTAGCATTCATATTTGAATTTAGCCACTTCCTCTGACATTTTGAAACTCAGTCTATTTTAACCTGTAATTGCTACATCTACCCTGCCTAGACCAATCTTGCCCAGATTTCAGCCCTGCCCAGAATCCAGCCTTACCCAGAACCTAGTCTTGTTCAAGATTCAAATAGTTTGCTCCAACACCAGATCCCAGCTCAATTCCATAATGAATGAACCCAATGAAAAAGAACATTACAATCAAGAGGAAACCATAGAGAGAGAAAATCCAACTAGCCTACTGACCCCAATCAAAGCAGTTGAAGAAGACAGTGATGAAAACACTAAAATCTTACAACTTCAAGCCAAATTAGCCAGTATCTAATTAAAACTCACCACTCTCAAGAAGAAAAATCCCTTAGAATGTCATCTATCAGTGTTCAGGCCCCAGACCAGATAACACCTTACCAGTCCTCTAAATAGTGATGTCAAAGATGAGAAAAGTCCTGTTATCCAACCTTTCTATAGTAATCCCTACGATTTTGACTAGTTTTTTGCTAAAGTCAATAGAGCCTTCCTACTAGCTCCCTATAGATTCACCAATGATACTCATCATATAATATTTACTTGCCAGCACCTTGAAGGGAATGCTACCTCATAGACAGAACCCATATTGACTAGTACATCGCTATGCATAAGGATTGTTCTCCCCCAACACTAATGATCTATGGGCTTTGGTTGGATCCATCACCATTTAATGTATCTTGACATGCGATCTGATGTTGCTGCATGATATTGCAAGGGATGTACAAGTATAAGATACAAGAGGGTGGCTCTAAAAGCCTGGCCAACTCTTTGATGCCTCCCATACCCTATGCTATAACATTGTGTCAAGCAGACAAATGTTTGCAAGTCTGAGATGACATAATTGTGACCACAGGTGGTCACAATACAAGATGGCAATTGTTCATGTATTGGAAATCATTGTATTTACAGGCTATGTCCTCAAAACCTTGTACTATCCATTGTTGCTATTGTATTCAGAGAACATATATAAGTAGCTAGGACATGTACTGACACCTCAGTCATTTACACATGAAGACTGGATGTCATAAGTTTATTATATTTCTATACACC
>Ga0153946_1000949_pt1 | contig 12650 bp, 8 predicted proteins | sample TSNJ030MetaG_FD_104751 | JGI IMG/M metagenome (GOLD analysis project Ga0153946, IMG submission 104751) | Attine ant fungus gardens microbial communities from New Jersey, USA - TSNJ030 MetaG | ecosystem: Host-associated > Fungi > Mycelium > Unclassified | place: USA: New Jersey, Wharton State... | reverse complement strand
CTTCATCTGCTTTCTGTAACGTGTATTCCTTATGATTCGCTCCGGAAATTGCATTTCCGTCCCGATACCATTGCCATGATATTCCTTCCCACGTTTCATTCATTTCAGCCGTCAGCTTCATGTTCACTCTGGCAGCTCCATCTTTTTCCGTACTCGTTATGCTGACTTTTGGCGTTTTCTCAGGCTGCACGCCTTCATAGGTCACCTCAATAGGGTTGATCAGCGGAACCGTTCTGTCGGTTGGCTCGGTATACGTCATGCGGGCGATGCGAGTCTCTCGTTTGTTCCCCGTTCTTAACAGTGATCCATAGTCATAACCAGGGGCGCCGGGGGACAAAAAATCATTGAGCAGTGGGCGCATTTCATCCGTCAGGAAACAATGGTAGACGGCGTACCAATCGTCGGTACCGGGAACTTGAAGCACGGAGTGGTGTCCCGTACCCAATATCCCTTTATCATCGTCTTTGTACAGTATCTGACCGCGATACGTCCACGGTCCTTCCATGCTCTCTGCAGTACAATACCGCAAGCGATACGTATCCTGGTTGGTGTCGTCCATGGAATATGTGAAATAATACCACCATTTACCGTTCGCATCCTGGCGCGCATGGATGTACGAACCCTCTCTGAATCCGTCGGCCGCATTAGATTTGTATAGAGTAGAATCATCGTAGCTCAACATGTCATCGTAAAGCTCTGCATACATGATTCCGCTCTGTCCCCACGTATAGTACCACTTGCCCGTCTGGGGATCTTCGAATACAGCCGGGTCGATGGACTCTGAGACCATAACCGACTGCAAGACGAAACCACCGTCCGCCCGCTCGGATATAGCCACGTTCGACTGACCACCAGGGTCACCGTCAACGGGATACCCTCCAGAGAAGTACAGGTAATATTTTCCATCCCGCTTGCGCATTGCCGGGGCCCATGCGCATCGAAAACGATTCGGCATTATATCCGTACTCCCTGTGCCATCAAGGTACTGATCTTTCAAGTCGACCACGGCACCCCTGTCCTCCCATGTGACAAGGTCTTCCGAGGCAAAACAGCGTATCTGCCATCCTTGCCAGTTAGAATGACCATCGGTCGTGGTATAGATATAATACATGCCATCGTCATCAGCGAAGACCTCGGGATCGGCAAAGAATTTCATGCCGAGTGTTCCTGTCGCATCTTTAAGTCCGGGGATGCGTATCGGCGTCACCAGAATCTCAACCTGCACCTCGTACCGCTTAAACATGTTTGGATTATCATTTGCCGCCACTATGACTTCGAATGGTTCTGAAAAGTCTCTCGTTTCGGCAAGTTCTCTACCGTCGGTTCGCTCTGCGGTCGCCAATTGAGATGTCGTAAATGTGATGGAAAGGTCGGATTTGTCCGCAAGAGTACCATCTTCTGCCCCTGTATCCGACCAATAATCATGAACGATAGTAAGAATATTCTTGCCATCCTCTGTAGTCACCTTACTCGTAAGCACTTGCTTATTAACCTCATCCGTACGATTGACTTCAAGCGTAAGATCAGATTCATCTGCTGCGAAAACCGTATCCGGCATCATACCCAGGTTCAAAACGCCAGCGGGAAGAACGTTCAGCAGTGACTCACAAAATAACATCATAACAATTAGAATAGATGCTGATACTAACACATTTTTTCTCATAAATTGTTTCTCCTTATAGTTTTTATTGTTTTCAGTATAATAGACTTTTTATGTTCTTTCAAGACATTTTTCAATTTACTTAGGATAAACTTATGAACAGTTATTCAAATCAAAAATTAGTTATAATTTCACAAAATATTTCTATTCTAATGTGCCTTTGGTATTATAATTTACCTCAAATCTATTTATTTACTTTTATCCAATCCTGACGAAATCTTTAGAAAAACCAGCGGAATGACAGATGATGGAGAGTCGATTAGATTAACCAGATTTTTCAAGACAATAAAAAAGCAGGAAGCTTGTAAATCAAGGCTTTCTGCTTTCTTAACCACTGCGGAAGATGGGACTTGAACCCACACAGTGTAACCACTACAAGATCCTTAGTTTCCCCGATTTCCACATTTGATTTTTGGCTGGGATGGCAAGATTCGAACTTGCGCATGCCAGAGTCAAAGTTTTTATCTCTCAACCCCAGTTATCCCAGTATTTATCAATATTTTAATAATGTTTACTCTTCTACATTGATAAGGTTTGTAGGTATATTATTATGATTTCAATACCTTTTCACATTAGATTATACCTTAATATATGCGCTAGACTACTGCCTGTCTACTTTTGACATCTTTATTGTATAATACTTATTATATATTTGTCAAGTGTTCCAAAGTCTTATTTTTTCTATGTTTAATTTTTTCTATAAATTGCATACAGTTATTAATCATACTATGTATAAGTAATAACCGTATGTTAAAATATTCCATAACCCTTAACGCCCAGTATACGTATAAAAAGGTATTTCGTGACTATTATTCAATAGTCACGAAATACCTTTTTATACATTTTATTTTCATTAAGAGGGTTATGGAATTATGCGGTTATGCTGTCAACAAATTTCTTTAATATATTCATTAATTAATTCGTGAATTTTTTTATATTTAATAAATAAAATAAAACTAAATTAATTTTTTTAAAATCAAATAAATTCATATAAAATCATTAGAAGTTATTAACTCCCGTTTTCTTCGTCTATTAATTTTTTCCTATTTTTTACACGTGTTTTCATTAATGGAAATGAAATTATTTTATTATTTCTGAAAAACTATAAAATACCTTCTTTATGTTCATTAATTAATTTATGAATAAGACCAACGGAACATTTAAATTCTTGTGCCAAACTGGTTATGGTTCTTCCTTTTTCTCGTAATTCCAGAATTTCAAGTACTTCCCATTCGGTAAATTTAGGTAGCCTACCTGCCCCACGTACATTTTTAGTTCTCAATTTTTCGTTTTCATTTTTTAATTTATGAATCTCTGCGTATAATTCTCGGATTATTTCATCTTTTGCTCTTTCTCTCATTTCAACATCTTCTAAATCACTTTTTTTAACTTTGATTTCCTCTTGGCAGTGATACAGTTTTCTTAATGCTGTATCAAGTTGTTTTTTATAATCGTCAATTACTTTTTCCAAACGTTCAATTTTTTCCTTTTGAGTTTCTCTAGGCATTTTGATATTCTCCCTTTCATTTATTAATTTATGAAATTATTATAGCATATTCTTTCGGAAATTTCAACAATTAATTTATGAAATTTTTAAATATCTCATTCACAACTTTAACATGCAAAAAAGCAGACAGGACATATTCCATAAGCCTGACCGCCTTTTGCTTTCTCTTATAGGAATGATTCATATTTATACCAATAACTGCCGACTATTGTTTATATTTTTAATAATATATAAATATTAATATCAAACCTATGTATAAATATATCAAAATCCAGAAATAATGATAACTATAGGAAATGTGAAAAGAAAAGATTTCTTTTCGTTAAGTTTATAGTTTTACGGTATTGCAGTTATAAACACAACAGCTAAGCGGATTTAAACGTTCACTGACCATTTTTCTGACCCCTTTTAATTTGATAACTTTTCCATTTGAATTCTTTTTTGTTCAATATCTGAATGTACATATCTATCTATTGTAAATTTCACACTTGAATGCCCTAATATTTCTGACAGGCTCTTTAAATCAAATCCCAGTTGTACGCATTTTGTAGCAAAACTATGTCTCAATGCATGGAAATTATAATCAGAAATATTACATTGTGCAAGATATCCCTTGAATTTATATTGCATGGTGCGAGGTTCTACAAATGAAGAGTTACCCGTTAAGATATAAGCATTTTCTATATACAATCTTCTGATTATCTTACAGAGGTTAGAAGGCAGAGGAATGACCCTAATTGACTTTTGGCTTTTTGGCGTATCTATAATGATTTTTGTTTTTGTTTCTGCCAGATAATCAGTATTTTTAATTCTTTGTAAAGTCTTATTAACAGATAGTGTCATGCTGTCTATATCAATATCCTTAAATCTTAATGCACATAATTCACCCAGTCGCAAGCCACATTTTAAAGCAAATAAAAGCCCTAATTTTTCATAGTCTGTATCAAGCAATAAATAACTTTCAAAAGTCTTTTGTTCCAGTTCCGATAAACAAGGCATTTCAATATATCCCATATTCACAACCTTATATTCAAAAATAAGACCATATTTGTTTAGGCATTGCTTTAATACATGAGTTATGCTTTTAACGGTTTTAGGGGATAAACCGCCCTTTCCATCAATTCGACCGTGTTTTAACTTGTCGCTTATAAAGTTGTCTATTAAGGACTGGGTAATGTAATTCAGTTTATATCTGCCAATGGAACTTATGATATGCTTGTAGCACAAATCATAGTACTTTGAATAGGTTGATTTCTTGATCGTTGGCTTTATGGTATCAAGCCATAATATATGAGCCTGTTCAACGTTTAGAGAGGTTATAGCGGTATTAGGTTGCTTTATGCACGTTACAGCTTTTAATTTCTCCTTAACTTCCCTATAGCTTTTAGCATATACAGATTTAAGTTTTGTATTTCCAAACGTATCTATTGTATAATAACGTCCTTCCCATCGACCGTCATTTCTTTTTCTAATATTTTCACCTTTACGCAATTTTGACCACACCTTTGACCACTTTTATTACATGAAAAGCAGGAATTTAACTGATTAAATACAGTAAGCATATATAAATTGTGTTAATTTCAGAAAGTTGTATTGACATATACACTTATTTCATGTAATATAAGAGGGAAATATATCATTTTTGGGAATCGTGAAACTATAAACTTCACGATTTTTTTTTGATATATTTACAGATTATTTATTTTAGTATATTCGCCCTATAATGGTTTAGTACCATGTGCAAGCTAAAAATAGAAGTGATAACAGTAGTTAAGCCAAAGAAAGAGATCTGATTTAAGGCAGCCTGTAGGATACATCTTTTACACCTTAAAACAGTTTTCTTTCTTTGGCTTATCACATTATATAATCATTGGTTTTCTTCCTGCATACGTTCTAATCTTCCAATGCGTACTGCAATATGCGGATGGCTTGCCGTCATTTTCTCTTTTAAAGTCATTTTTTGCGAACCACTGATTTTTTTAAGTAAATACAGGGCTGATATAAGCTCATCACCAAAATTAATCTTATATGCGAACTCGTCTGCTTCAAACTCATTGAATCTACTGTTAAGTGATAAAAGAATCTGCCCCAAATACATAAACAGGAAGATAGATGCATTGAATACCATATTCACGATTATAGTCATAATCTTCATTATAATGTACCCGATTGACGTCTGGGCAAATATAGCATTTAAAAGGTCAACTGCAAAAATGATAAGCCGTAGGATTAATATAAGCACTGAAAAAAGCATATTGCCAATTACAGAGAGTAACAAGGCTTTTGTATGACCATATGTAATATGACCTAATTCATGGGCTAGAACACCTTTTAATTCATCCTCGGTAAAGGACTCTATTGCTCCTGTGGTTACTGCTATAGTGTTCCGCCCCATGGCAAATGCATTTACAAACATAGCGTCTATAATAAATAACCCGATATTGTCACTTAATTTAGGATTCTCTGCTTTTGCATTTTGGCATACTTCCTCAAAAAGTGGCTCTAAATATTCCCTTTCCTCTCTGGTTTCCAGTCTTCTGGCTCCTTCAAAATTTCTTAGCAGCCATTCACCTATAGGGGATAGGGCAATTGTAATTGAAATGGCATAGAATGCCAGTATAAATATTAGATTTTCTACATTTACTCCCAGTAAAACCAGTGCAACTAAAAAATACACGATAAACCATAATACATATACCCAGTTACTTTTTATAAATTTCATGTAATATCTCCATTTCTTAATCAATCTCTCAAATTATAAAGCTTTCTACTCTTTTTTCAAAAACTGCCCCTCTCCAAAGGCAGGAAGATATATAAATACAGTACCGTCTGCACCATTTGTTTTTAGATTTTGAACCAGAGGGAAATAAACCCAGCCACCAAAATAAAAAAACGGGCTTTTTGTTTTTTTATTTTGGCTTGCCATTTACTGCCGTATAAAACAATGCTACAATACCGTTCCAAGACGGTAATGAATGATATATTTGTTTTTGAGTTTCTCACCGTCGGTACTGACGCCATAGCATTGTTTTATACGGCTGTCAATGGTGGCGGTCGGCTTCCACTACTTGGAACTTTAAAGGGTATTTCTTTTACTAAAATGCTTTGTATATGCTAAGCTTTGTATGATACCCTGTATCTTTTGACAAGAAGATTCCTTTTCCAGTCTTTAATGCTTTTATATCGTCTGGGTGATAGAAAAACTCTCTTACTCGCCTTGCAGAGCCGAACCCTGTTTCAGATGTATTTAATCCTTTTTGCTGTAACTGATAGGTTACATCTAACGTGCTTTTTGTTCCAAGTATTTTAGCCCAGTGCTCCGCATTTACGGAACTGTTCTGTCTTAGTACAATGTAATTATTACAATTTTCAATAACCTGTTCCTTAAAGGCTGCACCTACCGCATAATCTAAGTCAGATAAACTCTGTGTGGCAAGAATACAGGTGACATTCGCTGACCTTGACTTATTGATTAAATCCAAGAAGGTGGGGCATGCATATACGTTGATTTCATCAAATATGAAGAATGTTCTACCGTTATTTTTTGTAAACAACTTACTTACTGCCTTTTTTGAGTCTGTTAGTACCAACCTTCCCATAAGTGGACTTATCTCTGGATATATTAAAGGATTTAATATAAATATGATAATTGCCTTTTCTTCTAATGCGGTATATATGTCAATACCGTTATCGTCAAAAACTTCACCGACTTCACTTTCAAAAATAGTTGAAAATCTGGCACTGGCATTTTCTGCAATTGTTCCTGCTGTTTCTACCAGTTCAATATTTGATATATGTTCTTCTTTGGTAATCATTTCTGTTTTTAGCAGTAATCCGCTTAATTCGGTGAATTTCTTCGATGGGATATACTTTAGTACCCTTTCAAACGATAACGGTGTATTTAAGGCGTTTAACATCTTCACAAGCCTTTGCAGATATCTTTCGGTATTTAGCTTGTAATGTTCCTCGCTCCATTCGGTCAAATTAATTAACATGTCTTTCGCCGTTGTCGGGCTTGCATTTTTGAAAGGGTTGTATTTTGCTGAATGCTCTGGATTGTTTAAATCAATAACATACACTTTCTTTCTGTTCCCGTGTTCCTCATTCATCTTTTGTACAATGTCAAGTATGGAATCCTTACCGATATCGCCCTTGCCATCAACTATTAAAAGTGGATAATCTTTGTCTATGGCTGACTTTATATAGTTAGATATGGCTACTGTTTTTCCTGAACCTGTAGTACCGCAAATAAAGGCATGTTTCATGTCATCTTCTGTAAATACTTTTTTCCTTCCGCTTGTTGTACCTATCAAAGTAGAATTATACATATCATCTGGTATATAAGGCTTTGCTTTCCTGTTTGTTATGTTTTTCACCTCTTTTCTGAAATTAAATAGTTTGTTCAATTTAACTTGTTCTCTATTTTTAATAATGATGACTAACAGTGCAATACTAATGCAGATACCAAGTATAGTATACTTATATTGATTGATTCCGATTGGAAAAACTCATTAAATTAAATTGATTTAACATACTCCGTAACCTCCTGTAATTCTATTATTTCTAGGGGAAATTTGACTGACTGGTCTTCAAGTACCTGTCTGATTTTGACTTTAGAATTGGGAATAATCCATGTTTGATAATCGTAATTCATAAAATTGTCCTTGATATTTTTTTCAAACCTTGCTTTTGCTTTTAATGTCAGTTCGACTTCTACACAATACTTCTTGTTGTCTTTTGTATATATAAAATCTGGTCTGTGTTTTCTGTTGGAAAAACCGTCATTCTGGTGCAACTCTTTTTCTGACTGGATGTCCTTCAATGCTATATTATGCTTGTGTACAAAATATATTACTGTATCTAATACATGGATATCATGTATTATCTGTTCAAGCTTGATTTTCTCCTGCTTTACAGAATAGCCCATTAACTTTTTGCCTGCATAAGTCAAAAAGTACATTCCTGGTATCCCGTAAATAACTCGCTTTCTTTCTAAGTAGCCCGCTTCTAACAATAGCTTCAGTCGCCTGTCTGTTGCTCGCTGTCCAGAAAAGCCCGCTAAAAGCCTTATATGTCTGCCCAAGCAAGCTCGCCACCTGCTCACCTCCTTCATAATCTCATAATCTCTCTCAACTAACCTCACACACACTACACCTCAACTCACACTCACACTACACACTACCTACCCCAAAACCCCCAGCCACGCCAATTTATTTATATATTTATATATAAACTACGATTCTAACCATGTTGTTTGTGTGTGGTCTCGGGTTGTATAAGCCGAGACCACACACAAACAATATGGTTAGAGAGTAGTTAAATTGGCGTGGCTGGGGGTTTTGGGGGGAGACGGTTATTTTTATTAATTTTTATGCAGTGTCTTGATTAGTTAGAACACTTTTTTAATGGGTATTGGAATAGGTAATATTTATTTTTTTAATTAATTTAAGGGGGAAATATATAAAAGCCATGCATAATTAGGACTTGTTATCCTAATTTATGCATAGCTTTTATTCATTGATTTTTATATTACAAATTTAATTATGAATATTAACTGGTTACATAAGGGGACTAAGTTCATCAAGAATATATTGGATAGCCTGCTGTATTTCTGTTTCTGTCATTGATACACCGTTAATTTTGTTTTCTCCAATATTTTCTGTTGGTATACTATCATTTACTAACGCATTATCGATGGAGTATGAATCAATAATATTACCATTGTATCCAGAAATTCTCCCTGCATTTTTATAAGTTAAAACTCCCGATTGGCTTTCTTCGCCAGATAATATATTATAGCCTAAATTATAACAGTTTTTAACACTAGCTGTTTTGCCAACTATACCTCCTGCACAACTACCAGTATAATATACTATTATAGCATTGTGGTAAATTCCAGTTACATTGCCGTAGTTTATACAATTTGAAATTGTGCCATTACTGCTCTTAATTCCTCCAACCTCACAAAGAAAGCTTCCATTCCACCTATTTTCCATTATTTTTCCGTTTATATTCCCATAATTTACACAATGCTCTATAATATAACCACTGTAAAAGCAACCATTTATGCCCCCTGCATATATCCCCGCATTTGTCGTTATTACGTTTATATCCCCATGATTTATTGACTTAGTCACATTTCCAAACACATTTATACCACCTGCATATACACTTGTGGAGGACTCTATTGATATATTCACTTTATTAATACAGTTTTCAACATTACCACTGACTACAATTCCGCCAGTATACACGCAACCATCACTAATATCTGAAACTTTTATATTAATTGAGCCATCAACCGAGCAATGTTCAACCTTTGTCGTAAAACTAGTGCCACTATGCTCACTATATCCAGCTATACCACCTACATAGATACCCATGTTTTCACTGCCTTCAATATGAACGTCAATCAAAACATTTTTCAATTTAATATTTTCTATTCTGCAATGTCTATCTAATTCGCCGAATAGCCCCAAACTTAGTCTGTCATTATAAATCATGTTGTCAACATTATTTTCTATAATAATGGACATATTATTAATCTTATAGTTTTGCCCATTATATGAACCCGAAAATACATCATTTGCATTTCCTATAGGCTCCCAACTACTATAGCCAGATAAATCTATATCATTTATTTGTATATAATGTGCTGATAAATCATATCTGACAGCGTTTAACTGTTCTGCGGTAGCCACTTGATATGGATTTTCTTCTGTTCCGTTACCACCTGCAAATTCTACCATTTTGTGATTTTTTTCAATTATTATATAATTCATATCTCCTCTATACCTTAATTCACAATCATCTTGATGATGTTTTTGAACTTCATCCAATTTGAGTGCTTCTTGTATACTCTCTTGAATTGTAAACCCTTCTGAAAGATATGCCATTATATATTGCAAATGTGCATAATCATTAGAAAAATGAACCGAACCGCTATAACCTTCTACCCAACTCGCCCCTTTATCAATAAGTGAATCAGCAATTGTATAGTTTTTCATACTATGGCAAGAACCAAAATGAAAGAAAGAATCTTTTAAACTATTCTCGGAATAATATTTATCATAAAATTTACTGCCTATTCCTAACCTCCCATCAGAAATGTCTATAATTATTCTTTCATTTTGAAAATCGGCTGACGCTAATATATCTTTAAATTCAGCAAATTCACCTGTCATAGTATATGGATTTTTATATGGTAATGGTCCTGTAAAATCAAGAGCACTACTTAAAATACCATGAGAATAAAATAATATTAAGTCATAATTATTTAAAGTTTTTAAAAACTCTAAAGATACATTTTCATTATAGATAGTCGTTAAATTTGCTCCTGTGTATTTTGCAATGACTCCTGCAACGAAGTTGTAACTATCAATCCAAAAATTTTCGTCTGTGTTTTCATATGGACATATTATAACAATTTCATTTATTTTAGAAACACTTTCCCCCTGTAAAGTTAAATTTATCTCTTTTAATGATAATTCTTGACTTTCATAATTTGACCGTGAAAAAGTATTTGTTGAACCTATGGTATCTTTTCCTTTCAGTTCCCATACTCCGCTTATACCAAATGATGTTTTAATAGATATAGTTTTCGTTTCTTTATCAATTAAGGCAACTGTTACAAAATCAACTGCTTGTAAATAATCATACACACTATTCATTATATCATCATCACTTGAGTTACTGTTCCTCATATTTTTTTCAAGTGCTTGAACATCTGACATCATATTTTGAAATAATATAAAATTATCCTCTAAAATTTTCTCATAATAACAAATTTCAAAATTGTTGCTTTTAGAATTATTATACTTTGCATAATAATTTATGTTTTCTCTTTTATCGGATGATAATATAGTAGTATATGTAAAAATTCTATATCCGAATAATTCATTCCCTGTACCCGTGTCATTTAAATATCCTATTGTATTGCCTTCGGTATCATAAATTAGGATATCTTTGTCTGACAATTCAAAATCTGAATAGACTTTAGCTGTAAAAGTGGTCTCTATTTCTTCTCCAACTAGAATATCAAAGATATCGGCTTTAAAATCTTTTATTTCTATTTCTTTATTTTCGCTTTCTTCTGTTTTTTCGCTTTGACTAATGTCTGTTTCTTGATTATCATTACTATCTGCATATGATATATTCGCTTGAATATCATATTCTTGCTTTGATACAGTAATTATCTTATTTGCAATAAAACTCTTTTTATCACTATTAGCATTTAAATTTATTGCAAATACTGAAAAAACAGACGAAAGTATTATCGCAAAACTAAGTACATAAGATATTACTCTTTTTATCTTGTTATCTGTATTATATACAGACATGAAAATTATTGCCAGTATTGATATTAAAAATATTAATACATAAATACGTGCCCCATTAATTATAATAAATGGAATATTGCGAATAACAAATATGAAACTTGCTACCAATATTGTTAATAATAAGCCTAAAATTAATTTATTTTCTTTCAATTAAATCACCTCTTTATTTTTTCTTTTTTACTACGTTCTTGACCGTAACTATACACACTGCTTTTTTACCACTACCGTCTTTGGCTTTTGCGTATATCTTGGCTCTTCCTTTTCTCAAAGCTGTTATTTTGCCTTTTGAATTTACTTTAACAACTTTCTTGTTAGAACTTGTCCATTTTATTTTCTTATTTGTAGCATTTTTGGGCTTTATAGTGGCTTTTAGCTTTATAGATTGTTTACGTTTTAATGTAATTTTCTTTTTGTTTAATTTTATAGATTTTACTTTTATTTTTTTATCAACAATTATTTTTTCCGTCTGCTGTTCTGTCTGTTTTTCTGTTACTTTTTCCGTTTGCCGTTCTGTTTGTTTCTCTGTCACTTTCTCCGTCTGCTGTTCTGTTTGTTTCTCTGTTACTTTTTCCGTTTGCCGTTCTGTTTGTTTCTCTGTTGTTTTCTCTGTCTGCGGTTCTGTTTGTTCCTCTGTCTCTTTCTCCGTTCCTTCCTCTGTCTCTATTTCTGTTTGCCGTTCTGTTTCTTCATCTTTTATTGCAATGAAAGACAATTCAATACTTTCATTAGCTTCTAATGATTCTACTTGCTTATTATCCTGCCCACTCTTTAAGTTTAAACCTTCGGGAATTATTCCCTCAATAGATATGTTTTCCACCGCATAGTTGTTTCTGTTTTCCAGTTTTATTGTGACTTCTATATCTTCATTTACAGAATAATTGTCTTTGTTTGTAGTTACATCAACATATAAGCCGTCTTGGTTTGCTAATGTAGCATAAACAATCATTACAAAACTGAATGTGGATATTACCGCTAGGGTTGTAATTAATAATACTTTTAATTTCTTCATTTTTTCCTCACCTTCTATTCACTAATATTATTAAATTGACTTTTTACTATAACATATATTGAATTTATGAATAAATTCCTTGTAAATAGTAAAAAATAAATCTATGTAAAATAATCTATAACTTTCGTGAAACAT
>Ga0153946_1000947_pt1 | contig 12652 bp, 10 predicted proteins | sample TSNJ030MetaG_FD_104751 | JGI IMG/M metagenome (GOLD analysis project Ga0153946, IMG submission 104751) | Attine ant fungus gardens microbial communities from New Jersey, USA - TSNJ030 MetaG | ecosystem: Host-associated > Fungi > Mycelium > Unclassified | place: USA: New Jersey, Wharton State... | reverse complement strand
TTACTCTTCCTCCTTATCAATAAGTATATTATACATAAAAGTGACAAAAAAGCAAATAGTTTTATATTGACAAATAACCAAAATAATGTTAACTTACTCGAAAGATGATAATAAAGTAATAAGAAAATGATAAAAAGATTATTAAAGGAAGAGAGGCAGGAATATGGCTTTAGTAAAAATGAAACAATTACTTATGGAGGCGGCCGCTCAGGAACGCGGTATAGGTGCGTTCAGTGTCGGCAACATGGAGATGGTAAAGGGAGCGGTTTGGGCGGCTGAAGAAATGCAGACGCCGATCATCCTGCAGATTGCCGAAGTGCGGCTGGCGCATTCGCCGCTGGCGTTGATGGGGCCGATGATGGTCTCTGCGGCAAAGGAAGCAAAAGTGGATATTGCTGTACATCTGGATCATGGATTGACAATGAAGACGGTGAAAGAAGCACTGGAACTGGAATTTACATCAGTGATGCTGGATGCCTCCCGTGAAACATTCCGATCCAATATCGCGATGACCAGAGAAGTGGCGGAGATGGCGCAGCAGTACGGTGCGACGGTAGAAGCGGAACTGGGGCTGGTCGGCGGCAGTGAAGACGGCAGCAGCAATCACGGAATCCAGTGTACGCATCCGGATGATGCCCGGGAATTCTGTCAACGAACCGGGATTGATTGTCTGGCGGTGGCGATTGGTAATGCGCATGGTAATTATCCGGTGACTCCGACGTTGGAATTCAGTGTTTTGAAACAGATCGAAGAAGCGACTAAACTGCCGTTGGTATTACACGGCGGGAGCGGGATTAACGATGATGATTTCCGGAAAGCGATTTCACTGGGGATCCGTAAAATCAATATCGCAACGGCCAGCTTTGACTGTCTTACCGAGCGGGCCGGGGAGTATTTAAAAGGGGCCGGCAGACATAACTATTTCGGTCTCAATGAAGCGATGGTTCTGGGTACATACGAAAATGTGAAACGACATATTCAGATCTTTAATTGTTAATTTGTTTTGCTTTTTATGGAAGGAATGACAAAAGAGCAGTTTAATATGCTGATTTCTATGATTAATGATTACAGCTATTCCTTAGTCAGCAACAACGCTGTACAAGATGTTCTGCGCAATGGTATCAGCGAAGCGGAACAAGAGGAGATTCAAATATATATAAATAACATGAAGGATATAAACAATAGTATCAATCAAGTACACTGGAGGTTGACAGGCATTAAAATTAAAACTTGTTTTCTCGCGAAAGAAAGAGGAACGGCTCGACATATTAAAGCAAATGTATGAAGTCGGGATACCCATCCGCCCCATGTGTGTCAGTGCGCTAACCAGGTATTCATTGGGAAACGAAGACCCGGCGATATGCAGCAGAGGAATGGAGATCATTGAGAAGGATAAGCAGTTGTACCGGTAATTTTATCAGCCGGTACAGCTGCTTTTGCTGGGGTATAAAGAAATATTTATTGTAAAATTTAATTTTATTTAGTAGAATGAAGGAAAGGAGACGAAATTATGGCATTGAAAGCGAAGGATATAGCAGAAATGATAGGGGTATCAACGGCTACTGTATCGCTGGTTTTGAACAATAAACCGGGCGTCAGTGATAAGCGGCGGGCCGAAATTATCCGCAAGATCAAAGAACTGGGTTGTGACTATATGCTGAAGGACAATCTGGTGGACAACGGCAATATTGGATTTGTCGTATATAAACGGGAAGGTAACATCGTTGATGAGTCTCCCTTCTTTACTTACATCTTGTCGGGGATCACCGACAGTGCGCGGAAATATGGGTACCGTTTGAACTTTATTTACATCAACAAGAACATGTCACTGCAAGAGCAGAAGTATCAGATTATGAGTGCCAACTGTAAGGGACTGATCGTGTTTGCGGTAGAAATGCTGTATGACGATCTGCGGGCATTTAAAGAGTCGGAGCTGCCGTTTGCGATTCTGGACAACTCTTTTCAGGAAAATGATGTGGATGCCGTGGTGATTAATAATGTCCAGGGAACCAGCAAAGCCGTGCGTCACTTGTATGATATGGGGCATCGGGAGGTTGGGTATATCAGAAGCAAGGTAGTTATTAACAGTTTTAAAGAGCGGTATTCAGCTTTTAAAAATGAGGTGAGTAAACTGGGAATGACGTTTCGCGAAGATGCCTTGATCGAAGTGGGTTATTCGGAAGGTGAAGTAAAAGGCGATACGGCCGATTACCTGCAGGGGCGCAAAAAGCTGCCCACAGCGTTTTTTGCGGAAAATGATCTGATCGCCTGCAATGCGGTTCTGGCGTTTAAAGAAGCAGGGTACCGGGTACCGGACGATGTGTCGGTGATCGGTTTCGATGACCGTCCGATCTGTACCATGATTGACCCCCAGCTGACGACGATCGAGGTACCAAAACAAATTTTTGGACCAGTTGTAGTAGACATGTTGGTGGACAAGATGGAAAAGCGGAAGGAATATTCGCTGAAGATGGAAATCGGAACCAAGTTGGTGGTTCGGGACAGTGTTAAACAAATAACAAAATAAAAAAGCAGGTATTGCGGGAGGCTGCAGTTAGAGCCTCCTGTTTTTGTGCACTAAAATAGAATTAACTAAATAATATTTAGTAATAACGTTTAAGATTTAACGATAAATTTAACTAAATTTAATAAAAATACAGAAAAAGTATTGACAAAATAATGTTAAATTGCTATCTTTTTGTTTAAGAAGTGCAAAGAATCATCGAAAAAATAAAAAAATAAGGTCAAAAGTACCAAGCGGTTGCACTAAATAAAATTAAGTGATTCTTGGCGCGGGACTACCATCAGCGTACTTTTGAGCCATCCGAAGAATGGAGGAAAGAAAAAATGAAAAAGAAACTATTAAGCATTTTGTTGGCAGGAGTTATGGTATTTGGTTTAGCAGCCTGTACTTCAACGGGAACTGAGGATGAAACGAAAGAAACTTCAGCAGATGATAACAGTGTGGAAGACACATCAGCGAATGCGGGATCGGGAAATGTAGAGGATATTAATGTTTACTGGATTGGAAAGACCCTGAATAATCCGTGGTGGATTTCGGTATCCGATTATGCACAGCGTGAAGCGGATGCATTGGGTGTCAATCTCACGATCGCAATTCCGCAGGAAGAAGTGGATCTGGAAAAACAGGTTGCCATGATCGAAACGGCGATTGAACAGAAAGCCGATGCAATCGTAATCTCGGCAGCAAGTTCTGACGGTGTTATCCCGTCTATCCAAAAAGCGAGAGAACAAGGGATCAAAATCATCAACTTTGATACCCGCATCAGTGATAAGTCAGTAGTGGATGCGTTTGTCGGCGGTGATGATGAAGCGGGTGCATACAAAGCCGGAAAATACATATGTGAGCAGCTTGGCGGCGAAGGTGAAGTGGCAATTATCACCGGTCTTATGGAACAGTCTACCGGCATTGACCGTCATGCCGGATTCATGAGAGCATGCAAAGAATACCCGGGTATCACAGTAGTGGCTGAACAAAGTGCAGAATGGTCCAGTGATAAAGCTGCCGATGTAACTACGAATATTCTGACTGCGAATTCGAACGTCAAAGCAATATTTGCCTGCAATGACCAGATGGCAGTAGGCATGGTGAATGCGGCGAAATCGGCAGGGAAATCAGCTGACGATCTGATTCTGGTAGGATTCGACGGTATCCTGGATGCGGTCGATTTGACCCTGAGCGGTGAACTGGATGCATTTGTTTCTCTTCCGAATCAGGATGAAGGAGCAATGGGAGTCAGACTGGCAGTGGCACTGGTAATGAACGATGATTATACTTATGACCGGGAACTCCTGTACGATTGTACTTTGGTAACCGGAGAATACATTGAAGAACTTACCGATCAGACGATTTATGAATATGCAGCAGAAAGATTCCCGCTGCGCGGACTGACCGATAAAGGTTACTAAAATATCAAATCGGGATTGCCGTGTCAGACAGTGCCTGGCAGCTGCATCGGCCGCTGATGCGGCAATCTCATATTTTCGTAAGTATTCGCAGTAATGAATAGGAGAATTCATATGTCTGAGAAAGTATTGGAATTTAAAAATATCAAAAAAGAGTTTCCCGGCGTAAAAGCATTGGATGATGTCTCGATGGATTTTAATAAAGGCGAAGTAGCTGCGCTGCTGGGCGAGAACGGGGCCGGGAAATCAACGCTGATGAAGATCCTGAGCGGTGCCTACACCAGGGACAGCGGTCAGGTGGTTTTAGACGGGAAAGAACTGCCGAAGCAATATTCTACATTGGAAGCGCGCGGATTTGGTGTGGCGATTATTTATCAGGAATTGAGCCTGATGGAAGAAATGAGTGTGATGGAAAATGTGTATATCACTCATGAACCCATGAAGCTGAAGATGGGACGTGTCATTGATTATAAGAAGATGAAAGAAGATACCCAGGAGCAGCTAAAGAAACTAAATGCTGAACATATTGATCCCCTCAGAAAAGTCAAAGAACTGGCACTGCCGGAAAAGCAGATGGTGGAGATTGCCAAAGCGCTGGCGGTGGACTGCAAGGTGCTGGTTATGGATGAGCCGACCACTTCGCTGACCTGGGAAGAGTCGGCCCGTTTGTTTGAAGTCATTCATACTTTGAAGGAACAGGGTATAACAGTTATCTACATTTCCCATCGTATGGATGAGATTTTCAAAATATGCGACAAGGCAATTGTCATGAGAGACGGCCGGCTTGTCGGTTCGCTGGAAGTGGCGGACAGCAGTCAGGATGATTTGATCCGGATGATGAGCGGTAAGGTTGTCGATATGGAATTATCGAATAAGGAACGAAAGAAGCGAAGCAGCAATGCAGTGCTGGAATTGGAGCATATCACCGACGGTGGATTTATTGAAGACCTGAGCCTGAATCTGTATGAAGGAGAGGTTCTGGGTATCGGCGGTCTGGTTGGCTCGAAACGGACCGAGCTGGCGCGGATGATCTGCGGTGCGGATAAACTGGCGGGCGGTACCGTTAAGATCAAGGGTAAGGTTTGTAATATTAAGGATACCCGGGATGCTATTAATAATAAGATCGGTTACCTGAGTGAGAACCGGAAGGAAGATGGGCTGTCACTGGGCATTTCCATTGAAGAAAATACGGTGCACTGTGATATGAAAGCAGTGAGCAGATACAGCTTTATAGATTGGAAGAAGGTCCGCAGTATATCTGAGTCCTATATCCGGAAACTGAAGACCAAAGGGACTTCACCTGCGAAAGTCGTCAATTTGAGCGGCGGGAATCAGCAGAAGGTGGCTATTGCTAAATGGCTGCACGCCGGCTGTGACATTTTGATTTTTGACGAGCCGACCAGAGGAATCGATGTCGCGGCAAAGGCTGAGATTCATCAGCTGATCCGGGATTTTGCAAAGGTAGAAGGCCGGGCGGCAATTGTTATATCTTCTGAGGTCAATGAATTAGTAGCGGTAAGTGACCGGGTCATCGTAATGTCAAAGGGTCATATAACCGGTGAACTTGAAGGAGATGAGATAGTACAGAGCAATGTACTGAAATATGTTACGACGAAGGGCAGGTAAAGAAAGTGGAAAAGGCAAAGAAAAGTTTTTCGGTAAAGAAATTATTGTCTGGCGGATTTGGAACGGTTCTGATGTTGATTATCCTGATGTTAGTGTTCTCGATATTATCACCGATGTTTTTTACAGCCAGCAATCTAAGTAATGTTTTGATACAAAGCGGTACCAATGCGGTCATTTCGGTCGGCATGACATATGTCATCATATCGGGGAATACCGATCTTTCGGTTGGGGCGATTCTGGCACTGGCTTCCTGTGTCGGTGCGACGCTGATGGTTGATACCGGGAATGTATTGCTGGGTGTCTGTGCGGCACTGGCGGCCGGGATTGTTCTGGGACTGGTAAATGGTGTATTGATTGCATATCTGAAATTTCAGCCATTTATCGTTACCTTATCGACCATGTGGTTGTTCCGCGGATTGGCGTACTTGTATACCGGCGGTCAGGCAGTGACGGGATTGCCGTCGGGCATAACCAGTCTGGCACTGGGCAGCATTTTATATATTCCTAATATTGTGTGGATTATTGTGATTGTCTATGTCATTTGTTATGTCGTGCTCAATAAGACTACGATGGGACGGAAAGTCTGCGCGGTCGGAGATAACAGCGAATCGGCGAGACTGTCAGGAATCAACGTTAAGCTGGTGACGATGGCGACATTCGTGCTGTCAGGTTTTTGTTCCGCGCTGAGCGGCGTCATTTACATGGCGAGGCTGAACTCAGGTCAGCCGATTGCCGGGCAGTCCTATGAGATGTATGCGATTGCGGCAGCGGTTATCGGCGGTGCCAGCTTCACCAAAGGCGGAATTGGAAGCATGGGCGGAACTTTAGTAGGTGCGATCTTTATTGCGGTATTAAATAATGGTTTGACATTGCTGAACGTAAATACATATTGGCAGCAGGTGTGTATGGGAATTGTAGTGCTGCTTGCGGTAGGACTCGACCGCTTCCGCAAATCGGTAAAATAAGAAAAAGCTTATTCAATGGGATACCGGTGACAATCTTGTTCTTGGTATCCCATCCCTGGTTAGAAAGGAAAAGATATGAGTGAATTGAGTAAACTGGCATATGATTTAAGAAAAGATACGGTTCGGATGATTGTGGAAGGCAAAGGCGGACACATTGGCGGTGATATGAGCGTGATGGAGATATTGGTTGCCCTTTATTTCGGTCAGATGAATATCGGACCGGAGAATCAGGATGATCCTGAACGGGATAAGTTTGTGATGAGTAAAGGGCATTCGGTGGAAGCTTATTACGCGGTTCTGGCACAAAAAGGTTTTTTTGAGATGGAAGAGGTGATTGCCGGGTTTAGTAAATTCGGATCAGCCTACATCGGGCATCCGAATAACAAATTACCGGGCATTGAAATGAATTCCGGTTCGTTGGGACATGGGCTTCCGGTATGCGTCGGGATGGCGCTGGCAGGTAAGATGAATCAGCAGGATTACCGGGTCTATACCGTGATGGGAGACGGGGAGTTGGCGGAAGGCTCAGTCTGGGAGGGGATTATGGCGGCTCATCAGTATCAGCTGGATAATCTCTGTGCGGTAGTGGATCGGAACCGCCTGCAGATTTCGGGAGACACCGAAAAGGTGATGGCGCACGATGATCTGCACGAGCGGTTTGCCAGCTTCGGATGGCATGTGATCGATGTGGCGGACGGAAATGATATCGATCAGTTAATTCAGGCGTTTGATGAAGCAAAACATACGAAAGGTAAGCCAACCGTAGTAATTGCGAATACCATCAAAGGAAAAGGTTCTGCGCTGATGGAGAATAAAGCGAACTGGCATCATAAAGTACCAACGAAGGAAGAGTTTGAACAGTTGATGAAAGATTTTGAGATGCGAAAGGAGGCGCTGTAAGATGAATAAAATTCCAAATCGACAGGTAATTTGCGACACCTTGATAGAAGCGGCAAAGAAAGATAAAGATATTACCGTTCTTTGCAGTGATTCCCGGGGATCGGCGTCATTAACTCCGTTTGCTGACAGCTATCCGGAGCAATTTGTAGAGACGGGAATCGCCGAGCAGAATCTGGTGAGTATCTCAGCGGGACTGGCAAAGTGCGGCAAGAAGCCGTTTGCGGCATCACCAGCGTGTTTCCTGTCAACCAGAAGTTATGAACAGTGCAAGGTTGATGTGGCTTATTCGAATACCAATGTTAAGCTGATTGGAATCAGCGGAGGAATCAGTTATGGAGCATTGGGGATGAGTCATCATTCAGCACAGGATATTGCTGCAATGGCAGCAGTTCCCAATATGCGGGTATACCTGCCCAGCGACCGGTTCCAGTCGGCGAAACTGATTCAGGCATTATTGAAAGATGAGAAGCCGGCATATATCAGAGTGGGGCGTAATCCGGTCGAGGACATTTACAATGAAGAAACCTGCCCATTTGAATTGGATAAATGTAATGTATTGCGTGAGGGCAATGATGTGGCGATTATTGCTTGCGGCGAGATGGTAAAGCCAGCTCTGGATGCGGCGTTATTATTGGAAGAACAAGGAGTGACAGCGACGGTGCTGGATATGTATTGTGTTAAGCCGCTGGACTGGGAGGCGGTAGTGAAAGCTGCAGGATCGGTGAAGGCAGTGCTTACCGTTGAAGAGCATTCTTATTATGGCGGTCTGGGTTCGATGGTCAGCCAGGTGGTTGCGGAGAATTGTCCCAAACAGGTGATTAACCTGGCTCTGCCGGATTCTCCGGTCATCACCGGAACGTCAAAAGAGGTCTTTGACTATTATGGTATGAATGCCGGCGGAATCGCTGACAGGGCTGCAAAAATGCTGAAAGAGCAGGAGGCATGAGGCGGATGGATAAGAAGTATATTCTTTCGATAGACCAGAGTACTCAGGGAACCAAAGCCCTGCTGTTTGACGAACAAGCCAATCTGATCAAGCGAATCGATAAATCCCATGAACAGCTGATCAATGAAAAAGGCTGGGTCTCCCATAATCCGATGGAAATCTACAATAATACGATTGAAGTGGTAAAACGACTGCTTGAAGAGGCAAAGATAGATGCTGCGCAGATTCAGGGTGTTGGAATCAGTAATCAGCGTGAAACGGCACTTGCATGGGATCGGGAAACCGGTAATCCGATTGGTGAAGCGATTGTCTGGCAGTGCGCCAGAGGTGTGGGAATCTGCGAGCGGATTGAAGGTGCCGGACATGCGGAGTCGATCCGCCGCCGTACCGGGATTCATCTTTCACCATATTTTCCGGCGGCTAAGATCGCCTGGATCCTGGAGCACCAACCGGAAGCGCGGGAAAAGGCAGAACAGGGGAAGATCTGTTACGGGACGGTAGATACCTGGCTGATTTATAAGCTGACGGATGGTAAATCTTATAAAACCGATTATTCCAACGCATCCAGAACGCAGCTGTTTGATATCTTCAACCTGAAATGGGATGAAGATATCTGCGGGTGGTTCGGAATCGATGTTAAGAATCTGGCTCAGGTCTGTGATTCCGACTCGCATTTTGGTGATACTGATTTCGAAGGAGTCTTAAAACGGCCTGTACCGATTCATGGAGTTCTGGGCGACTCTCACGGAGCGTTGTTCGGGCAGGGGTGTCTTAAGCCGGGGATGATGAAGACTACATATGGAACCGGTTCGTCGATCATGATGAATATCGGAGCAGAGCCGGTATTAAGCAGCCATGGAGTGGTAACCTCTTTGGCATGGCGTATGAAGGGAAAAGTTATTTATGTATTGGAAGGGAATCTGAATTATACCGGTGCGGTGATCACATGGCTCAAAGATGATCTTGGGATGATCGATTCTCCGGGTGAAACCGGAACGATTGCAGCGGAAGCAGTTCAGGATGACCGGCTCTATCTGGTTCCGGCATTTTCCGGACTGGGTGCCCCGTACTGGGACAGCCGGGCGACGGCAGCGCTGGTGGGGATGACCAGAACTACAACCAGAGCGGAAGTCATTCGGGCTGGTGTAGAGTGTATCGCTTATCAGATTACCGATATCATCAAGGCGATGTGTGAAGATGCCGGGGCCGCAGTAGGAGAACTCCGGGTCGACGGCGGACCGACCAGAAATACTTATCTGATGCAATTCCAAAGCGATATCTCAGCACTCACTGTGACGGTACCGGATGCAGAAGAACTGTCAGGAATCGGACCGGCATATGCAGCAGGTCTGGCACTGGGGATCTGGGATGAGACGGTATTTGAGAGGATCAGGCGTCAAGAGTATCAGCCCCGGATGGCTCCGCAGATCAGGGAAGAAAAATACACCGGCTGGAAAGAGGCGGTTTCACGTATATTAACTAAATAATCAATAACGCAAAGAAAAGAGGAGACAGCATGGAAGGAAAAATGAAAGTATGTGTAATGACAGGTGCTAAGCAGCTGGAATGGGTAGAATATGATATACCGCAGCCAAAAGCAGGTGAACTGCAGGTGAAATTAGAATACGTCGGAGTATGCGGTTCGGATTTACATTTCTATGATGAAGGACGGCTGGCGAACTGGGTTCCGGATGGCCCGCTGGTGCTGGGACACGAACCGGGCGGTATCGTTTCGGCGATCGGCGAAGGTGTAGAGGGATTTGAAATCGGCGATAAGGTTGCGCTTGAACCGGGAGTACCCTGCGGCGAATGCGAAGTGTGCCGAACCGGTCATTATAACCTGTGTCCGAGTGTCAAGTTTATGGCGATCCCGAAGGAAAAAGACGGTGTATTTTCAGAATACTGCACCCATGCGGCAAGCATGTGCTTTAAACTTCCGGAAAATGTGGATACGATGGAAGGTGCTTTGATTGAACCGCTGGCAGTGGGGATGCACGGATGTGAACTATCCAATGCTAAAATCGGAGATACAGCGATTGTGCTGGGCTGCGGATGTATCGGTCTGTCTACGATTATGGCGCTGAAGGCCAGAGGTGTGAGCGAGATCTATGCAGTGGATGTGATGGAAAAAAGGTTGGAAAGAGCTAAAGAAGTAGGCGCGGCCAGAGTGTTTAACGGTAAAGAAGAGGATATCGTAGCATTCGCCGGGACTCTTCCGGGCGGCGGCGTGGATCAGGTGTATGAATGCGCCGGCAACCGATATACGACACTGCAGAGCTGTAAGCTGATCAGAAGAGCAGGGAAAGTTACGTTGGTGGGAGTATCGACCGAACCGCATCTGGAGTTGGATGTAGCGACATTGAATGCGATGGAGGGTGAGATCCGTTCTGTTTATAGATACCGGAACCTGTATCCTAAGGCGATTGCCGCAGTGGCATCGGGAGCAATTCCGCTCAAAAAGGTGGTGTCGCATGTGTATGATTTTAAGGATTGTATTGAGGCGATTGATTATAGTTTGAATAGGAAGGATGAGGTGATTAAGGCGGTTATTAGGATGGGGTGAGGAACCGCCGGCGGAACCGATCTAAAACCGCAGCCACTCTGCTCTGCTCCGGCTGAACCCGGATGGGCATATTTAGGTAAGCAATGCAGGCAAGACGCTTGCCTTTGCTTCTAAGGCTAAACAGCACAGATATTTGAGAACCGAGCGCATTCGCCGCAGAATCTGATGATTCTGCGACTCAGGCGCTCTTTCACTTGGTGCGGGAAGCACCAAGCTCATCTCAATTATCTGTGCTGTTTAACCTAAGAAGCAAGACGGCGTGCTCTAATGCCGTCCTTCCTTACCTAAATATGCCCATCCGGGTTCAGCCGGAGCAGAGCAGAGTGGCTGCGGTTTTAGATCGGTTCCGCCGGCGGTTCTTGCGCCGCTATCGAGGCCGGGAGGCTGTCGGGCGGAAGACGGGCTGATAGTATGGTGTAATGGAACGGGAAAAGTTCTATTTTAATGATTCGTATAAATTTGCTTATTTTGACGATATTAACGGTATAATAACTGATGAACATCCTGATACAATGGCGGTGGCTACCCTGGAAGGCGCCGGTGTCAGATTGTTTTAGAAGGAGGCTTGAAATGATTCAGATTGTAGCTGTGAGTACGAAGGAAGTATGTGTATCTTTTGTGGAAGAAACGGAAGAAGCACGGTTAAGCTTGCCTGAAGGTATCAAATCATTGTTTGAAGGAAGGTATCTACAGACAGCGTGGCAGCAGGAGGCAGAAGATCGGCTTAAACTGCTGGTGGGACGGGGAAAGACTGGAAATGACAGCGTCCGGCGTAAAGAGCTGGCGGCCTGTGCAGTGAAGGAATGCCGGGAGAAGAATATCTGCGGTATCACTCTTGATATTGCTCCGTTTCTTTTAGACGGAAGTGCCGAGGGAATCCGGGATATTGTAGAAGGTGCAATTCTGGGAACTTATGAGCAGAGACGATTTCGGGAATACGAAGAGAAGCAATTCAAGATCGAACTTTGCGGTGTTCCGGTAGAACTGCATTCTGAAGCAGAAGCTTTGGTGCAGGAAACGCAGACTGTTGCTGAAGGAATCTGCTTTGCGCGGGATATGGTCAATCTGCCGGGAAATAAGCTGCGGCCGATGGATTTTGCTGCGGAGGTTGTGCAATTTGTAGATGGTACCGGTATTGACGCCGAGGTGATCGACCGGGAAGAACTGCATGCTATGGGACTTACCGCGCTTTTGGGTGTGGGTGAGAGCAGTGAATATCCACCGTGTATGGTGACTCTGCGATACCGCGGCAAGCCGGAAGATCAGCGGATCAGCGGTCTGATCGGTAAAGGTGTGACCTGCGATACCGGCGGATATTGTCTGAAGACGGGTGAGTCAATGCTGGGGATCCATGGAGATATGGCCGGCGGAGCAGCTGTGGCAGGAGCAATCTATGCGTTAGCTAAGAATAATATAAAAGTCAATGCGACGGCGGTGATTCCGATGTGTGAAAACCGGATATCATCGGGCAGTATGCTTCCTGGAGATGTGATACCGTCTTATTCAGGCAGGACCATCGAGATTGACAATACTGATGCGGAAGGGCGGCTGATATTGGCCGATGCGGTATCATATGCCGTTCGTAATGAAGGTGTGACCGAAGTGCTGGATATTGCAACACTGACCGGAGCAGTCGTAAATATGCTGGGCTTTAGTGTTGGCGGAGCAATATGCGATGATGATGCTTTTTATAAAAGATTTGAGTCAGCTTACAGGATATCCGGT
>Ga0153946_1000946_pt1 | contig 12653 bp, 10 predicted proteins | sample TSNJ030MetaG_FD_104751 | JGI IMG/M metagenome (GOLD analysis project Ga0153946, IMG submission 104751) | Attine ant fungus gardens microbial communities from New Jersey, USA - TSNJ030 MetaG | ecosystem: Host-associated > Fungi > Mycelium > Unclassified | place: USA: New Jersey, Wharton State... | reverse complement strand
CAAACATTTAACATTGTGATATCTGCATGAATAAAAGACATTTCAGCATTTTCAAACAATTCTTTGTTTTTTTCTAAGGATATTAAAATATTTTTTTCATTTTCTTCTGAAATGCCACCCAACATCTTAACCTTTGAAAGTTTTTCTTTAAGTTCTTGGTAAATATATTGATACCAATTTACGCATATGTTATTACTACTAAAATTAATATAATCACTTTTTATACTATGAATCGAATCAACTATATTTTTAAAATTCTGAATATATAAATTTTCAGTTATATCTAAAATTCCGTCAAGTAAATTTATATTTTCTCCATTATTTTCCCCAGGATAATCTATAATGATTACTAAATTATCTTTACTAAGATATTCTAATCCTATTAATTCTTCAAAGTAAATCCCTAGTTTTTCTAATTTTTCTGAATATAATTTTACTTTTTCTCTATCAATTATTATCGTGTAAAATTTATTATTTATCTTTAATTTATATTTATTTGAACGTCCATAATCTTGAATTGGAATTAATTCGTATTTTTTATTTTTAAAATAATCATATTTATTTAATAATTCATATATTTCTTCCATAATTACCTCTTTCATCTATTAAAATTTAAAAAAGACACCTAATTCCATTACCATCCCCTAATGGATAAATCGTTTCTATTTTATATTTTATCATAGTTTATCCTTATTTTATGCTCCAAATTATTTTAATTTCCAAGCCCTGTGGAATTACGCGTGGTATTACGAGCTGACATTTAATAACCATTACTGAACTTTTACAAATAAAACAACCTGTAAAACCTGCAAACGCCAGTTTTATAAGGGTTTATCAATATATCGAAAAATTATATCATATCATTTTTCTTTTCTCTATATTTTAGTCAATTAAAATAAATTAAGAAAAGTATTAGCTTCCTAATACTCTTTTAATTTCATCTGTTGCCGACTCTACAGTCTTCATATCCGGAATCATCACATATAGCTTTTGACTTCCATAAGAATAAGTATATTCACTTGCATTCGTTCCATCAACGCTAATAGAATTAATTGTCCAATCGCCACCGCTCTTAATTTGTTTTTTCACTAAATTTGTAATTAAATCATAACTCATATTTGTTTGGAAAGAATCACTTAAAATACTTAAATATTTAGACGAATTCATGATTAAATCTGGAGAAATTATTTTATTAAATATCGCCGTCAATACTTGTTGTTGATTTTGACCACGATGACGATCACCACTTGCATAAACATAACGTTCCCGCGAATAAACCAAAGCACATTCTCCATCTAAATAATTTACGCCTTTTACAAACCGACAATTTTTTCCGCGCGTAAAACTTGTATCCGATTTAATTTCAATGCCTCCAATTAGATCGACTAAAGAAATAACTGTATTAAAATTCACTCGTAAATAATAATCTACATTCACATCAAATAATTGTTCCATTGTTTTCATGCTAGTATTCATCCCATAAATTCCAGCATGCGTTAATTTGTCTTTTAAACCATTCTTCCCATAAAGGGATACATAATAATCTCTTGGAATATGAACTAATAACATTTCATGAGTTTTAGGATTTACCACCACAATAATATTAACATCACTTCTTGATTTTGTCGTAATTGAACCATATGTATCAATTCCACTGATATATAAAACAAAAGGTTCACTAGCTGGCGTATCATTTGTTTCAACATCTAAAATAGTTGTAATCTTAATTGTTTCCATAATCAAATAAGTACTTTCATATTCACTATTTTCATCAACTAACATTTCATGATATGCTTCACTAATTAAAATTTTATGATTATCATCTTCAAAATAATATTTCATTAAATCAGAAAAGTTTTCTTGTATTATTAAAGTCTTGTTCTTTATTTTAGTTTGAACAGTTTCATAATTTAATTCCTCAATTGTAAAAGACAAAGTTTCATAAGCCTGATCTATATCTCGGTGCCCAACCACATAATAAATATCCGTTGTAATTTCCTTATTCGTAATGTTTGATAAGGCATTAATAAATTCATTCATCTTCAAACTAATCACTGAAAACAAAACAATAAAAATCACTAATGTCACACTAACAAAAGCTGATCCAATCCTTTTTTTCCATTTCCTCCAAATTAAGAATAAAGAAACTGCAATTAAAATCATCATTTCAGCAATCCCAAAAACCATTTCAGGTTCTAAAATATTAAGTTCTTTTACTTTAAAAACAGCAAATCCTGATACTAAAATAAAAATCCAAAAAATACTTAATACAAAAAGATTAAATTTCTGATGAAACAAACTTACTTCTTTATCTTTTCTAAACTTAGATACAATCAAATATCCAAACATACCTGTTACAGAACCACAAAAATCAATTAAGATATCAAAAAATCTTGCTGCTCTTCCATCGATAAACAATTGATGAAATTCATCCGTACATGAAAATAAAAAGGAAATAAATAAAGCTATTAATACCCTTTTTTTCATTGAAAAATTAAACTCTTTTAACATTGAAACTATCAAAATCGTTAAAATTAAATATTCAAAGAAATGAGCAGTCTTACGAATCATAACAAAAACATCTTTGATCAATTCCTCTTTTTCGTTACCTGTTTTTTCTTTGCCAGTAATTTTTTCATTTATTGAAATTCCAGCATTAATTACTTTTTCAGTTAATCCATCTGATCCCGTTCCACTTTGATGTGAAAACAAGAAAATCAAAATCATCCAAATAATAACTAATGCTATTTTAATATTTTTTTTCAAGATTGCCTCTTCTTTCTCTTAGTTAGCTGAAATATTTAATATATATAATATATTATCGCTTGCAATAATTACATTATACAAGAAATTTAAATAATTATTATCAAAAATTAGAATTTTGACATAAAAAGTAATTCTAAGAAAATTTCTAATATAATCAGATACTATAACTATGATTGAATTAATCTCGCATAATTCAATCAATTCTACTTTATTTTTTAAAAAAAATCAACTTAAGGTGATAAGTTGATTTCTAAGGTTTGATCAAGGGGAATTTGTTCTCCTATATTAACATTAGTACTTATTACAGTTCCATATAAATTAAAAACATATTTTACACCTATTAAATTACAGAACTGAGCTATTTCACTAGAACTCCAGCCAGTTACATTTGGCATCGTAAAATCAGTTTTATTTGTAAGCAAAAATACTTTGTTTCCTTTCAAAATTGTAATGCCAGCTTCTGGATATTGATTTACCACATAATTTCCAGACCCTAAAACAACAACATCAAGACCTTTATTTGTTAATGTAGCAACTACATTTTCTGTCTTTGCAGAAGTAAAGTGATCAATTGTGATAATCTTCTCTTGATCCACATCCGAACCAGATTCCACCAAATTAATTTCTTTTGCAATTTCTCCTAAAGCCATTGAAACAGCATTTTTTACTGCACTTGTCTTTGAATTAATCTTTTTAGTTGCAAAATAAAATACATATTCCGGATCTTCATAAGGAAAGAATCCACCAAAACTTCTTATATAAGCATTTTCCCCAGTTTCATATCCGCCACTTGTTGCGATTTCTGCCGTTCCTGTTTTTCCAGCAATCGTCATATTACTTGGAGCATAACTATTATTATCTGGAATATCATAAACAACACTATACATTAATTCTTTCATCTTGTTGATATTTTCAGTACTAGCAATTTTATTTAAAGTGTTAGTTTCGGCATTAAAAGTAGTATTTCCTTTTGCATCGACAATTTTATCTACAATATAAGGTTTTACCATATAGCCATCATTTGCAAATGCTGATAATGCTTGTAACATTTGAATTGGTGTTACACTCATCCCTTGCCCAAATGAAGCATTAGCAAGTTCACTTTCATATTTAAAGTTAAGAGTTCCTGAAGCTTCTGCTGGTAATGTAATTCCTGTTTTAGAACCAAAACCACAGCTTTCATAATACTCTCTCAATTTCTGAGATCCTAAGCTTAATGCTAATTTTGTTGCTCCAACGTTTGATGAATGTGCAAACCCTTTATTATAAGTAATTTTTCCCCAACCTTCATTATTCCAATCTTTAATAGTTGTACCATCACTTAATTTAATACTGCCGGATTGAAATGTATCTTCTCCATTATATAAACCATTCTCCATTGCGGCTAAATATGAAAATACTTTCATTGTACTTCCTGGCTCATATTGATATGAAACTAAGGGATTCATATATGATTCAATACCCTCTAAGGTATTTGGATTGAAAGTCGGATTCGTCGCACTGCCAACGATTGCTCCAGTTTTAGCATTCATAACCACAAATATTCCCCAGTCCATTTCATATTTTTCTGATAATTGAGACATGGTATTTTCTAGAATCAATTGAATACGATTATCAATTGATAAATAAATATCGCTTCCACTTTCTGCCTCAACTGTATAAGATTCTGTATTGGGAATTTGATAACCATAGCTATCTTGTTGATACATTTTATAACCATCTGTTCCTTTTAAAATATCATCATAATAGCCTTCAATTCCTAAATAGCCCGTAATTTCACCACTATCATTTTTTCTTGCATAACCTAAAATATAAGAAGCATAGTTTTTATTTTTATAGGTTCTTTTTTGACTTTCTTCAAATCCAATTCCTGGTAGATTTAACTTCTCTATTTGACGTTTAACATCTTCTCCAATATCTTTCCCACCAGTCCCTAGATAAGTTTGATATAAAGTCTGATTTAATAAAGAAAGAATGCTTTCTTCACTTATTCCTAATACTTCTGAAAGTGCTTTCGCTGTTTTTCCTTTATCGACAACATGCCTTGGATTTTCGGGATTTGTAGTTCTACTTTCGGATAAATAGGCAATTACTGTATAAGAATTGCTATTCTCCCCAAGCTTTTCTCCATTCACATCATAAATTGTTCCTCGAGTTGCATAAAGCGTTTCTTTCTTTGTATTTCTTGATGATACAAATGCTGCAAGATCAGTTCCATCTACTTCTGTACTCAAACTAACATAAGTTAATTTTATTATTATGGCAATAAAAAACAAAGATACAAAAAGCATTGTTATACGTAAATTTACATTCATTTTAGATAACTTTTTCGCTTTTACTATCTTTGCCACTTAAACATCCCCTATTCACTAATTACTTTAATATTATTATTATAATAATACAAACCTTTCGCAGATGCAATCTTTTGTATCTTATCTAATGATGCAAGTTCATCAATTTGCATTGATAATGAATTATTTGTCTTCTCTTGAACTTTAATTTTTGATTTCACTTTTTCTACTTCAATATTACTCTCAGATAATAGAGCTTTTGTAAATACCGTAAAAAGAGGTGCACTGATCACTAAAGCTAAGATAAAAAAATAAAGTAATTTTTCTCCTCTTACAATTTTAACCGTTGTTTTTGTTTTTCTTTTCATGATTACACCTTTTCTATTATCCTTAATTTTGCACTTTTGCTCCGCGAGTTTAACATAAGTTCTTTCTCACTTGCAACAATAGGTTTTTTTGTGATTAATTTAATTTTTGGTTGATACTTAACTGGGATAACTGGTAAACCTTTAACCATTTCATCCACTTCACTCATTTCTTTAAAAATATGTTTTACAATTCGGTCCTCCAAGGAATGAAATGTTAAAACAACAATTCTGCCTCCTGGAGCTAACATTTCAATAGCTTTTGGTAAAACAGTTTCAATGCTTTCTAATTCTTTATTTACTTCAATTCGAATTGCTTGAAAGATATTACGTTCTGGATGCTTTTTAAAAAAGTAATTAGCACCACATGCTGACTTAATTATTTCAACCAATTCCTGTGTTCTTTTAATTTCTTTTTCATTTCTTACCGAAATAATTTTCTTGGCAATTAATTTGCTATTCTTTTCTTCTCCATAACGGAAAAATATTTTGGATAATTCTTCTTCACTATAAGTATTAACAACATCGTGAGCAGAAATTCCGCTTGCTTGATTCATTCTCATATCTAAGATTTCATCTCTCATAAAGGAAAATCCGCGGTGTTCATCATCAAGTTGAGGAGATGAAACTCCTAAATCAAACAAGATTGCATCAATCTGTTTTACATCATTTAATAGTGAATCCATTTGTACAAAATTGGAATGGAAAATTTTAAAATTATTACCGATTTGACTCAATGTATTCTTAGAAGCATTAATTGCTTCTAAATCATTATCGAAGGCGTACAAGAATCCCTTTTTTATTCTTTTTAATATTTCTTGACTATGTCCTGCATATCCTAAAGTAGCATCTACAACAACACTATCTTCGCTTAAGTTTAAATACTTTAGCACTTCATCTCTCATTACCGAAAAATGTTTCATCCCTCATTCACATCCATAAATAGATTTTCTGCAATATCACTTAAAGTCCCACGATTATCATCCATAAATTGTTCCCAATTTTCTTTTGACCAAATTTCAATTCGATCATTAGCACCAACAATAATACATTCTTTTAAGATATTTGCATGTTTAATTAGTGGAAGTGTAATACAGGTTCTTCCTTGTTTGTCAAATTCACATTCACACGCTCCTGAGAAGAAGGATCTAATGAATGTTCGAGCATCTTTTTTGGTAAATGGTAAAGTATTTAATTTACCAACTAATTTTTCCCAATCTGCATACGCATAAAGATATAAGCAGTTTTCTAACCCTCTAACTAATACGAAAGTATCCTCTAATTGCGCTCTAAATTTGTTAGGGATAACAATTCGGCCTTTTTCATCAATGTTATGATGATATTCACCCATGAACATAATATCCCCCACTTTCTTCCACAGAGTTCCACTACCTACCACTATATTACTAAAACAAGACCCAAATGTAAATAGTTTTCTCTTAAGAAAAAAGAAAAATTAACTCGAATTGTCAAGTGTTAGACATAAAAAAAGCAGTTTTCACTGCATTTCAATTTTATATGGGTTCTTTATTGTTCCATCTCCACCTGTTAATTTCGATGTAAGCTTCAAATTAATCACTGGTCTAATCCCCAATGATGTCTTGCTTGCTTGATTTATTACTTTCCCTTTATCGGATATAGTAATCATTTTTCCAGTTAAATTACGATATTCAAAAGGTGTCATTGTAAAATAAGTAATTCCACTAGTCAAATAATGATTCTTTGTTTCTTCTATTCCTGAAAACAAGGCCTCTTGAACATTTAATAAGCCAATCTTATAAGTAAGGGCATGATTTCCATAAACCTTATCTTCTACTGTATAAGCATCATTTAAATTACTACACTTAAGATCTATATATTCATCTTTATAATAAAGTGTTGTTTCTAAAGCATAAGCTCGATTACTATATTTATCACTTGCTTTTTCATTGATACTTCGATCATTACAAAATAAAGCATCACTTAAATATTGTTCATATTCTAATAAATTTTCTTGATACCATCGATCTAAATATTGTTTTATTTCACTATCATTATCATTTTGCCAAGCCATAGAAGGATTCGTTGCCCCGATAGTAATAATATAGTATTTAATAGTATAAATATCATTTTCATAAACAATATCAGAAATCTGATTAACCATATGAGTATCTTCTGACATAAAATATTTTCCAATATATTGCACGCGATTATCATACATTTCTGCTAATGTAACCTCTTCTGGTTCTACTAAAGAAAATAAATTATTGTCCATTGCATATGTTTTTGAAATTTCTATTTTATTATTTGTTTTAAAATTCTTATTATAAATGGTAAAAGATTTTACTAAATCATCACCAAGCCCATACATATAGCCAATACTAGTGTTATCAAAAGCCAAATTATAAGGACTATAACCAATAACGCTATCCTCAGCAGTATAAGTCCCATCTTCATTGTATACGCCAGCATAAATCAATCTTAAACTATTATTACCGTTCAAACGAATAATCTTCCATAAATAGTTTGCAAATACTAGATAATTATCATCTACCTTCCCATAATTAATATAAGAATCTCCATGATCATCCAAAACTTTAAGAACCGAACATTTTTCTTCCTCACAATTTTTCTTTGCATCATAATTTTTCATCACAGTACACATCAAATGATCAAAATCATCTTCACATACTGTTTCATAATTACCGTAATAAATATCTTTTTTTTCATAAAAATAGAAATAATAAATTCCTCCACCGATCGCTAATAATAAAATAAATCCAAATAATTTTTTCATTGTCCACGTCCTCTTTAGTTATTTTAACATCAACCACTTACTTTGACAATTTAAAGAGAAAATTAAAACAATAAAATATGATTAATTTATGATAGTCTTAAGTGTTAACTTTTGAAAATGTCTTTAAAATATTATGTTATATGTCACCTGAGAATTAAATTAAATCTAAATTATATATTTAGAAAAATCAAATCAAAAAAAAAGAACATAACTTATGCTCTTCCAGAATATTTTCCATCACTAGTAGAAATGATAATCTTCTCACCAGTTGTAATAAACATTGGTACTTTAACAATATATCCTGTTTCGATTTTAGCATCTTTCAATGTATTGTTAGTTGTATTTCCTTTTACTGCCGGTTCTGACTCAATTACTTCATATTCCACTTTTTCCGGTAAAGATACTCCAATTAATTCTCCATCATAATAATCAATTTGAATTTCCATTCCTTCTTTAATAAATTTCTTTTGATCTTCTAATTTACTACTTGGAATTTCAATTTGCTCATAAGTATTGTTATTCATGAACACAAAATTATCAAGATCCATATATAAAAATTGCATTGGCATTTTATCAATATGTGCTTTTTCTACTTTAATATTCGTATTATAAGTATTCTCAACGATACTTCCTGTTCTTAGGTTTTTAAGTTTGATTCGAACAAATGCACTTCCTTTACCAGGTTTTACATGTTGAAATTCAACAATTTGACATAAGTTCCCATCAATAATAATTGTCATACCATTTTTAATATCATTAATATTTATATTCATCTGTTATACTCCAATTCTCTCTTATTTTCCTAATTTAGTTTCTTTAAACACTGTTTTTTGTTTACAATTAGGACAATATTTATTCAATTCCATTTTGTCTGGAGTATTCTTTTTATTTTTCTTAGTAGGTCTAATTTGTTTTCCGCAACGAGAACACTTTAATCCAACGAAAAATACATTATCATTTTTAGCCATCTTTTTTTCCGCCTCCTTTTAAAAATCCATTTGTATTATAACAAAACACACACTATATTTCAAACAATTTTAGACACGAATCGTATGAATCTTGAAATTTCCATCTATTTTTTGTAATTGAATCTTTAAAGAAGTATGATTATTTAGAGTTTGAACTGTATCACTTCGATCCTGCATATCTATAAATGTCATCGTATAATCATATGTAATATTAGCTGTTATCATACCATTTTCATCTATCATTACATCAGATACAATTACATTTTTAACATCAAATCCTTGATAAACAAAATTCAAAGTATTTACCTCATATCCCATATGTTGAGATAATAATTCTTTTACACCTTGTTTTAAATAATCAACTTCCAATAAAAATTGTTTTTCTAAAGTTTCCGTAATATAAGGTTTTAAGGAATTAAATGCCGTGCCTTGAAACGAAAAACCATAAGTTAATTCAAAAAAGTTTTCTAAAAAAGATAAATCATCATTTAATTCATAATTAATTTGTACTTCCGTTCCTGCAAAGATATAATCTGAGACAGTCTTTAAATCCGGATGCTCTACTTCAACTTTATAAGTTGCTTTATATAAATCGTGTAAAACATAAATATCATAATTTTCATCCCTACTATTTTTAGTAAGTAAAATATCTTCAACTTTTAATAAAGAATTAGAAGGTACTTTAATCACCCATTCCTCAATCGAAAAATCAATAAAATCTATCTGTAAATTAGGAAAAAGCCAAAATTTCTTTCCCGCTTCAACTACTTTATACTCATAACTAGCATCCTTTAAAATCATTTTGTTATCTTGAAAAGAACAAGAATTTGAAATCGTTAACCCAATTAATTTATCTTTTGTTTGATATTTACTGTTACTTAAAACTTCTTTCTGCAAGGCAGTTTCATCATGATTTAAAATCGCACTGCAGATTCGGTCCAAAGTAGCAGCTACTTTATAATAATTAGAAAAATAATAGTAGCCATAACCTAAAGCACCAACTATAACGACCAAAAAGAAAAGAAGAAAAACGATTGTTGTATTCTTTCTTTTCCGTTCTTTTTTATCTACTTTATAAGTATTTTCTTTAAATCCAGATAATTGTGTACCACAAAACTTACAAAAAGCCATACCCATACTATTTTCGGTTCCACATTTTGGACATATCATAAATAAGACCCCTTATCTTTAGTCATTATACTAGATATAATGTCCCTTTGTAAACTAAAAAATCTTTTAATTTTCTTGAAACAAATACTCGGTCATTCTCTTACTAATCATTCGATTGATATTAGCTTGAAAATTCGTTCTTCCATCATAATGACTAATATTAGGACTAACAATAACCATCGAATATTTTGGATTATCAAATGGTGCATAAAAAGCTAACGTTGTACTAATTGTTTTCTTATCCATGATATTATCTCCATTCGTATCAATAAAAGTTTCGCTTGTTCCTGTTTTTCCAGCTGCATTTAATCCAACTTTTAAATAACCATTTGCAGTTCCACTCGTTGTAAATACTTGATTTAAACCGCTTTTTATTCGATCATAATAATAATCACTCAACCCAGTATGACTTATTGTCTGATAAGCGTTATTTGCGACAATATTTCCTTGATTATCGACAATTGATTGCATTAAACTTGGCGTCTTCTTATAACCATTCAAACTTAATGTATTGATATATTGCATCAATTGAATGGGCGTATAAGTATCATATTGACCGATTGCTAAGTTAAGAAGTAAATCATCACTAATCGTATTGCCAATAATTCCATTCTTTTCATTAGGAAGATCAATTCCTGTTAGCATTCCAAGACCATAAAGTGCAAACACATCCCTATATAAATTGAAATGCTCTTCCGTTGCATTGAGTTCCATATTATATGAATAACTTTGTCCCGTTACACCAATTGCTGTCAAAAATTGAAAATAGTTTGAACTTGTTGCCAAAGCCGTGATATCATCAACATAACCTAAAGACTTCCAAGAACATTTTGCTGGCACTAAATAAAGTTTGACACAAGAATCTTTCACTTTCTTACCCTCAGCAATTGCATTATTAAGATAGCCAACTGTCATACTAGCTCCTTTTACAATACTTCCACTAGTAAATGAAGCTGTAATAATATTTGTTGTAACATCTTGAAAGCTTGATATATTATTATTTGTAATCAATCTTTGTCCACTGATAGCTTTAATTGCTCCCGTATTAGGATCACTAATAATAGCATAACTATCAGTAAAATATTCAGTATTTGCTCGTTTTTTAACATTAATAATTTCTTCTTGCAATACCGTTTCTAGTTCTATTTGCATTTCAATATCAATCGATAAAATCAAATCATTTCCTTGAACAGCTTCTTTTATTTTTTCTAATGTATTATTTTCTCCTACTCGATAGACTGCTTTTTCCCCTTTTAAATAAGCTTCATATTGGGCTTCTAAATAACTAATCCCCACTGAATCACTATAAGAATAACCTTGACTTAAATAAGTACTAGCGCTCTCTTGTGGCAATCCATTTACGACTCTTCCTAAAATATTTTTTAAAACTTCGCCATAGGGATATTCGCGCTTCCATAACACTTCATCAATAATTCCTGGAAGATTTAGTTCAATAATTTGATGGTAGACACTTTCACTAACATCTTTTTGCAAAATCTTCGAATCATAAGAATAGCCTTTATTCATCAAATAATAAATAGCTATCTCTTTTTCAAGATCATTATATATTGTTAACATTTCATCTGTTATTCGTTCTTTTTGTAATTTTTCTAAATCACTTAATGTTAATTTTCTTTCCAAAAATTGTTGGTTCTCTTCCTCAGTAATTAATGAATTTGCTTTATCTTCCAAAATATAAAAATTGACAAGCATTTCTCTACTGGCTTTTTCAACATCTAAATAATCAACGAGAGTGTGAGCAATTTCTAACTCACGAGCTCTTGTCATTCCATCCAACTTTCGATAAGTAATACTAAGAATTCCCGTATTATCAACAATCACTTTTCCATTACAATCTAAAATTCTTCCTCTAGGAGCCTCATAAGAGTTTACATAGGTTGTGGTTTTTTTAGAAAGCTCATTTTCATAATAAGTTTTATTTTTTTGTAAATAAAAGAGTCTAGACAAAACTACAGCAAAACAAATTATTACAAAAAGGATTAAAGTTACAAATGTTTTCTTTTTCACACAATTCACCATTATTAGTATTTATTTTTTCATTCATTTCATACAATATATTAGGTGATTTTATGTATATATTAATTCAAGGCTTCATGAATAATTTAACGAAAGAACAAGTAAATCAATTTGCATTGCAAAACAATACTGATTTAAGCCCTCAAGAACTAGACTTTACTTATCATTTTGTGAAAAAAAATTGGAAATCTGTATTACAAAATCCCAATTCATTAGAATTAGAAAAGTATAGAAATCAATTTTCAGAAGAAAATTTTAATAAAATACAGAACTTAATGAT
>Ga0153946_1000936_pt1 | contig 12713 bp, 16 predicted proteins | sample TSNJ030MetaG_FD_104751 | JGI IMG/M metagenome (GOLD analysis project Ga0153946, IMG submission 104751) | Attine ant fungus gardens microbial communities from New Jersey, USA - TSNJ030 MetaG | ecosystem: Host-associated > Fungi > Mycelium > Unclassified | place: USA: New Jersey, Wharton State... | reverse complement strand
CAGGATAATATTTCTCATGTTATTGCTGAAACTGATATTGATAGTCCACAATCACAAAATATTTTGAAGCGTTGTGGGTTTGTTCCGTATAGACAAGATGAAACTATGTGGTGGCGATTATAAGTAATAATTTAATTCGACTTTGTTTCCTAAAGATAATTAAAAGATATTGCCGCATGGTAGTATCTTTTATTTATATATACAGCAGCATATAGCAACAATTAAGCAAAGCGGGGCTTCCCGCAACGGGCGCAAGTCTATGCCGGCCAACACTGCCGGCAAAAACAAACAGGCCGCTGGTCATTTGGATCAGCGGCTTTTCTTATCGAAAGGTGGTGGTTAAATTTGTCAAAGCAAATCCGCAGGATTCTACGCTCAGAAAAGGCGGAGGCGAACTACTTCTCTACGGTGGTCTTCATTTTTATCGCCGTGGTGGTCCTCGCGTTCATCATCAATCTGTTCAGCATCATATCCACGAAGCAGCAACTCGATCACGCGGTTGACCAGATGGTGAAACAGATCCAGCTCTCCGGGGGCGTCAATTCCGACACGGGCGACCTTTTTGATTTCCTATGCTCGGAGATCAACGGCGCCGAGAATATTACTTACACCATAGATTCGTCATACTACACGCCGCGGCCTCCCGGGATGACCTCCGCCATACAGTTAGGCACTCCCTTCTATATCACAATACAAGGCCGGGCGGCGCTGGGCGGTTTCTGGAACCTGAATCTGGTGAACATCAACATTGTGGCGCGGGGCGCGGGCGTCAGCGAAATATACTGGAAATGAGGTGAGAGAATGAAATCGCTTTCCGGCAGAATCAAAAAGTCGTTCCGCAACGACAAGGGCGAAATTACCTTTTTCACCTGCTTCCTTATTTTAGGTATCGTTATGCTGATCTCCTTCCTGTTGCTTTACGCTTCGGTCAAGATCAACTGCATCAACATCCGCAACGGGGCAAAGATGGAGCTTAACAACCTGAGCGCCACGATTTATGCGGACACCTACCGCTCCCAGCGGGAAACAAACTTTGAGGAATACATCCATACCCTGTATTCCAGCAGCGATTACACAAGCCAGCTTGAGGAAATCGTCATCGCAGGCCTCGCCACAAAGGTTGAACTATCCAACGATGATTACCGAATTCGCAATATCCACTTGGAGTTCAGCCAGACAGGTGATAGAATAGAGTATGTATTCACTTGTGACGCCGAATTCTATATCACCATGTTTGGAAACCGGTATCCTACCATCACGCAGGAAATTCGCCTGACAGGATACCACAACACGAAATTTTAGCGGGGCTGTTGAAAAAGCCGCCCTATTATTTGTAAATAGTATCAAGGAGGTTTGATACCGTGAAAAAACTTATTACATCCAAAAAATTCATCGCGGGAGCGCTCGCAGTCCTTTGTGTCGCTATCCTGGTCGTCTGTCTGGTTGTAAGCAACGACAAAAAGGGTGAGTTCGTGCCGGACCCTTCCCAGTCAGCTGATCCGGTTGACACATGGGAAGAAAATCCGTCGTCCTCTCCCACCGGCAGCGGTTACGCCGGCACCAAGGGAACAGCCGATGAAGAGGAATATCCGAAGGTAGTCGAAGAGAACGAAGATGAGGTCGTAATTGATTTCACCGATCCGAGCCCCAGCAAGGAGCCCGCCCCGACAACTCCCGGAACGGATGAGGACCACGTTGACCATGATACCGTACCTGTCCAGACTCCGAGCGAAGGCGGAAAGCCGCAACAGGAAAGTTCAGGTTCGAGCAGTGCACCAGCAGCAGGCAGCACAAACAGCCAAGGCCAGGTATATGACCCAGTATTCGGGTGGGTGACTCCCAGTACGGGTAATACAATTCCAATGGACAACGATGGAGACCCCAATAAAATGGTCGGGGAAATGGATTAGAATCCCATCAACTAAATATGTATCAAGAAACGCAGTCATATTTTCGGACTGCGTTTTTCTTTTGGAGGAATGATGATGAAAAAATACTTAACCGGGCTACTCTGCCTGGTGTTGCTCCTATGCTCCCTCCCGCTGACCGCCTTAGCGGAAAACCCCGGCGATGGAAATTTGGATGGGGGCGGCGGCGGCATGGGGTCCGGTACTTCCAGCAACTTCTGGAGTCCGGGCAATGATGGCGTGAGAATTACCATCGTTGACGCTGAAACGGGAAATGCTGTGTCAGCATCAGTCGATTTTTCTAACCGGGACCAGCCAAGCTCTATTTTATTTTTTGGATATGTTAGCAAAGTGCAATATCGTGCAGGAACGTCCTTATCCATTCATTCTGGTGGTGGATATAGCAGTGTAAAACCCGCAAACGCTATGCCGACAATCGTAAGCAGTAGCGGTAACAGTAATATTGAGGCGATTAAGCAATATTTCTGCTCGGAATACGCCTGCATGATGGTAGCCGACGCCACCGGTTTTGACTATGAGCGGTTGATCGGCGGCGACTACAAGTTATTACTGGAGCCAATCGCGTATTTTACTTTTAACAGTCAGAAGTATTGCATGACCGCCACCGAAGCGGCGCTGTACGACCAACTCGCCAGCGGCGGCCTCCGCTCAAAGATGGTTTCTTTATCGCACAAAAACCTCCCGCTGGCAATGTTTCTGGAATACAGCGATCTCGGTTTCGCCGCATGGGACGGCCCTACCACCACCAGTCAGTCAAACTCGGATATCATCAATTACCTGGGAATCGGCATTGTACGCTTCCGTGAACTGGAGATTGAGGGAACTATCGAAGCCCCCGATGTGGAATACCGCGTGGACACGGATGTTATCACCAGCGTTACCCTGCGCACAAGCCACAACCTGACGCCGGACAACCCTGCGTCAGTCACCTTCCATATCAACGGCGCAAGTTACACGGTAAACAGCATCGTGATCCCTGCCGGCGATTCGCAGGTTGTCTGGGTTAAGTGGCACACGCCGCTGACTCCGCAGGATATCACAATCAATGTGTCGGTCAACGGCGCCTACACGGCTCAAACCATTTTCCTGGCGCGTATTGTGGATTTGAGCGAGAATATTCCGCCCGATCCGTTAGCCACGGACAGAAATCCCAGCTTTACCGTACCTTCTCTCCCGTCTCATTCACAGAAAACAACGGCGAATTGGGGCGTGTGGCGGTGCTACTGGGTTCCGGTTTGGGTATGGCACAGCGGCGGCGAGGACGATGACGGATACTGGTGTGACCATGGGTACTGGGAATATGAATATGACGCTTATTGGGCCAGCCTCAACGGTTCCATGTCCCTGATGCCCGACGACATCGTGCCGACAGCCGTGGGCAAAACCATGAAGAGCGGGTACGGCGTCAAAACCGAGGTTTCCACCGTGCTCTCCACCAACTCGCCCATCAGCCACTACACCTATACGCAGACCGCACTCTCCACCTTTCCGGAGTTTCAGTATGGAACATATCTCCGGCTTTTGCGGCGGGTATCCGGAGGAATGAATGCGAAATTCCAATTTAAGCCCAACGAATTTTCGACTTATGACCGCTCCGTGCATTTCACGCCGCTGTGGTTCCCGAACGGAACGCGCTATACCGTTTATACGCAGGTCTGGGACACCTGGACGCCGGACGGGATGCTGTCGGTCAACGTGAACGACTATGTAAATATACAGGGGTCTCTTTATGACGACTGGTATACCAACCGTGAGTAGCGTATGGTACGGGGCCTACTGCCTGCTCATCCTCACAATCGTAACCGCGTTGGCGGTATATGACGTTTTGAACAAACGAGTGCCAAACAAGGCGCTCGTTTGTTTTATCCCCGTTGCCTTTGCCGCCCCCTTTATCAATACGGCGTATGCCGGGACAAGCGCGGCAACCCTGATGTTCTTCCTGTTGGCAGTCTTAGGCGCTATCGCTGGATTCATCGTTTTAATGGCGGCAGCTATGGTCTCAAAAGGCGGCAACGGGGTCGGCGGCGGCGATATCAAGCTTGCCGCGGTATTGGGATTTATTTACGGCCCCTACGACATTATCGGAATCCTGTTGATCGCTTCGCTGCTGGCTATCCCTGCCGGCTTATTCCGAAAAAAGGCAAGCGGCGACCAGATACTACGGCTCGCCTTTGTGCCGTTTCTGGCGGTGGGTTGCCTCATCGTCACCACAATAAAATTATTAACTGTATAAGGAGAAAAAAGCCATGAAACTAAATAACCGTTTTATTTTAGGCATCATCAGCTTAGTGCTGGCGGCCGTTATCGCCTTTGTCGCTATCCCGACCATCAGCCGGCAGACGAACGGAAAGACGGAAATCGTCCGCATCGTCCAGCCGGTACAGCGGGGGGCGCTCATCACAAGCCAGGACATAGAGCTTATTGAGGTGGGCGGATACAACCTTCCCTCCAATATCGCCACAGCGGAGGATGACGTTGTAGGTAAATACGCCGTCGCGGATCTGTCGGCCGGGGATTATATCCTGTCCTCGAAGGTCAGCTTTACGCCGATCACTTCGGACATCCAGCTCAGCGGCATCCCTTCGGGAAAGGTCGCAATCTCCCTGACCGTCAAGACGCTTGCCAGCGGACTCTCCGACAAGCTCCAGACCGGCGATATTATCCGCGTCTACCACTATCTTGACATTGCAAACGATATTCCTGAGCTTCAATTCGTCAAGGTACTTTCGGTGACCGACTCCAAGGGCCTCAACGTGGACAATGCCCAGGAGCTTCAGGAGGATGAGGATAAGCAGCAAACCGCTACTATAACCGTGCTCGCCACACCGGAACAGGCGAAAATCATCACCGGCCTTGAAAATGACGGTATCGCTCATGTGGCTCTGATCTGCCGCAACAACGATAAGTTGGCGGAGGAGCTGCTGGAGCAACAGGAATTGATTTTACAGGAAATCTACTTCCCCGTGGATGAAGAGGCTGAAAATGAAGGCGCCGGCCCGGACGCGCCTGTGGAAAATGAAACAGAAACGCCTTCACCGGAAACCCCTGACGGCGAATAAATGCGGAAAGCAAGGAGGAATACACAATGTCTAAAGTAATCACGGTATGGGGCAGCTCCGGGAGCGGAAAATCCATGTTTTCCTGCGTTCTGGCAAAGGCTCTGACCCAGGATAAGCAAAAGGCCATCATCATCAATGCGGATTTCAGCACCCCGATGCTGCCGGTGTGGCTGCCGGATCAGATTGTGGAGGCAAACGCCTCTGTCGGCCATGTGCTTTCTTCGGTGGAAATCGACACCGCGATGGTGGCAAGCAAGGTGACGGTGCTAAAATCGTACCCTTTCATCGGCTTGATGGGATACGCTGCCGGTGAAAACCCGCTAAGTTATCCCGAGATTAAGTATGAAATGGCGCTGAGCCTGATTAGGAACGCTGCAAAGCTGGTGGACTATGTAATCATCGATTGCAGTTCAAACATGACGAACTTCTTTACGCCCGCCGCCATCGAAGCCGCCGACGTTATTATCCGGATTCTGACGCCGGACTTGAAGGGTATCAATTATTTGAAAGCGCACCAGCCTCTCTTAATGGACGCAAGGTTCCGGTATTCCGAGCACATGACCTTCGCGGGACTGGCAAGGCCGTTTCACGCTATTGAAGAAATGGGGCATATCATCGGCGGCTGGGCGGGGCTTCTGCCATATGGTAAAGAAGTTGACCGCTGCGCCACGGAGGGCGGTATGTTTCGGGCCATCGAATACATCAACCCCAAATACACGGCGTCCTTGAAAAAAGTGCTGGAGGTGGTGTGGGATGAACAATCTGAATGATATATTTTTCGCGCCCACGGCCACCGAAGGTTTTACTTATGAACAGATCCTTGAAGATGTTCAGCGGTATTTCACAGAACACCACGCAGCTAAGCTCGCCAGCGATGACAGTTCGGGCAAGACCGACCAGGTGCTAAAAGAGCTGATTACGCAATATCTGGTGAAGCGGAAATACACCGTGGAAGGCCTCTCCATCGCGGAACTCTGCGACAAGCTCTACGAGGATATGGCGGGCTACTCCTTCCTGCGTAAATGGATCTATATGCCCGATGTGGAGGAGGTAAACATCAACGCCTACAACGACATCGAGGTAATTATGTCGAGCGGGCGGAGTATCAAGATACCGGACAAGTTCACCTCTCCCCAGCACGCCATCGACGTCACCCGGCGTATGCTTGCCGCCTGCGGCATGGTGATCGACGATACCATGCCGTCCATCATCGGTTATCTGGATAAAAACATCCGTATCTCGGTGGATAAGACGCCGATTGTCGATGCGGATGTTGGGCTTAACGCCAGTATCCGTATCGTCAACCAGCAGACGGTATCAATCGAAAAGCTCCTGGCCTCCGGTAGCGCCACCGAGGAAATGCTTCACTTCCTCACCGCCTGCATCCGGTACGGCGTTTCGGTCTGTATTGCCGGCAGCACCGGCTCAGGCAAAACGACGGTTATGGCTTGGCTGCTCTCCATGGTGCCGAACAACCGCAGGCTTATCACCATTGAAGAAGGCTCCCGGGAATTCGATCTGGTCAAACGGGACAAGGACGGCAATATTCTCAACAGTGTCGTCCATCTCCTAACCCGCCCCCATGAAAACGCCTCCATGAACATCAACCAGGATTTTCTGTTGGAGCGGGTCCTGCGCAAGCACCCGGACGTAATCGGGATTGGCGAAATGCGTTCCGCAGCTGAGAGTCTATCGGCGGCTGAAAGCTCCCGTACCGGCCACACGGTTTGCACGACGATTCACTCAAATTCGTCTGTGTCCACTTACCGCCGCATGATGACGCTGGCAAAACGCAAGTACAGCATGGACGATTCCATCCTCATGCAGATTATGGTGGAGGCTTATCCGGTGGTCGTTTTTACGAAACAGCTCGAAGACCGCAGCCGCAGGATTATGGAGATTATTGAGGGCGAGGACTACGCGGACGGTAAGCTGGCCTACCGCTCCCTCTACAAATACGATGTCGTGGACAACAAGACGGATGAAAGCGGCGAGGTAAAGGTGGTCGGAAAGCACAGGAAGATCGGGAATATATCCGACACGCTGAAAAAGCGGTTTCTGGACAACGGCATCAGCAGCAAGGAGCTGGCGCAATTTATGAAGGAGGTGGAATGACTTGCAGTGGATCAATATTATCTGTTTTATCCTGATCGGCAACGGCCTATTATCCCTGTTCGGCGTCCGGTTTAACGACTTCTTTACCGTCCTCTCCCGCCGCAGGGCCGTCACCCTCTCCGATGAGCTGAACGTACTCGTCGGGATTCCGGCCAAGGGTTTTTTCAACCGGGACTATGAAATCGAACAGATCCTCAAGGATACCGGGCGTACCGACAAATTTGAACTTATCAAGCACCTGTCGCTGATATTGTTTGCGGCCGGCGCGGTTCTCGCGCTGCTGATTGACAATGTATATATGGTGCCGATACTGGGAGCCGGTTTTTCTCTGGCGCCCGTATGGTATCTGCGCTCCACGGCGGGGACATATAAAAAGCATCTGAACGAGGAACTGGAGACCGCTATCTCCATCGTGACAACCTCTTACCTGCGGACGGAAGACCTGATCCGGTCGGTCAAGGAGAACCTGCCGTTCATTAACGATCCGGTAAGGGTCAACTTTGAGGCCTTTGTCTATGAGGCGGAGAACATAAACGCCAATCTGACCAGCGCCATCAACACACTCAAAATGAAAATACCGAACCGGGTTTTTCATGAGTGGTGCAATGTCCTGATCCAATGTCAGTCGGACCGGAGCATGAAAAACACGCTGCCGAATATCATCCAGAAATTCTCCGACGTCCGTATCGTGCAGTCGGAACTGGAAGCCATGATGCACGGGCCGCGGCGGGAGGCAATCACCATGATGTTCATTGTGGTCGCCAATATACCGCTGCTTTATTTCCTGAACAAAGACTGGTTTCACGCGCTGGTATACACAACGCCGGGCAAAATCACGCTCGCTATATGCGCAGCCATTATATTATTCGCGCTGACTCAGATTATGAAACTGTCGAAGCCGATGGAGTACGGGGGGTGAGTTAAATTATGACCATATTAGCGTTATTTGCATGTGTGCTGTTCGGGGTTGCCACCTACAACCTGTCCTGCGCGTTTATTGACATCCCCACCGGCAAGACCTCAAAGATGATGCTGCTCTCCCGGAAGCAGCAAGGCGTCAAAACCGATAAGCTGCTGGATGTGTATATTACCCGTATCGCAACATTTTTGGAGAAGTTCATCAAGCTTGATAAGTTAAAAAGAAGCAAGCTACAGAACATCCTCGCCATTGCCGGCGTCGAGGCAAGCCCGGAGGTCTATACGCTGAAGGCGTATATCACAGCCGCCCTCGTCGCCTTATGCGCCATTCCGGTGTTTTTCATACAGCCGTTTTTCGCCATGGTGGTGATCGGTCTGGCCGTTACGCTGTGGTTCTCCACCTACTATGCCGCGTTTGACTTTGTTAAGAAGCGCAAAAAAATCATCGAGGCGGAGATCCCGAGGTTTGCCCTGACCATCGCCCAGAACCTTGAAAACGACCGCGATGTGCTGAAAATCCTGACTTCCTACAGGCGCGTGGCCGGAAAGGAGTTCGGGCAGGAACTCGACCAGACGATTGCCGACATGAAAACAGGCAACTATGAAAACGCGCTCATCCACTTCGAAGGGCGGGTCGGCAGCGCCCTGCTCAGCGACGTCGTGAGGGGTCTCATCGGAACCATGCGCGGCGACGACCAGCGCATGTATTTCAAAATGATCTGCTTCGACATGCGGCAGATTGAGCAGAACAACCTCAAAAAGGAAGCTGCCAAGCGCCCCAAGAAAATCCAGAAGTATTCGATGATGATGCTGATCTGCATTATCCTCATCTATGTGGTGGTTCTCTGCACGGAGGTCATCGGCTCCCTCGGCGTTTTCTTCGGATAACACCTCCTGACGGTGTTTTTATATAGATATCCCACAATAAGGAGGGTGAGGCGATTGTTTTGCAGCGGGTTTCCTTAGCGCCGCCGTGGAGCGCGGCAGATAAACAGGTCGGAACGGGCCGGACGGTATTACGCCATCCGGCCCGTTCTTATTTAAAAAGATTGGAGACGGCAAATGAAAAAATCAGGGTGTAAACGCAGGCAGTGGCCTGTTAAGCGGCGCCGGCAGTTCTTCAAGCAAATGACATATGCCAATCTGCATTTTCTCGCCGGCAGGCCGCAGTCAAAAAGAAATAAGTTTCTCAGACCGGTAAAGCGGTCGTAAGCAACACCAGCGTACAACGCTGTTTTATATAAAAAATATATCTTTAGGAGGATTCTTTAATGTCAAAATTTATCCGTTTTTTGAACAGGAAGGCAACCGCCCTTTCCGTCAAAGCAAAAACTGCCGTGTCAAACCAGCGCGGCGACTTTTATATCTCGGATGCGGTGAAGGTTATCATCGCGGTTGTTCTGGGCGCCCTGCTGCTGGCCGCAATTACATTGATCTTCAATGATACGGTCATCCCCCGCATCACACGGGAGATCCAAGACCTGTTCGGATAAGACCGGAAACGGAAGGGACGGCTATCGAAATTTGCCGCCGTCTCTTCCTTTTTCAATTTAGAAATTCAAATGTAGCTTAATGGAGGTGAAAAGACATGGAGAGCCGGATGTGTACGCTCTACTCTTTTCTCAGCGCGGCAAAGGGCAACTGGAGAAATTCCATCTTTATCGAGTGCGGCGAATGCCCCTGCGGTAAACAAAAGCTTTGCTCCGGATTCCTGCTGGCGCCTGATTACGACGGAAGGCCGGTTCTGATTCCCGCAGATGCCATTCGGCGGCTGACGGGTCTGGACGCGGACAAAAGCGAATGCCTGGCGGTACTCAGCCGGCAGAGATTTGAAGCACTTTACGCCCTATGGCTGGAATGGCAGGTCAGCTCGTCCGGTGAGTGCGCCCTATGCCGGATCATCAGCCAAAATAACTGCGGCGATAAAACAGGCCTTTCGTGTTGTTGTCAATACAAAGAAATCGATGCCTAATACGCATTAAATCCGTAAATGATGCGTGTTAGCGCTCAGGAGGTGATGAATTTGAAAAAGAATACTGTGAAATGCCATTGCGGCGCCCACGCCGTGCTGCGTCCGGCCTCGTTCGTTCACGGGGAAAATGCTATCGGGGAATATCTGTACGTCTGCTCCCGGTATCCCGCATGTGACTCTTATGTGGGAGTACATAAAAAATCGCGCGCACCGCTCGGGACTCTCGCGGGCAAGGAGCTTCGCGGCAAACGCATCCAGGCGCACCGGGTATTTAACCAGCTCTGGATGAGCGGCATAATGCAAAAATGGCAGGCTTACAAATGGATGCAGGCAAAGCTCGGCTTAAACAGTGACCAGGCCCATATCGCCAAGTTCTCGGAATATATGTGCGGCGAACTGATTTCAATATGCGAGCAGGCTTTGCAAAACAACTATGAACGACTGGCTTCATAATGGCCGGCAGATGAAAGGAAGGTACAAGATGAAAAAATGCCGTTATACCATACTCTACGCAAATTACGCTGATTTCATCAGGATGAAGGGAGGTGCTGTCCATGAGCAAAATGGGAGCTCTTAACGACGCCCAAAGGCAGCTTGTGGCGGATCATATCCACATTGTCGAATGGGCAATATACGACCACATTGAAGTAAACGAGAACCTTTACGGGTTCGGTTATGACGATCTTTTTCAGGAGGGCTGCCTGTGCCTGTGCAAAGCCGCCGCCACCTATGTCAGCGAATCGGCTCAGTTTAATACTTACGCACAGGTTGTGGTCAGAAACGGTCTGCTCACATACTGCAAAAAAATGTGCAAGATACAGAAGCCTCTTATCAACTTGTACAACGTTCCGCTTGACTCCGAGGATGGGGACGGCGAAACCCATGGGGATCACTTCGCCGGTGAGGATGTATTTGAAACGCTCATTTCCTACACCGACATCATCGACCTGCTGGAATCGGTAAAGCCGGAATACAACGGCGTCGCCCGCCTGGGGATCGAGGCGCTGGAGCTGAAAGTTAAGGGCTATTCCGGCGCAGAAATCGCCCGGTTGTGGGGGGTCGAACAGAACCATGTCGGCGCCTGGATCTCCCGAGCCAAGAAGAAACTGCGGAACAACGAGCGGTTTGTCATGGGGCTTAGATAAAGGTTGTTGAAAAAATCCCCCTGACATTAGTATAAAGTAGTAAAAGGAAATGGAGGAAATGATATGACTTCTTTATACACCGCCGTTGGAAGATTCGAGCGCAGGACAAATGAAAACGGGCAATACCCGGTTGTGATCGTAAACAGAAACGAATACATGGTGGACATCCCCGAAATGATCATCTGGACCTGCCTCAACTGGCGCATACTGGAGCTGCCCCAAGTTGAGCAGCTATACAAAAACATGGCGCGGAGCGCCAACGCCACGGGATATATGGGCTGTGAAGGCTATGTGGAGCGGCTGGTCCAAAGAGGGCTGATTGTATCCGGGATTGGCGGCGATGGCGGCGATGCCCTTTACGACCTGCTCAGCGATCTTTACGTCATCCCCGTTACCAGCGGCATATTTGTAAAGATAATGGCGTTCTTGAAATTCATCTTCATCAACGGGGTTACCTTTCGCAAAGCGAAAGAGGTATTCCGAAACGAGTCGCTGTCCACCGCTGAAAAGCGGGTAATCGATCTGGCAAGGCAGTCCCAGCTCTCCACAGCGGAGGTAATGAAATGTGTGGAGACAGACGTTTACGACCTGTCCAGTGAGGAAAAGGTCATGAGTGCCCTCTATGATGATGATATTACAACCTGTGATAACATCGGCTGCTATGCGAAGCTGTTCAGCAAGCAGCGTCCGGTTCTCGAAACCGTGGCGAACTTATATCTCCGCAAGCTGATCATTTTTGAAAGGATCTGATATGAAAGAGATGAATACTCTGAAAAACTGTCCAAGAGTCTTGCTTCAGAAGATCTTGTTTACAACGCTGATCGGCACCGGCTGCTTTATAGTCGGCGCCGCTTACTTTCTTTACGCAAAGGACACAATGACCCTTGCCTTGAGCTGTCTGGTCCTGCTATTCAGCTTGTTCCGCAGCATAGGGCTATACAGAACCATCGCAAAACAAAAATATGAGGTGGTCGAAGGCACCTGCGTCGGAGTGGCGGCAAAACCGTTAAGAAAGCACTTCACCGTCAAAATCATGGACAACGCCGGTATTGAAAGCACCCTTCGCCTGGGCAAGCAAGCCAAGGTCAAAATCGGCTTCCGATACCGCTTTTACTTCAACAACCAGGGCGAACGGTTGTCCGTAGGCAGCGAGTATTTCGACACCGCGCTGTCGTCCAACCAGTTTTTAGGGTTCGAGGAGCTTGGGGAGTTTGAAAAGCAAAATAAAGAGCCGGATACATGAGTGTACCAGCCATCTTGTGCCGAAAGAGGACGAGCCAAGCGTCTGCCTCATGCAAGAATGGATTAACCTGCCGAGCGCGTGAGCATGGGAACAGTAAAGCCGCCGTCCGGCTTATTGGACGGCGGCTTGTTCGTAAAAGGAAATTATTGTGATGCAGATTAGTTGGGCTGCTGCTTAAAAAGCGAACTAAACTGGAATTTATCAGACATGAATCATTGTAACTTGCTTTTCTTTTTCTTGTACCTCTTGTACTCCTTGCGAAAGGCCCAAATTGTTGCAATGACGAAAGCAAGCGCGAATAGCCACATAACTATTGCTCGCCATAGTCCATCT
>Ga0153946_1000932_pt1 | contig 12761 bp, 9 predicted proteins | sample TSNJ030MetaG_FD_104751 | JGI IMG/M metagenome (GOLD analysis project Ga0153946, IMG submission 104751) | Attine ant fungus gardens microbial communities from New Jersey, USA - TSNJ030 MetaG | ecosystem: Host-associated > Fungi > Mycelium > Unclassified | place: USA: New Jersey, Wharton State... | reverse complement strand
TTTGTGGAAACGTTGATAATCGCGATGATTGCCGTCCGGTTAAGTTCCGTGCGTGACCTCGGCGCGGGATTATTGCCGCAGAGAAAGGGACGCGCCCATGCGAAATCGTCGCTGTCCTCGCCGTTTGCACTTGCCTTGCGGCTGACGAAAAGCACCGCGATTGTGTGGATAGTTGTAATGTTCGTGTTGGGACTGATGTACGGTTCGATTTTTGGAGATTTTGAATCGTTTATCAGTCAGAGCGAAATGATACAAATGCTTATTGCCGCAGACGCCGACGGGAATATGATATTGAGTTTTATGACCTACATCACGCTGATTATGGCAAATGTCGCGGCAATTCCTGTGATTAATTGCGTTTTGAAACTGCGTTCGGAGGAAAAGAAAAATCGTCTTGAACCGCTCTATGCATGTTCAGTGTCAAAGGTTGGGCAATTCCTGCCGTATATTGTAATCGCAGTAAGCTTGTCAGTGTTGCTGCAGCTTGCGCTGTCCTTTGGGCTGTGGATTGCTGCCGGCGCGGTGATGGCGGAGCCGTTCGCGCTCCCGGACGTTCTGGTGGCATGTATCGTGAAACTACCGGGCATTTGGCTATTTGCGGGACTCTGCGTATTTCTAACAGGAGTATTGCCAAAATTGACCTCATTTGTGTGGGCATACTTCGGACTGTCGTTCTTTGCGGTATACATTGGGCGGCTTGCCGATTTACCGTCCGCACTTGTGAGAATTACAGCGTTTGGCGCATTGCCGGACTGCCCGATTGACGAGTTTCGCGCTGCGCCGTTTATGCTTGTTACCTTTATAGCGATGACATTGACGATTGTCGGAACGATTGCATATGCGCGGAGAGAGGTGCGGTATAACGGATAGAAATTCAGAGATAGCTTGCCTTTTCTTGTTTTATTCTATAAAATATAAGTAGAATAATTGCATGAAAAGAGTAGATATTATGGAAAAAAAATCTGAACAACGCCGGCAGTTCCATATCGGGAAAAGAGTTGTTAAAACAGCCGCCGCCATACTTTGCTGTTTCCTTATATACGACTTGCGGGGACATAAGGGCCTGCCTTTTAACTGCATAGTAGCAGTTATCATTTGTATGCAGTCTAATATGGGACGGTCCTGGGCAGCGGCGCGGAACCGGCTGATCGGAACCGGTATCGGAATTGCCTACGGAATAACCGTAGTGATTATGACCTACTTTATAAATATACCGGAACGGATATATTATGTTCTGGTTTCCGCTGTGGTGATTCTGGTTCTGGAGACAGCCGTTCTATTGAAGCAAAAACACATTGCTGACTTTTCCTGTATCACTTTCCTGAGTATTGCGATTGGCCAGATAACCGAAGGAGCACTTCTTATCGATGTTGTAAACAGAATCTTGGATACCTTGATCGGTATTGCGGCAGCAATCTTGATTAATGCGATAGAACTGCCGAAGAAAAAGCGCCGGGATGTTCTGTTTCTGGCAAATTTGGATGAAACGCTGAGAGGGAGTAATAATATGGTTTCATCCTATAGCGTTATCTCCTTGAATTCTCTGATTCAGGATGGGATGAAATTCTCCATATTCACAAAAGAAACACCGGCTTCACTGACCTATTTCACCGAGCATATCAAGATGAATCTCCCGGTCATCGTAATGGATGGCTGTGCCCTATACGATACCATGAATCATAAATATATATCCAAAATATTAATTAATCGGGATAGTGCGGCAGTTGTGAAGGAGATCGCCGAAAATATGGGTATGGTATGCTGTTTCAATGTTCTTATACAGGATGTTCTCCTGATATATTTCGACCACTTCCCGCATATGGCTATGCAGGAGATGTATCGACAGCAGCGCAGGAGTCCGTATTGGAATTATATTTGCGGAGTTGTGCCGGAGGATCAGGAAGACCAGATGATTTACATCAAAATAATGGATAAACGGGATAAAATCCTGAAATTAGAAAATCGGATTAAATGCCACCCGGTATTTGATTCTCTCAGAATAAAAAGACAGAAGGTTGATATTGAGGGATTTCAGGAATACCTGTATCTTTGCATCATGAATAAGGATGCTTCGAGAACCAATGCCAGTGGGAATCTGTGCAAAACAATCGGCGCAAAAGAGATCATTTCTTTTGGAGGTAATAAATGGTCTTATGATGTAGAGATTAAAGATGACGATTCCAGGGAAGTGGTAAAGAAGATAAAACAAATGTATGAAGTGAATTTATGGAAGAAAATTTAATTTAAAATGCAATAGGAATAGCGACCAGCTAAGTAAATGGCTGGCCGCTTAACCTCTATATACTTTTATGGATAATATCCAGTACATTATGCAGATCTTTAACACCAATCTGTCCCGGCGCAGAGGCTTTTCCCACAGCACCGAAGGTCAGAGCCGAGCCGAATATCTCTCCGGCTAAACGGCTGATGACACCGGTACCGGCCATAGACATCGTGATAATCGGGCAGTCAAGCCGGTCATACGCGGCTTCTTCAGTAGCTGCAAGCAGTGTTAAGACATCTTTTTTGCTTTCCGGCATAACGGCGATTTTGGGAATATCAGCACCCAGTTCGCGCATTTGACAGAGTCTTGTAACTAGTTCTTGCTGATTCGGAGTGTGGTGGAAGTCATGATTGGAGAGGATTACTTTTACGCCGCAGCTGTGGGCAGCAGCAATAATCTTCCGGATTGCATCATCTCCGGTAAAGAGCTCCGCATCGATCATATCGACATATCCTGATTTGGCGGCTTTCTGCAGTAATTCGATATAAGTGTTAGGCTCAATATCCTTTTCTCCGCCTTCTTTAGCAGTGCGGAAGGTAAATAAGAGCGGGATATCTGCCAAAGCCTCACGAAGAGCAGCCAGCGTTTCAGTTACTTTATCAAACTGGAAGATGTCCAGGTACCAATCAACCCGCCACTCCACTACGTCGGCTCCGGCACTGCGGATGCCCGCGGCAGCGCTGAGAATTTCTTTTTTGGTGGTTCCGACAATTGGAACGCATATTTTAGGGATTCCGGTTCCTATTTCAATATTCCGAACTTTCACAACATTCATATGTATACTCCTTATTCGTGATATTATCTGCATTTAATCATATTTAATATCTAATGTATCTTTCATGTATTCGATCGGCATCGGCTGCCCGGTCCATAATTCGAAGGCTGCTGAACCTTGAAAGAGCATCATCCCCAAACCGTTCATAGCCTTGCATCCTGCTTCTTTGGCCATCTTCAGAAGAGCTGTCTGCCGAGGGTAATATACGACATCGGCGACGATTAAATCAGGTCTGAAAAATGAAATATCAGGAATATAGGTTTGACCTTCCAGTGGTTTCATGCCCATGCCGGTCGCATTTACAAATAGATAGCTGTCAGCTATTTCGCTTTTTAATTTGTCCAGATCGGCCAGGTCATACAGAGTTGCCCGGCAGCCAGTATTCTCATTTATTTTCTGAATGGTTTCTTCAGCATTTGCCCAAAAATGGTCTTTGACGTTAAAGACAGAGATTTCGTCTACGCCGTCTAATGCCGCCTGAATCTGAATAGCAGTTGCTGCTCCGCCAGCTCCCACGATGGTCATCTTTTGACCGATGACATCAACATGGTTATCTTTCAGAGCCGCCATAAAGCCAATTCCGTCAGTAATATGACCGGTTAGGAAACCATCTTTATTGACAATGGTATTCACGGCACCGCACATTCTGGCAGCAGGTGAAAGATCATCCAGATATTTATGAACAATAGTCTTATTAGGCATTGAGACATTGGATCCTTTCAGTTTCAGTGCCCGCAGTCCGGTGATTGCATCGGCTAAAGAGTGTTCATCTACTTCAAAAGCCAAATATGCATAATCAAGTCCCAGCTTAGCAAAGGCTTCATTTTGCATTGCGGGGGAACTGGAATGCCTGATGGGATAGGCCATCAGGCCAATTAATTCGGTGTGTCCGGTAATTCGTTCTGCCATGCTGTTCTCCTTTAACTCTATCATTGATTATTCACTTTGTCATTGATAAATAACCTGTATTTTACTTTTATTATACGTGATGTTAACTGATACTTCTAATATATATTTTAATATATTTTGATAGTTTAAAGCTATTGGTTATGGTATTATGAAAGTAACAATATGTATCGGAGGAATGATATTATGACATTGAACCAGCTGTGCTATTTTCAGTCTGTTGCCAGACATCAGCATTTTCGCCGGGCAGCGGCGGAGTTGAACCTTTCTCAGCCGTCGCTGAGCCGTTCTATCGCTTTACTGGAAGAAGAACTGAAGATCCGGCTTTTCGAGCGTTCGGGGAGAAATGTGCATTTGACCAAATACGGAGAAATATTTTTAGCACATGCCGAGCGTATCCTGAATGATGTTGCAGCCTCCCGCGGGGAGATGCACCAATTGGCGGGCGGAGATGGGCAGGTGGATATTGCTTATGTATTTCCGCTGGCAGACAGCTATATTCCACGTACAGTTCGCCGGTTTCTGTCACAGGAAGGGAATGAGCGGGTAGCCTTCAGTTTTCATCAGAGTTATACCCAAGAGATGATGGCTGGATTAAAAGCCGGCCGCTATGATGTTATCTTTGGTTCCTATGTGGAAGATGAACCGGATCTTGAATTTATTCCAGTTATCCGTCAGGAATTGGTTATTATTACACCTCCCGATCATCCTCTGACACGGCAGCAGGCGGTATCTCTTAGAGATTTGCAGGACTATCCGGTTATCGGGTATGAGCGGAATTCAGGTCTGGGTAAGTTCACCCGCAAGATTTTCGGGTCTCATGGACTGCAGCCGAATATTATCTGTGAATCGCCTGACGAAAATGCTATTTCGGCATTGGTGGCAGAGAATTTTGGAATTGCGCTGATTGCCAATGTAGAGCAGCTTAAGAACCGGCCGGTTCAGGTGCTTGCGCTTACCGGCACTTCACTGGAACACACGGTATACATGGCTTATACTAAGAATCATTATACTGTTTATGCGGTAGAGAAATTTATTCGTTTTATTCAAGATCAGAGGACTCGTCTGTAAATGTGTGTATATTTTAAAGGCTATATATAAAACAGGCATGGAAACATATAAGATTTCCATGCCTGTTCTATTTACATCATTAAGCCAAGTCGTTCTTGAACATCACGCATTACTAAAGGGTCGTATATAAATCCATTGACTGGCCGGTCATATTCGCCGGTGAGTCACAGATAAGGTAGATTACTGCTTTTGATACATCGGCTGCGTTCCCCATCGGTATGCCGTCCTGACCGACCGATTTATTGTATACCCGCTGCCCCGGTGTATCAAGTATACTTGGGGAAACAGCATTTACCTTGATGCCATATTCGATAGCCTGAATTGCAGCCGTCTTGGTCATCGTAATAATACCGCCTTTGGCAACTGAATATGCACCCATCTGGGACGCGATACGGCCCATCCGGGAAGAGACACTTACGATATCACCGCTCTTTTGCTTAATCATCACCGGAAGAACTTTATTCATGCATAAGAAGGGAATCTTTAGATTGGTCTTGATGATTTGATCCCATTGCTCTTCCTTCCAATCCCACAGTTTAATCGGTTGCTTTTCTTCAATATCGTAAATTTCGGTCGGATACCCACCGGCATTGTTAACCAGAATATCAATGGTTTTATATTTTTCTACCACCTCATCAACCAGTGCCTGAACCTGATCGGCGTCAGTCAGATCTTTGGGGATGGCAACCCCTTTTCCGCCGGCACTTTCGATTTCGGCAACGACGTTATCGAGATCAGATTTAGTACGGGCTACGAGCACGACCAATGCACCTTCCCGAGCCAGACCCAATGCTACTTCGCGACCGATTCCTTTACCTGCACCGGTCACAATTGCTGTTTTTCCTTGTAATCTCATTTTAGTTCCTCCTTCAATTTAGATTGATAAATAATTTATCGCTTTAAACAGTTGCGCTTCAACGTGTTGTTGTGATAAAGTATACCTAAGAATATACACGACTTTGCAGATTCTGTCCATAGAAAATATTATCTTCTAAAAAAAAGTTAATTGCAAGTGACATATTTAATGATTTTAACATTGATCATTAAAAACAAAGAGAAAGTGTGCTAGAATATATGGGGTCAGCAGCTTGTATTGAGTCAAAGAGCAGGGAAAAGGAGAAACAAAATATGAATGAATTAGAAAAATACCGGGAAGAGCTGGAAGCGTGTGATGATGAGATATTTGATTTACTGCTTGCAAGAAATGCGATTGTTGAAAAAATGATGGTCTATAAAGAAGCCAGACAGATACCGATCTTCCAGCCGGATCAGGAGCAGAGGAAGAATGAATTGTGGAAAAGTAAGCTGGAAAATGAGCGTCATGCGGATGAAATTCTGCAGATCATGAACCGGATCGTCAAGAGCAGTAAGCGGATTCAGGCCAGAAAGCTGTTTTCTTATAATATCATCCTGATTGGATTCATGGGAGCCGGGAAGAGTACGGTGTCCGATTTCCTCAGCACGATGTTTGCCATGAAAGTAGTGGAGATGGATCAGGTCATCGCCGAACGGGAGCAGATGAGTATATCCGATATCTTTGCGACCTACGGAGAAGAGTATTTCCGCAATCTGGAGACCCAGCTGCTGATCGAGATGCAGGACCAGAGCGATGCGGTGGTATCCTGCGGCGGCGGTGTTGCCATGCGTGAAGAAAATGTAAAAGAAATGAAGAAGAATGGTAAGGTGGTATTGCTGACGGCCAGTCCTGAAGTAATCTTAGAGCGGGTTAAGGACAGTGATGAGCGGCCGATTCTGAATGGCAATAAGAATGTCGAATTCATCCAGGATCTGATCTCCAAGAGAAAAGAGAAGTATCAGGCGGCAGCGGATATTACAATTAATACCGATCATAAATCGGTGATGGAGATCTGCGAAGAATTAATTGAAAAATTATCGGTAGAATAAATCAAAGAAGTACAGATACTCAGCAACTGGTATCTGCACTTCTTTTTTTGCCTGGAGGGGCATCTTTCAAGATAATATCGGGGTTTTACAGGTAATCTTCACTTTCTAATGTGGTTAAAATATTCCGGCCTTCGTGAACGCCTTCGATGATACGTCTGGCACGGATACTATCACCGATGTTCAGGATCTGCACATTGTACTCATCCTGAAAGGCTTGGTGTAACGCGTCCAGCAGCGGCGAATAAGCCTTCATGCCCAGACAGACGAAACCGTAATCAAATTCCATCTCAAACTCATTTCCGGCCGGATCTTTCAGCAAAAAGGAGTTTGCCTTTACTTCAAGCAGGGTTGTGCCGGTATGCTGTACCACATGATTATCTTTCATCATCGCTGCCATCTGCACTTTAGAAACCGGATCCAGACCATTGCCGATGATTGGCATCATTTCAACAATGCTGACATCTGCACCGCGCGGTGCAAAGTATTCTACGACATCCAGTCCCACTGCCCCGCCGCCGATAACGGCGACTTTTTTGCCGGGTATATCAGTAAATTTATCGAGGTTTTCAATCATATCAGTAATTGAATGGACATTGCTGCCGTCTTTATCAATAACTTCATGAAGTCCGGCGATTGGTGGAAGCAATGGTGTTGAGCCGGTGGCGTTGACAATGATATCCGGATTCAAGCTCTTCACCAGATCAATGGTTGCCTCGGTGCTGGTAAAGATGTGCAGATTATCTAATTTCCTTGCACGGTTGATCATATAGCGCGGGAAATCAGCCAGCCGTTTCTTCTCCGGGATCTTTGAAATCACTGCGGAAAGTCCGCCCAGCTGGTTTTCCTTTTCGATCAGGAAGACCGAACAGCCTACCTCGGCAGCCGTACAGGCTGCTTCCAATCCGGCGGTACCGCCGCCGATTACGACAACATTACAAGGAATTTTAACGTTTAGTTTTTTATAAACATCACCGGTGACAGGAGCCGGATTTACTGTACAGCGGATTGGGCGGTTATTACCGATACGGTTGCCGGCACATCCGATATTACATGAGATACACTTACGGATGCAATCGATCTGACCTTTTCGGGTCTTGTTTACCCAGGCAGGATCGGCGATCAACCCGCGGCCGATTCCAATCAGATCGGCATCGCCTTCAGCCAGTATTCGTTCCGCTGCTTTGGGGTCACGGATATTGCCCATTGTCATACATGGTTTGCCGAATTTTTTCCGGACTTCTCTGGCCATGTATGAACGCCAGCCGTCTTCATAATAACTGGCGTCGATCTGTTTGTGAATAGAATCGTTCAGACCGGCTGAGACATCAAAAATATCTACGTCTTTCTCGAAATATTCTAAGCATTTTAAAGAGTCTTCCAACGTATTCCCGCCAGCTAAGAACTCGTCTGCACTAATTCGTACAATGATCGGAAACATAGGCCCGACCTGAGCACGCACTTCTTTTATCACCATTTTGGCAAATCTGGCGCGGTTCTCAACCCCGCCGCCGAATTCATCGGTTCGTTTGTTAGTGAGCGGTGACAGGAACTGGTTGATCAGATAAGAGTGTCCGGCATGGATCTCTACTGCGTCGAAACCGGCAATCTGCACCCGTTTGGCAGCTTCCCCGTACTTTTTAACAATCGTCAGAATTTCATCCTTTTCCAGTGGGCGGGGTATTTCACCACCGGTTTTAGACGGAATGTCAGAAGCTGACACCGGCTGTATTCCTGTCCGTGATGACAGTGCCGAAGCTCCGGCATGGTTGATTTGGACGGCGATACAGGCGCCGTAATTATGTACACGTTCACAAAGCTTATAAAGCTGAGGCAGATAGCTGTCGTGATCGATGCGGATTTGTGTGGTTCCGTTTGACCCGAGCGGAAATTGAATTCCGATATTTTCGACGATCAGCAGTCCGGTACCGCCCTTGGCACGCTGTACATAGTAATTGATGTGAGCGTCGCTCATTTCTCCGTTCTGACCGCCGTAGTTGGTTCCCATTGGGGTCATTACAATTCGATTCTTCAGGGTCATATTCTTTACCTTTAGCGGTTCAAAAATATGCCTAAAATCTGCTTTCTCCATTCTTTTGTTCCCTCCTGAGTTTTAAATTACCGATATCTTACTTTGTTAAAAATATATTAAATCAGAGAGAACTATAAAACAAATTGATAATTCTAGCAGAAACTATAAATAAATTTCATAAATGAATGCCGGGGATTACTCCTCGGCATTATCGATCAAATATTGCTTAAAGGTCCGGACAACCGGCGCCAGGTAGGTATCTTTTAAGGTTGCTATGTAAAAACGCCGCTCCCAGTCAGGGGAATGGATAGGGATGGTCTTTACATTCAGGTATTCCAGAATCGGCATATTGGGAACTACAGCAATGCCGAAACCATTTGCGACAAAGCCGGCGACCACCTGATCTTCTTCCAGCTCGTACACGACTTCCGGATATCCGTCGATCAGAGCAAACATCCGGTCGATGATAGCCCGCAGTCCGCTGCGCTTTTGGAAAATGATCTGAGGATACTCAAGCGTCTCGTACAGATCGATAGATTCGCGCTCGGCCAGCGGATGCCCTTCCGGAACGATCAGAACGAGATCCTGCTTGGTGAAAGGAACGAACTCAACCAGCGGTTCATTCTCAAGCTTTGAACATAAGACCAGATCATAGATCTTTTCTTTTAGCCCTTTGACCAGATCAATACTCAGCTTATTATCACCAAAGATATGAAAGCTGATATTAGAGTCCGGTTTATCCTCCATAAATCCCCTGATCAGCTGCGGTACAACGGAACTGCCTAATGTCCGCAGGAAACCGATGGTAATGACACCTTCACCTTTTCCGACCATTTTCAGGTTATTGATACCGGAGTCGAGAATCCGCAGCGAGGATTCGACATCCTTTAAGAAACTGCGGCCGCATTTTGTCAGTGTGACGTTGCGCCCGGTCTTTTCGAACAGTTTTACCCCCAGTTCTTCTTCGACCGAGGAGATTGCATGACTCAGACTGGGCTGAGTGATCATCAGCTCCTCAGCTGCTTTGGTATAATGCTCCAGTCGTGCCAGTGTGACAAAATAACGTAAATGATAAAGGTTCATAAATATTCCTTTCGATAGAATATATCAGAATTTTTTTTGATTGTAGCATGACCTATAAAAAAATTCTATCGATTTCGATAAAACAATCAATTAGTTTTTTATTTAACAACAGTTTATAATTTTTCTATAAGATATGCAATAATTATTAACCTAAAAGTGCAAAAAAGTATTCAATTATCACAATGGAGGGAGACAGCATTATGTCAAAAAAATATCCAATCACTATCAGTTCATGGACTTTAGGAGACCAATGCCGGTTCGAAGAACGTGTCGCAGCAGCAAAGGAAGCAGGGTTTGAAGGAATCGGTCTGAGAGCGGAGACTTATGTGGATGCTCTGAATGAAGGATTGTTTGATGCTGATATTCTGGCAATTCTTGATAAGTACGATATGAAGGTCACAGAAGTGGAATACATAGTGCAGTGGGCGGAAGATAACCGGTCGTATGAACAGAAGTATAAAGAACAGATGTGCTTCCATATGTGTGATTTGTTCGGTGTAAATCATATCAACTGCGGATTGATGGAAAATTATTCGGTAGAGCATACCGCACAGAAGCTGAAAGAGCTCTGCCATCGGGCAGGCGCTTATGATATCGGGGTAGAGCCGATGCCGTACAGCGGCATCCCGGATATGAAAAAAGGCTGGGAAGTGGTCAAAGCAGCAGATTGTGAGAATGCTAAATTGATCATGGATACATGGCACTGGGTACGGGCGAACCAACCGGTGGATTTAAAAGTGATCAAAGATATCCCGGCTGATAAGATCGTGTCAGTACAGATTAATGATGTATGGGACAGAGCTTATGCCAAAACGATCTTGAGAGACGAGTCGATGCATGACCGTCTGGCACCGGATACCGGAATTGGATGCACCACAGCATTCGTTCAGCTGATCAAGGATAAAGGAATTGAGCCGAAAGCGGTCGGTGTAGAGGTAATCAGCGATGCCATCCTGGCAACAGGTGTCAAAGAAGCTGCAAAACATAATTATGACAATACAAAAAAAGTATTAGAAAAAGCATGGCCGGAACTGTTGGAATCATAAGAACCGGCAGCCGATGAAAAAGGAAGATGGAGGTATTATATGAAGTTTGAAGCGATGTATCAGCCGATTCAGATTGGTCCGATCGAAGTGAAGAACCGTTTTGTTGTGCCGCCGATGGGGAATAACTTTGCCAACACCGACGGAACGTTGAGCGATCAGTCCAAAGCTTATTATACCAAGCGGGCAGAAGGTGGATTTGGCTTAATCACGATTGAAGCGTCAGTGGTTCACAAAAAGGCCAAGGGTGGTCCGAGAAAGCCGTGTCTGTTTGATGACTCGACGGTCGAAAGTTATAAAAGGGTGATAGATTCCTGTCACCGGCATGGTGCAAAGGTATCGGTACAGCTGCAGAATGCCGGAGCGGAAGGAAATGCAAAGAATGCCGGGGCACCATTGAAAGCCGCTTCGGCCATTCCGTCGGTATGCGGCAAAGATACACCGGAAGCATTGACGACGGAAGAAGTATATGAACTGGCAGCAGGCTATGGAGCAGCTGCGAAACGGGCAATGGAAGCAGGCATTGATGCGGTGGAAATACATATGGCACACGGCTATCTGGTGAATTCATTCCTGTCACCGCGCAGCAATAAGCGGGTCGATGAATTCGGCGGCTGCCTGGAGAACCGGCTGCGCTTTTCGCGGCTGATCATCGAAGAGGTGAAGAAAGCCACTGAGGGAAAGGTAGCTATTCTGGCGAGAATTAATAGTACCGAGGATATACTCGGCGGTATGGATGTACATGACAATGCCACCCTGGCGGTCTGTCTGGAGTCCTATGGGATCGATGCACTCCACGTATCACGGGCAGTACATATTAAAGATGAATATATGTGGGCACCAACGACCATCCATGCGGGTTTCTCCGCAGAGCTGGTTGAAATAATTAAGAAATCAGTGTCTATCCCGGTCATTACAGTAGGACGCCATACGGAACCGCATTTTGCGGAAATGATGGTTAGACAGGGGAAAGCCGATCTGGTAGCATTCGGACGTCAGAGTCTGGCTGATCCGGATTTACCGAATAAGGCCAAAGAGGGTAAATTAGATGAATTGATTCCATGTATCGCCTGCCTTCAGGGGTGTGTTGCGAATATGTATCAGGGCCAGCCGATCTGCTGTCTGGTGAATCCGGTACTGGGGCACGAAGCAGATGCGGCAGCGCCGGTCACGGAAAAGAAAAGAGTAATGGTTATCGGCGGCGGTGTGGCAGGACTCTGTGCCGCATATACTGCAGCAGAACGGGGGCAGGATGTAACTCTTTACGAAGCCGGTGATGTTCTGGGCGGCAACATGCGGCTGGCATCATATCCTCCGGGCAAAGGCGATATTGTAAATATGGTCAGAAGCTATATCACACACTGTGAAAAAGCCGGGGTCAAAATTGTAATGAACACGGAAGTAACAATGGATATGGTAAAAGCAGAGCAACCCGATGCGGTGATTGTAGCAACCGGTTCGAAAACATTATTATTGCCTATTCAGGGAATTGACAATCCGGATATCATTCATGGTTCCGATCTGCTTGACGGCAAACGTGCCGCCGGTAAGAACGTGCTGGTAGTCGGCGGCGGAATGGTCGGATGTGAGACGGCGGCATTTCTCGGTGAACAGGAACACGATGTAACGGTCATTGAATTCCGCGATACGGTTGGTGCAGATGTC
>Ga0153946_1000931_pt1 | contig 12766 bp, 13 predicted proteins | sample TSNJ030MetaG_FD_104751 | JGI IMG/M metagenome (GOLD analysis project Ga0153946, IMG submission 104751) | Attine ant fungus gardens microbial communities from New Jersey, USA - TSNJ030 MetaG | ecosystem: Host-associated > Fungi > Mycelium > Unclassified | place: USA: New Jersey, Wharton State... | reverse complement strand
ATCAACTCACTACACAAAGAGAATTTATAGCTGAGTGAATAATAGGGGAAAACATCCCCAGTTTCAATCAGTTATTATGTTTGCTCATTTTTTTTTTTTTCTTTTTTTTTTTTTTTTTTTTTAACAGTGAGACTTGAGATGGAATCTGGAGTTTGGTTTCTCTCTCTCATGTGGGTATGGGGATTTTTTTAAAAAATTTTTCTTTACATCGTACATTTGTACAGTGTAAAAGTGAAGAGAGAACCCTACTGATTGTTCGTTTGTTTGCGGTTTTCGAGACTTTGCAACGATTTTTGATTCAGGTTTTAGGTTTTTTTCATTTTTTGTTTTGCTTTGTCAATTGTTGAGGTTTCAATGTTCTGATGGAGGCGCCTGTGTGTCCTGGAGATTACACCCTCAGTTCACTCCATCTGTGCATAAATCCATTTCTCTGTGAACATCCATAGGTTTGGGGGGGGTGTTGCCCTTTGTTCGCCTTGCCTTGCTTTGGTGTTGATTTGATGTTTTTTTTTGTCTATCATGTGGGATCCATATCCAGTAAGAGTTTTGTTTAAAAATCAATTTATTATGTGGTGTTCGGTAGGACTTTGATTATATATAGCTCATTTTCTCTCTCTCACAAAGCTGAATGTCAAATTGAAATTTTATGAGCAGCCCATCTGCAGACGCAGTGGGGAACACTCTGTGCTTACCTTAGTGGCTGGCTATTGCGTACACTCTAATTAGGGTCAAGATAAAGGGTTGCATACATGTTTATAGTAGTTCTATTCTTATATAGTCTGTGATGGCATCTTATAATGCTACACTACAACTCGAGGACCTGTCCGGTTACTTGTGATATATTGTCACAAGTTCGAATTTTTGTGCCTATGTTCATCACGTTTTGATGGAAACCTGAGTCGTTTTTAGCTCTTGAAATCATGAATACTATTTTCCTCCTCCCCTCTCAGTTGGTTAGAGGCCAAACAACTCGCACCTGACTGGTCCTTTGAAAGCAGCAATAAAATTTAGTAGTTGTTCTGATGATGATTTGCTGAGTCTGTAGAAGATGATGTCTTAGTTCCTGGAAACACAGAGCTGAGAGGTGCTATTGAGTAGGTACGAGGAAAACAACGTTAATGTTCACAAGATATCAAAACCAAACATTATACAAATGATAAGGGAAAATAAATAAAAATTGCGATAAGTTGACAAGTCCTTGATTTCTGGCCAGACTTGAGAAGAGGGTCGATTTTGCGGTAATCAAAATTTGAAAATTTCTTGAACTGTATCTTTGATTGAGGTGTTATTGCGCAAGATGCCGTCTGCTATTACTTGCTCCCCGTTTGTAGTGTGAAATAAAAACAATCAGACGAATCAAATCTCATCATGTTTTATTGTGGACACTGTTTGCACACACACTCAATCTTCTGACGGGAAAGCAGTGATTTCGGACTCTTGAAGTCACAGTCAAAAAAAAAATGGGAGGGAGTGGGTTGCCAAGCCGCCGAGTAAAGATTTGATTACTTTCTCATGAGAAGTCATTTTGAGAAGTCATTTTTAAATGTACACTGGTTTTCCTCTTTTTTACGAAAAACGCTCGTTTGCCGCGGTGATGCTATGTGCGCCAAGTCAAGTCCGAGGTACACAACCCCTTGACCCAAAGATTAGATACCGGTCAGATAGTGCTACAAATTTCCTCTTGCCTCGGGGACAGGCATATAGAAGGACGGGCTGCGGTGCAATGCAGTTTTCATATCTTATCCTTCAAAGAGATAAATGAGTACTCCATGGACTGTTCAATGTGATATAGTTCTATCTCATCGCCCAAGTTTATCTATAGAACTAGATCCCTGTGCCCCCTTGGGCAGGGCTGTCACTCTGACCTTTGTTGCCTCTGCTGACAGCTGCGATCTCCACGCGTCCGAGAAGTTATGTGAAGTGGGGCATACAATTTTTTCTTGGGTTCTAGCGAATAGAATCGATGGAGTAAGTTTCTTGCATTCATTTCACCATGTTTGAACATTTGTAAGCCTCGAAGCCATGTTACCTTCTCTCCAACAACATGGAAAAGGCGAGTTGATCAGGTGTCATCAGGCCGCTTCTCTCCAGTTTTTTTTCCAGCAATCTGTGAGTGTGTCATTGGCGATATTCGGCCGGACAGAGGGCCGCTTAGTGCCGAGCCTAAAAAAAAGGAGAGAAAAAAAGTCAAAGTGATTGTTCCGTAGCCCATTTTATGAAATGCCTATTCAGTAAGTTAGTTAGCCAGAAGAAGTATCTCCCGTGCCCGTGATTCTGAGTCGCAGCGTATTTCTGATCTGATGCACACAGTGGGTATCATGTACATAAATAACACTGACTGCAAACAAAGAGTTGCACTGGAACTCATCTCAAAGGGGTCATTTTCTTGTTCGACGTTACAAGAAGGGGAATGCTGTGCGTGCTCATCTCATCATTAAAGAAAAGGATCTTTGACAGCATCCACAGCGCTGTTCCTATCCTTGTCTGATACACCATGGTCTTGCGCTCTATCCCTGGTAACGACGTAGATCCAAAATTACAAAGTCTATGGGTAGAGGAAGGGGGTAGACCAAACCAGGCCTGATAATCTTGGTTGCGTACTAGGAGTTGGTGATGACTTCCAGGGCAGGCCTCGAGGCTGTCCACGTTCTGATCTTGCTAAAGTATGATTTAGGCGACCTTTTTATTCTTACAGATTTCCGGCCAGATGTGCCTTCTTTGGTCAATTCTTCTTCCAGAGAAGGCTAAACCCCATAACAACTCCGGCTTTGTGAACTTGGCAACTCTGTCACTATAAAGCTATCAATGTCCTCAGAATAGTTCTTTTGGTCTCTTTCCTGGGTTCATCTTGCTTCTCAGGCATCAGTAAAAGACTGCAAAAACGGCTTAGATTCGAGTATGACGGAATACACAGCGTCACCCGAAGTTTACGAAGAGTACCTGACTGCCCGTGAACGCTGTGCCCGTTGGGTCCAAACGCATTCCTTTGACCGAGATGGGTTTTACTCGCCTTCAGTACCTCCAATGGAAATTGAGGGTTTCATACCCTCCTCGTCTCCCTCTGATGCAGGCAGTTCACATTCACTACCGCCAAAGATGGTTCTAAGGTATCCCGATGGCCGACCAGATATCCCTATTCCGCATGTGACCCCTTCCCTGCGGAAACATGAGCGCGACTCTCGTAATCCTCCATCTGAGCCTCCATATCGCCAACGTTCTCACACGAATGCTTCCAGTCGATCGCACCCACGTCAAACATCCTCCGTCACCGTCCATTCTTCTCATCAACATAGCCATGGATATACATCTCACCATGAACCTTTTGGCACTAATGCGGATTCACCAGAAGAAATTCGCATCCTTCCTTCACAGGCACCTGTTCCTAATCAACTACCACCTCATTCTGTATCTTCGCATCGCCAAAGACCTCATCACTACCATTCGGAGTCACTCTCTCAGACCCGGCCCAACCGCGTTTATGAAGGAGATGATCCACTGTCTAGGCCAATTGTGTACCCACCCCCGTCATCTCGCCATTTTGATGCTGCACCACAAATCAATGCCCAGGAGCGTCCAACTCCCTGGCATGGGCTTCACACCCACTCATCCGGTAGTTCCACGAAGCACTCTCATGGGCTTTCGAATCACAGAATGTCACCCGCAACTGTTTATGTACCTCAACATGGTTATGCTCCACCTTATCCTCCTTCTGCCATTTTGTATCATCCCCCACCACTCCAAGGCCCGAATGGGATGATTTACAGTCATTCGGCTCCCGTCCCTGTCCAGAGTGGTTCCCATCGGGCAGTCATGCCTCTGGGTGATGTCGAATACAGGAGGAAGACGCGCTCGTCTGGAAGAGTGCACAGAGTTTTGAGATCGGATGATGGTCAAAAACCCGATACCGAGAGTGTCGGCTCTCAAAGTACTTATTATGTTCTTCCTACACCTGGTCAAAAAGTGCATATGGTTGTATGTCGTTTTCGTTTACTTTACTTGTTACTTGTGCACTGAGCATCGGCCTGTTAGGCACCAAGCCCAGGTCAGTCGATCCATACAGCGACGTCTACTACGAAAAGTCCTGGACAGAGCCCGAAGAAACCATTTTTTCAGAGGATTTTCAATTTCAAAAAGATCGGGCCTCGGAACAAGTTGCAGAGGCGACATTCTACTGGTGATAACGAACGGCTGAGGCTCGACTGAGTAGATACCGACAGCAGACTAGTTGATCTGAGCCAAATGCTCAGGAAGTTGGCGGAGGACGCTGGCACGAAAAGAACCGACCAGAAATCATCATCATGATGGATTTGATGATATACTCCCAAGCCCGATGTCAAACAATGACCCAGACAAAATTGACGAATTGTATCCCTATCTGTCAAATAATCACATTGTTTTCCCGTATTAAATCTACGTTTGATCTCCGCCGGTCACTTCTAGTCGACGAGCTACGCGCCAGTTATGTCAAATTTATGATCTCTTCACTGAATACCTTGCCACTTTTCGCTCGGGATTTTCCAGCTTCCTTTGTTCGACACAGGATGACAATGCTGTGTTAAATTTATCACTTTTTGTAGTGGTTTTGCCTAAGTGTTGTATTCCATTGTCATATATTGTTAAAATTAAATCGCTACGACCTTCGTCACGGTGGGTTAGCACCCGATTTGACCTCAATCTCAAGCGTTCTACTACTGACCAGTGTCAAGTTGCAATCCTCCATAAATCATGACTTGACTTTTTCAAGTAACTGGCCACGAAGCGTTATAGCAAGAGGCTGGTAAGCAGGCTTTATTCTTGTTGACTATGATTGAGATCGGCAATGTCGTTATCTACTTCACTGCGGAAAAGTTGATCTCCAACAAGGGAGGGGTTTTACTACGACCATCAACTCTCAACTCTGTTAGGACTTCAGTCGCGATATATTGAAATTTCTGAAGTTGCTGGAAGATCTGTTCGGACCCAAGGAGTCCCTCCGCCGAGGTTAAACACTTCGAGCGTCTCTAATGCTAGACAAGAAAAAGGGCCGATAAAACTGGTACTCGAGTGGTCAAACTTCAGGATGTCTAACTGTATGACCAAATGAAGTCTGCAAGATAGGAACTACAGTCAAAGAAATGATTGTTAGGTATGCTGGCATGAAACAAGACGCCGAATCGTCTGAATAGGACGGGATTGAAACATCAGAAGTCTTCAATGAATTCGACTATCAGCCAGGAAAGAATGGATTGAAGGGCACTTCTTTCAAGATTTGGAGATATCCTCAGGTAAAGCACTAGGACATGTATACGGCATACCAGAAATAGTGACTATCATCGCATAGTTACCATTCGGGCGTAAAGAGATGTGACCAGTCCCTTTAACATCAAGATCTTCAAGAGAAAACTCCTGAAATAAATGAAACGTTCTCTTGAGACTGTTAGAGTACTATGTGCGCTGTGAAATCCATAGTAGTAATGGAGTCGTTGAATAGTAATATCTTCCCGGAGCACTAGTCTGGGCAGTCTTTCAATATGGATTCATGACGACAGACACGTCTCTGATCGGTGAATGCATCCCCGTGACACATCACATATTAACCTTTCCTCATAACGCAGTTCACCCATCTCACGCCTATGGAGGACGTAGAGCCACAAAGGCGCCAGGCAGCCATTAGAGCCAGCGCAAATCTTGTCGAAAGTTCCTCGGATGAGAGCAGGAGGTCTGGGAACAAGAATGAGGACTATCATCGTACACCGCGAAGAAGTAAATCAGCTAAAATCAAAGCACACCGGAGAAGAATTCCACAGGCGGTGAATGTCGTATTCGCTGATACGAGCGTCAAGAGGCGAAGACGAGCATCCACTATCAAAACGCAAGTACAACGGAAACGACAGCGTGGAGCTGTGCATAATGTGGTCGGTATTCCAGGTGGAAATGAGAATTTGACACCAGCAGCTTTGGTCAGTCGGGAACCAAGCCCTATACACTGCCTCCAGCTAAATTTCCTCTGCAGTCCATCAGCACCCTTCGAGCCTCAAAAGGCAAGCAAACGAGTCGACTAAGGTCACAGGTGATAGAAGCATCAAGCCTCGATGAGGACAGCGATGATCTGCCTGACATTGGAACAGTTCTGTCACATCGAGATGCTTCTTCGAGCAAGGGTAAACCCCAGGAATCGACTCATGAGCGCCGATCCAAATCACGGAGGAAATCCTCTCAGGCTAGCAGTGTTCCACCTTCGCCAAGATCATTATCCACCATGGTGTCTTCTCTTTCATCAGGTCGTGGACTTATGGATAATAATTCTACGACTCCAACGAATATCTTTGACCAATTCGACCTCTCATATCTCAATGATGATTACGACTTGGAATTAAACCCCGTATCCATAGGCGATTTGTGCCTAGCTAAGGTCAAGGCTGTAGAAACTGCTTATTGGCCCGCCAGAATACTAGAAGTCAAGCGGTCTTCGACTAGAAAAGGAAAGCAGAAGGAAATGTTTCGCGTCATGTACTTGGATAGGAAGGAAAAGTATATATCCAGGGATCAGTTTTATACCACCTCGCAGGACGAATTTAGAACTTGCATTGTGAGTAGTCGTTCCCATTGGCAGTCATTCCTGACCAAAATTGATGATCGGTGCGTTCATAGATAGGGGAATTTGAATCCAGCCATGTTGACGTAGTCAACGACCTCGACGAAGGGGCACCACTAAAGAACATCATTAGCAATAGTTCTCGTTCTCGTTCCCTGTCTCCTGTCATGGTCGAAATTCCCCCCATACTCTCAGGTCCGGATTTCTGTGACCTTCCTCTTCACCATCAGCTTCCATATGTGTTTCCTATCCTCAAGGCTATTATGACTGGAAAGGCCACGTGGGCCCTACGGAGGCACAACATGTATATTAAAGGGGGGATCACGCGGCAGAAACTCAAAGATGAGGGTGGAATGAGGGGTGCCGTTGATGCACAGAATGCAGATGCTTTCTTACCTCTCATCGAGAAGTGGTGTTTGGGTGTGCGTGGGCCGAATTTTATCGAAGGTCAAACTGAACAAACTCACATTGAAAATCGATATCCTAGAAACAATGTACACAACGAGGGCACAAAGTTGGAAGTAGATGAGTTGACAATAGCAGGACATGTTTCGGGGGCAGCCTCTTCAAAGTCGCCTTGTCAAGTTGTGGATCCCCATCCAGCCATCCAAGCGCAGGTTAGTTTTGCTCTTGAATCGTTGAATCTCGTCAAATAGTTTCCTGTAAGGACGTAACAGCTAAAGTGAGAGAGTCGGTAATTGAAGAGCTTCGAGCAGCTGAGGTGTGTATGCTCTGTTGGACCCCATCATCCGCTGAAAGAACAGTAGGCCAGGAATCCACCTGAGATAGAATACACAAGAAGGGAGTCCAATTCACCTTTTCCGCCTTCACCCATACCACGGACCGCTCGAGAAGATGATCAGTCTTCTCAGAAAGCCCGGCCGCGTCAACGTGGGTCTCCTGATTATGAAAACCTCTCCCCACTTGACAAAGTACAATACTGCCTTGATGTACTAATACCGGAGGCTTTCAATCAAATTCTCCTCTGGCGGTTAGGTGAGAGGAAGTCGGTTGAAGTGATGTGGGATAATGTCAAAGAAGAAGAGAGGCTTCATTGTCGCGGAGAGGAACTACTGGGAGAGACTGACTGGGTTATGGACATTATGAGGTTGAGGAAGATGATGGAGGCAAGTCTTACCAAGAACAGATTAGCAAAGGAGCCAACTAGCGATAAAACACTGAGAAAGACAAGGAGTGGCAGAGTAGGAGGTGTGATTGGATGTTACAAAGAGTAGTGTCGTATGTATATCGTGTGTCCTGTATGACCAACTTGAAATAGCCGTAAACATTACTGTAAAAGTATTTAATATCACTGGTATATTTCTAAAACTGAAATGTTTTTTAAACAATAAACTGTACAGTTGTATTGTCCCGCCAAAAACTACTTGCAACCAATCCTGTAACATGGTTGCACCACATGCTTTATGACAGGATACTTTATTTCATCATCTATATAAATACCTTTTGATCTTCATTGAAGTATTGTCTCTGGTGCTTGTTGTGGTCCTGCTATTCTGTACAAAGCCCCAAAACACATACGCACAGGTTGTTGAAGGCGATACACTGGTTACTTTCATCTCTGATCTACTGCAGCTTCAAGAACTTGCTTGAACACCATAGAACCTAGTCCTTTCTGCCCTCAAGTCTCAACAAACATTGGGACCAATCTCGGTGAATGGCACCGGCTTTGGATGATCCATGGCTTGCAGGACGACATTTTGGCATCGTGATAGACGCTGGATCTTCTGGCTCTCGTCTACAAATCTATAGCTGGCGAGACCCAAAGACCATAGACCTTTTGAAGGAAAGAAATACGCTACCAAAGGTGGAGAAGGGCTCTAAAGATGATAAGGGATGGGTATATAAAGTTGAACCAGGTTAGTCGATTCCACCACTTTGAACCTACTCCTCGTCTATGTCTGGAACATATACTAGGATTGTCCTCACTGGCTTCGAATCCAGTCGCTGTCGGAGCGTATCTAAAGCCGTTAATATTACATGCTGTGGAGGAGATACCTCCGTCCCTGCACTCATCGACGGCTATATCTCTCTTGGCTACCGCAGGTATGCGATTACTTGGGCCGGAAGAACAGGCAGCCATCCTGACACATACATGCCGCTACCTACGTTCCTTCAACTTCAAAGTTGATGATCCGTCAGAGACCCTGGGTCCTTGCGGAAGCAGCGTACGAATCATCACGGGAGAAGAGGAGGGACTATTTGGGTGGATTGCAGTGAACTATCTTATGGATGGGTTCAAGAACAAGTCGTCCAGTAACGGCAAGGAGCAGGAGAAGGAGACCGATTTTCTGAGGACGACTTATGGGTTTTTAGATATGGGAGGTGCATCAACGCAAATTGCATTCGAGCCTAGTGCCGAACACGAAAACAACGTGAAAGGAAAAGGTTTGGTAGATGTTCGATTAAGATTGTTGAGTGGGGAAGAAATTCGACACAAGGTGTTCGTGACAACATGGTTGGGATACGGGACGAATCAGGCTCGAGAAAGGTATGTGAAGAAGATGATTCAGGAGTTTGAAGAAACCCGTGCTACCACCGCGATTTTGGATCCTTGTCTACCAAAGGGCTTAAAACTTACTGAAAACACAGCCCAGATTGCCGGTACTGCCACGAAACCCCATACATTAACGGGAACCGGTTCTTTTGAGCAGTGCGTACGCAAAACGGCACCATTACTCAACAAGGATTCGCCATGCCCAAATTTACCTTGTCCGATGAATGGCATCTATGTGCCCCCAATCGACTTCTCTGTATCTCACTTCATTGGCGTGTCAGAATACTGGTATTCCTCGGAACACATTTTTGGCTTAGGGGGTGCATATGACTTTGTACAATACGAGCGTGCAGCTGTGGAATTCTGTGGACGCCACTGGACGGGAATCGAGAAACAACACGAGGAATCACGGAAAAAACATCAACTAGGAGGGGACGGCGAGGTCATGAAGGACGGAAAGGTAGTCGGGATTGATCTCTGGGGACCAAAAGTGGAAACACCCAGGTTGCAGATGCAATGTTTCAAGGCAGCATGGATTGTTAATGTGCTTCATGAGGGGCTTGGGATGCCCCGGATAGTGGATCCAGAAGGAAATGACACGACTGGAGGCGCTCAGGTGGCTGAACAAGCACAGCAGAAGGGCTTGGGAAGGCCGCCGACGTTTCAGTCTGTGGATATAGTCAACGATACTGCTATTAGTTGGACGTTGGGTAAAATGGTTCTGGAGGCAAGCAAAGAAGTACCTCCAATAAAACAGAGCGATAAATTGATTGTCGATCCTGTTGACGATATTGAGGACTATAGTGGTGTATTGAAGCCTATTCGACCACCATTCTTTTCGATATCAATGGACGACATCGAAGACAAACTGGCGTCTCATTTACCTTCTTCATTAACCCGTGATTCTCTGGGGTTCTCACCAGTGCTGATACTAATTTGGATGGTCGTGGTTTTCGTCTTATTTATCATGATATACCCGCTAAGACGGCAGCTGAAGATGAGTCTTCTTCGGCCCATGCGAGGAAAGAGGGATTTCCGTGGAGAGTCTATGGAAGAAGGGAGGTTTATCAGTGAGAATGGACCCACTGCACCAACTTGGCGACCTCCCCTGTGGGTGCGACGGCTCCTGTCCCGTTCAGGTGTAACGAGAGACGGAGATGTACATCTGCTTCCTCATCTCCAGCCTTTTGGTTCATTGAACTCGCTACAGACTCTATCTTCAGAGAATTCAACAGAAGCAACCGTGGTCAGCTCGACACGCTATACGATATCGCGCGGGCCTTCTCCCGGACCTGGCGGTATGGTCCATGAAGGACAACAATTCCTAACGTCGCGTTCACGAAACTCATCTCAATTGAACCTGGAAGAATTTGCGCGCCGACCTGCGCCTGTATCTAGATCTGATAGCACACTTTTCGCTCGAAAGCAGCCAATGACATGATACTATTGTATTTTTTTTCGCTAATTTATCATGTGACCAACGCCCTCGACTTCAGACGATCATGTCAATTGACCTTGACTGGCTCAAACTTGACGCGTCACTTGCAAGCCATGTCGTTGACCTGCTCAATCGGCAACTTGACAGCGCAGAAAGGCCATCTTTCATTGGGCCTGTGCAAGTAGTAGCCCTAGACTTCGGATCCAATGCCCCTGATGTGGAATTGATAGACTTACGCGATATTTATCGTGACTTTCTGGAGGATGAGGATGAAGACGAACACCACCCGGTCAAAGTGACAGAGGGTGGAGATGATGATGATGACTACGAATGGGTCTCACGCCGAGCAGGGGTCAGACAAGATCCAACACCAATTGGAGGCAGTAGGCAGCACTATCTACCTTCACATGTGCGGAGCCGTTGTCACGGGACTTCTGGAGATCATATTTCTCCAAGCATGGATCCTTGGACCTCAGGATTAACCCGACCCCCAAGCTTCAGTACATATGGGATGCAGTCATTCAGTAGTGCCAGTAATGAAATCCCCTTTTACCGAAGTCCATCACCAGCAACGCCCTTTGTCATGATGCCCAGTCCTTTGCATGGACATCATACAGAACATACGCCTCAAACCGAACCGGAGAGTTCTTTAGACGAAGCTATTCCTCCACCGGCGCTTACAACTGAACCGCTCAATCCCTATCCGAACCTGCAACTCCATCTACATGTCAACTGGCAATCTAACATCCGTATATCGATACAAACGTCGCTCCTCATCAACTATCCCTCGCCTATGTTCATGTCCCTCCCAATTCGACTCTCCATAACTGGCCTTGTTTTCAACGGAGAGCTTGCTGTAGCATACGAAGGAAGGAGAAAGCGTGTACACCTATGTATCCTTGATGACCTTGATCCTTACGGACCAGCCGGTTCCCGAAGGATGTCGAACTCCTCTTTAAATTCACCAACTCCTGGTGTTGGAACGGATCAAAATACACCTCTAGAGCCCGACGATCCTATCATAGGAGGTTCTAAGTCTAGAGTTGGTGGTCTCTGCTCATCAGGTCCCGGGAATGCAGCACTTCCTTCGACCACCCCCAACATAAACAGCACTCTCTGTATGACCTCTGCTTTGGGCTTGGGCCCTCTCGGACACAATCCTACGACACATACTCGACCTGCAAAACCCGGCCTTCCCATTGGCCAGAGACTGCTGCCTTCAATATTCATCGAAAGTGAGATAGGTCAGGCGGACAAACATGTGTTGAAAAATGTAACCAGAGTTGAGAAATTCATCCAGGACGTGATCCGGAAAACGGTTGAAGAAGAGCTTGTGTTTCCCAGTTTTCATACCTTGGTTATGGACGAGAGTGGATGATTGTCACAGCTATTAGTCTTCAGCCGAAGAATCCGCTATGCTTATGCATGGTTGTCATTTCTTCCTGCATCTAGGTTGTGAGTGAGGAATTTCAATTTCGCTTTCATCATTTCTGACCTTGACGAAACAGAATGATCACATACAAATGCAGTATGAGAACTGCTGCCATACTGCTGTTATTCCACTAGCGATCATACTATAGGTTGATTGTAGCCAACACATGAATGCATAATTTGTTAAATGGTACCAATGTTCGTGCAGCTTGAGGTGGTGTAATAAGGAGAGGTATTCCAAAGTTACCCACTGAGCTTACCTTTTCATAGTCAGAGAGAGACTTGGAACAAGATATCCTAGCACAAAAATTACCAACAGGTAAGAGAACTCTTTCTGAATAATGTTGCACAGCATGCAAGCATTGTCTTGTCTTCAGGACTGAAAAGAGAATATATGATGATATGTTTATGTTGCATGCAATGTGACACGACACAAAGGTGGCATCACGTCTGGGAGTTTATCCCAGATTGTAATCTCACACACTCTGATGTCAAGTGACCGCTCGAGTTGGTGGATGACTTCCCGTAGGCAGTCTAGGGAAATCAGAAGAAGTTGGACTTTAACACCAGAATTCTTGAGACGAAGTAGAAGAAGAATAGGAATGATGATTCGAATGAGGTTGCCTTCCTCGAACATCGCCAAAAAGATAACTCTTGGCAGGGTGTGACCTTTTCAGCATGAGCAATTCAGAGCTGTGGAATTTATTTCCAGAGCTGCTGAATTGATTTTTTTGTTTATTCTTCACACATTTTGGTGTGGAATTAGTTGCCTTTGCTAAGACAACATTTAGCAGCCAAGATGCAGTTT
>Ga0153946_1000930_pt1 | contig 12801 bp, 12 predicted proteins | sample TSNJ030MetaG_FD_104751 | JGI IMG/M metagenome (GOLD analysis project Ga0153946, IMG submission 104751) | Attine ant fungus gardens microbial communities from New Jersey, USA - TSNJ030 MetaG | ecosystem: Host-associated > Fungi > Mycelium > Unclassified | place: USA: New Jersey, Wharton State... | reverse complement strand
TCCGCATGATATCCTGAAGATCAAAGGTGTGCGTGCCGTACAGGATTACATGATCCAGGAAGTACAGCGGGTATATCGCCTTCAGGGTGTTGAGATCAATGATAAGCATATCGAAGTCATTGTACGTCAGATGCTCAAAAAAGTGCGCGTTGAGGAGAATGGTGATTCCAGCTTCCTGCCGGGTACAATGGTAGATATTCTGGAATTTGAAGATAAGAACAGAGAACTGGAAGCAGACGGCAAAGATCTGGCAGTAGGCGAGCAGATCATGCTCGGTATCACCAAGGCATCGCTGGCGACCAACTCCTTCTTATCGGCGGCTTCCTTCCAGGAAACCACCAAGGTTCTTACTGAAGCGGCGATCAAAGGTAAAGTCGATCCGCTGATTGGTCTGAAAGAAAACGTAATCATCGGTAAATTGATTCCGGCCGGAACCGGTATGAGAAAGTATCGTGATGTTGAGATTGATACCGGTAACGGTATGGAGGATGACGATGATGATGAGTTTATGCTCAGCAATGTCGAATTAGATTTAACAGAAGAAGTAGAATTGCTGGATTAATGAATGAAGGGCGCGGTGGAAATCTGCGTCCTTTGTTATAGTATAGGAAACTTCGTTCCCTATACTATAAAACGCTCCGCGGGATGCACACTCGCTTAAGAAGAAGCGCCCGGCGCGGCGAATGTGCAGAGCACAATCTTTATTTAAGGGGGAAAAGTCAAATGATATTATTTAACTCAGATTATACGGAAGGTGCACATCCGGCAATTATGCAGAAACTGATGGAAACCAATATGGAGCAGACGGTCGGATACGGTGAAGATGCCTATTGCGGACAAGCTCGTGAATACATAAAGAGAGCATGCGGCGCTCCGGATGCGGCGGTTCATTTTCTGGTTGGCGGAACTCAGGCTAATACGGCGGTTATTTCGTCGATTCTGCGTCCGCATCAGGGTGTCCTATCGGCAGAGAGCGGACATATCAATGTCCATGAGACCGGAGCAATCGAATCATATGGACACAAGGTGCTGGCACTGCCCAGTGAAGATGGAAAGATTACGGCCAAACAGGTGAAAACAGCGCACCGGGAACATTGGAAGGACGAGTCTTTTGAGCATATCGTGCAGCCGAAGCTGGTTTATATTTCGCACCCGACGGAGATGGGGACACTGTATACTCTTGAGGAACTGGAGGCGATCCGATTAGCTTGTGATGAATGCGGGCTGTATCTGTTTATGGATGGAGCACGTCTTGGCTATGGATTGTGTGCCCCTGATACAACGGTTACCTTGAATGCAATTGCAGCGATATGCGATGTTTTTTATATCGGCGGAACTAAGGTCGGTGCGCTGTTCGGAGAGGCGGTCGTGATCACCAATCCGGAGCTGCAGGAAGATTTTCGGTATATTATGAAGCAGAAGGGCGGGATGCTGGCGAAGGGACGAATGCTGGGGATTCAGTTTGGTGAACTGTTCAGAGATGGTCTGTACTATGACATTTCCCGGATTGCGATCGATCTGGCAATGAAAATTAAGCAGGGAGCTTTGAAGAAAGGGTATTCCCTGTTTATGGACAGTATGACCAACCAGCAGTTCCTTATCGTGGATGATGCCAGGCTGGCGGTCTTAAAGACTAAATATGGGTTTACCTATTGGCAGCGGTATGACGAAGAACACAGTGTTATACGTATCTGTACCAGTTGGGCGACCCGGGATGAGGATGTAAAGAAATTGATATCGGATCTGTAAGATCGGGTATATGAGGCTGAGAAAATGAAATTACTTAAGAGAACTCTAATGGTAGTATTGCTGATGATCTTTTTGAATTATACCTTGATTTCAACAACGGTTGGCATGGCCGGAGGAACTGCAATAGCAGTGATGATCGCAGGAGCGGTGATCTACTTGCTGTATGCGGTATTTCCGGGACGGATCAGCGGTGATGTTACGAATAGCACGCCGGTGCGGCTGCAGATTTTATACGGCGGCTGTGAACTGATTCTGGTATCGGCAGTCTGCCTGATGGCAGAAATCATTTTATATCTTGTATTTTGGCCGGGAATGACGGTTGGCCGCGCTTTGATTAATGCAATCATCTGCGGGGCACTGCTGTTTGCGCTGGCGGCGGAAGGGGTGATCCGGTTATTGGTCATTTCGAAGCAGGTGAAAATGGCACAGAAATTATTGCTGCTGCTGATGTGGTGGATTCCGGTTCTGAACATGTTTATGATCTGGAAGGTCTGCCGGATTGCCAGAATGGAATATGAGGTGGAAGTGCACCGGCAGGAGATGAATGAAGTCCGGCGGGAAACGCAAATTTGTCATACCCGGTATCCGGTGCTGATGGTGCACGGCGTATTTTTTCGGGACTGGCATTATTTTAATTACTGGGGCAGAATTCCTGCCGAGCTGGTTCGCAACGGTGCTGTTGTATACTATGGGAATCAGCAGTCGGCACTACCGGTCAGAGAGAGCGCCCGGGAACTGAAACGACAGCTTCTTGAAATTGTCAGAGAAACCGGCTGCGAAAAGGTAAATATCATCGCTCATTCCAAGGGCGGACTGGATTCCCGCTATGCGATCAGCTGTCTGGAGGCGGCGCCTTATGTGGCATCGCTGACGACGATTAGTACACCCCATTATGGCTGCCGGTGGGTAGATGAAGTCTTAAAGAAGCTGCCGGGTCGGTTGGTGAAGTGGGTGGCGGGAAAATACAATACACTGTTTCGCAGATTAGGCGATTCAGAGCCGGATTTCTACGGGGCGGTGTATGATCTGACCGAAAGCTATTCTAAAAGATTCAATGAAGAGGCAAAGAATCAGGACGGGATCCTATACCAAAGTGTAATGTCCAGAATGGACAGCGCCAAAAGTTCTGGCTTCCCGCTGAACCTTACCTACCGTATCATTAATAAGATCCAATGCTGCCGCAGTGATGGTCTGGTACCTTTAGAGTCAGCTGTATGGGGACAATATCTGGGACATTTGAAAGTTGATGGAAAGCGGGGAATTTCACACGGTGATATGATTGATTTGAACCGGGAGAATATCAGGGGTTTTGATGTCAGAGAATTTTACATTGACTTAATAAAGGGATTAGGAGAGCGGGGATTATAGCCATGCGCGGGGAACCTTTGGTATTATGTATAGAAATATGAAAAGGAGTAATCATGAAAAGATCGGAAATCAATCAGGCAATTAAATATATGGAGAAGCTGGCAGCAGATCACGGCTTCGAGCTCCCGCCATTTTGCGGCTGGACGCCTAAGGAGTGGGAGGACAAGGGACATGAATATGATGAAATCAGGGATAATATGCTGGGCTGGGATATTACGGATTATGGAACCGGTGACTGGGAGAAGGTCGGATTTGCACTGATTACCCTGCGAAATGGGAATCAGAACAATCCGAAGTATAAAAAGGTATATGCTGAGAAGTTACTGATGTTAAAAGAAGGCCAGCATTCTCCGATGCATTTTCACTGGACGAAAAGTGAAGATATCATTAACCGCGGCGGCGGAACTCTGATTATCCATGTTTACAATGACAAAGGGGATGGGAGCTTTGATGATACCGATGTTCTGGTTAATTCAGACGGAAGATCATATGATGTTCCGGCAGGAACCGGTGTGGAATTGAAACCGGGAGAAAGCATTACGCTGTGGCCGCATCAGTATCATGATTTTGATGTGAAACCGGAAACCGGTGATGTGCTGATCGGAGAAGTTTCAATGTGTAATGATGATAATACCGATAACCGGTTTTATGAAGAAATGGGGCGGTTTCCGAAAATCGAGGAAGATGAACCGCCGTATCGGTTATTGTGCAATGAATATCCGGATGTTCAATGTTGAGCATTAGTTATCTATAAGGCTTTCTATAATGAAAATTAGGAAGCCTTATTTTTTTACGACTGGGATTTGTCTCAATCAAAAGCCGGTTGACTTTATCCTTAGGGCAAGGTTTATAATCGGATTTAAGATATGAAACTGCATAATAATTATTAGCGAGGAAACCTTTCATTATCTGTAAGTATTTTTTGGTGCTGCCGTATGATATCATAAAAACATAAACAAAGATCGTGAGGTAATGAAATGGAACCTATTCTTCAAATTGAGTCCTTAAAGAAATATTACGGCAAATCAACAAACCAAACGAAAGCACTGGATGGTATTACCTTTCAGGTGATGCCGGGAGAGTTTCTGGGAATTATGGGGAGCAGCGGTTCAGGCAAGTCAACACTCTTGAACTGTATCGCCACAGTTATCCGACCTACCGGCGGCAGCATGACTATGGAGGGAATGGAGCTGCAATCCTTGAAGGGGAGTAAACTAGCGGAATATCGAGGAAAAAAAATTGGCTACTTATTTCAGAATTTTGAATTGTTAGATAACCTGACTGGCTTTGAAAATGTTTTGCTGCCTATGTCTCTGCATAATGTACCAGAGAAAGAAAGCAAAAAGCGTTTAAAACAATTAGCAGCATATCTTGAAATCACCGATGTTCTTGAGAAATTCCCATCTCAAATGTCAGGCGGGCAGAAACAGCGCATCGCAGCAGCCAGAGCTCTGATCTTGAATCCGGGGATCATTCTTGCAGATGAGCCGACTGGTGCTCTGGATTCCAAGAATGCGAAAACGCTGATGGAGAAGCTGACTGGATTAAATCGGGATGAAAATGCAGCGATCCTGATGGTAACACATGACTCTAATGCAGCAAGCTACTGCAAACGAATTCTCTTTATTCAGGATGGAATGATATTCCATGAGCTTCGCAGAGATGTTCCTGATGAGTCACAGCAGGATTTTTATGCACGGATTCTAAAGGTGATGGCGCAATTGGGAGGTGGAAGTGCAAATGTTCTTTGAATTAGTTTTTCGAAATAGCAGACGAGATAGAAAGGAAAACGGACTGTTCTTTGCATCGCTGATTATTTCGATTGTAGCTTTTTACATCATTCTATCCCTGTCGAAGCAAGATGTTATGATCTTTCTGCAGGAGATGGAAAGCGATGCGGTCAATCGACTTCTGGCAATGATTCCCGTGTTCTATGGAATGACGCTGGCAATCCTGTTTTTCTTGATTTATTTTGCCAGTAAGTTTCAAATGGAACGCCGCCGTCATGAATTTGGTATGTATTTGATGTTGGGAATGCGCCGCCGCAAGCTGTTTGCGATGCTTCTTGCAGAAGATTTCCGCAGTAGTATAATTTCACTGCTGATTGGGCTTCCAATAGCTGTTTTACTTTCTGAGATAATCAGTTTGGTGACTGCCAAATTAGTCGGTCTTGGAATTATTGGCCACCGGTTTACTTTGTCTCTGAATGCAACACTCTGGACTACCGTAGGTTTTCTAATGATTAAATTAGCGGCCTTTTTGATTCTGAGTGGAAAAATCAGCCGTCAGGAGATTCAATCACTTTTGGCAGAAACTCCGGAAGGGACAAAGAGACAGATGCCGGCCATTATTTATGCACTGGCACTGGTGACTGGTGTTGTATTTCTTGGAGCCGCATATTATATGGCAATCAGCGGTGCATCATGGCAACACCTGCAAAAAATGGCAATCACCTTGACCATGGGCCTTATTGGAACGTTATTACTATTTTTTGGTATGCGGTTTGTCATGAGTCTGATGATTAAAGTAGGAAAATCCAATCGTAAACTTCAGGTTTTTAATTTCCGGCAGCTTCAGGAAAATGTGATTCGTCAATCAAACACCATGGCTGTCAGTTCGCTTCTGATCTTGGCGGCACTTTGCTGTTTTGGTGCAGGTGTTGCAATTGCGCAATTTTACGGTCAGGCGGAAGCTCATGTTCTGGATTACACCTTTGAAGATAACACAGCCCAAGATGGTGAACAGGGAGCGTCTAACATTCGAAATTCTCTGGCAAATTATCATTTAGACACTGAGTTTTCCGATTTGTTTGACATGAAAGTCGGTCATATTCGGACAACAGAGGCTTATGATGATGTTTTTGTTATGGACTCTATTACAAAAGAACTGGCAAAATTGCCGGAATCAGATGCAAGAAATGTGTTATTGAACAATCTTAGCTATGCTGACTATCCGTATTTAATTTCACTTACGGGATATAATGTATTGCTTCAACGGGCAGGATTGCCGACTTTAAATCTGAAAAAAGATGAAGCAGCAATCTATATGGATACAGAATTTGTCACAAACGATCGAATAGAAATATTGAACCGTATTCTGTCTGATCGACCTGAAGCACAGATAGACGGTGCTTCGCTCCGTCTAACTGGAAATGTCCAGTCTACCGGGCTGGTTACAGACCGTTCCATTACATTATCCTTTGCACTGATTTTGCCGGATGAGGCGTTTGAATATTATACACAGAATCAATATGACGTTTATGTGAACGGCGTTCTGGATAGTGACATAATCAATGGAGTCAGCCTGATGACTGCGATTTCAGAAATGAATAAGAAGCTGGATGAAACGGGGCTTGACTATGAAAGCTATCTGCAAAATATGGGGCGACAACTATTTTATATCGTAGCAGCCAGCTATATCACCATTTATTTAGCGATTATGTTCCTGATTATTGCGAACACAGTAATCGGTGTTCAGTTTCTGATGAGTCAGCAAAAAACGAACCGACGGTACAAAACGCTGATTCGGCTTGGCGCAACCTACAAAACTTTATGTCAAGCTGCCAGGAAACAGATTAACTGGCATTTTGGCATTCCAACAATTGTTGCTGCAGTCAGCAGCCTGTTCGGGGTAAGAGCATTGTTTTCCGGTCTCCTTTCCTCAAGAATACAAGGCGATTTTTCTAAATTGATGCTGGTTTCCGGGGCTATGATTTTGTTTCTCTGTGTGATAGAATATCTTTACATGACTGCTGTAAAACGTTCCAGTAACCGGTATCTTTTAACCCTAATGGTGCCGGAACGAGAGGAATAAGACACGAAAAAACAAGAAGTAGGAGATGATGCCGTGAAAAGGATTGTGGTTGTAGAAGACGAGCCGCTGGTGCGGGAAGAACTGACACATATGCTGCAAAAGGCAGGATATGAAGTCCTTGAAATTATCAATTTCAGTGATACAGCGGAGCAACTGACAGCACTTTCTCCCGATCTTGTGGTTCTTGATATCAATCTTCCGGAAATAAGCGGGTTTCAAATATGCCGTGCCGTAAAACAAAAAAGCTCTATCCCCGTCCTTGTTCTGACTTCAAGAGACCAAATGCGGGATGAATTACATGCGCTTGACTTGGGTGCTGATGAATATCTTACAAAACCTTGCCGTAAAGAGAGGCTGCTGGCCAGAGTGTCCAATGTGTTAAAGCGTTATGAGGGCCGCACAAATCTTTTGGAAGGTCAGGGTTTTTTACTGGATCGCCAAACCTATACACTGTATATCAATAACAACTCAGTCGTTCTCCCTAAAAATCAGGGAAAGTTACTGGAAGTTTTTCTTTTGCATAGAGAGCAGGTTGTCACAAAAGATGATTTGTGCACTGCTTTATGGGGGACATCAGAGTTCATTGATGAAAATGCGCTCCAGGTCAATCTGACCCGATTGAAAAAGACAATGGTAAGCCTTGCGATGGAGCAAAAAATTGTACCGGTTCGTGGAATTGGGTATCGGTTGGAAAAAGAGGTGGAATACCATGAAACATAGGGTGCTGGTAATTTACAAACATCTGCCCTGGTTATTACTGCTTCTGGGAATAGATGGTTTTGCGGCACTGCTGTTATGGCTTTCCGATACCAAATCATTTATTGCTCTGTCTGGTGTAATCCTGCTTGCAACAGTGTTTCTGTTCGCAGCTGTCCTTTTGGTGTTAAACTATTTTGAGCAAAAGAGGATGCAGGCTTTCCATACCTTTTTAGGTGATCCGGATACCTATCATGAAGAAAAACTATTAAGAATAGTCAGTGCTTCGGAAGCAGATACCATTCGTCTTTTGGGAATGGTATTACGAGAAAAACAGCTTGCCTGCAATAAGGTTGAATCTGAACTTTCGGACTACGAAGAATATGTGGAAGCCTGGGCTCACGAAACAAAAACACCACTATCTCTATTGACAATGATATTGGATAATCGAAGTGATGAGATCTCAGTGTCGGTACGCTTTAAGTTAGACTATATCCGTAATCAGATTCAAGAAGATGTCAATCAAATGCTCTATTATGCCCGCCTCAAAAGCACACAAAAAGATTATTTGTTTGAGTTTATTGATATTCATTTGTGTATAGAGGAAGTACTGGGGAATTATACACCTCTTTTTGAGGAAAAACAGTTTCGGATTCACAACCGGGTATCGTCCGCCCAAGTATTTACTGATCGGCGGGGCATCCAATTTCTTCTGGGGCAAATTGTCAGCAATGCGGTAAAATACAGTATTGATACTCCGGAGTTGACAATTACGATGGAACATTCAGAGACATCAGATGTACTCAGGATCCATGATAACGGTATCGGTGTACGAAGTTGTGATCGCCCCTACATCTTTGAAAAAGGATTTACCGGTGATTCTGCTGACGGCAGGAAGAAGGCAACAGGTATGGGACTATATCTTTCAAAAAAGATGGCGGATGATCTCAATATTCGTTTAGTTGTTCAATCTGAATGGGGTAACGGTTTTGAAATGTCAATAATCTTTCCAATTATTGAAAAACTAAAAGGAGATGATAGCGAGTGAAAACAATAGGACTTATCGGTGGCATGAGCTGGGAGAGCACCGTAACATATTATCGATTAATCAATGAAATGGTGAAAAAGGAGCTGGGTGGGTTGCACTCGGCTAAAATATTATTATACAGTGTAGACTTTTCCGAGATTGAAGCGTGTCAGGCTGAGGGCGAGTGGGATAAAGGTGCTGAGATTCTGGCATGTGCAGCACAGAGGCTGGAGGCGGCCGGGGCAGACTTCATCGTTATCTGTACCAATACGATGCATAAGGTGGCACCGCAGGTTGAAGCGGAAATCGATATTCCGCTGCTGCATATTGCCGAGGCGGCAGCAAGAGAATTACAGCGCCGGAATGTCAACAAGGTATTGCTGTTGGGGACGAAGTATACTATGACACAGGACTTTTATAAAGAAAAGCTGGTTGCGGCCGGGATTGAAGTGTTCATACCAGACCATGCAGAAATAGAACTGATTAATGATGTAATATTTGATGAGCTGTGTCTCGGAAAGACTGAAGAAGGATCGAGGCAGCAGTTTTTGAGTATTATTGAGAAGCATTCAAACACTGGAATTCAGGGGGTAATTCTCGGCTGTACCGAAATCGGGTTGCTGATCAGGCAGGAAGACATTGCTTTAGCGGTATTTGATACGACGCAGATTCATGCTGAGGAAGTGGTCAGACTGGCACTGCAGCCAAGAAGTTGATTGAGAATAATTTTTCCTTAGGGGGGCGCGGTTAACACTGCGCCTCCCCTTTTTTTACAGAATAGAAAATGCCTATAATTATATAATGATTATTGATTGGAAAAGGCAGGGGTTCTATGATACTTTGACTATAACAATAAAAGATACTTGTATAGTAATGAGGAGGGTGCATGGATATAGAAATTGTATCAGGATTTCTGGGAGCGGGGAAGACCACCTTTCTGAATAAATATCTGCCGGCTGTGAAGGGAAAAATTGCAGTTATCGAAAATGAGTTCGGCGATGTCGGACTGGATGGTGAGCTGATTGAGGCGGATATTCCGATCCGCGAAATTAATGCCGGTTGTATCTGCTGCAGTCTGGCACTTGACTTCCGGCAGGGGATCAAAGAGCTCTGCGAAGCTTGTTTGATTGATAAAAAGAGGAGGAAATGAAATGCATCGAGAGGATGGAATGACATCAAATGAAAGGCTGTCAGCATTTTTTGAAGGTAAGGAGGTTGATCACCTGCCGGCAATGCCTTTTTTGGATTCAATCGGATGTAAAGCAGCCGGGATGACCCATAAGGAGAAGCGCAGTTCGGCGAAGAACACGGCTCAGGCCCAGATCGTCTGTTATGAACGGTTTGGAAATGACGGTATGAGCATTGAGTATGGTTTACACGGCATTGGATCGGCCTGCGGAAGCGTGATGAGTGACCCGGAGAACGGGGTACCGGCGGTGATGGAACATTGTCTGAGTGATCTTGACAGACTTCATGAACTCGATCCGGAATGCGTCAGTAAAAAGCGGGATCCGTGGGCGAAGATGCACTATGAAGCGATGGAAATCTGTCAGGAAAAATGGGGACATGAAGTAGGTGTTTCAGTAGGAGTGCCCGGACCATATACCGCCGCAGCGAGTATTTATTCAATCGATCGGCTGCTGCGGGCGACCAGAAAAGAACCGGAGAAGGTACATGAATTGCTGCGGTTTGCGACCAAAGCGGTCAAACTGGTGATCAGAGAATTTACCGATACCGGTGCGGATATTTTCCTGTGTGATCCGATTGCCTCGGCGAGTATTATCAACCGTAAGACTTACCGTGAATTTGTCCTTCCGTATACCAGGGAGCTGGCTGACTGTATTCATGAAGCAGATGCAGCATTCGGATATCATATTTGCGGAGATACGACCAAGATCACAGCGGATATGGCAGAAGCCGGCTGTGATTTCTTGAGCGTTGATAATAAAGTTGATCTTGCTGTTGCCAAGGAGATCGCCGGCGATCAGAAACCGCTGATCGGTAATGTTGATCCGGTTGATGTGATGATGTTCGGAATGGAAACCGATGTGCATGACGCTATAAAAGCATGTTTGAAAAAAGCCTGGGACAATCCCGGCGGTTTCATCATCAGCACCGGCTGTGACATTCCGATCGATGCACCGATTGAAAATATTGATTACTTTATGAAAGCGGTCAGAACCTATGCGAAATATCCATTAGACCCAACCAGATGGTAGAAGGGGAATGCTATGGCGGGAATCAAAGATTTTAACTGTAACTATGACAATGCGGTGGGGGTTAATACCGAAGCGGTTAAGGGATTAGACTTGACCTTTCCGGATGCATATCTGCATTGGGAGAGTATGGCGGAAATAGCAGCGGCATTAAAAAAGTACGAAGGAGCTGATTTTTGTGAACTTCCATTCTGTCACACGGTGGAAGCTGAAGCGATGGGCGGGCTTGTCAATTATGGGAATGAAGTTGCCGGACCGCGGGCTAAGGAGTATATCTGTGCAAGCGTCGAAGAACTCCTGACATTGCCGGAAATCGATTACAGCAGCGGGCGTATTCATGAAGTTCTGCTGGCTTGTCAGCATTTACGGCAGCAGGGTGAAGAGGTTGTCCTGCAGGTGGCCGGGCCATTTACCATACTAAATGTGCTGATTAATGCAAAGTATGTTTTTAAAGCCATTCGCAGGCAGCCGGACTTGATGCGGCAGGTATTCGATAAATTCGAAAAGGAATTGCTCCGGTACATAGCAGAGGCTCAGAGATATGGTGTAAACATGATCAGCTATGCCGACTCATCCGGTGGTCTTAATATCCTGGGACCGAAAATGGCGGCACAGGTGGTCGAGGATTTCACTTATAGGTTTTTGAAAAAAGCAGAGCAGCTGGTCTGTGACGATACGATTATCCTGTTGTGTCCGAAGACGACCTTCGCACTATTGGGGACAGAAAAAGCCGGGCTCCGGGATGTAGAACTGGGAGCACCGATGAGTTACGGCAAAGGGTGTGCCGCCTTAATCGGAAAAGAGAAATTTACAGGGCAGATGTGTATTAAAAATATTTCTTATACCTTACAAAACCAGAAAATAAAAGCGGTTAAGCTCTTATAAATAAAGTAGGAAAATTCATGCATAAAGATGACAAAATGACGCCGATTGAGCGGCTGTGTGCCTTCATGAACGGACAGAAAAAATGAATGCAAGGAGGATCAGTTAATGAGTCAAAAAGAAGAATTGCTTGAGAGATTATCAAAAGGTGTAGTAGAGATGGAAGAGGGGGATGTGGCGGAAGCCGCACAGGAATTTCTCGATGCCGGATTCCCGGCGTTTGACGGAATCATGGAGGGACTGGTTGATGGGATGAACCGGGCCAGCAAGCTGTATGAGGAAGAGGAATACTTTGTAACCGATGTACTTCTTTGTTCCGATGCGATGTATGTGGGACTGGATATTTTGAGACCGCATCTGCCGGAGACTGATGAAGAGACGAAGGTGAAAGGCGTAATCGGTGTTGTGGAAGGAGATACCCATGATATTGGTAAAAACTTAGTGAAAATTATGATGGAAACAGCCGGATTTGACATGATTGATTTAGGACGTGACGTACCGCTTCAGAAATTTGTGGATACTGCCAAGGCTGAGGGAGCTGATCTGGTATGTATGTCCACGCTGATGACGACGACCATGGGTGGAATGGAAACGGTGATCAACCTGCTGAAGGATGCGGGGATCCGTGAGGAAGTTAAAGTCATGATCGGCGGTGGTCCGATTTCCCAGAAATTCGCCGACCGGATCGGTGCTGACGGTTACTCGCGAAATGCTGTTGAAGCAGTGAAACTGGCAAAGAATTTGTTGAATATTGCATAGGAGATGGAGATATGCTGACACCGAAAGAACGATTAAAAAATGCATTTGAAGGAAAAGAAGTGGACCGGGTTCCCTGCATCTGTCCGGGCGGAATGATGAACATGGTGACATCGGAATTGATGGATCTGGTTGATGTACATATGCCCGAAGCGCATTCCGATGCCGGCAAGATGGCTGCGCTTGCCAAAGCGGTTTATGATCAGAAATGCTTTGAAAATTATGGTGTACCGTTCTGCATGACGGTAGAAGCGGAAGCGATGGGCGCTAAAGTAGATATGGGAAATCAGATGT
>Ga0153946_1000929_pt1 | contig 12804 bp, 9 predicted proteins | sample TSNJ030MetaG_FD_104751 | JGI IMG/M metagenome (GOLD analysis project Ga0153946, IMG submission 104751) | Attine ant fungus gardens microbial communities from New Jersey, USA - TSNJ030 MetaG | ecosystem: Host-associated > Fungi > Mycelium > Unclassified | place: USA: New Jersey, Wharton State... | reverse complement strand
TTTTTTCTTTTATTTTATCATTCTTCATTATTCTCAAGTAGTGGAAACAGATATTTATTTTTCCCCGTTCCATTCAGCAAGAAATTCCGCTAAAAATTCTTCCATAAAATCGTGCCTATGTTTAGCCATTTTTTTTGCTGTATCTGTATTCATTAAATCTTTCAATTTTAATAACTTTTCATAAAAATGATTTATTGAAGTTCCATTATTGTTTGTATATTGTTTTTCCGTTTCATATTTTATTATTTTTATTTCTGGATTATATATTTGTTTTTTATTACTTCCACCATAAGCAAAAGCTCTTGCTATTCCTAATGCTCCAATAGCATCTAATCTATCTGCATCTTGAACAATCATAGCTTCTTTACTATTTAGTTTTATACTGCTTTTTATCGATTTTTTAAAAGACTGATTTTCAATAATATATAAGACTTTACTTATTGTTTCTTCATCAAGTTTTTGGCTTTTCATAAATTCATAAGCATTGTTTGAATTACTATCAACTAATTTGGTATCATCAACATCATGAAGTAATGATGCTAGTTGTACTATAAACAAATCAGCATTTTCTTTTTTTGCAATCTTTGTAGCTGTTTCATAAACCCTAATTGTATGATAATAATCGTGTCCCGAACTATCTTTATTAAAAAAATCTTTTGCGTATATTATTGCATTTCCTATAATAATTTCTTTTTCCATAAATTTCTCCTTTTTAATATTTAGTATGGATTATTTGCAAACTTAACTACTGCTTTTTCTTCTGTTGATTCTTCTCTAACAATTCTTTTGCCATCTTTGATAATCTTTTTCATTTCTTTAGCAATATCTTCTAGATCTTCTTTACTAATTGTAATATCTTTGAGATTAATATCATAAATAACTAGTTTCTTTATTATCGATTTTATTTTTCATAATTTCTATAAATTCTTCTTGTGAAATAGTAAACGTTTCTTCACTTCCATGACTCCTATAACTAATTGTTTTATTATCCACTTCATTTTGTCCTAAAATAATTGTAAATGGAATTTTCTTGATTAGGCTTTCTCTTAGTTTATATCCTAGTTTTTCGTTTCTGAGATCAAGTTCTGTTCTAAAATTATTTTGTATTAATAAGTCATATATTTCTCTTGCATAGTCTTCATGATAATTTAAATTAACTGGAATAATATTTATTTGAACTGGAGCTAACCACAACGGAAATAAGCCTCCAAAATGTTCTAATAAAAGCATCATAAATCTTTCATATGATCCTAGAATAGCACGATGAATCATTACAGGATTTTTTTTGTTTCCATCGGAATCAATATAATTTAATTCAAAACGTTTTGGAGTAGCAAAATCAAGTTGAATTGTTGGAATTTGAATTTCTCTACCTATTACATCATGGAACATAAAATCTAGTTTTGGTCCATATAAAGCAGCCTCTCCTTCACATCTTTTTGCATTTAAACCTAGTTCATCTGATATTTCTTCTAGCATATTTTCACAAATTTCCCAGTCATTTTGTTCTCCAATATATTTGTCTAAATGATTATAATCTCGAACTGATAATGATACCCAATGATTGCCCCACATTCCTAAACTTCCATAAAAATCTTTTATGATATTAATAATTTTTATTATTTCTTCTTTAATCTGATCTGCTCGGCAAAAAATATGACCATCTTCAACTGTAATTGCATAAACTCGACTTAGTCCACTAATAGCTCCTGGTAACTCAGCGCGATATTGTTTTTCTGATTCCATATATCTAACTGGTAGATCTCGATAAGATCTTATTTTTGAAGCATAAAGTTGTGTATGATGTGGACATAACACTGGTTTTAACACCATATCATGTCCTTTTTCAGAAGAAACATGAAATAATTCCTCCGAAAACTTGGCAGCATGTCCTGAAATCTCAAATAATTTAATGTTTGCTAGATGAGGATTACTTACTTTTTCAAAACCGTAAGAACGACAAATACGCTCTACTTCTCTTTGAAGTTCCTCTTTTAAAAAAGTTCCTTTTGGTGTAAATAATGGTAACCCTGGTCCTACTAAATCGGAAAAACAAAATAAATCTAGATCTTTTCCAAGTTTGCGATGATCTCTTTCTTTAGCTTTTTCTTTATATTCTAAATATTCATTTAAGTCACTTTCATTTTCAAAACAAATACCATAAATTCTTTGTAACATTTTATTATTCATATTACCTTTCCAGTAAGCTCCAGAATGTTTTAATAATTTAAAATGTTTGCAAGCTTTGACTGTTTCAGCATGAGGCCCGCGACAAAGATCAGTAAAATCACCTTGCGAGTAACAGGTAATAGGAATATCATTCTCCATATTATTAATTAAATCAATTTTATATGAATCACTCGCAAACTTAACTAATGCTTCTTCTTTTGTTAATTCTTCTCTAACAATTCTTTTACCATCTTTGATGATTTTTTTCATTTCTTTAGCAATATCTTCTAAATCTTCATCTTTTAAAGTGATATCTCCTAAATCAATATCATAATAAAAACCTTCATCAATGACTGGTCCGACCCAAAACAAAGCGTTTGGATAAAGCTTTTTCACTGCTTGGGCCATAACATGAGCACAGGAATGATTGATTGTATTCAAATTACTATCTTCTAATATATTTTTCATAAATATTCCTCTTTTCTAAATAAAAAAAGATGGTTACCTAAGGAGTGCTGAGCACGGTACCATCCTATTTTTTTCTTAATTTTGATAACGGTATTACCCGGGTCTTATTAGACCTCGCTAAAAAGTAGTAATAAATAAGTCTTTTGTTTGTTTTCACCAACCACAAACTCTCTTTTGAAAAGGATTTTATTTATCTCGTCTTTTTGCATTGATTTTTTTTAATTATAATTAATAACTAGTTTCTTTATTATCAATTTTATTTTTCATAATTTCTATGAATTCTTCTTGCGAAACAGTCAGCGTTTCTTCACTTACATGACTCCTATAACTAATTGTTTTATTATCCACTTCATTTTGTCCTAAAATAATTGTATATGGAATTTTCTTGATTAGACTTTCTCTTAGTTTGTATCCTAGTTTTTCATTTCTTAAATCCAGATTGACACGAATATTATTTTGCTTTAATAAATTATATATTTCTTTAGCATATTCTTCATGATAATTTAAATTTACTGGAATTACAGCTAGTTGAACTGGTGCTAACCATAAAGGTAATAATCCTTTTGTTTCTTCTAGAATATAAGCGATGAAACGATCAATAGATCCTAAAATTGCCCGGTGAAGAACCACTGGTGTTTTACGGTTTCCTTCAGAATCAATATAAGCAAGATCAAAACGCATTGGTAAACAGAAATCTAATTGACAAGTTGATAGAGAATATTCATTTCCTACTGCTGGTTTTACTTGGACATCTAGTTTAGGTCCATAGAATGCTGCCTCGCCAACTTCTTCTGTATAAGTGATACCAATATCATTTAATACTTTTCTTAGCATATCTTCTGCTTTATCCCACATTTCATCATCTTGATAGTATTTTTCTTTATCTTTAGGATCTCTTAGCGATAATCTAAAACTATAATTAGTAATATTAAAATCTTTATAAACATCTAAGATTAATTCTACTACTTTAGCAAATTCATCTTTGATTTGTTCTAAAGTTACAAATAAATGAGCATCATTTTGACAGAAACATCTTGATCTTTCAATTCCTTTTAATGAGCCACTTGATTCATAACGCATATCTCTAGCAACTTCGCCAATCCGAATTGGTAAATCTTTATAAGAATGTAATCCCTCTTTATAAATCATCATATGATGAGGACAATTCATGGGACGTAATACGAAAGCTTCACCATCCATTTCCATTGCTGGAAACATATCATCTTTATAGTGATCCCAATGACCACTGGTTTTATAAAGTTCGACATTTCCTAGAGGTGGTGTCAAAACATGTTGATAAGCTAATTTTTTTTCTTTATCTTTAATGTAATCTTCTAATAGGCTCCAAATAATATATCCATTTGGTAAATACATTGGAAGGCCTCTTCCAACTAATTCGTTTGTTGTGAAGATTCCTAATTCTTTTCCTATTTTACGATGATCTCGTAATGCAGCTTCCTCTAATTGTTTTAAATGTTCTTCCAAGTCAGTTTCATTTTCAAAGCAGATTCCATAGATGCGTTGCAATACTTGATTATTTGCATCTCCCTTCCAGTAAGCTCCAGAATGTTTTAATAATTTAAAATGTTTGCAAGCTTTGACTGTTTCAGCATGAGGACCGCGGCAAAGATCAGTAAAATCACCTTGCGAATAACAGGTAATAGGAATATCGTTCTCCATATTATTAATCAAATCAATTTTATATGGATCACTCGCAAATTTAACTAATGCCTCTTCTTTTGTTAATTCTTCTCTAACAATTCTTTTACCATCTTTGATGATTTTTTTCATTTCTTTAGCAATATCTTCTAGATCTTCATCATTTAAAGTGATGTCTCCTAAATCAATGTCATAATAAAAACCTTCATCAATGATTGGTCCGACCCAAAATAAAGCATTTGGATATAATCTTTTTACTGCTTGTGCCATAACATGAGCACATGAGTGATTGATTATACTTAAGTTTTCATGTTCTTTTATATTTATCATTTTATTTCCTCTTTTCTAAATAAAAAAAGATGGTTACCAAAGGAGTGCTGAGCACGGTACCATCCTATTTCTTTTCTTAATTTTGATAACGGTATTACCCGGATCTTATTAGACCTCGCTAAAAAGTAGTAATAAATAAATCTTTTGTTTGTTTTCACCAAACACAAACTCTCTTTTGAAAAAGATTGTTATTTATCTCGTCTTTTTGCATTGATTTAAATCATTTTACCATTATTATATTTTTATTTCAAGATAAATACTTATATTTAATTTTGTAATCTTCTTATTACTAGATCTTCAATTTCTGGCGGGGTTTGAAATTCTTCTATTCCTTCTTTTAGAAATTGTTCAAAATAATATTCTAGAGTGATTTGTTCTCTTGTTGGATTCTCAGGTAAATGACATGTTCTAGAACCACAAATCATATAGCCGTTTTCCAAAAATGTTGATTCATAAATTCCAGTTCCAAGTTGTCCAAAATGATTTGCATAATCAAGAAATACAGTTAAAAATGGCATACTAGTTTCAGAACGATTAGAACGATCAATTTTGTAGATAACTTCTCCATCTGGGGCAATTATACAATAATCATTATCAACAAGAATTTCTTTCATCGCAAGTCTTTCAAAAAACTCAATAATAGCTTTAAAAGTATATTTATTTATTCTTATATCTTTTAAATAATTTTCTTCTTTATGCTTTTTCTTAGCTGATCTACGATTACAAAAAGCAGTTGATTTATCTACAACGTTGATAATCGGTAAAGTAAAATCTTTAAAAACTTTGATTTGTTTTTTTGTCATTATATTTGGAAAGATAAATTCAAGCAAAGGTTTTTCCCAATCTTCACCAATAATGCAATTCCTAATCATACAACCACCCATTTTAGCATAATCCCCTGAAACAGAAGTGGGTGATTCTTTATCGGCATTTTTAATTGCCTGTCTAAAATAAAAATTTTCTTTCTCAGCTACTCTATAGTAATAAGAATGAAATATTTCTCCTTCTACTATATCTGCTTGATAATAACTTCCATCTGGATTAATAATAGTAAATGCACATTCATTTAATGGTTTCATAGTATATCTCCTTTTTTTATTTCGGGAAAATTATAGTACTACTTTCGTTTAAATAAGTCAACACTAACTTGATTAGTTAAAAATCAGATATTATTATTGACTTTTCTCATTTCTTCTTTGATAATAAATAACCAAGGTGATACGGATGGAGAAAACAATAGATTATTTATTACTAGCTCAAGAATATTTAAATGTTGAGGCTCAACTTTATTGTTCTTTTTCCAATACAATTCAATCATCAGAAGATTTATTAATTTTTCATACTAATCATTATCAAAATATTTCTAGTGAATTAAAATCAAGATTAAGGTCACAAAAATCTAAAGAATATCAACCAAGGAAAAAAAGTATAAAACAGACTGAAGGACAGTTTACTTTGTTTGAAGAACAGAATTTTATCTTTACTCATGCAGAAACGACTGAAATACATATTAATAAAATAGAAACAGAAATACCTCCATCTGATGAAATTAACTCTAAATATATTAGTGCTTCCAAGTTAAGTTCAAAACAAGAACGATTATATTTTTTTAATGCGTATATGTCTTTACTAGAAGATATTATTAAATCAATAAATTGGTTTGATAAAGATCCCGATTTTTCTGTTTTCTCAACGTTTGAAGAAGCAGAACAATATATTGTTTTGATAACAAATATTATAAGTGAGGCAGTATTATCAATAGATAATGATCTCTTTTATTTTTCCAATGAAGAACTTCTCCATTATTATTATATTTATAACTATTTTTATTTTGTTACAGAGTTATTTTCTCAATTATCTGGCAATAAAATTATATATATAAATCCAAGAATGATTACAACTAATTGTCATTGGAAAACAATTCGAAATCGTATGGAAGTAAAATATGAAGGTTTTGTTAGTTTTATTGATGAAGAAATGGAAGAAAAAAGCAAGAAAATTTTGGAATTGATTGATACAAAAAAAAGATTTATGAAAATTACAAATTGTGATTGTTGAAGAAAAAAGCAACAATTAAATTGCTTCCTATGTTATGACTAGATTAAGAATTTTTTATACTCCAAGAAAAAACTGGCTATATCAACAACTATGCCAGTTTTCTTTTTATTTCAAAATTATTATTAATAAGGATTATGTCTAACGTTTCTCCAATCGTTAAGTCTTGTTTTAAAATATATTCAGCAATCAGAGTTTCGATATTTTTAGAAATATAACGTTTAATTGGTCGAGCCCCAAATTCTTTATCATAAGCTTCTTCCATTATTTTTTGTTTTGCGGTTTCTGTGACTTTTATTTTAATATGATACTCTTCTAATCGTTTTTCTATTTCTTTAAAAGTTTTATCAATTATTTTAGAAATTGCCTTTTCATCAAGTGGTTTAAAAATAACAATTTCATCAATTCGATTAATAAATTCTGGTCGAAAATGATGTTTTAATTCACTCATAATTAATTCTCTATTATCTTTTTTATCTAAAATTATTTCACTTGCAAGGTTACTTGTCATAATTATAATTGTATTTTTAAAATCAACTGTTCTACCTTGCGAATCAGTAATTCTTCCATCATCTAAAATTTGTAAAAGAATATTAAAAACATCACGATGTGCTTTCTCAATTTCATCAAATAAAACAATACTATATGGATTACGTCTTACACTTTCTGTTAATTGCCCACCTTCATCATATCCAACATATCCTGGAGGTGCTCCGATTAATCTAGATACATTAAAGCTTTCCATGTATTCAGAACAGTCAATTCGTACAATTTTCTTATCATTTAAGAAAAGCTCACTCGCTAGTGTTTTTGCTACTTCTGTTTTTCCAACTCCAGTTGGACCTAAGAAGATGAATGAACCGATTGGACGATTTGGATCTTTAATGCCACTTCGAGCTCTTATAATCGCATCACTAACAAGTTCTAAAGCTTCTTCTTGTCCTATTACTCGATTTGCCATGTTTTCCTTTAAATTCAAGAGTTTTTCTTTTTCACTACCAATAAGCTTTTGAACTGGAATATTAGTCCATTTAGAAATAATAGAAGCTATATCATCTTCTTTTACTATATCACTCAAAATTTGATTATCGCTATTATTTTTCAATTCCTCTAATTCTTTTTCTAACTTTGGAATGACTCCATGTTTTAATTTAGCACTGGTTTCCAAATTATAATTTGTTTCAGCCATTTCTAAATCGAATTTAGCTTTTTCTAATTCTTCTTTTTTCTTATTGATATCTTCGTAAACACTTTTTTCTTTATTCCATTTTAGAGAATATATTTGATCTTCTTCTTTTAAAGATTTGATTTCAGTTTCTATTGTTTCAATTCTTTCTTTTGATAATTTATCTTTTTCTTTTTTAAGAGCTGATTTTTCAATTTCAAGACTCATAATTTTTCTTCTTATATTATCAATTTCCATTGGTACTGAATCCATTTGCATTTTAATTGTCGCACAAGCTTCATCAATTAAATCGATTGCTTTATCAGGTAAAAAACGGTCGGTAATATATTGATTACTTAACGTAGCCGCGGCAATTAAAGCTCCATCCTTAATGCTTACTCCATGAAATATTTCAAAACGCTCTTTTAAACCTCTTAAGATTGTAATTGTATCGTTTAATGTCGGTTCACTAACCATGACTTTTTGAAATCTTCTTTCTAAAGCTCCATCTTTTTCGATATATTTACGATATTCATTTAAGGTAGTTGCTCCTATCACATGAATTTCTCCGCGAGCAAGTAGTGGTTTTAACATATTGCCAACATCCATTGCACCTTCAGCTCCCGAACCAACAATCATGTGAACTTCATCAATAAACATGATAATTTCTCCATCACTTTCTTGAATTGCTTTTAGAACGGCTTTTAATCTTTCTTCAAATTCTCCTCGATATTTAGCACCCGCAACTAAAGATCCTAAATCTAATTCCCAAATCGTTTTATTTTTTAAACTATTAGGAACATCATTTTTAATAATTCTTTGAGCAAGCCCTTCAACAATTGCCGTCTTACCTACTCCTGGTTCACCAATTAAAACTGGATTATTTTTACTTTTTCGAGATAAAATCCGAATTACATTTCTGACTTCTTCGTCTCGGCCTATGACAGGATCAACTTTATTATCTTTCACATTTTTAGTAATATCACGACCAAATTTTTCTAGTGGTTTTTCCACTCCTTTTTCCTCAAAATTCATAATATTCCCTCCTTTAATTATTTTGTACAATTATTATAACTCTATGATTAGCAGTTGTCAACTTCGAGTGCCAATCATTTTTAAAAAGAAAAAAACTTATCGTTTTGGCTTTTTATCTTCCTGTTCAATACCTTCAGTTAGAGTTTCTATAAATAAACGAATATCTGAATTAATTGAAACGACTTCTTCATTTATCGATTTTTCTTCTTCTAATTGTTGTGCTTTTTGTACTAGTACATAGTAATTAGGATCTAATTCCCTTGCTAATTTCAAACTTTGTTCACTCAACACATTTTCAAGTTTCATTTGAGCTAACACTTCTTCTTTTGTAATGACTTCTAAATTTTTACTTGATTTAATTTGGAAACCTTTTACATCGGCAGAATGAGTATATTTCACTTCGATTTTGTAAAAATTATTATTCAATTCAACAATCATTATTTTAGTATCATCAAAACTACTATCATCATACTTATCTGATTCATTTGGGGTATCAAAAATACAGACAACAGATAAATTTAAAAGTGATGAAAAATATTGATTAAAATTTTCAGAATTACTCCAAACTAATTTTTTAATAATTTCATCTTCAATTTCTTCTTGAGTGATTCCTTGAATTCGCTGGCTTATTATCATTCCAGAAGCATTCACATGAAATAATTTTTCATTATAATATTTATTAATGAAATTAAGATATGGTTGTTTGTCACCTATAAATGATTCAATGAATTCTAGCAATTCTTGATATGCTTGTTCATCTTGCTTTTCTGAACAAATACGAAAAAATGCACATTGTAAAATAATGAATTGAGCATCCTTAATATGATCATGTGCTTCTTTCGTTATCTCTTCGCTAATATCACCTTTTTCCCAAGAAACACTTTGAAGTATATAAATCTTATCTAAGGATTTTTTAAAGTCTTCATAATTCCCGTAATTGTAATTAAAATTAGATATCATTTGATTCCAATCTTCTCTTGAATCTTGATTTATGCTAGCTAAAAAATCAATATAAGGAATATTTTGTGCCTTACAAAACAATTGATTTAAATAATCTTCAATTTGATATTCATTTAAATCGGTGTTGAGATTTACACCCAATGATTGTTTTAATTGTGTTTGTAGAGGTTTATTTAGAATATCAGCCTTTACCATTTGAGCCATTCGTTGTGCAGCTCCTGCATTTGATCCTACATTATTATAAATATATTCTTTCTTTTCATTATATCCTGAACGATCAATACCAATTTCATAACCAATATCATTTAAAGCATGAAATAATTCATAAGCAAAATATTCTAATAGATTTTCTTTTATGAATTCTTCATTAACGGATTTATTACAAAAAACATCAGTATTTATATAAATTCCGCCACGTCGATAAAGTGCATACACACGATAATCATTATCTGTAAAGCTATCTTTTGGTTGGTGATTCAAAGAATTATCACTAAAAAAATCGATAATTTCAACATGTTCTTTGAATCGGTTAAGTAATTTTTCACGCTCTTCTTTTTGATATAAACCTAATTTAATTGCACTATCAATTATTTTTATTTCTAATCCATTTAAAAATATTTTTATTTGTTCTATGCTCATTTTACCCTCTCCTATTTTCACTAATTAATTCTATTTCTGTAGATAATTGTTTGATTCGTTCAATGATTCTTCTAGCCTTAATTTGATCTACATTATTCTTTGAACCAGCTAAATGTTTTTCTAGTTCATCGATTGTCAAATTGGACGTAAAGAAGGTTGGAAGTTTTTGATTCATTCTGGTTTGAAGAATTGTTCCTAAAACTTCATCTCTTCCCCATTCCGTTACTTTTTCGGCACCAATGTCATCAATTAATAAAAGATCAACTTTTTGTAGTCTTGTCATTTTATAAGCATATAAATCCCAATCATCTTTTAATTGTCTTAATAAGTCTGGAAAGTAAACAGCTTCAGAAGTAACTCCTTTTTTTTCTCTTAAGTCATTGAATAAGGCATTAATTAAGAATGTTTTACCACTTCCAAAACTTCCGGTTAAAAACAATCCTTTGGTTGAGGTATTATAGTTATAGTTTTTATAAAAGTCACCAATCCACTTGATAGCTTGTGCTCTTTTTTTATCCTTTAAATCTATGTCTTTCATACCAATTGATTCTAATTCTTTAGAACTATCTATTTTTGCTTCCATTTCTTTTAGTCGTCTTTGTTCACAAGTGCAAGGAGCATAAGAAAAATATAATCTTTGTTCCTTTATTTCTGGAATTAAAATATACCTTGGATTGGCATTAGGACATTCACTGACATCATGTATTGTTTTACTATTTTCCAATTCTTCAATTGTTTGTTCTAGCTTTGTTACATATTTTTTAGCTTCTTCATCAGACAATTGCAGTTTTTTAACAAGTTTGACAAAAGTCGGATTTTTCTTTGCTTCTTCATAATTTTTATCTAAACTATCTCGCATTGCTTTTGACATTTCAAATAAAGCCATATTATCACTCCTTATAATTCACTAAAGATACTTTCTAATTCTTGTAATTCTTCTTTCGTCATTTCTTCTTTTTCAATTTTTTGATCAAACCAAACTGGTTGCTCATTTGGTGCTTTGATTTTAGCATCGGTTTTCTTTGAATATTTTTTATCTTCCTTGGTTGCTACAGTCATTGCATCTGTTGCTGTTTCGATTCCTAGTCGCTTCCATTGTCCAGCGATAGTTTCTACAAATCCAGTGTTTAATTTATTATCATTTTTTCTTAAGACATAATCAATTAAGACATTTACTACAGCTGGTTTCATATTTAAGTCTATTAATAAAGATTCTATTAATTTTAAATCTCTACTTGTTGGATTGGTTCCATTGTATTTACTTTTTAAGAAATCAAATGGGGAAGTATTTTCAAATACTTTGATAATTTTACCACGATTAGAATTATCTCCTGATGGATTTTTTAAATATTCTGGTTGAGTTCTATAAACTAGTGTTGGAAGTTTACCACTATTTCTAAAAGTATAATATTTTCTTGCTTGTTTCCGTAATTCTTCTTTATCAATTGCGCCTTTTTCGTTAATAGTTATCCGAAGTAATTCACTCATTTTTAAAGTATCAAGATTATAGATAAAGGCTAAGTTATTAATTAATTCTTTGATACGCTTTCCAAAAGTTCTTTCATTAATAATTCCTTTTGGCATTGAAGAAATTAATAAATCAAAATCAACTTGGTCTTGCATATTTAAAGGCAATACCTCGTTTCCTATTGCTTCAAAGCTTGGAGAATCAGTTGAAGATTTAAATGTTTTAGAGAATGTTTTAGTAATATCTTCATAATCTTTTAAATTGAAACGCATTATTTGATATTCTTTTTTTAATAATTCGTATTCATGTTTTCCAATGTTATTATATAACACCACATTAAAAATCGGATGATTAAAAAATTCTCTTGGAGTTAAAGGAGAATATAATTCATAAACATAGCTATTAATTTCTCCCTTTTTAAAATAGGTTTTAATAAGACCAGTGGCTTCAAGAGTTTCACGAGCAAGTTTAATCGCATCTAAATTGCTTTTTAGCAAAGTCATCAAATGATGATGTGTATAATCCATACTAACAAGTTCTAAACGGTCTAAATCTCGCCAAAGCGTAAAATACAAACTGACTGCTAAAGCTCCAATGATTGGTTCATATAAAGAAATAATATTTTTACGATCAACTTCCGTTAAGATTGTTTTATTAATGACAATATATTTATCTGCTGGTAATAGTGTTATAAGTCCCATATATCATCACCTCTTCTTAATTTGTATTATATAAAACATTTCATATTTAAACAAGAATAAAAATCTACCAGCTTAGCTGGTAGTCTTTCATAAAGCCTATAAGGCTTTTTTTCTGGCTAGCCCTAGATTGGGCCTAATAGTCTGACGACTGCACT
>Ga0153946_1000926_pt1 | contig 12849 bp, 15 predicted proteins | sample TSNJ030MetaG_FD_104751 | JGI IMG/M metagenome (GOLD analysis project Ga0153946, IMG submission 104751) | Attine ant fungus gardens microbial communities from New Jersey, USA - TSNJ030 MetaG | ecosystem: Host-associated > Fungi > Mycelium > Unclassified | place: USA: New Jersey, Wharton State... | reverse complement strand
GACCGTCGACTTTTACTTAAAAAGCGGGATCGATCGTGTGATTCTAGGCTCGGCCGCTTTGCATGACCCCGAATTTGTCCAAAGTGCGATACGGAAATACGGAAAAAAAATCGCGGTGGGAATTGACGCGCTGGACGGCAAGGTTGCGGCGGACGGTTGGCTGGATCAGAGCGAAGTGGACTATTTGGAGCTTGCAAAACAGATCGACAAAATGGGCGTCAGCTACATCATCTGTACCGACATCAGCAAGGATGGCACCATGAACGGGCCGAACCTTTCGATGCTCGATAAAATCAACAACGAGGTTTGCTGCAATGTCATTGCAAGCGGCGGCGTGAGCAGTATTTTCGACATTGTCAGCCTGTATGATCTGGGCGTATACGGAACCATCACCGGGAAATCTCTGTATACAGGTGCGCTGGATCTCGGGACGGCGGTGTTGCTCAGCCAGAAGATATCGGCGAAAAAGAAGAAAAATGTCACAGAAATGGATGATATGCTGGAGCGGTATTTCCGAAAATCAGAACTGATACCGGCAATCATACAGGAGAGCGGCACAAATGACGTTTTGATGATGGCCTATATGAATTTGGAGTCTCTGGAAAAAACCATCGAGACGGGATACACGTGGTTTTACAGCCGCACAAGGCAGCAGCTTTGGAACAAGGGGGAAACCTCCGGCAATGTACAGAAGCTGGTTTCCATTCATGCGGACTGCGATGACGACACGCTTCTCATAAGGGTAGAGCAGACGGGCCCGGCCTGTCACACTGGAAAGCACAGCTGCTTCTATAAAGAAATACTCGGAAAGTGAGTCAATATGGATACCTTACAGGCACTTTATGAAACGGTTCTGGAAAGAAAAAGTACAAAAACAGAAGGCTCGTACACCTGTTACCTGTTTGAAAAGGGATTGGACAAAATCCTGAAAAAATGCGGTGAGGAATGCAGCGAGGTGATTATCGCCGCGAAAAACGGTGACAATACCGAAACGGTGATGGAAATCAGCGATCTGTTGTATCATCTCACGGTTCTGATAGCAAACGAGGGAATCGATTATAAGGATGTGCAGGCAGAACTTGAAAAACGGGCGGGAAAGCAGAAAAATCTGAAAACCCTCCATGAGGTGGATAAGAATACATGATGACGGACAAAGAGCTTTTGGAATATTGCCTCAGTAAAGAGGCCCATGCTTTTACGGGATGGGATTTTTCCTGTATCGGGCAAGACTACAGTGAAGAACAATTACCCTGGGATTACAGAAAAAAGCTTGGAGATTTTCTGAAGCCGGAAAGTGAACTGCTCGACATGGGGACCGGTGGCGGTGAGTTTTTGCTGTCACTGCGGCATCCGTACTCAAAAACGGCAGTTACGGAGGGCTATCCGCCGAATTTTGAGCTTTGCCGCAGAAGACTGGAACCTCTTGGTATTGAGGTGAAATTCGTAAAAGAGGAGGAGGACCTGCCTTTTAAGGATAACCGGTTTGACCTCATCATCAACCGGCATGAATTCTATCGGCTCAGTGAGGTTTTCCGCGTGCTGCAGCCGGGTGGTTTTTTCATCACCCAGCAGGTGGGCGGGGCCAATAACCGGGAGCTGTCTGAGGCGCTGATTTCCGGTTTTCGGCCTGCAGTACCGGACTTCAACCTGGAGAATGAGCTGCCAAAGTTTCGGCGCGCCGGGTTTCGCATTATGAACCGCAACCAGTGTTATGTGAAAACGACCTTCACGGACATCGGGGCCTTATGTTATTATGCAAAAATACTACCCTGGGAGTTTCCCGGTTTTTCGGTGGAAAGCAGCTTCAAGCAAATCAAAAAATTATACCGGCGGCTTTGCGAAAAGGGCTCTATCGTCAGCACTTGTCATAGGTTTGTAATCACAGGCAAGAAGCCGGGAAGCTTAAGATGCTAAAATTTATTCGGGGTTTGGCGTGTATCTGGAGAATTTGCATGGTTAGGATTTTGCTTATGGCACACAAGGGTTTCTCTTGGTCTTTCATAAGAGAATGACATGGAATTTATATTCGTGATAGTCAGTAAGCTATGAAGATTTATTATTTTTAGACTCAATGATGTCTTTTTGAGTGGAAATTGTGGAAAGCGTATCGCCAAGCTGTGTAAAAGCGGCACCCAATAACGATATTTCGTCAGATGATCTACCTTCTGACAGCGCTATTGCCGCCGCAGTGATGGATGTTACAAGGGTATTTGGACAAACCATTAAATCACCTCTGGATTATTATATGTTTTTGAATGATTTCAGTGAAATATTATCAGATAAGCATTTGATACTAATTCGCTACAGAAATCAGACCGTATCTGGATCTTTACGCTCTATCCAATATTTTTAACTGCTGATTAGAAGGACCTTCTCTGACAAAAAAGCAAACTGCAACCTGAGTATAAAAACAGCCGCCGATCAATCTTGAAAAATTGATCGGCGGCTGTTTTTATGTGGGAGCTCTTTTCTATCATGGCAGCCCCCGAGAACGATACAATCAGCTGTTCCGGCTGAATTCCGATAAAAGCAAGCCCTCGTTGTGCTCCAGCGCCCAGCGGATGCTCCATTCATTCGCGAACAGAAGCAGATAACGGCTGTGGGTGTCCTGCACCTTGCGTGTGTCGGAGGTGAGGTTCAGCTTTTTCAGTTCAACCTCTTGGTTATCGATCCACCGTATGAGCTGGTAGGGCAGCGAACTCATGCGGATGTCAACATTGTACTCATTTTCCATGCGGTACTTAAAAACGTCGAATTGCAGTACACCCACTACACCGACGATGATCTCCTCCATGCCGGAGTCGATTTCCTGAAAAATCTGAATGGCGCCTTCCTGTGCAATCTGCGTGATGCCTTTGACAAACTGCTTGCGCTTCATTGTGTCAGTCTGGCGCACCGAACCAAAAATTTCCGGCGCAAAAGTGGGAATCCCTTCAAACTGCGCTTTCAAGCCGGGAGCGCACAGGGTGTCTCCAATGGAGAAGATACCCGGGTCAAAAATGCCGATGATATCGCCCGCATAGGCTTCGTCGATGATTTCGCGGGAGCTTGCCATTAGCTGCTGCGGCTGTGACAGCTTGATTTTTCGGTCGGACTGGATGTGGCTCACATCCATGCCCTTTTCAAATTTCCCGCTGCAGATGCGGATAAACGCAATGCGGTCACGGTGCGCCTTGTTCATGTTGGCCTGTATCTTAAATACAAAGGCGGAGAACGGGTCGTCAAACGGATCAATGCTGCCGTCAATGGTTTTCCGTGGCAGCGGAGGGGTCGTCAGCTGTAAAAAGCTTTTCAGAAACGGCTCCACACCGAAGTTCGTCAGCGCCGAGCCGAAAAAGACGGGAGACAGCTTTCCGTGCCGTACTTTCTCAAGGTCAAACTCATAACCCGCTCCATCCAGCAGTTCAATGTCGTCTCGAAGCGTCGTGAACAGGTTTTCGCTCAAAAGCTCCTGCAGCACCGGATTGTCGGGCAGGAGCCGTTTTGATCCCACTTCATGATGGCCGCCTGTCGCCTCAAAGGTGATGACTTCATCATTTTCACGATCATAAACACCCTTAAAATCATAACCGGAGCCAATGGGCCAGTTCATCGGATAGGTGCCGAGGCCCAGCTCCTTTTCTATTTCATCCAGCAAGTCATAGGGACTCTGGGAATCGCGGTCCATTTTATTGATAAAGGTGAAAATCGGAATGTCACGCATGACGCAGACTTTGAACAGTTTTCGCGTCTGGGCTTCAACGCCCTTTGAGGCGTCGATGACCATGACGGCTGAATCCGCCGCCATCAGGGTACGGTAGGTATCCTCCGAAAAATCCTGGTGACCGGGGGTGTCGAGGATATTGATGCAGAAGCCGTCATATTGGAACTGCATAGCCGAGGAGGTGACGGAAATGCCGCGCTGCTTTTCGATTTCCATCCAGTCGGAGACCGCATGCCGGGCGCTTTTCTTTCCTTTGACGGCGCCGGCTAGGTTGATTGCGCCTCCATATAATAAAAATTTTTCCGTCAGCGTTGTTTTACCGGCATCCGGGTGGGAGATAATGGCAAATGTGCGCCTGCGTTTGATTTCTTGATCAAAATTTGACAAATTTCATACTCCTTTTTCTCTTTTATATGCAAAAACTCCATATATTGTACCATAAATCCCCTTTCCGTTCAATTGCCGACACCCGCATCAGACAGATTTCTTTTCATGGCGGCGTTACCCTTATAATATGGAGATATGAGAAGTCTCAGAAGGCTGACAAAATGAACAGAAAGGTATGCTACATATGAAATTGAAATACCATCATGCGTTATGGATGCTTTTACTTCTGCTGCTCATAACCTTCGCAGCTGCTCCTGCTGCCGCAGAAGATGCGGCGTATCAGGGAGAATACACGGCAGTACAAACTGATACGCGGGAATTTGACGTGACCTTCAGCGCGTGGACAGACGGGACAGTGGCAGAAGAGCTGAATCCCAGCACGGTCATGCTGCTTGTCGATGTGTCGCAGGACAGCATGCTTCTGTGCGGATCTCCCGATTCTGAAGCCGTTTACAAGGCGGGTACCAGTACGAAAAGTATGGATGAAAGCACGGTGCTTTATACCCTGTACGGCGGCTCTTATCGTGAGGTGAGATTGTTCGAAAGTAAGTGGTGTGTTGTGGAGTATAAAGATGGAGAAGCTGTGGCGGGCGGCAAGTCGGTGGGAAGACGTTCCGGTGACGGCTTGAAGGACAGCTTTCTTTTTGATGTCTATCAGCCGGGTGCCGCACAAAACAGGCTTTCTGCTATGAAAGAATCCACGATAAAGCTTATACGGGAAATAGCGGTTTTATCACCGAATACAAAAATCGGCTTGATATTTTTCGGGGATTCGCTGCAGGTGACAGAGCCGCTCTTACTTACGGCGGAAAACGTTGATACCCTCATACAGACGGTATCCGGCTGCGAAAGCTATGTGTCCGGCAGCGCGCAGAACATTGAGGCGCTGAATGAGGCTTCCTTGCTGCTGGAATCGGAGGAAGAGGAACGAAGCCGCGCAATTGTGAATGTCAGCACGGGTATAGCGGCTGACAATGAGGAAGAGGATGGTGTTGCAGCCGCAAAAAAAGCCGCACAGGATATCCGAATGGAGGGCATAAAGATTTATGCCGCAGGTCTTTATGAGGGAACATCGATGGAGGAGGACGGGTCTTCTTTTACCCATGCCATCAGTTCCCCGGGCTTTGCCCATGTGATTGCAGCTGACGGTCTTGACGCCGCATTTGAGAACTATAAGGCGGATATTCTTGCCGGAAGCAGCGTGACGGTAGCCGCGGTTCTGGATCCCCGCTTTTCGCTCAGCAGCACCGAAAGGGCCCGGCTTCAAAGTGGAGAGGCCTCAGTTGAAATTCGCGGCGATGGTGTAACGGTGATCGAGTGGCAGGCGGGCATGCCCAGAAGCAGGGACGCGGCATGGACAGAAATGGTGCAGTTGACAGTCAAGCTGGATTTTCCCGGCGGAAATGACATCCCGGTTTGTGGAGAAGGCAGCGGAATCTATAAAACCGGTGCGCTAGTTTACAGCTTCACCCATCAAAAGGTGAATGTCGGCATGGATATGGAAATGTATGACCTTGAAGCCGAAATCTTTCTCGGGCAAAAGGTTCCGACCATGATCGGCAGCGACGACCTGCTCGAGCGCATGATCAAAAACAGCAGCCCCAACTGGTACGGGAAAGGAGAGACGGGTTCCTTCACCTATTTATGGAAGAAAAAGGATGGAGGAAAGATCGGGCAGAAGGAACAGCTGCAGGAGGTGACTCCCACAAAGACCCAGACCTACATCCTCACGATGACTTATGTGCCGAAAACAGACGGCAGGACTTCGGTGGGAGAAGCAGTGGGAGAAATGCAGAACAGTGCGGAATATTTGATTACGGTTCAGTCCGGAACCATTCGGGTCAAGATGGTTCTCAGTGCTGACGATGGGAGCGATGCGACCGAGGATTTCTATATTTTCAAGCTGGAAAGTGATAATGGCGTACAGTATCGGGTGCTGAGCATAAAAGACCGCAGTGAGGATGGTGAGAGTCTTTGCCTTGAAACAGCTTTCACCGGCCTTCCGTATGGGAAATACACGCTCAGCCGCGTCTACTCCTATATTTCCGGCGCAGGCATTTTTACCGATACGGTCGTCGAAAGCGAATGCATGGTCGGTTACCAGGCGAAAAGCGACAAAATTGACGTCAGTGCGTCAGAATTTATGGTGGTAGCAAAAACGAACCGTGCGCAAGCGAAGCAGAGCAAGGCCTTTGCCAAGACGGCAACCTGTACCTATTCCATTGATTTTTCCAAAGAGGGTGAAGGTGATTTTTAAGCGTCTGTGTTCCGTGGTGGTGGCGGCCCTCATGCTCTTTCTTATAGTATTGGCAGGCATTTTTGCCGTCCCCGGTATATTTGGCACGCATGTATATGCCGTGGCAAGCGGCAGCATGGAGCCGGAATATAAAGTGGGAAGCCTTGTTTTTGCAAAAAGAGCCGACGTTGAAAGCATCCGGCCCGGTGACTGCATCACCTATTCCTTTGGCAACAGTACGGTTACACACCGTGTTGTAACGGTTGATCATGAGCAAAAAAATTGCATCACCAAGGGGGATGCCAATGAACAGGAAGACCCTCCCGTAAATTTTGACAGGATCATCGGCGTGACCGATTCCTTCAGCCTGCCGGTCTTGGGTTACCTGGTCATATGGCTGAATGAAACTAACGCAGAAATGTTCTTTGGCTGTTTGATTTTAATCATGTTGCTGATTACGGCCACTGATGTTCTGGCGCTGCTGAAAAGGAGAAGGAGACGATGAAAAGAAAAATAAAATTATTACTGCTCGGACTGATATCTGTGGTGACTTTGCTGTCGGTGACGCAGCTTACTTTCTCTTATCTTGCCACAGAGGAGTTGTTTGGCGGTGCAAAACCAGCCGAAGTGGAGCTGACCCGAAAGGAGCAGTCTGAAACGACAGAAAGCATCAAACCCGGCGGAACGCTTCAGGATGAGCCTTACATACGCAACAGCGGTGAAGTCCCCTGTTATCTGCGCATAAAAATCCAAATACCCACGCAAAACGATGAGCCGATTTTCAGGCTCGGAAGGCTTTCAGACGGAAATTTCAGTGAGCTTTTATTTTCCGACGCGGATATCGGTATTCTGACACTACAGGATGAATACTGGCAAAGGGAAGGAGATTATATTTATTACAAAAATAAATCCACCGGAAACAGGCTGCTGCAAAATTCATCTACGCCGGTACTGTACAGCGCGGTTTCTGTCATTCCCGATTTGAAAGCGGAAACACTTGGGATTTCCGGTGATGAAAATCAGGACATCATCATTTGCGCCGAAGCGTTGAACAGCGATATGTTTCAAAACGAAGAGGAGGCATGGAACAGTCTGGAAGCGCGGGCATACTCATAATACAGGAAGAACCGGTGATCATAATACCGGGGTGATTGGATGAGCAAAGAGGAGATCGAAAAAAATGAAAAACCGAAGATTTCCAAGTGGTTTGGAATGGCACTTGCAACCAACTTCAGCGCAATCAGTCATTTTTCCAGGCTGCCGGTTGAGGAGAGAAACCTTGTGATCGAAAAATCATCGGAATTTCATTCCGATGTCGATATGAAAAAATATGTCGACTCACATTTCGGTAAAAACACCATATCGTAAGGGCTTTAATGAAATTGTCCGTAAGAAAAAAACATACCGCCGATGCGTATGATATGCCCCCATTTGTTAGAAAGTACGATATACTGAAAACAAATGGGGTGCTGTTCAACACTCGGCGGTATTCTTTTATATTAAATGGAAAACCGCTGAAACAACGAATCCCAGCAGAGCGCCGCAAATGACTTCAATCAGGCGGTGGCCGATGGATTCATTCAGCGTTGGAATAAGGCCCTCAAGCGACTTTTTCACTTCAGGATCCGTCTGGTCGGTTTTCTTTAAATGTTCGACAATATGGTTGATGGCCTTCGCGTGCAGTCCGGCGGACCAGCGCACGCCGATGGCGTCGTACATGGTGATGAAGGATAAGATGAAAGTAACGGCGAAAATTCCGGAGTCAAAGCCGTACAGGTAATAGGAGGTCAGCAGCACTGAACAGGTTACCGCCGCGTGGGAGCTGGGCATTCCGCCGGAACCCGCCAGCCGCTCCTTGCTAAATTTTTTATGCTTGAAATAATCGATGACGGTTTTGATCAGCTGTGCAAGGCACCAGGACGCAACGCCGGTGTTGATCATCTGATTTGAAATGAAAAAAGAGAAGTCCATAAAATACCGCTTTCATTTTAGCTTTCGTGGATTGTTGTAAACGGGCATGATTCCGCCGGCCGCTATTCCAGCTTGTATAAATTATGTGGAAGTGATAGAATAGCATACGGAAAGGTGGCTGCAACTATGCCTGTTATCAAAAATTATCAGAGGGAATTGGACAAAATTTTGTCAGGATTACCGGAATCCCTTACACCGACACTGCTGCTGCATGCGTGCTGCGCGCCATGCGCCAGCTATACGCTGGAATATCTTTCAAGTAGCTTTTCCATAAGCCTCTTGTTTTATAACCCCAACATAACACCCTGCGCCGAGTTCGAAAAGCGCAAAGCCGAGGTGTTGCGCTTGATACGGGAAATGCCCATGAAACATCCGGTCGCGATGATCGAAAGTTCCTATGACACCGATGCGTTTCAAAGGGCGGTGCAGGGCCTTGAACACATGCCGGAAGGGGGAGAGCGCTGCTTTGCCTGCTACCGTTTGCGTTTAGAGCATGCCGCCGTCGTGGCTAAAGAGCTTCAGCTCGACTATTTTGCCAGCACTCTGTCTGTCAGTCCCCTGAAAAACGCGCATAAACTCAACGAAATCGGCGAATATTATGAAAAGAAATACGGCGTGCGCCATCTGCCCAACGATTTCAAAAAACGGGCGGGTTATCAGCGGTCCATTGCCCTTTCAAAGGAGTATGCGCTGTATCGTCAGGATTTTTGCGGCTGTGCTTTTTCTTATGCAGAGCGGCAGCGTCAAAAGGCCGGAGGGGAAAATGGCTGAACTAAGCGCGCTGCTGCAGGAACTGCGGCTGAAACTGAAAGAAGCCGGCATCCCTGTGTCTCTTAGCATCCATCCAAAGGTCACGGTCAATACTCGTGCGAAGCGGCGGCTGGGCTGCTGTATTTACCGGGAAGGGGTATTTCATATAGAAATCTCCGACCGACTTTTAACGCAGGATAAACGGGAACTGTTGGAAGAGACATTGGTTCACGAGCTTTTGCATACCTGTTACGGCTGCCAGAATCACGGCAAACGCTGGAAAAGTTATGCAAGGAAGGTTTTCGAGCTATATGGCTACCATGTGACGCGTACCGCTTTCACGGAAGACACCGATATCCGGCTTCGGCAGGACAGCGCCAAATATGTGCTGGTTTGTGACCGCTGCGGTGCCGAAATCATCCGCATGCGCATGTCCAAGGCAGTCAAGCAACCTCACAAATACCGCTGCAAATGCGGCGGTACGCTTCAGTGCTATCAAATTATAAAAACGGATGTGGCTGTACAACAGACAGGATTCTCTTTAGAGAATTAAACGACATGGATGAAGGCGAGAAAATCCTCGGCGCTGACTTTGCTTCTATAAAGCCCCTCGCCGGTGATCGCACTGTTTTCCATATAATAGAACTCCACCCATTCGCCGTTGATATCCACAACGGCCCGGATGGTCTCCGCAGGATTTTCGGGCGAGGTGACCTCCACGGTGAAATCGGGATAATATCCAAACAGGGAAATATCCTTTTCGATGGCCTCGGCATCGCGAAGCGCCCCGGCAATGCCCTCAATCTGCCATTTTTTCTGGGAGCCATTGGCATTGAGGTGTAGAAGCTTCAGTTCAGCCTGTGCACCCTTGTAGATGTCCAGTTGAAAATCATCCGGCGTTTCGCACGCGGTAAAGGATATTACCATGATGGCAGCTGTTATCAGGGGCAAAAGCTTTTTCATACAGTACTCCTGTCGTAGAATGTAGAAATCATAACATTTACCGCCCTGCTTGTCAAATGTGGCATTACAGGCCGCCTGCCGCCGGAATGTCAAGCTCAAAAAACTCCAGCGCATTTTGATAGTATATCCTTTTTTTCTCGTCAGATGACAAATTGGTATTCTCGATAATATCCGTGATAAGCGTCTTGGAGGACCAGGGGCAGTCGGTGGCGTAAAACACCCTGTCGATGCCTACGATGCGCGTCAGCTCTTCAAAGCTTTGGGACGTTAAAAATTCAGAAATGACCGCCGTATCAAACCATATATTTTTCTTTCCGGCGAGGTATTTTGCGCTGTCCTTCGGCATATATGAGCCGCCCATATGCGCCGCGATGATGCGCATATCCGGAAAATAATCCGCCACCTCCCGGAGTCTTTCGGGCATACAGTGCACATCCTGCGGGGAGTAGGGGTCCCTTCCTGTATGAAAGGCCACCGGCAGACCCAACCGGGTGATTTCCTCATAGATAGGGAACATCTTTTTATCATGCACATAAAAGTCCTGATAATCCGGATGAAATTTGATCCCCCGAAGCCCCATGTCCCCGATCCGGCGCAGCTCCAAAAGCGCGTCCGGCGCGTCGGGATGAACGCTGCCGAAGCAGAGCAGGTTCTCTTTTTGCGTTTCAGCCGCAAAATTGTTGACGGAGACCTGCTGGTGGGGATTGGTTGCAATATGCAGGGCGGCGGCGCCGAGACAACCCCATTTTTTTAATTTTTTCAGGGAATCCCGGTATGTACCGTCGGAATAATGGGGCAAGGAGCAGGTGCGAATCAGGTTTTCCATCGCCTTGGGCGCAAGAAAATCGGGGAAGTAGTGGATATGGGTGTCAAAATACATCTGTTTCCTCTTTCTTTATATGCAGCGTCCACTTGGAACGCATAAATTTCATATTGATGGTACCGCCGGTCCTGGTACAAAAGGGAATTGCGCCGTATAAAAGGGTTTTTTGCATTTACAACAGCCTCAGGCTGTCGAGAAACCCGTGGCAGTGAGATTTCGCAAAGGTACGCTATGTCGTTACAGTGGCTTTCTTTATGTGCGATTCCGTTTTCTTTTTCCAGAAGTTTGGCGCTTCTGCGCCAAACTTCTGGAAAAAGAACTTGCTGCGCGCAGATGAAATCTTCTTTTCAGCCGAGAGGTCTTTCCGCGTATGAACGTTTCTTCCAGTGAAGTGATGACTTTTCTACAGGCTGTCACATTTGAGATGTGTGTCGTATCAAATTCTGCATAGAAAGTCGGACGCGGACCAGTACAATATGTTATAGTGGGATAAGAGGAGGGATGTCATGTATACAGATGAAATGCTCAATCTCATTGTCGAATACATTGAAGCAAATCTTGCCCATGAAATCGAATATGAACGGCTTTCCCAAATCGCCTGCTGCTCAGAGTATGAGATGCGAAGAGTATTCAGTTCGGTGGCCGGAGTTCCCATTGGCGAGTATATACGCCGGCGCAGGATGACGCTTGCGGCGCAGGAATTAACACAATCCGGTATCAGGGTGATAGATGTCGCGCAGCGGTATGGCTATGAATCGCCGGATTCGTTCAGCAGAGCCTTTCAGCGCCACCACGGGGCGACACCCGCGGCTGTTCGGGAGGGGAAGGCCTGTATCACGGCTTTTCAGCGCCTTTCGTTTTATATAGCCATAAAAGGAAACGAGAACTCCGTTTATCGAATCGAGAAAAAAGAGGCTTTTCGTTTTGTCGGCAAAACCTTCCGCATCGGCTTTGAAGGGGTGCAATGTCAGCGTAGCGCCGCCGCATGCTGGGAAAAACTGGCGCCTTCGGACTTTCAGACATTAATACCGCTAAGCAATGTCCGTCCGCACGGTCTGCTTGGGGTCATGACAAACGCCGATGAGACGGGGTATGATTATTCCATTGCTGCTGCCACGACACAGGAACCGCCGGGTGGATACGAGGTGATTGAAGTACCGGCATATGAATGGACCGTATTCTATGGGCAAGGGCCTCTGCTGGAAACGCTTTCCAAGCTGCGTTATCAATTTCAGATGGAATGGCTGCCAGTATCGGGATATGAAGCGCCGTATGGCATTGATTTTGAATGGTACGGAATGCAAAGCCTCGTGGCGCAGGAAAATCAGGCGGAGCTTTGGATTCCGGTAAGGCTTGTTTCGGAAACCGACTGAGGGGAGAGAATACCGTGAGAAAAAGAGCGGCTGCCATTATCTATGGGCGGCATGGGTACCTGGGCGATGATCGGCAAACAGCCTCCCGTATGGGCCTTCCACGCCGGGGACGACCCGGTGGTGCCTGTCACCGGCTCGTTTGGCGGGCTGTGCAGGAAAACGGCGGCGGATACATGCATGATGGTGTCCGCCCTGGGAGGCACGGAGAACCGGAATGTACGATACACGGAGTATCCTACCGGTTATATGAAGGATACGGCGCGTCTGAATGCGCACGCGTTATGGATTCCGGCCTACGACAACAGGGAGGCACTTCAGTAGCTGTTTCGCCAAACCCGTTTTGACAAATATGAAGTGGAGCCGGTCATGCCGGGACTCTGGTATATCAAGGATTACAACGACGACCTCATTTATGTTGTGGAAGGAGCGCACAGGGCGCTTGTGATCGACACTGGGCTTAGCGGCGGAGACTTTATAGAGCTCATAAAATCCCTGACAAGGCTGCCCTATGAGCTTGCGTTGACACATGTACACCATGACCATATGATGCACAGCGATAAATTCTGGAAGTTCCATATGTCGGAAAAGGAAGCGCCGCTGATGCTCCTGTTTTTCGGAACCGGGATGCCGAACTGCGCGAAAT
>Ga0153946_1000923_pt1 | contig 12879 bp, 15 predicted proteins | sample TSNJ030MetaG_FD_104751 | JGI IMG/M metagenome (GOLD analysis project Ga0153946, IMG submission 104751) | Attine ant fungus gardens microbial communities from New Jersey, USA - TSNJ030 MetaG | ecosystem: Host-associated > Fungi > Mycelium > Unclassified | place: USA: New Jersey, Wharton State... | reverse complement strand
GCTGTCGCCACGACAAAATCTCCCGCCATACTGCTAAGAACCTCCAGCACTTGGTTTGCGTTCCGCTTTCTGGCTGTATCCCCTGTGATAATAATAGCTCCGGTTTGCACATCCCCGGCGGTAAACCCGGCTTTCCGGTACTCTTCCTGTACAATCCGTTTTACCTGTTCAGCGTCAATCTCCACAGGCGAAATCAGGGGCGTTATGTAAATATTGCTTCTGTAAACAACCGCTTTATCCACAATACTGATCTTAGGCGTCATATAGCTGCCAGCCCTGTTCTCAATTGTTAAGCGGCTGAAAATGAGCTGCGTTGTGGATGTTCCGATGTCAATACCTACGCTCAGTATAATCTCTTTAAGCATTTGCGTGCCCCCGCTGTATCATATATAAAAAAAGCACAAAAAAATCGCCCAAATACAAGGGTATCACCTTGAATTTGAGCTGCGTCGCTTCAAATTAAGTTTTCGTGCTGCACCGCATCGAAATGAAAAATCATGTTGTTAATAAAAGTAAATTCCGCTTCAGTTCCATTTTTATCTGATTTTATTCGAAGCTCGCCGCGGAGCTTGTCCCGAACTAAAGCCTTTACAATTGATAGGCCTAATCTGCTTCTATCCATATTATTTATATCAAATCCGATTCCGTCGTCAATTACCTTTATCTGCGAGTATAGATTGCCCTTGCTCACTACTATGCGGATTTTACCCTCATTCTTGTCGGCAAACGCATATTCCATAGAATTTTGCAGCAATTCGTTGATAACAAGCGCTATTGTAGTGGCTAGATCCGACTCGACTTCAAAATCATCGCCCTCTATCTGTACGTCCACATCAAAGTTCGGCCTGGAAAAGTATCTTACGGTATTATTTTTTATATTAAGTATTACGCCCCCGAGCTTGATATTGTCGACGCCGCCCCGGGCTAACAGCTCATGGGTTGCCGCAATAGACAGGATTCGGTTCATACTCTCGCCCAGCACCTGGCGTGTCTCCTGGTTTTCCGTACGCCTCATCTGCAGTCGCAGCAGGCTGGCTATTGTCTGTAGGTTATTCTTGATTCTATGGTGCATTTCCTTAATTGCTACAGACTTTAAAATCAACTCTTTCTCCTGCACCTTGATATTTGTAATGTCCTTTATCATAATCGCAAATGCTGCGCCTCCGTCGTCAAGGTTAACATATTTAATGCTTAAGTAGCAATCACCGATCATTGTTTCGGCAACGGTATGGTCATTATCAGTCCCCGGCTCATAGTCAGTTAACTGTATGTCGGCATGCTGAGCACCTAGTATATCGCCCACAAAACCCAGCCGGGCATAAAGCTTCTCCGCAAGGGAATTGCGAAACACAACTTTACCGTTCCGATCAACCATGAGCAGCGCTTCATCAATATATTCGGCCAGCCAGCTGCTCCCGTCCAGCATATGCATAAGCGCGTCGGCCGTACAATTGTAATGGCGCTGCGAAACCGGCAGCCGTTGTTCAATCGAACTCTGTACATTTAATTGTTTTTCGAAGATCAGAACGCCTATTACCCGACGGCCATGATAAATCGGCCCTACCGATTGCAGCACTTGGGTGTTTTCTTGGGTAACTGCTTTCATTTGCCTGCTGACAATGCCAAGCCTGAAGGTTCGGGCTACCGCCGGCTCGTTTTCTTTTCTGGCAAGAAGCCCCACCACAGACGTATTATATAGAGAAGGGGTATTGTAAGGCTTTGCCTCCGCCACTACAATAGCGTTGCCGTTTGAGCTCAGGCAGTCCACAAAGGTATCCGCATCCTCCATACCGGCGAACAGTTCCAGCATTTCAGCTACATCTTCAATTTTTCTAATTTCCTCGTCTGTAAGATCAGTATATTCTTTGCACAAGCTTTCAATTGTGCTCATTTTTGATCCTGCTTTTCTTTAATATTAGCTCGGCCACCCTGCGCATAGAAATAGATTTATTCCGGCTAAGCTTTCTTATATATTCATAAGCCTCCAGCTCTGTCATGCTTTCCTGAATCATGATAAAACCTTTTGCTCTTTCAATTATACTTCTGTTTTCCAGACGTTTGGAAACTTTTTCTAATTCGTTTTTCAAATTAATAATGCTGCGGCTGCGCGCTACAGCTAATTCTATGTTTGGAATAAGTGATTTTTCGTCAATCGGCTTCACAAGATATCCGCCGGCTCCCGCACTCTTGGCTTCGTCTATGAATTCCTTTTCACTATACGCACTGATTAGAATAACCGTATCCGCTAGATTTTCTTCATGTATTATCCGTGCACCTGTAATACCGTCAAGGCAGGGCATTTTAATATCCATGAGTACCAAATCCGGATGGTGCTCCTTGCATGCTTCGACAACCTCAAATCCGTCAATTGCTTCCGCCACCACCACATATCCCGTGTTTTCTAATAATTCCTTTAGATCCATGCGGGTTATTGGCTCATCGTCGGCGATAACCACTCTAAGTTCGTTCTTATTCATACAGTTTCACCTCTTAAGGCGTCAGTTTTAAATATTCCATAAGCGAGTCAACTCCTTCACCGGACACACTGCTTGTCTCGAATATTTTCGAAACGCCTGCGTAACGCAAATATTTATGCGCATTCTTAATTTGCTTTTCATCAGCTAAATCGCTTTTGGTTATCACGCCAATAACCGGCTTTGTAAACATAGATGAGTAAGCCGGAGGAAACATTGTTCCCATCTCTGTAGCGTCCTGCACAAGTATAATAATATCCGCACTTGTTGACGATACAAATAGCGCGCCATGATATGAGCGGTGTTCCAAATACTCTCCCGGCGTATCAATCATGCTTTCATTAAAGAACTGTATCGTCTGAGTCTTGTGATATTTCAATTCCTGTTTATTCATTCGCTGGCAAAGGGTCGTTTTGCCTGCTGCAGAGCGTCCTATTAATATTATCCGCTCTGTTTTATTCGTTATATGCATATCATCATTCTATAGTCTATCACACTACTCTCCTCTTCAAAATTTTCTACACATTTTATGATCTGCTTATAGGCGCCGAAGCAAACCCCATTGTCTCACAGAGCATACTCATAACCGCATCAAGGGCCGTCTCAACCGCGGCAACGTCGCCTGATATAACAAGGGACCCGCTAAACCTGTCAATAAACCCGATTTTAATATCCGCCGACTTAGCTGCCACATCCGCCGCTATAATAGCCGCTTCGCTGGGCGTTATAGTGAAAATCCCTATTGCCCCTTTTACATCAACAAGCCCAAGCTTTGGATACAGGCTGTCACCGGGATTGGCAATAATATGCGCTAGTGTAACCTGCTTGCCGGGAACGAACTCTTGAATTATTCGTTTTTTTTCATCAAGCTCAATCATACTTACGCCATCCTTTTTCTTTGTCACTGCAATAAAAAAAAGCAACTTGACTATGTAGTTCAAGATGCTGCCATTGCACCCCTGATTTGCTAATCACTTCGTCGTAATTAACCATTCAGTTTTAAAATGTACAGTTAGTTTACTATGTTTTCTTACAGCTGTCAAGACGAAAATGGGGTTCCGAGCAGCATTTCCACTATTAAAATATCCCTTGTGGATTCGGGTAGTATTACCACAAATCTGCAGGGGATATTTTTATGTCATACTATTACCACCATCCATTAATCAAAAAGAGCGATGGAATCCAAAGGCTGAAGAAAAATCCGATTATCATGGATACAAGTGTTATTTTATTAAAAATCTTGCTTTCTGTAAATTTTCTCAGGCCCATGAGTATAAAAAACAGCAACCAGAGCCATCCCCAAATCAACCATATGATTCCCAGCAGGGCATCTCCGCTCATAAATGTCTGGTATGCGGGAAGCGGTACGTTGATTACTACAAACAAGCACCACCAGCCGACCACACGGCCGTCAAAATTCTTTATCCTCTGCAAGCCGAGTAAAACATAAGTCATTGCAAACAGCAAAACCTGCGCGGCCCACCATAAAACAGGCGACGGATAGGCGCTTTCAAACGGGCCCGCCCATTCCTTTATTATGCCCAGCAAAATAAGAAAGACCAGTATTCCACCGAATATTAAATTGAAATACCCGTTTTCAACGCGTTCGCACTTGCCGAACGCATACGCTATATTAACCAGAAAAACTGCCCCAACAATAAAGGTAACTAACCCAAGTATCATTAATTTCTCCTTTCATCTTAAAAGGATAATGCTTCACAATCAGCGTGTTTCGTATTCCTTTATCATCTCGACAGCTTTTTCAGGTTCCTCCACATCCTTCAGCATTAAATCCAGCTTGTATCTTGAAGTTAAATTCTTTTCTACGATATATGGCACTGTCTCCTGCCATGTGGCAAGAACGCCATGCTTATCTAAAAGCTCTATGGCTTCATCCGAAATTATCATGGCAAAAACAACCCTAACCTTGCTGTATATGCACATTAGAGCCGCTGTCCGCCCGACGATTCTATCGCCGACAATAGCCCCTTCAAGCATTGCGGGATTACTTTCTATTAGGTCAAGAAGCGGTTCGATTCCACGCTTGTCGGTGTAATGAAGCAGTTTGCTTTCACCAACAACGACAAAACTTTTTTTACTGTGGGATAGAGACATGCGCGCGTGGTTTACCGCTTTGTATATTTTTTCGTCCATCATGTGGAAATCCTCCTGACTGCGTCGATGATATACCGATAGGTATAATAGATGCATTGCACAAAAAAATATGGGCGGCCATTGGCGTATTCCGGCCACTGGCCGCCCATTCCGTCTGAAATTTTAAAGTGTAAAGGTGGAGCCGATCAGCGCGCAAAAGAACTGGCTTTTGTTTGCAAAACTATCGATTTTAATATTCTCGCAATACTCCGCAAGGGTAACCGTCTTATCAAAATCGATCTGAATATTTTCATTTCCCGCTTTGTCCAGCAGCTCTTTTTTTGTAATAGGGAAACAAATCCTGTTTTTTTGAAACAGCCGGATAACATTGTGATTTGCTGCAAGGTAGAACTTTTGCATATCATAACCTCCTAATTTTTAAGTAGTTTAATTTAATAAATTACATTGCTGTTCATGCAATTACTTTTTGTAAGCTGTATATTTATCCAGACTTTCACCGACGCCGGCAAAATCAGGATGAGAAGCGCCTCGGTTCTTGTAGCTCCACGCAAAGTTGCTTGTAACGGCTTCCTTGTGGATTTGGTCAACAATCTGAGGATAAATGTCAGCCTTAATCATCCATGGCAGGCCCATTGGAGCCTCGCAGATAATAGTTCCGTCGGGACTAAGTATCATGCTGCGTCCAAAATAGGAATACCCTTCGTCAATACCCACTGAATTTGCTGTAACCACATATACCTGATTACAATAAGCGCCGGCCTTGTTTGTAATTTCCCAAGCGCGGTCCCACGGAGCCATGTAATGTGATACCCTGATAATAACGTTAGCTCCGTTAGAAGCGGCCTCACGCCAGACTTCAGGATAATCGCCGTCAGCACAGATAATCGTAGCAAGCTTAGAACCCTTAGGGCCATCAACAACCTTGCAATCCCACCCCGGATGAGTAGCTTCGCCAGGTATCCATGGATTCATCTTCACATATTCATGGATTATCTCGCCTTGGTCGTTTATTATAATTGCGGTGTTGCATCCTTTTCTGCCTTGTACATCACGTACTAATGGATTGAAAACTCCAAACACTCCTAAATCCTTGCACTTATCCTTGAGGCGTTGAATTTCCGGGCCATCCAGGTCAACCAATACTTCGTTCCAGATGGGGCCAAAACCCTGCAATCCGCATTCCATGCTAACAAATAAGTCAACCCCGGGGAAGCCGAATGCCGCTTTGTCCATCCAATCAAGTATCTGGTCAACATTCTTATTGACATCTTCCATTGTCTGCGCGCTGATTGGGGGCGCTTGGATACATACTACACTCATGGCTTCAACTTCGAACTTACCACTCATTGCGTGTGTGCTTCCGATGTTCATAAAAAATCCTCCTCGTATAGTAAAATAGATTATATGTAACGCTGCTCTAAGCCGCGAAAACACCAGAAGAAAATACAATAAAAAAGTGCCTGAACCATTAATGTTCAAGACACTCACGTTGTATCTTAATAATCATGCCGCTGCTTCATCGCCAGCTGACAATTAAGTGCTTTAAGTTTCAGTTTAATTATATAAACTCTTTGTTCTTTTGTCAATATATACTATAAGAAAAAAATAGGAAAAACAAATAAAATATAATTCTGTCAATTTTAAGCGCGAAAAAACAGTATTATTTATATTTTTTAAACAATATATTCTTTACGTTTTCCTTCTTCGGCAACTGTTTAATTTAACTACGAATTATGCTATAATCCAAAATCAAACTGACAATTGGAGAGGAGAGATCTGCTTGGCTGATAAGGATAAGATACGAGCAGCGGTTCGGATGCTGCTGGAAGCCATTGGAGAAGATCCTGACAGGGAAGGCTTGGCGGAAACTCCGGACCGCGTTGCAAGAATGTATGAAGAAATTTTCTCAGGGATGCGGGAAAATCCCAAAGAGATATTATCTAAAACCTTCCCCACCGGCCAGGATGACCTGGTTATAGAAAAGGATATTACATTTTATTCCATGTGCGAGCATCACATATTGCCATTCTTCGGGCAGGCGTTAGTGGCTTATATACCTAATGGAAAAATTGCGGGCTTAAGCAAGCTGGCCAGAACGGTAGAGTCTTTTGCCAAGAGATTGCAGCTGCAGGAGCATATGGCAGCACAAATAGCCGACGCTCTTATGGAACACCTTGATGCTAAAGGGGTAATGGTCATATTGGAAGCGGAGCATCTCTGCATGACCATGCGAGGCGTAAAAAAGCCTGGTACAAGAACTGTCGCGGTTGCCGCGAGAGGCTTGTTCAAGGAAAAGCCGGAGCTGGCCGACGCGGTTTACAAACTGAGAGATCAAAAATAATACAAGGATGATGATATTGGAAATAGGCGGCAGAATTTTCGACTACGATAAAAGAACTTACATTATGGGCATTTTAAACGTCACGCCAGATTCATTTTCCGACGGTGGAAAATACACTTCCATAGACAACGCTCTCAAGCAAGCTGAAAAAATGATACTGGAAGGCGCGGATATATTGGACATAGGAGGCGAATCCACCCGGCCCGGCCATATACCCGTCAGTGCTGAGGAAGAGCTTGAAAGAGTGATTCCGGTAATAGAAGCCCTGTGCCGGCGATTCGATATTCCTGTTTCCATCGATACTTATAAAAGCCGGATAGCGGAAGAAGCTGTTACATCGGGAGCAAATCTTATAAACGACATATGGGGCTTCAAAAAAGACCCGGATATGGCTGGAGTTGCGGCCCGTCATCAGATTCCCTGCTGTCTTATGCACAACAGGCAGGAAATGAACTATAATAATTTTCTGGAAGATGTCATAACGGATCTGGGGCAAAGTATAAGCATTGCAAAGTTGGCGGGAGTTAAGGATGAAAACATAATTCTTGACCCGGGCCTAGGCTTCGCGAAAGATTATCATATGAATCTTTGCGTGATGAAAAATCTGGACATAATATGTAATATGGGTTACCCCGTACTTCTTGGGGCTTCCCGCAAACGCTTTATAGGAACGGCTACGGAGGAAACAGCGCCGGAAAGCCGGGACGCGGGAACGGCCGCCACAACCACAGCAGCTATTTTGAAAGGGTGCCGAATTATTCGGGTACACAATGTAGCCATAAATAAAAAAGCCGCAATGATGGCGGATTGTATGAGAATAAGGCAGTGCCTAAGCTAAATTATACAGATATACAGTGAGGGACAAATAAATGGATAAGATTATAATCAAAGACCTTGAGATTTTTGCCCGCCACGGAGTTATGCGGGAGGAGAAAACCCTGGGTCAGAAATTTCTTGTGTCAATGTACCTGTGTCTGGACTTAAAGCAGGCTTCCAAAACCGGCAGCCTTAACGATACGGTGAATTATGGCCTTTTGTGCCATGAGGTAACCTCCCTGTTAACGGAAAATACCTTTGATTTGATTGAAGAAGCCGCCGAAGCCGTTGGCGACCACATACTGTTAAAATATGAGTCCGTAAAAAAAGTTACGGTCGAAGTCAAAAAGCCATGGGCTCCTATCGGCCTGCCCCTCTCATATGCTTCCGTAGAAATAACGAGAAGCCGCCATCAGGCTTATATAGCCCTGGGTTCTAACCTGGGAGACAGGGAAAAAGAAATCAGAACCGCGTTAGATAAGCTGGCTTCTAATAAATACTGTATGGTAAAAAAAATCTCCTCTTTATATGAAACCGAACCGGTTGGATATACTGACCAGGGGAAATTCATCAACGCTGCCGCTATGGTGGAAACCATGTATTCTCCCAGGGAGCTTATGTCCTTTTTGCTTTCTGTGGAAAAGGAACAGAAGCGCCAGCGGGATATACGCTTCGGTCCCAGAACTATTGATTTGGACATATTGCTTTACGACAATATCGTATCTCAGGACGAGCTTGTAGCTGTGCCCCACCCCAGAATGTCGGAACGCCTCTTTGTACTTGAGCCTCTTTGCGAAATAGCCCCTTATGTTATACATCCCCTTTTAAACAAAACTATTGAAGAACTAAAAAATATCCAAGCATTATATCAGGCCAAAGGAGAATGATATGGACTACAACCAGGCGCTGCAATATTTACACAACGCCCCTCAATTCAAAGGAGTTTTAAACCTTGAAAACATGCGTGGCCTTATGGATATTCTTGACGAACCCCAAAACAAGCTTAATTGCATCCACATAGCCGGAACAAACGGAAAAGGCTCAACCGCCGCTTTTCTTTCCTCAATATTACAGGAAGCCGGATACAAAACAGGCATGTATACTTCACCTTATATTCATAAAATAAACGAAACCATACAAATAAACGGCCAACCGATCAATGATTATGACTTTGCCGAATTGCTTACGGAAATAAAAACACAAACTGAATTTTTGCCTGCTGATAAAAAGCCTTCGGAATTTGAGCTGACTACCGGACTTGCCTTTTTGTATTTTCAACGTAAAAAATGCCATATGGCCGTCATAGAAACAGGAGTAGGCGGAAGGCTTGACGCTACGAATGTAATTAAATCGCCTCTTATATCCGTAATTACCTCTATAGATTATGATCACCTAAAGATTTTAGGGAAAACCTTGGAAGAAATAGCATTTGAAAAGGCAGGGATCATAAAGCCTGAACGTCCGCTGGTAAGCTGGCCTCAAAGCCCTCAGGTCAAAAGGGTTTTGGAAGCGGCCTGTAAAGAAAAAAGCTCCGGCTTTATTGAAGCTGATTTTAAAAATCTATCTATAAAAGAAACAACAGAAGCCCTGACAACTTTTGATTACAAGGAATACAAGGAGCTGGAAATTTCTCTGCTGGGAAAGCATCAGGCCATGAACGCCGCCCTTGCCGCCGAAGCCGCGATTACTCTTTCCGGCCTTGGCTTTAACGTGCCGGAAGGCGCTTTGCGACGCGGCTTATTAACGGCCAAGTGGCCGGGCAGGTTTGAAATCCTTCATCATTCTCCCGAGGTAATAATAGACGGGGCCCATAATATGCATGGCCTAAAAACTCTAAAAGAAAATTTGAAGCTTTATTATCCCGGCAAAAAATTTATCATGATAACAGGAGTGCTGGCGGACAAGGATTACAGGACAATGATGAATGAGATGCTGCCCCTTGCTCTGGGTTTTTATACGGTTACTCCGGATAATCATCGGGCTTTGCCCGCAAATGAGCTGGCCAATTATCTCCGGCAGTTTCATAATGACGTCACGGCTTGCGAAACAGCGGAAGATGCCGTCCGAAACGCCTTGAAAAACGCCGGATCTCAAGATGTGATTTGCGCTTTTGGGTCTCTTTATTATATCGGTCGGGTCCGTAGTATGTTCACGGCATACGCCGGGACATACAAATAAACCTCGCTACACGATGCGTGGTTTGGGCGTTTGTCTTTCATTTTTCCTTGCACTTTTATCAAACTACGTGTACAATTATAAATTGTTTAAGGACGCATCATTTATTTTAATGATGCGTTTTCAATAAAAAGAAAAGAAAGGAAGAATCTTTATATGAAAAGATTGTTGGCTATAATAATGACCGCTACCCTGCTCTTCAGCGCGGCAGCCTGCGGAGGTTCCAACAGCGGCAGTACACCAAGCAGCAGCGCAGCAACAAGCGGCGGAGATTCCAACAGCGGCGACGCAGCAACAGAAGCCTTTGTAATCGGTGGTTTAGGGCCCCTTACAGGCGCCGCGGCGTCATACGGTATCTCCGTAAAGCAAGGAGCAGAGGTAGCCGTTAAGGAAATCAACGATGCGGGCGGAGTAACCGCGGGCGACATTACATACACATTTGAGATGAACTTCCAGGATGATGAGCACAGTGAGGATAAGGTTATCACTGCCTACAACACCCTTATGGATTCCGGTATCGACGTGCTTATGGGCGCGGTTACCAGCGGTCCTACCATTGCGGTATCCAGCCTGTCGCATGAAGACGGCGTCCTTATGATAACTCCTTCAGGTTCCGCAATTCAATGTACACAGTATGATAACGCGTTCAGAATTTGCTTTACTGATCCTTTACAAGGTGTTACCATGGCTAATTTCGCAAAAGATGAATTAGGGCTTAGCAAGGTAGCCGTGATCTACAATAATTCCGATGAATACAGCTCCGGTATGAAGGACGCTTTCGTTGAGCAGGCTAATGACATAGGTCTGGAAGTCGTAGCCAATGAAGCCTTTACAGAAGGCGACGTGGACTTTTCAACGCAGCTGACTACCATTAACAATACAGACGCTGAAGCCATATTCTGCCCGGTTTACTATGAAGCGGCTTCATACATTACAAAGCAGGCCTCCGACAGAGGAATGTCCCTGCAATTCCTTGGCTGTGACGGCTGGGACGGCGTTCTTGGACAGGTTACTGACGCCACGCCATTAGAAGGTTCCATCATTTTAAGCCCATTCCTTGCCGCAGACCCGGCTGCTAAAGACTTTGTAACGGCCTATGAAGCGGCTTACGGCAGCACTCCGGATCAGTTTGCCGCCGACGGTTATGACGCGGTCTACACCATCAAAGCCGCGCTGGAACAGGCAGGAACCAAGGATAAAGCTGCCCTCATAGCTGCCATGACAGAAATTGAGGTAGTTGGAACCACCGGTACATTTACCTTTACCGCGGAAGGTGAGCCTGACAAACAAGCGAAGTATATCATCATAAAAGACGGAGAATACACCGCTTATTAATTCCGGCGAGTTTATTTATGATTAACGGCTGATTAATATGTGAGTATAAACAAAAGGAGACGTTAACGCCTCCTTTTGTTCGGCTGTTTCAAATGATGGGAGAATTATGTAGCTTCCTTCATTTGAAACAACTGTTTAATCATATAAACGTATAAGTAAAAGAGGTGGTACTGTGCTAAAATTTATAGAACAACTTATTAACGGGCTTCAAACAGGAAGTATATACGCCCTTATCGCACTAGGATATACCATGGTTTATGGTATTGCTAAAATGATCAACTTCGCTCACGGCGATATCATAATGGTAGGAGCGTATTCACTGTATGTAACAGTATCGCTTTTTAAGCTTCCAATACCTGCCGCCGTTATTATTACAATAGCATTTTGTTCCCTGCTGGGCGTTATTGTGGAGCGCATAGCTTATAAGCCCCTGCGCAACGCTCCCCGTCTGGCGGTATTGATAACCGCAATAGGAGTGAGTTATTTCCTTCAAAGCGCGGCCCTGCTGATCTTTAAAGCCACTCCCCTGCCCTTTTCATCTATAGTCAATGTCCCTCCTTTAAAAATAGCGGACATTACAATTTCCGGTAATACCTTAGTCACACTTTTCGTTACTTTCGCTTCAATGATACTGCTTACTCTATTCATTCAGAAAACCAAGCATGGCACTGCCATGCGCGCGGTAAGCGAGGATCAGGCAGCGGCAAAGCTTATGGGTATCAACATAAATTTGACAATTGCTTTAACCTTTGCAATCGGAAGCGCTCTGGCAGCTGTGGCGGGCGTCCTTTACTTAAGTCAGTATCAAATCGTTAAGCCCACTATGGGCGCGCTGCCGGGCATTAAAGCCTTTGTGGCGGCAGTGCTTGGAGGTATCGGCAACATCCCCGGGGCCATGCTTGGAGGGTTGATTTTAGGCATCGTGGAAAGCTTATCCAAAGCCTATATTTCGACCGAGCTGGCGGACGCTATCGTGTTCGGCATATTGGTTCTGGTTCTGCTTCTAAGGCCGGCCGGTCTTTTAGGCACGAAGAAGCATGAGAAAGTGTAGGTGGCGGACTTGAGTAAAAGCAAAATGAAAAACCTACTTATCATAATAGCCGGGTTTCTATTGATTACAGTCCTTTTAAAAGGTGAATTTTTGAACAGACAATACACCTCCCTGCTGGTACCTATGGGCATTAACATCATACTTGCTGTTTCTCTTAATCTGGTTGCGGGCTTTTTGGGTGAGTTATCTCTGGGCCACGCGGGCTTTATGTCTATCGGGGCATATACGGGCGCTATCATTACCTTAAATACCGGTCTTCCGCCCGTAGCAGCCATGACCCTGGCGCTTATTTGCGGCGGAATTACAGCGGCAATTTTCGGCTTTCTTATTGGTGTACCGGTGTTGCGGCTTAACGGCGATTATCTGGCTATTGTCACCTTGGCTTTCGGTTAGATCATCAAATCCATATTAAACGCTTTACCCTTCACCAATGGCGCTAAGGGCCTAACCGGAATCCCAAAATACTCCGATCATAAAAACTATACACTGGTTTATATACTTATGATAGTTACGGTGATAGTCATCAGAAACTTTGTAAAATCAAGAGATGGCCGGGCAGTGACGGCTATACG
>Ga0153946_1000921_pt1 | contig 12904 bp, 10 predicted proteins | sample TSNJ030MetaG_FD_104751 | JGI IMG/M metagenome (GOLD analysis project Ga0153946, IMG submission 104751) | Attine ant fungus gardens microbial communities from New Jersey, USA - TSNJ030 MetaG | ecosystem: Host-associated > Fungi > Mycelium > Unclassified | place: USA: New Jersey, Wharton State... | reverse complement strand
TTGTGCAGAACCTCATTTCTTCCTGGCGATGCTGATGCCTTCAAAAGTGCCTAGAATCTCTATCATGGCGCCTAAACCATTCGACCATCTCGATGCCGACGTGATACTCCGTTCATCGGACAAGGAGCCAGTCGACTTCCGAGTCTTCAAACTATTCCTTTCCTTGGCGTCTCCTTTCTTTGCCATGATATTCACCCTTCCTCAACCAAATCCTCCTGTCTACTTGGATGAGTACGAGGATGGAAAACCCGTCATCCAAATGTCGGAGGATAAACATACTTTGCACCTGTTACTGAAGTTTTGCTACCCCATCGCGCTTGTAGAAGGACCCCGATTATCCTCCTTGCAAGAATTGCAGTCTATCACGCAGGCGGCGTTCAAGTTTGAGATGGAAGGAGTCAAGAACTTTGCGAGGAAGGCTCTCGTGGAATCCCGCTTTCTAGAATCTCAGCCACTAAGAGTATTTGCTATTGCCTGTCGGTTCGGATGGACGACAGAAGTCAAAATGGCAGCACGGTACACCCTTCGTCAGCCCCTATCTAATTCAGCGTATTATGAAGAACTCGTGCATGTCACTGCAGCTGCATATCACCGGTTACAACAGTACCACAAAATTTGTGGTGAAGTTGCGCAGTCTTGGATCCGGATGCAGCCCGCACTGGCAGAATTTGATGATGAATGGGTGTGGATCTTATGTCAAAGATGCCCGGGAACGGGCGTAAGAGCACGGAGAGACACAGGTTACCCCGACTCTCGTCGGTGGTTTGTTGATTGGATTCGGGACATCGCAGCCGAAGTTCACCGACGGCCCTGGGGTGTTTCAGTTAAGAAGTTTGATCTAAGAGAGAAAGCTGTGACCAGCGCCCAACGTTGCTCAGTGTGCGGACCCAGGGCAGCTGGGGACTTGGAAACATTTTCTGAAATGTTAGCTGTCGAATTAGAAAAGGAGCTTGCATCGGTATGTCTCCTTGATCTTCAATGTACAATGTACATTTATTTTCTTCCCGAGATTGAAATAGACATCAACTTCAACGAGTCGACCTGGGACTCAAATGGCCTCTAACTCATTCATTATATTGGACTTGCTCCTCAAAGTGAACAAACCCTCTGTGGTGGTACTAAGCCGATCTTAGTAGTATGAAGTTATTGTCATTTTTCAGATGGATGCGAGCTGTCGTTCTTTTTGGAAGGTACCAGCAGGATATTTGGTGGATGCTGATTTCTGTATCTATTTGTACATCACCTTGCCGTGGAATCCAGTGTCATGGCCTTGCAGTCACCCTTATGCTTGCTCCCCTCCGGCATCATCGATTACCAGAGGAATAGTCCGATACAAGCGGACGGGGTCCTTTGTGGTAGACTGGATGTTTTTCCTCCTTATTCGATCTTTTCGTGGTTCGGGAGATGGGGGATCTGGGGTAGGCACAAATTCGCTCCTAGCAGCCACTGCACTATCACGAATCCAACTCCCGATGTGCAATTATCTTGATCACTCATACACACATCTGTGATCCGCTATCTTTATACCAGGTGTATCAAAATGAGCTGATGATGAGTTAATGTAATTTAATAGAATATCCTGATGAGTGGTAAACACTGCCCATCACTTTCACTTTCTTCCTAAGCGCCATCATCACCCCCTTTGCCTTACTGGTTCTAGATAATTAAGTCTGTTCATGCTTCTGGTCTAGATCCGCATAAGCGAACACGACATTTTTTCTGATGGCGGCCCGGGCTCTGCTGAATTTAACATTTATTTCAGCATCTACTCGTGGCCTACAATGCCCGAGGATCTGTTACCGATAAGAAATGAAGAGTATGGTACCAAGGAATACTGGTGTGTTACACCCCTTTGAGAAAAGATATCCCGGGTCTCACTTGTCCTTTTTGATTAGGGATGAAAGATATTCACGGTCCGTCAGATATGCACCAGTTTCCGTGATCGTGATCTCATTCCGTACTTCACACCCTAGACAGGATGATCAGAGCGACTTTGATTGGTTCAAGTCCTATAAAGATCTCGCCGGACTTCTCTACGCGCTCGTCCCGGACAAGCAGTCAAGAATTCTGATGCTTGGATGTGGGAATTCCAAGCTGTCCGAAGATGTATGTTTTATTCATCCTGCATAATTGAAACAAGGTGTTTTCAACGACGAAATAGATGTGGGAGGACGGTTACAAGAATATTATCAATACCGATGTAAGTTTCGATCCGCTTCATTTCATTGAGTGAAGACTTTTACTGTCGGATAGTATTCGAGTGTCCTGATTGAAAGAATGAAACAACGTCACGAACAAATCAGACCAGAGATGGAGTGTGCGCGAATTATTCTTATCATGTACAGAGTTCTGTATGCTCATCGAAATCTTGGCAGGGCACGAGATGGACGTCCGGGACCTACAGTTCGCAGACGAAACTTTCGATGTTGCGATCGATAAAGGTGGTTATCCGTGCTGGTTTTGTGTCGAGAGCAAAGTCTGATCGCCCAAAGGAACGATGGACGCCATGATGACGGCCAGAGGCGATGTATGGGTGAGTCATTTGGGTGCAATTAACAGAATTGAATCAAGTTAAATCAAGACTCCAGGATCCGCCCGAACAAGTCATCCATGACTGTAATAAGGAAGTGGATGAAACCCTTCGGCAGGTCTTCCCTTCATTTATGCAGGTTCACTTCTGATTGAAGGCTAGAGTACTCAAAAGCGGGGGAATATTCATCTACTTGACATTTGGACAGCCACACTTCCGTCGACGGTACCTGATGAGGCCTGAGACAACCCTAGAAATCAAGACACTTGGCGAGGCTTTTCATTATTATCTGTACATCCTACGCAAGGATAAGATCTAATTAAAATCACCAATCATCCGCAGAATTTACGGGTCTCTGTCGGTCATTGCACCTATCAATGCAAAGGGTCACTAGAATAAAAATTTGACATTTTTGTAGAAATCAAGGAGAGGGTTCTCTCCATTTCTTAATACAGTACTGCTCAGATCTGCATAAGTCTGCATGAATTCTTCATGTGTGAATACACTTGACTTCCGTTCTCCCACAGGAAGCCCGCTGGTAGATGAGACGCTATCGACAGGATAACGAAGACCAGATTTGGACTGGTAAGAGTAGAAAAAGCCAGCACCCAAAGACAAGGGACTCGAGCTTGTTGTCAAAGGCGACACTGGTGCAACAAGTTTTGAGAGTGGTTGCGAGAGAATATACTCGTACATGTCACGCAAACGTTCAAAGTCAGTTGGGAAGAAAATATCAAAATAGCCTTGTCTGACTAAAAGGGTAGAACATGGCACTGTTGTGTTCCGGAAGCGTGTCTGAACGACAGGTGCATTGACTCCAGGAATGGCATCTGGAAGGGAAGAAAAGTCGGACAGCAGGAGACGATGCCGCGGGAAGTGTGTTCGCAGGGTTTTCAAAAGACTGAGCAAGCGAGAGGGAATAAACTCCTCAACTGAGAGATTAGGAGCAAAGGGGAGGGAAATGTAGACTTTGCGGAGAGCCTCTGAACGCTGTAGCAGCGCATTGACAGGTGGACTGTAACCCAACTTAGTGCGGATTTTGAGAAATGAAGCAATGAGTGGGTCAGTTACAGGCGTCCAAACCATGTCGAAGTCGCCTTTATCATCGATTGTAATATTCCCTTGAAGTGGCTTCAAGGTCAAAAGATCGTAACGAATCACATCATGGGCAAAGTTGTCCTGAGATATGTCAGAGGATGGCGCAGAGAATGCTGAAAGATGACTCACAATCACTTCCATGGCTAAGAAGAAACATGGCGCTGGCTCCTTTGTTTTCCAGTGAAAAACACTCTGGTGAGTAACCTTGACACTTGCATGATACTTTGCAAGTCTCTTCTTTTGAATTTTGGCCAGGTTTCCGCTAACCTCAATAATATTGTACCGTGTTCGCTCGTAAACGTCGGGATAGACGTCCTTCAGATATTCGAGGATACTTTCCGCCAGCGAACCGTTCCCTGCACCAATTTCGTAGATGACAAAGTCTTCATACGGGAAGTACTTGAGCAGATATTCCGACACAAGGCATTTTGCGACAGCTTGACCATAGTATGGCTATGTCTGAGGTGGGACAGTCATACCACGGCAAAACACCGTTGACACACACCTTGAAGAGTTCGGTTGGAGTATGCCACAGTTGTTTTCCGGGCCCGTGATGTTTGTCTGCGCCGTATGCAGCATACCGCCTCGCTACTTCCTCCTGAAATTCCGCCGAATCTCGCAGATTGTGAAAATCAAATGGAGATCCTTGGGTGTCAAAAATGACGGCCTGTCGAGGAAAGTACCCGTAGTGTGGATTATATAAGGAATCCTCGATGAAGTCCCGTGCAAGCATCCTGACGCCTGTTGGCGGTGTCGATCCCTGTTCCAGCATGTTGGAGTCGACCAATCTTAATGCGATTTGAACCGAAGTCGGCTCAGCGGCGAGAGACGTCTTGTTATAGTTCCATTTGTCCTTTGCCTCTGAATTCTTTGATTTCACAACTGAGGTTGAAAAGTGTTGGAGGGAGAGATGAATACAGCTACGACGTTGGATATTGAGCAGACATCTGGAGGTGCACGCCCCCAACGATGTCATGTGCGACTGGCAAAGGAGGGATCGGTGTCGGTAGAGGCGAGCATGTGACCAGATCCTCCTGACCAAGGCGCCTATCTAATTTTCTGTTCTTGAGGCATGGAAAATACGGAACGCCTAATTCGAACCTGGATTGCGACAGAGAATGACGAAGACATCAAGCAGGTCGTATCAGGTACATCTCTTGAGCCGAACTGGTGTTTGTAATTGGTCCAAATGCTTCTCCAGAGATTTCTGCCAATCAAACGAGCCTCGTCAATGTCGTCAAAGGTCTTGGCGAGTATTTGACCGCTGATGAAGAGGATTTACGACGCAAAGGTTTGTATAGATAGATAATTAACTTATCATTCATGTGACGTTTTCTAGGTGTTGAATTCCTCTCGTTGATTCTGGCCAATCTTCCGGAAGATAAAATCAACAAGCAGTCTAGTAAGAGCAGATAAAAAATATACACTAGTTTCAATACTCATGAAATCATCAGCCCGCGTCCTGTCAACATTTTATTGTGGAAAGCTCGAAGATTCGGGGACCATAATCCCATCACTCAACGGTATTTTGACTTTGATCAGGCTGCAGACATGCACAGCACTAGAGGTCCAAAACATTCTTCGGAGGTACTCAGCTATCTTTTCGTATCGTACAAAGTATCCCTAATTCACTCCAGTATGTTTATTCATGTGAAACCCAAAACACTGGTGCAGTCCGTCCGCTTTGTCCTTTTCTCTATCCTAGATTCCCTGGTTGCGAAGCATAGAGACGGTATGCACCCTACCGTCTGGACTTCTCCCTACTGACCAGTATCAGTCCTCAAGTCCATGGGTAAAGAGTTCCTAGATGGATACGTTAGCCTGGCAGACGGAGAAAAGGACCCCCGCAATCTTATTGTCGCTTTCGCCATTGCCCGTGTAATTCTAATCGAATTTGACATTTACGAAAGAATCGAGGTCATCTTCTGCACGTTTCCCCTTATCCTTACTAATGGTTTCTCTAGACACTCTTCAACATCATCTTTTGTTACTTCCCTATTACCTTCCGTCCGCCGCCTAATGATCCATATGGGATTACCACAGAAGATCTTCGCGACGCACTTCGGTACGTTCCATCAGAAGCGTCGTTTCTCTGTGGCTCAAATAGTTTTAGCGGATGCATGAGTGCTTCGCCTTATTTCGGACCTCTGGCAATTCCTGTTTTCCTGGAGAAACTCTTGGCCGGCACAAGAGCAACAAAGGTGCAGTTATGTTACAAAAAGCTGGTCATATTCTCATCTTAGCGGTGCGCAGCGAGATACATTACAGACTATAGGTACCTGCTTGCCGGTGTATGGTTCTGCCGTGGCTAGAACTGAAGCACGAAAGTTATGGAATTCACTAAAGCTCGAGGCAAGTCTTTTCTGATCCTAAGGACTTACTGGTCTACATATACTATGGTCCCCAGATCTTTCAACCGACAGATTCAGCGAATGAAGAAGAGGCCCTTCGGACGACTCAAATCCTGGTCGAGACTATCTATGGAACAGATGAGCTGAATGTCGATGATACTGACGTCCAGGGATTAGCCCGGGAGACTTGTGAGGAGTGCATTGGAATACTGAAGGAACCGGAGAAAAGTCAGGCGAGACCCGCAGCGAAGATCCTCTGTGCTTTCATGAGTACAACTCGTGAGCATCCTCTTTCTCTCCTGTGATCTTGGTCTAACATCTTCTCAGCATCTGTCGCCAAGTACACCATTTCGCAAGTTGTACCGCATGTAGTCAAATTATTCAATGATCCTGACGAAGCGGGGAACCGTACCCCCGTCCTTGCAGTGTTGACTGAGTTCATCAATGCTGTCCGTGATTCATCATCAAAATTTTCTCCTCAGACTGTGAGGACTGAAGCTGGAATGGATCCAGAGCCCATGGTGCCAACTTTGACACCGTATAAAGATGAAGTGTTAGGTGTTCTCACAGTTAGCCTCAAGACCTCTTCATTACGACGGCTTGCTTTGATTGGCCTGCAAGGGATGGTAACAACAGAAAATCTCTTGACAAGCGAGGAGCTGGGATTCATAGTCCACAACGTTAATGAAATTCTTGAGGCCGACTCCAATGAATTTCGCGATGCCAGGTGTGTTCTGCCCTCCGGGACCATACCTTACAGATGGGATGTTATTTATATCGCTTCTCTATCAGTGACGTCGTCTTCGATTTGCTTTCTGCGGTAGCGAAAGTAAACTTTCGTCCCGTAGAAGCGCAGACACTTCCTTTACTATTTAGTTCGCTCCCAGACGTTCCCCCTGCACGTCACGCTATCCCAGAACGTATCAAGATTCTCAACGTTCTATCGGCTCTAGAGACACTATGTACTCAAGCGCAACTTTTTGAGACTCTCGTTATACGACTGACTACAAAGCTCGATTTGATTTGTGTTCCCAGTGCATCTTTTCTTACACTATCATCTGCCACAGAAGTAGAGCTGCACGCCGCATACGCACACTGGATCTTGACTACCATTGCTAAAGTATTGCAGAAGAAGGTGGACAGAGAGGATCCTGATGTCCCGAAGTATATTGAGCGGCTAGTGCCGGGAATATTCAACCTTTTTGTCTTCTCCGCATTTGCAGTCGCTGAAGATGATGACGACGGTGGAAGACGTGAGAGGGTATCCGTTGCAACGGACCCTAGGTTGGTGAAAAAAGCTGGGGAAATTGTGTCCTTGGTTATACAGGCCTTGCCTTCAGGGTAATTTATTTATCAGCATCTTTCAACTCTTGAGAGCTAAAACCAAGGCAGGCGGCAAGAGAGTTATGCAAAAATACTTTATGATGCACTGCTGACAGGCGACATCAAACATGTTGCAGAGGGACACCAGAAGATTACTGCAGACAAAAAACTAGCGATATTCTCGGTGATTACCTCGTAAACGAAGTGTATTCGATACATTGACAGCCAACAGGATACGGCCCCGGCCATTCAAAGGAACCTGTTGACACTCTTTGCTGCAGCAATAATTCCATTACGGAAAGATGTTAGTATTCCTTCGAGTTGCATGAAGTGATGGATAGATAATCCTCGATAGGTGCGACCTGTTGTCTTTGAAGTTAACGCATTTCTCGAAAAAGTGCTATGGTGGAGTTTAACCAGCGCTACCACTGGTTTCCAAAGAAAAGCGGCATTACAGCTGCTGGCGTCCATTCTCAACAAGCGCATGGACGTTGATGGTACGGCACTCGCCATGATTCATGGCATATAAAAATCAATCAATATTTGCTAGGTCTGGAACCTTTTGCGAACATGCTTCTGTCAACATTTTGGGAAAAAGAGATCCTTGATGGTGGTCTCATTATCGAGAGACGGCGGCATGCCATTGAGGCTTGGATATGGGTTAGTCACTGCCGAACGATCATGGAATTTTAATGGAACATCATGTCACAGGTTTCAAAAGCGTTGCTCATTCGGAGTCATGCACTGGCTCTTTCCTTCACTGACAAACTATTAGACGCTTTGAGTGATGAAATTATTGGCTGGGATGTCGCGAGAGCTCTCGGGGATGTAGCAGCTACAGATGATGTATTGACGAAGAAACATCATGCAGTTTTCAGGGTGTGCTGCAGTTCTCCACTCGGTTTGAAATGGATTCTTACACCTATCTTAGCTACTATATGCCCAAAAATTTGTCAGCTGTGTTCTTCCAAGAATCACCGAATATGCAAAAAATTTCAGTGGTGAGCGTGACTTTAAGTCAAGTCGTTTAATCAAAACTTATTTTTGAATTTAAGAACCACGACGTCAAACAGCATCATTGGTTGCACTGACTTCATTGATCAAATCAATCCCAAAAGCAACATATCAGCACGAACTTCCAGGAGTACGTTCCTATGTCTTGAGTCATTCGCATCCGGAACTGAAGGTTGGCTTAGCTCATTCCTTTACTCCTTCGGGGGCTTCAGCTTCCAGACACGGGTATCCGGTCCAATGTGATTGAGACGTTTCTAACTGCTACAGAGGGTGACTCGCCTGAAAGTAGCCTAGTTGCGAGCCATGCTTCGACGCTTGTGGCATTAATGTTGAAGAATAGTAATGTTGTTGGGATGCCATCATTAGTACGTGCATTGCACGGACCTCAAACTCTTGAACTCATCTTTCGCAGAAAGTAAGAATTTCTGCCCTTAGATATTTGGGGAAAATTCCCTCAATCGTGCGATATGATATACTGCACTCCACAAGACCGACTGTGATCAAGGAGCTTGCGAAAGCTGTTGATGATCCAAAACGGGTAGTTCGGAAAGAGGCTGTTGATGCCAGGACGGCTTGGTGAGTTCCACTTGAGTAGATCTGTAGCTTCTGTTCCCAACAAACATCCCAGGTTTCGATATCGGGGTTCTGCATAGAGAAATCGATCGGCTCACTGAATACCGTACATAAATATATATAGATATATACATAGGGTGGTGTATCAACCGGCGATGTCCGCGCCTGTTTGTTACCGCCCAGACGCGTCCAGTGAGATATCACAAAGCTAGTAATTCACCAATGCCTCGTTGTACAGACGAAGACGAGGACAATTTCTTTGCTTCCTCGCGACAGTCAAATTTCTTTGTTTCTTCCAAGTCCGTTCCTCGGAGACCATCACGACAAAGTATGGTTACGACTCGCAAAACAACAGATTCTCTCCTTGGTCTAGCGCAAGCTCTCGACATTACGGGTGGAATCGAAGGCGGGGGTAGTGATGATAATGCTTTGAATGGAACTATGCATGGCGGAAACAAGCATCACTCTCTTGCCCATGAACTCGCTTATGCCTTGATGCCTGAACCTAGCGCAGGGTCCAAGTTGCTTGCGGAAGAGTTGGGTATCGAGTATGATGAGAGTGCTGATGAACCCATGGACAAGCTAGATCGAGTGTCAAGAAATACAGAGGTTGAATTGAATGGCGGAGATGAGGAGCTTCTGGAGTCTGGTAAGAACAGGAAACAGCCCATTGAGGTGCAACGACCGGAACCAGATTCCATGGATGTACTAGCACAAGATCTAGAGTCGACAGAACAATTCCTAAAGCACCTCAGGACACTCGATAATGATTCCACTGGTGGTACAACTTCCCGAGGGACGCCTTCACATACGGCCCAGCAACTGGCCCTCGAACGCTTCGCACTGGATATCATTCGCAAAATTGACGAAGCAGCTCGGAACAGAGAAAGTCAGCTACGAGAGCTGCTGGAGTACGATAGGGAATTCAAGAAGATTGCTGGTGAGGTAAACGGGACAGAGGTTTTAAGCCAGGTTGATGAGCTTCCTTTGTTTAATGAGGACGACGTCGATGCGGATCACTACTTTGCGTCAAGCACGACGCTCGTGCAATCAGAATCCTCATCTAGATATACCTTGGATACTGTGACCGAAGACCCGGAAGACGAAGTACAGCAGAGTGACTGGGATGATCCACATGCACATCTACATCACGATTTAGGGGAAGATATCTCTCCTGCACCTTCCAGCACACCTACGCCAACGAAAGCCGTGTTTGCACCTCTGCCTCCCTCTCCTTCTATACCTACACCCGCTAAAACAACACCTGCCAATGCAATACTTCATTTGACACATGTCCGCACATTTACCTCGTCGCTCATCTCATCTCTAACAACATTATCGGAACAAGCACAAGTGAATGGTACTGCAACTACAGAGGCTGGGAGGAAAATCAAAGCCCTGAAGAATAAGATGGGTGGATGGCAGTCTGAATGGGAAAGTGCCGAGAGGAGTAGAATCAGGATCGAGAGATGGGAAGCTGGGATTGTAGATTGGCAAAATGGCGATGCTTTGGAAGAAGTGACATTTGGGAGTGTGAGCCCCGCCAGGTTAGCCATAAGGAGGAGGGTGGATGGGAGGAAGCTAGTAGAAGAACACTTGAGTGCATCCGAGAAGACCATTAGAGAAGCCACAGAGAGAACCCAGGCTATCATGGCACGGTAATTTATTTTGTTCTAGATCCACATTTCTAGACTTTTTTAATTGATATCAGACTACATGATTTTGGCACCATTCACACGGATGTATTTGAAGCACTTCGTTTTTTTCTCCTTTCGTGTGTATATACCTTACTAGTCTATTTATATTTACGAAGAACTAAGTACTTGTCCTCCTTGTTTCAGAAAGGACGCATTCAAAGTCCAGCCTTGGGTTCATTTCCGTGAACTTATTCAAAACTCTGAACTAGGGTTCATACACAACTATAAATGCTATGCTACTGTTTCGAAGAAAAAAATATTTGTGTTTGAAATGTCATTGCCCCAGCAAGGACATTCTTCCAACATCCTTCACCCAATGGGGACATATCTTGATGTTTGACAACCTCTAGGAACAATAGGTGCAAATAAGTATGCACAACTGTCCTGCGAGGGATACGCCCTCCCATTCTGGTCATATTCTCAAGCAATTAGCTTGCCTGCCAGCCAGTCAAATATGAACATCTGGGTCCGTGAACCTCCTCTACTCTATACAAATCTGGTACTGAGTAACTGGTGTTGCTAGACGGAACATCGTAATCCAGAAGGAAGAACCTACTGGTTCAATACCGGAACAAAGCAGAGTGTCTGGGAGAAACCTGACGGTGAGCACTCTTTTTTTTGGTGCTTCAACGCGTCCTGGAACTTTGATTATCGTCCCATTTAGAGCTCAAAACCACTTGGGAGGTCAGAACTGCTTCCTTTGCCACAGTCGGTCGATTCACATTTTTCTTCCGTAGCGAGCACTCGGTAAGACCAAGTGGAAGGAATATTTCTCCCATGGGAAGAAATACTATTACAATGTATGTTTTTTCATCTTGTCAAGTACAAGTCATGTTATTCAATTTCAATGATTAGACCGAGACCAAAGAATCGAAATGGGAATGCCCCGAAGAAGTGACGCTGTATCTCGATGAGGCGCAGGAGGAGGCCAAACAACTTTCAGCGCAGACAGGTAGTGGAAGGTATTTCGAATTTATAGACCCCGTTTCATGCCAGGACCGACTGACACACATATTGTGTATAGCCAGCAATTTCGAGCCATTGGTGCTCCAGGATTTACGCCAGGAACAACTCAAGGTGCACTCGTCCCCATGGGAGGCGCTGACACGTCCTTATCTACTTCCCAGCCTCAACAAATGAATGGCAATAATTCAAGCAATGGTACCCCTCTCACCGTCGGTGCACATACAGGTAGCAATGGCTTACCGCTTGCTGCAAACTCAGTCTTGCCAGCGCGTCCCCATTTGCCGGACGATCCCGTGATCCCTCACAATGGCTTTGCTACTGTAGAAGAAGGCGAGAAGGCATTCATACATTTGTTGAAGAAGGCGGGTGTGGACGCAAATTGGACTTGGGATCAAACTATGCGTGCTATCATTACTGATCCATTGTACAAGGCTCTGAATACGCTCGCTGAGAAGAAAGTCTGCTGGGAGAAGGCAAGAACGTTTTTTTAGAACTGTAGTTATAATTCTTCGCTGATCAACTCGGGATTCAACAGTATACGAATGGATTAAGGGCAAAAGAGCAGGAAGAAAAGGAGGCCAGGCTTGCCAAGTTGCGTCCCGCTATCCGAAATATGCTGAAAGGCAATCCAAACGTGTTTCATTATACGACTTTCCGCACCGCAGACAAGCTCTTTGCACAGCACCCAATCTGGCAACAGGCCCGTATCGAAGCTGAGAGGAAGCTTATCTTTGAAGAGTACATAACCGAGTTAAAGCAGCGTGAGATGGTACGTTATTTTTATCGCATCTGCCGAGCGCGCTCTTTTATCCATTTTTTTTCGCAACGCATATAGCAAGAGTCCCGCGCAGCACGAACGCGTAGCGTATCGAAGGTTGTCGCGCTGTTCAAGGACTTGAATGTGGATGTTCTTACTCGTTGGAAAATCGCGCATGGAATGATCGTAGAGTCTGAGCAATACAAAGTAGATTCAGAGTTGCAGAAGCTGCCAACTTTGGATATTTTGTTGGCATTTGAGGATTACAGTCGTGTGAGGGAGAGGGAATACGAGGAGCAAACGAGGAGAGCCCAGGTTGAAAAGACCAGGAAGGAGCGGAAAGCGCGGGAGGCGTTTAAGGTACATCTATCTCTAACAAGTTGGGCTGTTACTGAATAACTTGCACAGAGCCTTCTGCAGGGACTCGTCCGCACAGGAGAGATCAAAGCCAGGTCCAAATGGAAAGAAGTCTATCCATCCTTCAAGGACGATGAACGGTACCTCAATATGCTCGGCAATCCTGGTTCAAACCCCCTTGAGTTATTCTGGGATACTGTTGATGCGCTTGACCAAAAACTAGATGCCAAGATTGCTG
>Ga0153946_1000915_pt1 | contig 12924 bp, 7 predicted proteins | sample TSNJ030MetaG_FD_104751 | JGI IMG/M metagenome (GOLD analysis project Ga0153946, IMG submission 104751) | Attine ant fungus gardens microbial communities from New Jersey, USA - TSNJ030 MetaG | ecosystem: Host-associated > Fungi > Mycelium > Unclassified | place: USA: New Jersey, Wharton State... | reverse complement strand
GCGGCGGGGTTGCCGCTGAGAAACGGGTCAATGAGTAAGGAATACTCCTTGGAGGTGATCAGAAAACTAGAATGTCCAAGATACTTAATATTCAATCCGGATTCTCCTTTCAATGTTTTTGCAATTTCAGACGGTATAGGGGGACAACCCTTGCAAAAGGGAGCGTACTCTTGAAACTTCGCAGTACAGTTTCCCACTAAAAATGGCTTGTCTGCCGCCTTAATTGCTTTCAGGGTAATGTCTTTTCCTGCAAAAATGGTATGCCTATCGCCACTCTCAAATTTGTGCGCATGATAGCGCAAAAACTGGATAAGAGCGGCGTGGCACGCGCTGCATGCGCTTTCGTCCTCCATATGTACAGCGTCGCAGGAGATGTTGAGTCTTGCTTCTGCGGCGGAGAGAAACTTCTGGGAATGGGAAGCATAATCCTCTGGCTCCACCACAATGTTATTATAGGTGACTCCCCTGTTTTCCGAGATAAGGCGCAGATGGCCAATGTCGTTGAGCGGAATCTCCATTAGGCGCAGCGCCACCAAATCTGCCGCAACGGGCTCCTTGCTTGCCAATACCAGATTCATTTCCTTGACGGTTCCGCCGCTGGGGCCAAACCCCTCCATACAGATGCTGCCATCAATCACCGCATAATTAGGATAACACACAGTGGAGAGGTCTAGCAATCCATAATCCAGCCCGCGGCCTGCCGCATTTTCCGGTACAGGCTTTTGCAGGCGGTGCAGCTTGGTTTTTTCCCGCTTGTACATGCCGCCCTTCATGTTTTTGATGCTCAGTGTGGCCCCGGTGTACATATGGGTTTTCATGACCGGTACCGAAACAACAATATCGTTTTGGTATATGGCCTGAGAAAACAGGATACTGTCCACCATCCAGCCGTTTTTGATCTTTTTTTCCACCGGGCCGAAGGTGTTCAGATCTACGCAGTCTACGCCCTCCTGTCGGCAAACCTCTAAGATTCCCGCCTCGCTGAGAGCCTCCATGCTGTCCACACCGACGATGGAGCTGTCACCTACAGAAATTTTTTCCGCGCCCCGTTCCTTAAAAAAACGGATTAAGCCCCGCACCACCTGCGGGCTGGTACACAGGCCGCTGCTTGCCGGGCCCTTAAAGCCTGTGTTGACTTTTAATAAAACCAGCTTTCCGGCCGCGTCATCCTCAAAAACCGCGGAAATTGCCTGGTAAGCATTGTCTGCCGCATCGCCGCCCTGTACCATTTTGACAAAAGAAGCCATTTCAGCTCTCCTCCGTGCGTGCTGCTACGGTGTTAATGACGGGGATAGGGTTATCCTCCTGGTACACCTTGAGTGACTCCACCATCTCTTGAATTTCAGCCGGCGGGGGCGGGGTCATCAGGCTGACGATGACCATGGCCAGCATGGAAAAAATAAAGGCCACAACTGCCAACTGAATGGTGTTGTACCAGCCTGTGACGAAAAACAGGACGACGGAGAAAAAGCCAACAACGGTTCCGGCAATAGCTCCCTCCCGGGTGGCCCGCTTCCAGTAGCAGCCCAGCAGCACCAATGGTCCAAATACGGACAGACCGCCGAATGCCGTCCATATTACCCACATTAGTACCTCGAACGGATACAGTGCGACAAGGATAGCGAAAATGCCGATGATGACAGAGGCCACCCGGCCAACTGTAAGGATTTCCTTTTCTGTGGCGTTGCCCTTTTTGATCATCTTGTTGTAGATGTCCTGGGTGATAGTGGTATTACAGACATGAAGCAGCATGTCCGCCGAGGACATAACCGCCGCCAGCACAGCCGCCACCGCAACGCCCATGAGAACAGGCGGAAGGTGCTCCTGGAAGAACACCAGCAGATTAAGATTGGGGTCAATTTCCTTTCCTTGGTTGACCAGCGTCACTCCCAGCAAGGCTATAAAACTTCCAATAAGCAGAAAAATAGAGCAGATTGCCGATATGTATACGCCCTTTTTTGCTTCCTTCTCGCTTTTCAAACCAAAAAACATCTGCACCAGGTGAGGCTGGCCAAAATAGCCCAATATGCTGGCGAACAGCAGCCCAAAGGCAGTAATGGGATTGATTTTAATGGTGCCCAGAATGGGGTTGATCTCTCTGAGCTGGGCCACAACATCCACCGGATTGCCCGCATACTTAAGGGACAGTACCAGCGCCATACCTACTGCCAATATCATGAGGATACCCTGAACAAAGTCGGTAAAGGCAACAGCAAGCATGCCGCCGGCAGAGGTGTAGGCGATGACGACCACCGCGCCCACTATCACCGATAGCTTATAATTCCAGCCCAGTACAAATTGAAAAGTTGTTCCCGCCGCCATGATTTGAGAACCGGCGTAGACCACAAGGCAGACCACCATAATGGCCGCGCAAATCACTCGGAGCACCTTTTTATCTTCGTCGTAATAGCGAGATTCCAGCATGTCGATAAAGCTGCGCGCTTTTACTCTGCCGCTTAGCGCGCGGACACGGCGGGCAAGGATAGAAAAATTGGTGATAGGCGCCACTGCCGCCGTAATAGCTGTGTAAATGGAGCCCATCCCCATTCGCGCCACCTGGCTGGACCAGGCCAGAAACAGCCATCCGCTCATGGCCGCCGCCTGATGGGCTAAGGTGGTGACCCAAATACCCAGCTTGTTTCCGCCCACCAAAAAGTCCTCCGAGGTCTTAACCTGCTTTTGCGCATAGAAGCCGATCATGAGCATCGCCGCAAAATAGATGATCATCACCACAATAACAATTGCCATATGAACCCTCCTTTTGGTTATAAATTACCATACATTTTAATAATTGCCAATCAATTTCGAAGCTGGAAGAACAGCTTAACATTGATTCGACATGAAATCAGTGCTATTATTTCAAATACGGATGCAAACAAGCGTTTTTCTGTGTCGCATGACTTAGAACATGTACTCAATATTTGCAGCGGCCGTACTGAGTACAGGTTCTAACCACGGCCGGCAAAACGTACTTTTTTAATAAAGAAGGTATTGCGTATGGATGAAAGCAAACAATATGACAACCTGTTCCGATGGGCGGTAGACGCGTTAGATCTGACGATTACTGTGGACAAGCAAGGGTTTGTACGGCACGTCGGCAAAACCTACGCCGAAATTTTAGGATTATCCCAAACGGATATTATTGGCCGGTATATTGAGGAGGTTGTTCCCAATTCGGAATTGCTTCGGATTATTCAGACGGGGAAGCCGGAATACGGAAGCGTATTTGTAATGAAAAACGGAACGCCTATTATTGTAAATCGGCTTCCCATCCTGGATGAAGCAGGTGAAATCCATGGCGCCATCAGTGTTACCAGCATATCGGACTTGGGTTTTATCAATAGTCTGAACAATAAAATCAGCCGCCTTCAGAAGGAAAATAACTGTTACCGGCTGCAATTGGAGGTGCTGACCTCATCCTTTTCCATTGATTCCATCATCGGTGTATCGCCCTCAATAAAAAATATTAAAAAGCTGATACAAAAAGTGGCCGCATCGGCCGTAAGCGTTTTATTGACCGGCGAAACGGGCACGGGCAAGGAGGTTTTCGCCAATGCCCTGCACCAGCTCTCTAATCGCCGGCAGAAAAATTATGTGAAGATCAACTGTGCGGCCATACCGAAGGACTTGTTTGAGTCGGAGCTGTTCGGATATAGGGAAGGCGCTTTTTCAGGCGCCAAAAGAGGTGGCAAGCAGGGGAAATTTGAACTGGCCAATGGCGGCACCATCCTGCTGGATGAAATAGGGGAAATTCCGCTGAACCTACAGGCAAAGCTTCTCAGAACGCTGCAGGAGCAGGAGATGGAGCCCCTCGGCGGCTTAAATCCGGTAAAGCTGAATGTCCGGATTGTTTGCAGTACCAACCGGGATTTGCGGCAGCTGGTAAACGAAGGACTTTTCCGTGAGGATTTATACTACCGTATCAACGCCATGGAAATCCATATTCCGCCTCTGAGAGAGCGTGGGGAGGATGTCCTTCTCTTCTGCGACCAGTTTATACAGGAAGCCAATATCCGTTACGGCTGCCTGATTAACGGCGTGACCGAAAAAGCCAAGGAAATCCTGATGGATTATAATTGGCCGGGAAACGTCAGGGAACTGAAGCATACGCTGGAACGGGCCTGCATTATGAAGATGGTGGGGAAATTGGATTTGGAGAATTTTGATTTTCTTCTGCCGCGGATATTGCAGTCTCAAACCACGGCAAACCGAACCAATACGTTGCCGGATCAAAAGAGAAATCTAGAACTAAAAACCCTTCTGGACGCCCTGTCTCAAACAGGAGGAAACAAATCTCAGGCGGCTAGGCTGCTGGGCATTTCCCGGAGCGTGCTGTATGAAAAAATGAAGCGCTATGATATTTAGTCCAAGCCCATGAGTGGATACATGAATACCGAACGGTATATGTCCTGAATCCGTACAAAATTTGTCTTTATTTGTACGGATTCAGGACATATTTTTTTGTTCTGCGCGCATTATATCTCTCGAAAAGCAATGGTTCCCTGTATTAGCTCTTGTTTGGCATAAAATTTGCTCTGCAAATCATGTAAGCAAAAAGACTCCTGAATCTTTTTAAGGAGATTTCTTCGCTTACGCTAAATTTAAGCAAGGAGGAATTGTATTGAGAACAGCTATTGTCGGTGCAGGCTCGCTGGGTACTATTATCGGCGCCTTTATTGTCAAGAACGGAGGCCAGGCGGACCTGGTGGACTCCTATGTAAAAAATGTGGAGGTCCTTAATGAAAAAGGCGCTACCGTCACCGGCTCCATAGACTTTAACGTGCCGGTTAAAGCGTACACGCCGGAAGAAATGCCGGGCGTGTACGATCTTATTCTTCTTACTACCAAGCAGACGGCCAATCATATCATATTGCCCCAGCTGCTGCCGCACCTGCATGAAAACAGCCTTGTCCTGACGCTGCAAAACGGTATCCCGGAAGAATCGGTGGCCGCGATAGTAGGAAAGGAGCGTACGGCGGGCGCGGCCGTAGGCTGGGGGGCCACTTGGCTTGAGCCCGGGAAATCATCTCTCACGTCCTCCATGTATGCCATGGAGAATTTCGCTTTTGATATCGGCGAATTAGACGGAAGGGATACGCCGCGTATCCGAGAAGCGCAAAAGATTTTAAGCCTGGTGGGCGCCGCTCATGTTCTGGATAACCTGTTGGGGCTTCGCTGGGCGAAGGTATTGATGAACGCCACCTTCAGCGGCATGTCAGCCGCGCTGGGAAGCACCTTCGGCGACGTACTGAATGACGAAATCACAATACAATGCATCGCCCATATCGCGGACGAAGCCGTTCGCGTGGCCAACGCGTGCGGCGTGCGGATGGCGCTCATGCAGGGAAAGGACTTTGAAACGCTGAAACTTAATGGCAAAGAGGATATTCCAAGCAAAATTCCATTTTATCATGAGGTCTGGGATCAGCATGTGCTGTTGAAAGCCAGTATGCTTCAGGATCTTGAGAAAAAGCAGAAGACAGAGATTGATTTTATCAACGGCATTGTCTGCGTAAAAGGCCGGGAAAACGGCATAGCCACGCCTTTTAATAGCAAGGTGGTGGAGATGGTAAAGCTGGAGGAAGAGACAGGCGTCATCAATACGATGGCGGCTAAGAAGGAGTTTCTTGCCTTACTGTAGTGTGAAAGAAAGGAGAGGGAATAAACATGATACCTTGGATTATGTGGGCGGCGACGTTGGTCATCGGCGGAATTAATTGTTTCGTGGTTTGCAGCACAATAGAAAAGACGGGCGAAAAACGTTTAGGCGCTAGCGGAAGCCTGTTCAAGTACGAATAAAACGAATTAGGAGGACTAAAAGTGACGGTTTATGTAATAGTATTTATCCTGTATTTTTTGTTTATGATTGTTACGGCCCTTGCCAGCGCAAAGCAAGTGGAATCAATGACCGACTTTACTACCGGCGGACATAAAATGGGACTTGTATTAGGGGTGGGAACATCCTTGGCTACGTGGCTGTCCGTGGCGTCCGTCATGGGCGTTCCCGGAAACCTGTACAGCCGTGGCGTCGCGGCCGTCATCGGTTGGGTCGCGGGATGGTTTCTGGCCACGGCTTTGATGCCTTTGATCGCTTACAAAATCCGCCTTCCGGAGATGCCCACCCGCACCTTTCCGGAGTTTATGCGCTTGCGGTATGAACCCTTTGCGACAACCAGCAGCCTGCAGCTGCTAGTCGCCTTCATCATGCTGGTGGGTTACTTTATTTTTTCCTATATTCAGGTGCAGGGCTTCGGCATCGTTTTTTCAACGGTTACCGGCATTCCATATGAATATGCGGTGTTTTTCTTTCTGTTAATTCTCATTTTTACCTGTATGGGCGGTTTTATGTCTGTTGCGGCCACCGATACGGTAAACGCAATTCTCATCTTTATCGGCGTTGTTATGGCTGCCTTTACCGTTTTGAATCTGACAGGCGGGTTTGCCAATATCATGTCCACCATCAACACGACCACCGCCCCCACCTTTGAAGGAGGCGCCCCGATTGACGCGGGTATCCTGGGCACGCCGCTCGGAACCTTCGGATTTTCCGCTTTAACGTCGATTTTCCTGTCCAATTCCCTGGGCGCTTCTGTGGCGCCACATTGGATCGCCCGGTTCATGGCGCCTAAAAACGCAAAAGCAGCCGCGCTGCAAATGACTCTTACGCTGTTCTGCCTCGTGGGGATTTTCATTCCTCTGGTCACCATCGGGCTTGGGGCAAAAACCATTATTCCCAGCCTTCCCCAGGGAAAGACGACGGACTATCTGTTCCCGATGGTCATTATGGAATACTGTCATCCCTTGGTAGGGGCGCTGGCATTGACGGCCATTTGCGCCGCCGCCGTATCCACGGCCAACTCCATGCTTCTGCACTGCTCCACCTCTTTAGTGTACGACATTAAACGACAGTTTAATAAAGGCGTTCAAACGGAGGAAGACAATAATAAAACGACCAAGCAATTGCGAATCGTGATTTTTTCTATGGGCGTTCTTTCCGTGCTTTGCGCAGTAAGGCCGTTTACCTTGCTGGCCATGGGCTTCACCTATGTTTACGGCGCCTTTGGGGCCGCGTTCTTCTGGCCGGTTATTCTGGGAATCACATGGAAGAGGATGAACCGGGCCGGTGCTTACGCCTCCATTATCGCGGGCATGATCGGCTTCATTTACGCCACGGCCACCGCCAGCACCATACCGGCGTTTCTTGTGGGGGCGGGCTTGTCTCTGGCCGCCTGCCTCATAGCAGTATTTGCCACGCCGGCGCCGGCGCTGGAAGCGTATGAATCCTTCTTTGTATTGAACATAAGCGACAGTACCCGAAAGGTAATCCATACCATTCAAAAAGAAATAGACGAAACCGGCACGGCGCATTAAGAGTCCGCACTCAATGCGGCGTTGTAAATATTTTCACCGTTCGGTATAAAACAGAGGCGGGACGCGGAGACAATGGCAACGCCTGTCTTGTCATTTTATGAACTTGTGTCATAAAATCACCGCAGCCTCTGTTTTTTTGTGTCATAGTTAATTGCGGAAAACTACTCGCGCACAGCGCGATTTGATAGCATATTTGACTAACGGCTTTCAAGTCACCACATTATACCTATCCTTCCCCTCCACTGCGTCAAACTGGCATATCCCGCTGTAGCCGCAATAATCGCAGGCAGTCTGCATTCCCTTTTTGTAAGGAAAAACAGAAATATCCCCTTGGGTTATATCCTGCCCTATCTGTGATATCTTATTTAAAACAGCCTGACGCAGCTTGTTGTATTCCTCCAGCCCGGCAGCCGATGAATTGGAGCCGAGACGGCCGTCGGCCTTCAGGTAAACAGGAATAACGTCCGAGTAGCCTTTTATATTCTCATCCAGCCCCCGTACTACTTCCTCCTCGTCCAGCACAAGCCCGGTCATTTTAAACGATTTGAGAAGCATTTCATCCAGGCCGGACTGATCCAGCTCGCCGGGGTAGTCAATGATCGGGTCGTTAATATTAAAATAAAATACTCCGCCGGGCAGTATTTCCCCGGTGATATTTTCACTTCCGAAGAACTTGCCTCCGTTTTTGATAAAGGCGTCCAGATAGAGTATCAGCTGAAGCTGCATGCCGAAATAAATATCCTTGATATCAAATTTTGTGCTGCCTGATTTGTAATCAATTATTTTGATGTAGCGGTTTCCCCGGCAGTCCATTATGTCTATGCGGTCTATCCTGCCGGTTAAGACAAAGGCTTGCTTGTCGTTTATACCTACGGTGATTCCCGTAAGAGGGCTGTCGCCGCTGAAGATAAGCTCCTCCGCCAAGGGCTCGAAGGCCCCTCTTTTTATGTGCTCAGACAAAGCCCATACGGAGCGCTTGGCGATTCTGGCCACCCGTTTTATAAGATATTTATAGCGTTCGGAGCTTAAAAACACCTGGCCGTTAAGCTCAGGAGCCAGTCTGGAAACGGCGTCCTCCACAAGCGAAGCTATCATTTCCTTGTCCAGCCCCCGCCAGCTTAAGTTTTTTGTACGTATATTAAGAGATATATCCTCCAAAACGTCATGAAAAAGATTACCCAGGTCTACGGCTTCCACCTGGTATATCCTTCTTTCCCGGGCATCCAGGTTGTATCTCAGAAAATAAGCGTAAGGGCATTTTATATATTGCTCCAACCGCGAAGCTCCGGTGATTATCTCCCCTCCGTACAATTTACTTACATAGTTGGGGGCAAGCCTTTCCTCAGGGTCCTTTCCTATAAGCAGCTCTTCAAGCTTTATCAGTCTGTCTTTATAATCTGATGAATTTTTAAACCATGTATACAGAGGCTCAAGCAGCTTTTCATCCTTTACCTGTTCCAATTGTCCGCGCATCAGGCAGCCCATTTTCCGAAAAGCCGCCCAGGGCAGTGTAAGCCTTAGCTCGTCCTGCTTTTCTATAAAGGGCTGCTCCGGAAAAAGCTTTTTCAATTTGGTTATCAGAGTGGAGGGCTGGAGAGCCTTACCCTCCAGCGTGCCCCGGCTGTAGCTTACGTATAAAAATTCCTCAGGCCTTGTTATTCCGCTGTATATAAGAAAATCCTCCTGAAAGGCCCTGCCCCTGCTTCCGGGGCGAAGCTCCACGCCCCGGGCGGTCAAATCGTCCCTTTCATTGTCGGAAAACAAGCCCGCTTCCTCCTGAACCGCCGGAAGAACGCCTTCGTTGACACCTATAAGTATTAGAGCGCGTATTCTCGGGAAGCGGGAACGCACCAAATCCCCAGCCTGCACCTGATCCTGGGTAGGAGGGATACGGCCCAAATCCGCCGACGATAGCCCGGCTTCCGCTATTTTGGCAAATTCCTTTAAAGTAACTGTCTCATCGCCTAATATCTCCGCCATCTTATTGAAAATTTCACAAATCTTTCTCCAAACCTGCTCGCTTTGCCTTAAACGGTCCCTGTTCTCTTCCCGGGATAAAGCGCCAACTATATTGTTTTTCTCCAGCATTTTAAACAGTTCCTCGGCAAATCCTCTTATAGCGCGCTTCCTGCCCTTGCCCACAGCCGAGGTAAAGGGCCATAAAAAGCTCAATACCTTTTCCCTCAGCCCGTTGACCCTTTCCTTTTCTCCCGGCGGGGCATTATCAAATCCCCATATAAATTCCTTATTCCAGCTGCCGCCCTTTATGCCGTAAGCCAGCACATAATTTTCCAGAATGTCGACCTCATCCTGCTGGATGGGCAGCAGCCCGGTTTTAAGAAATCGAAATACGGATTCATAGCTCCAGTTATACCGGGCGGCGTCCAAGGCGGAGCGGATGAATTCTGTAAGAGGGTGTGACAATATATCCGTTGTCAGATCCAGGAAAAATGGTATGCCGTATTGGTGGAAAACTGTGTCCAGCACCTTAGAATAATCCTTCAAAGCGCCTGTGGCCACGCCTATCTCGCTGTAATTGAAGTCTCTGTCACGTACAAGCTCGATTATGGTTTCGGCCGCGTTTTTTACCTCTTCATAATAATTGGCCGCAGAGGAAAAGAATAGCTCCCTCCCCTGCCCCTGGCAGCCTATGCCTACCGGTTGGAAATATTGGCTCTCCAAATAAGCCAGCATGGGAGCTTTTTGAAAACGGCGGTTTTCTTCAAGCCAAACAGGCTCTTCTATTTCAAGCCCAACAGCGCGGGCCAGCTTTGTTATACGGTTTACGGCCTTTTTCCCCTCGATAAACGGGTCGGCCTCTTCAAGCCCGTAATAGCTTGCCGCCGGCTGGGGCAGTGTAAAGGTAATGCTTATTTGGCTTGTCCGCCTCATTAATTGCTCAAGCACCTTGTATTCCTGCGGTGTGAAGCCGATAAACCCGTCCAGCCATATACTGGCCCCTTCCAGAAAGCTTGAAGCCTCTATCTTCCCGGCCAGCAGGTCTAGGGTTTCTTCAACGGTGATGTAATTATCGGCTATATATTCCTGATACGCTCTGTAGATTTTTGTCAAATCACCCAGCTTTAAAGGCAGGGATGTCTTGCTTGAGTAGCCTTCCGTATAAGCTTGCAGCCGGGCCTCAAGCTGCTCTACCGTTACGCCGTATTCATAAAATTCACTGATGGTATGTGAAAGCTGCTCCATAAAGCCTTGTTTATCCGCGCTTTTGGTAAAATAAAGAAGGCTCTTATCCAAGTCGTTTACAATTTTTCTTAACAAAAGGGTTTTCCCATGACCATCCAGAACCTTATATCCATAGCCGCCCATTTCGGAAAAAACTCTAAAGGCCAGACGCTGGAAGCTAAGCACTTGAATGTCTATCAAAGCCTTGCCCTTGTTCATCCGTATTAATTTTTTCTCCGATTCCAGCGAAAACTGCTCGGGTACAATGTAAATAAGAGGCTTACCACTCGAAGCCTCTGTTAATTCTCGCATGCATAATTCAGTTTTCCCGGAGCCTGAACGGCCCATGATGTACCTTAAGCTCATAGCGTTCTTCTCCTTTATTTCATTTCGTTCTTTGCCGTACCGCCTCATACATGAGTATTCCGGCGGCTATACCCGCGTTAAGGCTTTCGGAGCCGCCGGGCATGGGGATCTTAACGGATATGTCGGAAGCCTTAAGGGCTTCTTCACTAAGGCCGTTTCCTTCATTGCCCAGCAGCAAAACAAAGCTTTCGGTAAAATCTACTTCATAGGGATAATTACCGTCTTCAATATCCGCCGCTATTATTCTGACGCCCGACTTGCGAAGCGTTTCCAAAGCCTCGGGCAAATCTACATCGGCGAGAACAGGCAGGTGAAAGAAGGAGCCGGCGGTGGCCCGCAGCGTCTTGGGGTTGTAGACGTCCGCCGAGCCCTTGGACACAATTACTCCATGAGACCCGAGGCCGTGAGCCGTGCGTATCAGCGTACCAAGGTTACCCGGGTCCTGAAGCCTTTCCGCCGCCACCAAAAAATAATGCTCTCCCGCCTTCTCCAGCAGGCTGCTCAGTTGCCAATTTCTTTTGCGCGCCACCGCCATGATTCCCTGGGGTGTTTCCTCTTGGGAAAGATAAGCGTAAATATTATCCGTAACTACAACAGCGTTTGGCCTTGAGATATAATCCGTCGACCCGGGGTGCTTAAGAAAGCTTTCTGACAGCACGTAATGAACTATTTCCCAGCCCGGGCCCATATCACCTACAAATTTTATTCCTTCCATTACAAATAGGTTCTGCTTGTCCCTGTATTTTTTTACGCTCAAGGAGGCTATATTTTTTATCAGCTGGTTTTGCTTGCTGGTTATCATGATTTCGCCGGCTTGTATGAGCTTCTGAGAGAAACTATCCTGTTAAATACCAACGCGTCCGGCTTTGTGTATTTATGATCCAGACAATAATAGCCGTTTCTCATAAACTGAAACCTGTCTTCAAGGCTAGCGCTTTGTACGGACGCTTCCCCGTAGGCATTGGTAATTTGAAGCGTATTTTCGTTTTTTCTAACTCCGCTCTCACTGGCTTCATCGTCAACCACGAGATAATCGAATAAACGGGCCTGCAGGCTTACGGCGTGGGGAACGCTGACCCAGTGGATGCTGCCCTTTACCTTCCTGCCGGCAAACCCTGAGCCGCTTTTAGTCTCGGGGTCGTAGGTACAATGAAGCTCCTTTATATTTCCAGCGTCGTCCTTTATTACATTCTCACACTTTATGAAATACGCCCCTATGAGGCGGACTTCCCCGCCGGGCTTTAAGCGGAAGAATTTTTTGTCGGCTTCCTCCAGAAAATCTTCCCGCTCTATCCATATTTCACGGGAAAACTTGACTGTGCGCTGTCCCATATCCGGGTTTTCCGGGTTGTTGGGCAGGGACAATTCCTCTTCTTGCCCTTCCGGATAATTCAATATTACTACCTTGACAGGATCAAGCACTGCCATAACGACCTTTGCTTTTGCTTTCAGATCGTCCCTTATACAATGCTCCAGCAGAGAAATATCTACCCGGCTGTTGGCCTTGGCGACACCCACCAGCTCGCAGAAATTACGGATTGACTCCGGCGTGAAGCCTCTGCGCCTTATGCTTGAGATGGTAACCAGGCGCGGGTCGTCCCAGCCGTCCACCTCGCCGTTCTCTACCATTTGGCGCATGTAGCGTTTTCCCATTATGGTATTGGTAAGCTGAAGCTTGGCGAATTCTATTTGCCGGGGCTTGGGGTCAAAGCAGTCCAGCTCGTTTATGACCCAATCATAAAGGGGCCTGTGGTCTTCAAACTCCATTGTGCAGATCGAATGAGTTATGCCTTCTATGGCGTCCTCAAGAGGATGAGCGTAATCATACATAGGATATATGCACCATTTATCGCCGGTGTTGTGATGGGAGGCGTGGGCAATGCGGTATATCACCGGGTCCCGCATATTTATATTCGGCGAGGCCATGTCTATTTTGGCTCTAAGTGTTCTGGTTCCGTCGGGGAATTCTCCCGCACGCATACGCTGGAACAAATCAAGGCTTTC
>Ga0153946_1000903_pt1 | contig 13033 bp, 10 predicted proteins | sample TSNJ030MetaG_FD_104751 | JGI IMG/M metagenome (GOLD analysis project Ga0153946, IMG submission 104751) | Attine ant fungus gardens microbial communities from New Jersey, USA - TSNJ030 MetaG | ecosystem: Host-associated > Fungi > Mycelium > Unclassified | place: USA: New Jersey, Wharton State... | reverse complement strand
AAATAAACTATCAATTGAAAATCGTAATAACTATACAATGGTTATCAATAAAAAGGATGATCAATATATTATTTATGATTTAAATCAATCTAAAGAATTAGTAACTTTAACACAAGAACCAAACTTTAATGAACACTATTTTACAGTAAAAGAAAATGGAAAAACTAAATATTATTCTTATGTTAATGGTCATATGTTTTATGAGATTTAATAACTTAAAAAACTTCCTATAAAAGGACGTTTTTTTTATTTGACGGCTCAAATTAATCGAGTTATAATGAATTTGTTGGTTATATTAAGAGGTGATTTTATGAACTTTGATCAAATATTAATATTTACTCGTAAAATTAGAGAAGAAATGATGAAGAAATGTAATTATTTAATCAAACATTTGAATATTAGTTGTAAACATACAAGTGTTTTGATAGCTTTACTTGATTATGAATCTGGTTGTTCTATGAGTGTATTAAGTGAGAATCTTGATGTTGATAATGCCTTAATGACTAGGAATATTCAAGAGTTAGAATACATAGGATATGTATATCGAGACCGAAATGATTTGAAGTCACGGAAATATAATATTTGCTTAACAGAAAAAGGCAAAGAAATTGCTTTAGAAGTGAAACAAATAACAACGCATTTGTTAAATAATATGAGTGAACTTTTTACTGAAACAGAATTAATTATTTTAAAAGATGCAATGAATATTGTTTTTCAAAAGTATGAAGAACAAAACAAGAAAGGGAATGTTTCATGCTAGAATTAAAAAGTATTAAAAAAAGCTATAAAACCGGCGATTTCATTCAACATGCTTTAAAAAATGTAAGTTTAGAATTTAGAGCAAATGAATTTGTAGCAGTTTTAGGGCCATCAGGGAGTGGTAAAACAACTTTATTAAATATTATTGGCGGATTGGACAAATATGATCAAGGTGATTTAATTATTAATAATAAATCAACTAAAAATTTTAAAGATCGTGATTGGGATGCTTATCGTAATAATTGTATTGGATTTGTTTTCCAAAGTTATAACTTAATTAGTCATATTAATATATTATCAAATGTAGAAATGGGTATGACATTAAGTGGCGTAAGTAGTAGAGAACGTCGTAAAAAAGCATTAGAAGTACTAGATCGTGTTGGATTAAAAGATCATGTAAATAAAAAACCCAATCAACTATCTGGTGGGCAAATGCAAAGAGTAGCAATAGCAAGAGCGCTTGCAAATGATCCAGATATTATTTTAGCTGATGAACCAACTGGAGCTCTAGATACAAAAACAAGTGTCCAAATTCTAGAATTAATTAAAGAAATTGCTAAAGATAAATTAGTTGTTATGGTCACTCATAACCCAGAACTTGCCAATAAATATGCAAATCGTGTTATTGACATGCGAGATGGAGAAATTATCAATGATTCTAATCCAGTCGATGCTAAAAAAGAAACAAAAAAAGATTATATTATAAAGAAAACCGCAATGAGTTTCTTAACAGCTTTAAAATTATCTGTAAATAACATTCGAACTAAAAAGGGAAGAACTTTATTAACTTCACTTGCATCAAGTATTGGTATTATTGGAATTGCTTTGATTCTAAGTTTGTCAAATGGTTTTGATAAACAAATTGATCAATTTGAGAAATCAACATTATCAAATATGCCAATTATTATAAGCGAACAAGCAATGTCTCTTGATTCGATGATGGGAGGTAATGATACAGAAAATTTAGAAAATTTTCCAGATATAGATTATATTATTCCAAAAGAATCTATTCAAAATCAAATTACTCATAAAAATGTTATATCAAAAGATTATGTAGATTATATTGACAACTTAGATGGTGAAGCTGTGTCAGGGATTAGTTATTATCGTTTAACTGCTTTAAATTTACTTAATAAAATTGATGGGAAAGTGCAAAAGCTCGATACTTCAAACATTTCTTTTGGAGCAATACCAAAGTCTTTAGATAATTCAAAGAAAACAGTTGTTGAAGAATTATTTGATATCTTAGCTGGTAGAGAAGCAAAGGAAACTAATGAACTGGTATTAGGAGTAGATGCTCAAAATACAGTAGATACTAATATTTTGAAAATATTAGGGTTCGATACAAAAAAAGATCAAATTTCTTATGAGGATATTATTGGCACAAAGATTAATATTGTCTTAAATGATGATTTATATCAAAAATTAGGAAATTATTTTACATTTAATTCTAATTTAGAAGATCTTTATGAAAATAAAAGTATGGAATTAGAAATTGTTGGAATTATTCGAATGAAAGAAGACTTTCCAACTTATGTTCAAGGTTCACAATTATTGTACTCAGATAATTTAATTGATTATATTATTTCTGAAAACAAGAATTCTGAAATAGTGAAAGCTCAAAGAAATGCTGATTATAATGTTTTAACTGGAGCAATGTTTCAAGATGAATCTCTAAATGGTGTAAATGAAAAAGAAAATGCTTTAGCTTATTTAGGTGATGAATCGACTCCTTATTTAATTCAAGTATACCCTCGTAACTTTGAAGGTAAGGATAAAATTATTGAAGCTTTGGATAAATACAATGAGGGAAAACCAGAAGAAGATAAAATTATTTATACAGATCAAGCTGAGATGATTTCATCATTGTCTGGTGGTATTATGAGTGCAATCACTTATGTCCTTGTTGCATTTTCTTCAATTTCATTAATTGTTTCTTCAGTTATGATTGGTATTATTATGTATATATCAGTATTGGAAAGAACCAAAGAAATTGGTATTTTAAGAAGTTTAGGTGCAAGAAAGAAAGATATTAGTCGTGTTTTTAATGCTGAAACTCTAATTATTGGATTTTCTTCTGGATTACTTGGAATTATAATTGCATGGTTAATGTTATTCCCAGTAAATTCTATATTACTTAGTTTAACTGATCTTAAAAATGTCGCTGTGATGAATCCAATTCATGCCTTAACCCTTGTAACTATAAGTATTATCTTAACTTTAATTGGTGGATGGATACCTGCTAAAGTAGCAAGTAAAAAGGATCCAGTTATTGCTCTAAGAACCGAATAAGAATGAAAACTATACTTTAAGTGTAGTTTTTTTGTTATAATTTAAATAATATTTATTTTAGGTATTGACTCTCCAGTTAACTGTAATGATTCAATGATTACAGGAGGGAGAAATAAGATGAGTAAATATTGTTCTGATTGTAAGGAATTGAATCTTGCGAAGAAAAAGGTCGAGGGAATTTATTTTTGTAAGAAGTTAGATGAATATACAAATACTTGTAATAATTCTTGTAATGATTTTATCTTGAATTATGAAATGAATTCTTTTGAAAAACAGAAATTATATGATGATGGTAAGAAAGCTTTGATTAAACATGATGATAAGCCAATTAGTTTATATTTATTTTTGTTTATAATTTCGATTGTAACATTAATTGGATTACAAATAATTGGATTCTAAAAATGAAATGAGGGATTTATGTATAAAATAGGTGAGTTTTCAAAAATAGTAAATATTCCTATCAAAACTCTACGTTATTATGATGAAATAGATCTTTTTAAACCTTTAGAAATTGATATTTATAGTAACTATCGATATTACAGCGAAAGTCAAATTGAGGATTTGAAAATTATTTTGGAATTAAAAGAAGCTGGATTTTCATTAGAAGAAATTAGAAAAAATTGGAATCATTGGGATGATAGTAAATTTTTAATGCAAAAAAGAAAAGTTTATTTAGAACAAATTGAACTAAATAAAAAAATTAGAAAGTTAGATGAGTTAAGAACAAGAATTAAAGATGGGGTTATACACAATTATGAAATTGTAGAAGTAGAAAAGAAAGTTAGGAGAAAAGTATGAATACAAAAAGTACAAATTTAATTATTGGTAAGTTAGAATCTGGTAAAACTAGAGGAATCATGTTTAAAGAAGTAGAAAAATTAATTGAGGATGAAAAGAGTTTATTTATCGTGGATAACAAAGAAGAATATTATCCTCGTTTTAAGAGCATATTGGAACAAAATGGATATGATGTTTATTTAATCAATTTAAGAAATCCACAACAATCAAATGGATTTGATTTATTAGCATATCCTTATTATTTATATCAAAATAATAAAGATATCGCGGTTCAACTTGTGATTAGTCTTGCAAAATCAATCTGTTTTGATGAAAATAAAATGGATTCTTTTTGGGAGAACTCTGCTGCCGATTATTTAGCTGGTATGATTTTAACCTTATTTGAAAAAGGAAATTTAGAGGAGATAAATTTAAAAAATATTGCTCTTTTAGTCAATTATATTGATGATGAAGATGGAATAAAGGTAATGAAGGAATATTTTAAGAGTATAGATGTAAGTGATATTATCTATAAATTGGTATCTTCAACATTGTTTGCTCCTACTGAAACAAGAGGAGGAATTATGTCTACTTTAAAAATGAAGATAAATTTATTTTTATCAAGAGATAGTATTTTAAATGTTCTTTCTTTAGATGAATTGAAAATTAAGCAAATGAATAAGAAAACGGCTATTTTCTTTGAAGGTAAGGGATATACAAATATTATGGTAAATACTATTATAGAACAATTGTTAAATTATAATAAAGAAAAGAAGATTGAATGTGCCTATATTTTAGAAGATATTAATATCTTACCAAATATTCTTGAAGTGAATGAATTGATCGAATATGCTTCGTTTAATAAATTAAAATCATATTTTATAACAAATAATCTGGAAGAATTAAAACAAAAATATGGAGAATTTCTAATTGATAAAATTACAAATGTTATTGATATGGAAGAAATAGTTAATCTTGAGATTGATTCTTCTCTGTTAAGCGTTACTTATCCAGAAGTGAAGGATGCAAATATAAAATTAATTGATCCAGCCAGCATTTATAGAAAATAATTAGTTAAGTTAAGAAACTATACTTTAGTGTAGTTTTTTTAATATATACATATAATATATAAAATAGTACTTGACAATACACAGTAGTAGGTAATATACTGTTCATGAAAGGAGTGATCTTTATCAATACCCAATTTAAAAAAGGGGTTTTAGAATTATTGGTACTAGTTATGGTTTTTGGAAAAGATATGTATGGTTATGAGCTAGTAGAAGCTGTAAGAAAAATCGTAGATGTCAATGAAGGGACAATTTATCCTTTATTAAAACGTTTAACAAATGACGGTAATTTTGAAACCTACTTAGAAGAATCGAGTGAGGGACCAATCCGAAAATATTATCGAATAACTGTTTTAGGAAAAGAAAGAACTAAAGTTTTACTGAATGAGTGGAAAAGTTTTTCTGATAGTGTAAATCAATTTATAGGAGGAATAAAGTTATGAAAAAAGAAGAGTTTTTAAGTAAATTAAGAAGAAAATTAAGTGTGTTAGATAATAATGAGATTGATGATATTATAGTTGAATATGAAGGCTATATTGATGAGAAAATAGCTGCTGGAAAAACGGAAGAAGAAGCAATAGCCGATTTTGGATCAGTAGATGAATTAGCAAAAGAATTACTTCGAGCTTACAAAATTAATGTTGATAAGAGTAGTTTTACTGAACAAGTTGAAAATGGATTTAATGAGTTTGGAAAATTTATTGATAAAACGGCAGAGCGAATTGGAAAAGGAGATTCCAAAGATATATTTACTTTCGTGATTGAAATGTTTATATTACTAATTGGAATTTCAATTTTACGGATTCCTTTTCAGATTTTCTCGAGTTTATCCCAATCTATATTTTTTGATAGTGGAATTGGGTTTCCTGTAAATGTCTTTGGAGCAATTTTAGTTGCATTCATCTGGATTATCTATGTAGTAGTATCATTTTATATTATGGTTAATTTCTTTAAAACAAGATATCACAAGTATTTTAACCAAGGAGTTAGAGTAGTAGATGATGAAATTCATGAAACTATAATGAAAAATAAAGAAGTAAGGAAACACGAAAGAGTTAGTCGTGAAGAAATATATTATGGAGAAAGTAAAGATAGTTTTACCAAAGTATTGATATTTATATTTAAGTTCTTTATGGTAATATTTATGATTCCAGTTTTCTTTTCAATGTTAGGTTTAGGGTTTGCAATTGGATTTTGTATTTATTTACTTGTAAAAGGAATTACTTATTATGGTGTTTTTCTAATTCTAATAGGCGTTTTCTTTATTGCTTCATTAATATTTGATATAGGTTGTCGCTTTATTAATAATAAGAAATCAAATGGTGCATTAATTGTAATTAATATTATTGTAAGTATTATTTTAATGGTTGTTGGAACATTTATGACTATTGATGAATTCTTGAATACAAAAATAATTTATGATGCTAGTGAAAATACAACATCATATGTTGAAAAATATAGTTATGATTATAATTCTAATTTTAAGTTATATGGTTCAATTAGTGAAATTGAATTTGTAATAGATGAAAGTTTAACAGATACAATTAATGTTGAATTGATAGCATATAATGAATATTTTAAGAATAATACAAAACTAGTAGAACGCAAGAGTGGTGTTTATGTTGAATACAAGGAACGTTTTAGCAGTGAGTATTTAGATGTAATTGTAGAAAATTTAAAGAATAAAGAAATTGAAGTATTTAGATATGTTCCAATCATAAGAATCATTTCTAGTTCAGCAAATATTGAACAAATCAGATCTAATAATGCTTATCGATATAATTATAAATATATAGAATATGCTAATGAAAATACTGAATCGAATGGGAATTATTATAATAATGAAGATTATAACAAAGAAAATTATTAAATTTTCTTTTTTTATATATTAAGAAAGTGCTTTTTTCTAAAAAAAGAGAGTTGACACGCGAACGTGCGTATTAGTATAGTGGATGTAGCAGTAAGTTTGTAGTAAAAAAAGAAAGAGAGGAACAATGTACAAAGTATACAAATTTAGACTATTACCAAACATGAATCAAATCACACAATTCATAAAACCTTCGGATGTACAAGATTTATCTATAACTATTTTTTAAATCCTCATTATATAATGAGGATGAATTAGAAATATATTTAAAAGAATTGAGTAATGCTTAAAAAGGTAGTATAATTAATAAATAATAAAAGAACAAAAAATGTAGCGTTAGCGAGGTTGATAAAGATGAACGAGCAAATAAGTATGTTAGACCGTTATGGTGAAAAGTTAACAGAAAAGGAATTTATAACAGATCCTGCTATTGCAAGAGATGACGAAATAAAACAATGTATATTAACGCTTTTAACGCCTGAGAAAAGCGCATTACTTGTTGGTAAGCCTGGAATTGGTAAAACCGCAATTGTTGAAGGATTATCTTATCGAATTCAGCATAATTTAGTACCTAAGGCTTTACAGGGTTGGGAAGTTATTAAAATAAATATTACAAGCTTATTAGGAAGCTCGACTGTTGATGGCCAAGTAGAAAATCGTATTGATTTATTAGTAAAAGAATTATACAAAAGAGATAAAACAATTTTATTTATTGATGAAACACACGTACTTGTCAACAAGAATGCAAATGCCAACGGTGGAATTGACTTTGCCAATATGCTAAAAGCTGGTTTAGATCGAGGAATAATTAAAATGATTGGTGCGACTACAACAGAAGAATATGAAACTTATATTTTAAGAGATCGTGCGTTCTTACGTCGTTTTCAAAAAATAGATGTATTAGAATCAGATAAACCAACAACAGTTAAAATTTTATTAGGAACATTACCAAAATTAGAAAAACAGATTGGAATAAAAGTTGCTTACTCAGATTTTATCAAAGAACGAATCATGGCTTTTATTGTAGAAATGACTGATGAATATAAAAGAGTATATGAAGTAGCAAGTCGTTATCCAGATATTTGTTTAACTATTTTAAGTAATGCATTTACCTATGCTTTATTTGATAATGAACCAGAAATGAAAATTAAACATGTTTATAAAGCTATTTGTAATGCTAGGAATGTATATGAAGATGTGAAAATAAAAGAGATCGAACGCTTTAAAATCGAGTTTGCAGATCTAATTCGTGAAGAAAATATCAATTTAGATGAAAAAGAGTAGATTGAGTTTGACTTTTTCTCCTTTATGATGTTATAATCTACTTGTATGTTTCATAAGTGTTTTTACTCTATTGAAATATAATAGATTTAAGGAGGCAATTATGAAGACAAATGATGATGTAAGAACTGGTACTGTAAAATGGTTTAACGGAACTAAAGGTTATGGTTTTATTACTGACGATGCTGATAATAAAGAATATTTTGTTCATTTTTCAGGAATCGAAGGCGATGGATTCAAAGAATTAAGCGATGGTCAAAAAGTTACTTTTGAAATTACCGAAGGTAACAGAGGTCAACAAGCTACTAGTGTAAACGTTATTGGTAGTTCTAAAGAAGCTGCATAAAGAATGGCTAATTAAAAAGACTTTTAAAGTCTTTTTTTATTTGAGAGCAAAAAAAAGAGCTACTTTTGTGTAGTTCTTTTCAATCTATTTTAAAATATTATTGCAAATATTGTTTATTCATTTCTTAATGCTTCAACTGGATCTTTTTTACTTGCCATACGAGCAGGAATAATACCAGCAACAACAGTTAGTAATACACTAATAACAATTAAGATAATCGCTCCAACTAGTGGTAATGATGCAATATTATTAACTGTAAATAGTGAATATACTATGGCATTAATAGGAATACATAATAGTAGGGAAATACCAACGCCTAAGAAACCAGCAATAAATCCTTCGATAATTGTTTCAGCGTTAAAGACACGAGATACATCTTTTTTACTTGCACCTATGGCACGTAAGATTCCAATTTCTTTGGTTCTTTCTAGGACTGAAATATATGTAATAATTGCAATCATAATACTTGATACAATTAATGAGATTGCTACGAAGGCAATTAATATATATGAAATAACATTGACAATACTAGTAACTCCAGATAATAGAGTACCTACCATGTCAGTATAGCTTATTTTATCTTCTTCAGAAGCTGTTTCATTAAATTCCTTGATAATATTTTCAATGGCTTCTTTTGAATCAAAGTCTTTTGGATAAATATTAATACTTTTTGGTTTATCTAAGTTTGCAATTCCAAGTGTTGTTAAATTATCTTCATAAGTTGTTTTAAATCCATCAAATTTTTGACCGGTAAAGACATCAATTGTTTCATTACTTGTTTGTTCTTTTGCAATCGCCGTTTTGTTAATTTCATTGATAACATATTCAGTTAAATCATGAGTATAACCAACAAATCCACTAGAAGCATAAACAGCATCATCACTAATTTTTAAGACACCAACTATTTCTACATTTATGGCATTTTCAATTAGATTTTTCATATAAGAAGTATTATTTGATTTATCCACCCAATTGCCATCTTCTTTAACATAATAGTCTGTGTTTAATACTAATTTATAACTTAATCCAATTAAGTCTTCATAAGAATAATTAATACTATCTAAGCTTACGTCTTCTCCATTTTTAATCTTAGTTATAATTTCTGATATTTCACTTCTGTTTTCAATATCTAAGGAGTACATTAGCGAGAGAGGTATGGTATTATCATCATTAACAACTAAAACCATTTCATTATATTTTTCTGGAAGTCTTCCTGATAATAAATCATATTGACTATTCATTAAATCTTCACTATTAATCAATTCTGAGAATATATTTGAAGTAGAACTTCCCATCATTATCCCCATTCCACCTTGACTTGAAGAAGTATTATCATCAGATAAAGTGAATGTATTAGGATTTACTTGAGTAATTCCATCATCTGTATTGCTACTGTATAATTGTAAATCTAAATTATAGGTATATTGAATATCAGTTACATAATCTTTGATGTTACCACCATTATTATCAAGATAAGATTTAAATCCGATTAAATTATTTGTAATATATGATGATTGTAATGTCAAATATGGGCTACTAGATATATCATCTGTAGTACAAATTTTATTTTCCTCACAAGTTATATCTTCATTTTTATTTGTCATTGTAGACATCAACGAAGATAAATCAATACTATTTGATTCAATTGAAAGTGGATAACTTGATAATGTTTCTTTCTGAACCTTATTAATATATTCTTGAACACCATTTGATAAAGATAAGATTAAAGCAATTCCAATGATTCCGATACTTCCTGCAAAAGCGGTAAGAAGTGTTCTTCCTTTCTTGGTCATTAAATTATTTAAACTTAATGATAGGGCAGTAAAGAAGCTCATGGAAGTTTTTTTATCTTTTCCTACATTATTTTTTGTTGTTTCTTTTTTATCTTTGTCATGATAAGGATTTGAATCATCAATGATATGACCATCCTTAACTTTTATAATTCTAGTTGAATATTTTTCTGCTAATTCTGGATTATGAGTGACCATAATGACAAGTTTGTCTTTGGCAATTTCTTTTAATAAATCCATAATTTGAACACTTGTTTCAGAATCTATTGCTCCAGTTGGTTCATCAGCGAGTAGTATATCTGGATTGTTAATTAATGCTCTTGCAATTGCAACTCTTTGCATTTGACCACCAGATAGTTGGTTTGGTTTTTTGTTAATATGCTTTTCTAATCCAACTTCTTTTAATGCCTCGATTGCTCTTTTTCTTCTTTCTTCTTTTGATATTCCAGAAAGAGTAAGGGCAAGTTCAACATTGGATAGAATTGATTGGTGGGTAATTAAGTTGTAGCTTTGGAAGACAAAACCAATTCGATGATTACGATAACTATCCCAGTCACGATCCTCAAATTTTTTTGTACTGACGCCATTGATTAATAACTCACCTGAGTCATATTGATCTAAGCCTCCAATGATATTAAGCATAGTTGTTTTACCACTACCGCTTGGACCAAGTATGGAGGCAAATTCATTTTCTCGGAAGTTAACACTAACTTCGTCTAAGGCTTTTTGCTTGAATCCATCTGTTTCGTATATTTTTGATATTTTTTTTAATTCTAACATTTTTTTCTTTCCTTTCATAAAGAGTATATGATAAATAAATTAAGGATTTATTTATAAATTCTAAACAATTTATAAACATTGACTTGAAACTTTGTTTCGATTATGATATTCTTTTTTTAGAGGGATCTAATAAATTTTGGACATACCATGCTTATTAGATGCACTCGTTGGGTGCACACTAAACTTCTAAGCGAAGCGTAGTGTGCTTTTTTTATTTAATCGTTTGTATTAACAAATGCACTATTACACTATTAGTATATCCGCTTATTATTATATATATTATTAAAAAAGAAGCAAATTCTAAATACTTAAAATTTGGTAATAAAAAAAGATAATTTTTGATATTTTAAATTATCTTTTTTCTTTTTTATGTATTTTGAAATTGTGAATTATAAAGTTCAGCATAAAAACCCTCTTTTTCAAGTAATTCTTCGTGGTTACCAATTTCAACAATATTACCTTGATCTATTACTAAAATAAGATCGGCATTCTTAATGGTTGATAAACGATGAGCTATAATAAATGATGTTTTATTTTTTGATAATTCATCCATTGCTTTTTGAACTAACTCTTCTGTTCTAGTATCCACGCTGCTGGTTGCTTCATCTAGGATTAAGAAGGGACTATCTTTGGTCATTCCTCTTGCAATTGTTAATAATTGTTTTTGACCTGCTGAAATTATTTCATTATCACTTAATATGGTGTCATATCCTTTTGGTAAAGTTTTAATAAAATGGTCTAATCCAACAACTTTACAAATATATTTCACTTGTTCATCTGTGATATTCTTTTGATTATAAATAATATTTTCTTTTATGGTTCCATCAAACATCCAAGTATCTTGTAGTACCATTATGAATAAATCATGAATATTTTCTCGAGTTAACTCTTTAATAGAAATTCCATCAATTTTAATATCACCGTCACTAATTTCGTAGAATTTCATTAGTAAGTTAACCATAGTAGTTTTACCAGCTCCTGTTGGTCCGACGATGGCTATTTTTTGGCCAGCACTAACTTTAGTATTGAAGTCTTTAATAATTAAATTATTATCATCATAGCCAAATTTAACATTATTAAATTCAATGTTTCCTTGGGCATTTTCAACTTTAAGTTTATTTTTAATATGAGCTTCACTATTTAATTCTACTTCTTCAAGGAATTCAAAGACACGTTCGGATGCCGCTGAGGCAGATTGTAATTGTTGGAAACATTGTGCCAAAGTTGTAAGGGGATTACTAAATAGACGAACATACAGCATGAAGGCTACAATCGTTCCCATTGTCACACTTCCGTTTATTGATAAGATAGCACCAACGATACAAACAGCAACGTAACCAAAGTTGCCAATAAAACCCATAATAGGCATCATTAAGCCAGACATGAACTGACTTTTTTGGCCACTTTTGAATAGTTTCTCATTGATTTCGTCAAATTTGTTGTTTGCATCATGGATTCCATTATAAAGTTTTACAACTTTATGACCAGAATAGGTTTCTTCAATATGACCATTGATTTTTCCTAGTTCTTTTTGTTGCTCATCAAAGTATTTTTGTGATCTTCCCATTATAATCATCATTAAAGCAAAGCCAATGATAGTAGCTAATACAGCAGTAATTGCCATGATCCAATTGGTATAAATCATCATGACTAATACGCCAATAAAAAGGGTAATTGCACTGATTAGGGAAGAAACACTATTATTCATAGCTTGACCAATGGTATCTACATCATTAGTTACACGCGATAGGGTATCTCCAATACTATTTCTATCAAAATATTTTAAGGGTAAACGATTAATTTTTTCTGAGATTTCGTTACGTAATTTGAATGAAAATTTATTGGTAACAATGGCCATTATATAGTTTTCTAAATATCCTAAAATAAATGACAACGAATACATAATTAATAGGAATAAAAAGATGGATTTTACTTTATCTAAATCGATTCCAATTAATAGTCCATTTGTGATTGTATTTGTCAATTCACTTAATTGATTTGGACCAATGATGGAAATGATCGAACTAGCCATTGCAAAGATTATTGCTATAATTATTAAGCTATAAAATGGTTT
>Ga0153946_1000902_pt1 | contig 13046 bp, 16 predicted proteins | sample TSNJ030MetaG_FD_104751 | JGI IMG/M metagenome (GOLD analysis project Ga0153946, IMG submission 104751) | Attine ant fungus gardens microbial communities from New Jersey, USA - TSNJ030 MetaG | ecosystem: Host-associated > Fungi > Mycelium > Unclassified | place: USA: New Jersey, Wharton State... | reverse complement strand
TGTCCAGACGGCACTTGCTTAGAGGAATGATGTAAAATAAAAATTCTTTTGCGCCCGTCGCAGGATATCGATAGTTTGAAAAAGGAAGACTGACACTGAAGACTGAATAAATTCCCATTCCAGATGGTTTGAGGCTAGGATACTCTACTTACCAGGATTTGCTACTCTGTTCTTCTGCTCGCCTTCGAGGTCAACGGAGAATTGACGTAGTATTTGACCTAAAATAAGAGATGATACAGGTTAGAGGAAATTCAAGGTCACCGTGATGGTAATCACGCGTGTCAGTGTTGATACCTTGCTCACCTTCTCATCATGGAAATTAGCATCCTTCTCGCCAATAGCTTCAGCAGCACTCTTCTTCGTGAGGGTCAAGTGCCAACCTAATTTCAAATAACATCGAGCTGCCATTTTACGCCAATAGCATGAGCTCAAACAGTGTACATTCCTCTGACCATTCCGGCCACACGTACCTTCCTTGCCAATGTCATTCAAAGCTTCTATAGTCATGATCAAGCAATATCCACTTCGCAGATGGTGTAGCCCCGGGCTCATCTACTATTCAGGACCTAAACAAGCTCCTATGGAACCCGATTTCTACCTTGATTTGATTGCCTCCGAGTTCTAGGGTACTCAATTCCGTCTAGTTCCTCGGTAGTGCAGATATCTTCTATCCCCGAATGTCATCCAATTTTATTTTTGCCTTCTTTGTATGACTTCAAGATAAACTCGAGCCGCATCAGTCAGGTATTCCTCGTGTGGTGTCACGCAACTCATTTCGCGTCAGTGGGAAGCTATTCAATGATAGCCAAGTATGGTCCGTACAGATCCAAAGCCTCATAGTAGAACGAGTACTATAAAGCTCGGCGACGGAAGCAAGGAAATCCTTCTCATATGAAGCAAGCTCTACTCCTCATTGGAATCACTATACTGGCCTTTTGCAGGCAAGTGACGGCTTCCCAAAGCACCGAGCACGGGATTATCCCCATACCGATACAAGGTGTCGGTATCAGTGAGGTGTTGTACAATGACCTTGTATTGTATGCGAAATACTGTGCGGCTTCTTATGGTTCAACATGCCCCAGACCGATGGGGAATATCCTGGTTGAACGAGTGCGTATTTCAATATCTGTCGCGCACATAACTCTAACAGTTTTTAGTTCAGAGACAAAATAGCGGGAACAGATGGGATGATTGTTCGAGACGACAGGCGAAAAGAGATTGTCGTTGCGTTTAGGGGCACAAGTGAACTTACTGACGCCATCACAGGTGAGCCTACTGATCAAATGCAGACTGACCGTCGCTCAGAACAGCTCTGCTGTAGATATTATGCTCCTCCTTGTTCCTCTTCATTCTACCGGACTCACCGGTGTGGGTGACGCAAAGGTTCATCTTGGATTTCTAGACGCCTATAACGCTGTGGCTTTGGATGTTCTGCGCATAGTACAAGATCAATTAGTAGCGCACCCTTCCTATAGGATTATCATCACCGGACATTCTCTTGGGGGTGCAGTTGCTGCGCTGGGAGCTATTTCGATCAAATCTGCCCTTCCTGGTGTACCCCTCAAACTCTTCACGTTCGGTTTGTGTTCTTATGGCTATTTGTAGGCATACCATTGACAGGCCCCTAGGGCAGCCTAGGGTTGGAAATCCTTCTTTTGCAGATTATGTTGAACGGTTGATTGGCGTTAATAACATATTTCGGGGTGCGTCCACAGTTCCACCAAATGGTTGCTTCTTGCTTAAATTTACTTTAGCTGTTCACACTTGGGGTCCGCAATTCCTGCCCTTCGTAGTCATTTCATGCCTAATTGTGTACCAGACGGTGTCGTGACTCTCCCGCCACAGGTCTTAGGCTATCAACATTAGTAAGCCGCACCTCATGATCCAACAGGATGCTTCACACTTCGCCATGTTAGTGCTACTGAATACTGGAACTATATAGACCCTCGTGAGATATATGCAGTATCTTACCAAGGATGAGACCATTCATTTATTTCGACAGCTTCTCCATCCACCACTCGACGGTGCCAAGGAAGGGAAGATATTTTCTGCAGCAGCAGTTTACGTAAGTGTTCTTTGATCTCCGCTGTATATTATACTGAGACTCCCTGATAGCTTCCACCGGGATCAATCCGCCTCATACCATTTACTTTGGACAAAGTTCGTGACAAAATGTCAGGCACAACCTTCTCGTCTGACCTAATGCAATTTCTAGTCATGCTTCCTATTCATTCTGTCTGCGCGTGATGGAACAAGGTTGAATGCACAGCCCAGACGTAGAACCTTCCTCCAAAGGTAGTTTCATACATGATTTCCTGTTCAGCGTAGTTGTGTTGTCAAATTGTGGCAATAACAGAATTTGTCATGAAAATTGTGGTATTCTGGACATGCTGCAAGAATGCCCACGATCTCAAATATATAATAATGTGCAAAGAAAACACCATCTTTTGGTGTATTCTAACATCAGTAAACCACAGCTCCTCATCTACCATGTGTTCTAAAAAAATCATCATTAATCAGTCTATGAATAGAGTAATTGTCACATTCATGTTATGTCACGCGTTTAAGGGAATGTCCAAAGTTGACTCCAACCCAGCTCACCCTGACGGCTATACCTGCTTGACGTGCTCTCCAGATGGCTCGTAGGTAAAATGCTATCTCCTACCGATATATCTGATGCCTGGCAGGTACATCTATACTGGTGGAACAGATTACCTCGTCCGCATATGGTCTCTCGACAATGACATGAATGAGCCGGAGTCTGCAACTGATGCAGAACACGAAATTACATCATTATCTGCCTCTGTAAATTTCTGAAGTTATGCTTCGTCAAATAGTATCCTCACCATGCCCCAGCATGACTTCTGGCTCTCGGCAAGTGACGATCTGGTCAGGAGATATGTCAAACATGAAAGCCAGTTGCATGGATTCGTTACAAATGTGAATGGGGTCCGGATACGCTCCGTCTCAATAGATCCCAAGGGAAAGCGGATAGCCGTTGCATCGGAGTGTGTTTCATCTTGTCGTCTCCTGCTCGCTTGTGCTAATTGACAATAGTGAATTGTTCATCAAAGTAATAGACGCAGAAGACAATACTATTGTTGAGAAGCTCGAAGGCCATTCCAAGGGAGTCAGACGAGTGACATGGGATCCTACAAACATGTATCTGGTGAGTTTGACAAATCCTACAGCAATAACCTTCGCGCTAGACCATATTTTACAGACGTCGTGTGGCTCTGATGGTAAGATATTGATCTGGGACATGTCATCAAAGCAGGCGAAGATAGAGAAAATCCTTGATGGAGTCATTCCCGCCCTGGTAGATCAAGAGTGAGTAACTAGTCCCGTGTGTTTGACGAACACAATTGAATCCTCCTAGGTCAAATGAATTCAAATTTCATGACTGTTCTGCTGTGTGGCATCCGTCAGGGCATTGCTTTTATGTAGTATCGCGAACGCATGGTAAGCTTTAAAGATGTTATTGACGGGAAGTCTTTGATTTCTTATTTTTGGTAGAAATCGTAACAATATCTAAAGCCGATTGGACCAAGAATTCTGGTTTCGTCGACAAGGACATTGCAGGCGCAGTGACTGCACTTGCCCTTTCACCCAATGGTGTCTATCTTGCCTCGGCGTGTCAGTCAAACATTTACATCTGGTCAACCCAAACCCGGCGAATTATCACCCAGTAATATGCTCCCCTTTTTTTCGCGGGATCATGACTCATATTATTTTCTTAGGCATGTTGCAAAGCAGAGCGATGCTGTGGTTACTTCCCTTGTTTGGTGTCCCAAAAGAAACCACCTCGCATGGACAGATACTAACGGTGAATTTTTCCAATGGCGCAATCCAATATCCGATACGCACCCAGATCCTGTCAAGAAACTCGGTGTAAACAACTCCCTGACAAGTTCGATACAGCCGAAGACAGGTTTGGATCTCTTTGGGGAGGAGCCGACAAATACTCATGAGTCGGCTGGAGTAACCACTGAGGATATCCCTGACGTTGATGCTGACGTGGACGATGACTATGATAATTGGATCGTTGATGACCTCGGAGGAGGTATGCAAGATGAGCCTGCCGTAGGCAAACGACCAAGTGATGGGTACATCAAAGAAATGGGTATGTCATTCTGTTTTATGTCTTGAAGAATCCGGTGGCTGAAACCTCTATAGTCAGTATTACGAAGGCTCAACCTCCTTTTCAGCCTGGATCAACTCCTATGAACAACAAGAGATGTTTCTTGGGTATGGGCTCCTCGTGATCTAAAAATTGCATTTTGTTTAACTCCAAAATCTAGCATATAATCTCATAGGCGTGATTGAAGTCACAGATCAAGATACCCATCATATCATCAACGTCGACTTCTTTGATCGCTCGACACGGAAGAGCTATCACTTCACCGACAATTTCAAATATAATCTTGGTTACCTCGGTGAGTTGTCTGTTCAGTGGCAGATGTATCATACACTCATACGCTTTCTTTTCGTCCGTGTTTTCGTCATGCTCCTGATATCATAGGTGAAAGAGGTGCGGTTTTTGCCTGTCCGCCAGAAGGCGAACATCCAGCACAGGTTCTTTTCAAACCCTACGGAACGTGGCCATCACAGAAGGAGTGGACGTATAAACTCAGGGACAAGGAATCACATGTCTTAGGAACTGCAGCTGGTGGTGTTCCACCATCCTTGAGCCTACGCGAAAGCACAGATAGTGATATTCAGGGCTACGGGGATGTCATCATAGCAACAAGTGAAGGTGACCTGACGTTCTTGAGCGGGACAGGGAGAGAACGAAGAATAATGGGACTTGGTGGTGATTTCGTGTCAATGGTTGCAGGTCCGGAGTGGGTGTTTGTCGTGTATAGAGCGGGATCAACGACAATTGATGGTGAGTGTTTACTTCTCATACACACATTTGAGCGATATTTTTGGAGTCGCTTTTCATTCCTAGTGTCCTCGCTGTAATGATGACATTGGATTTCTGGAATTTAGGGTCTCAGAACTTGTCGTACTGCATCATCAATTTTGACGACTTCAGTGTGAGACAGAGAGATATTCTACCTCTTCCTAAAGGCCATACGTTGAAATGGATGGGTCTGACGGAGCAAAGCGTATGTTTTTTATGCACATGATCTGTGAACCTCCATTGACCAGTACTCTTGCTTCATAGGCACCTGCGATGTATGATACTACAGGATGTGTACATGTTCTCACCAAATTTAGAACACCACATCATGCATCATGGGCACGGATACTAGATACTAATCTCTTGGATCGAAAGCAAGGAAAAGATGAATCTTACTGGCCTGTTGGGATCAGTGAGAATGTATTCCATTGTCTGATTCTCAAAGTTAGTGGATCATTCATCCAAGTTAGCTAATGTGACGATGGTGTTCATGTAACAGGGAAGACAAGAACACCCTGGGTTTCCGAGACCTCTCATACAGGAGCTACCAATCACTCTACCATTCCGAAGGAATGAACAAAAGGAAGAAGCGTGAGCCTCAATGTGAACTTGAATACAATCAACTAATACTGAAAATATTTTATCAGTGTTGAACGACAGCTCCTATACACACAGACGGCGCTTGACCTCCTCTCCGAAGAACTCACGACAGAAGATATATTAACGCGTGAACAGTCGATTGACAGGGAACTCATCTTACTCATCCAAGCAGCATGCAAAATTGACAACACTGCACGCGCTATTGAGCTCACTAAACTTCTTCACCATCTTCCTACTTATGATGCTGCGATTAAAATTGCCGGGTTTTACCATCTCGTTGGTCTACAAGAGAAACTCGAAGTCTTAAAGGTTAGAAAGGAAGAAGCTGAAGACCGATTGGAGGTCCTCAGACAGAAAAGAAGGAGGTGGTTGAAGTCCAACAACGTGCCACGGGATATCCAGTACTCAAAGGACATCAGTACGAACGGAAGACATGATCCGCTAGGTGATGCGCAACCTCCCTTCGCTATGGATAGGCCCGGAATGTCGCGCGTCACAGTACCGGTCGTCGAACGAACGAAGTTTAGCTCGTCTGCGGCTCCGTCATCTACATTACCATCTCAGCCATCTCAACAACAATCTACTATTAGAAGCCCAAGTCCTATACCCACGGAAGATCCTGATACCACAAATTCGATGACGGCACAAAAGAGGAAGAGAAGTAATGCAGATGACAATTATACTGCAAGCCAATTTTCCGATGCTTCTGCGATGCTACCTCCGCCAAAACAGAGTGAGTGTGGTCTTATATGACTTTCACCACCCTATTCTAATTTTTCTTTTGCAGAAACAAATCCTTTCAAACGGAAAAACCCAACAAATATATCAAATACAAGGGGGTCAATACAAAAGAGTGACAGTTTCTTCGATAAAGTTGAAGCTGTTGAATCCAACTCTGGTAAAAAGACAAAAAAACCTTTGTTTAAATCCGCCAAGGACAAAGACGGATCTAGACAGGCAACACTTTTCGGCATGATGCCCCGTGCTTTCCAGACATCACAAGCACCGAAACAAAGGGTGGAAGATAAGCAAATACTAGATGGGGAGGAAGATGTCGACGAAGAGACACAAAGTATGCTAGATATGCCGGAGGCTATGGAGGAGACTGATAGCCAGATGACCTTGAGCGATAGTCGAGGGTTGGGTGATACACAGGTTGACGAAGAGACTCAGATGGACTAGTCCCTTTTACAGTCAGACCCTTTGTAACTCTCTTAGAACTTCTGTCTCCGCTTACTATCAGCCACATATTCTCTCTATCACCGTAAGTGGATGAAAATGTGAGACTTGTTTTCATCATACGAGATTATGAATCAGTTTGTGCGTAGAACATCTGTTTTCTTGAGACCAAGGTTGTAACCAAAGGTATGAAGATGCCTATCATTGAGTTGTATGAAAGTCTTTTTTTTTCTTTTTCTTGTTTAAGCCACAAATTTGTAGCGCGGTGCTCATAGCCCAAACAACAAAGAGAAACGTAGAAACCCAGATTACTTGCAACTGATCCAGACATGAGAGAAGTGAGAGAAGGAGGAAAGAGGAAGCAGAAATAGAGGAGCAACATTCAATGATTCCATGATAGCACCTCACGTTAAGTGATGTCGCTTGACCACGCGAACGCTCCAGGGTTGTCTGTTAGGAACAGGACAAAGTGTTTGATCACCATGCGAACATCAGTTTTGTAGGTGAACCGACTACAATCATTCAGAATGTGAACTCGGGTTTCTTGCCTATTGTGACCGCAACGACATGCATAATTGCTTTGAAAGAACCTCTTCCTGAACTCCCCAATTGGAGGATGATTCAGAATGGCTCTTGTGGCTCTAGCACAGAGCGAAACTGAGGACCCAGCATGTTTCATCCATCCCCCTCCTTCAATGTACGATGATTGAATACACTTTTTTGTTCATTCTAAGCTGTAAGAAATGGTAGCCTTTGTTGTGACTGAGGTTGAAGGTAGTGATCCATTGTCACATGAAAGCCTTGCGTTTGTCTCTTAACAGTTCAGTCCCTTAAGGAACAATATACCTTTTCTCACATCACCAATCATTTGGACTGATATATTTGATTAGTATTGTATTGAAATAAATTTCTCAAGCGGTATGTGCATTCTTATTCTCCTGTCTGGAGCGTTTGAAATGGAAACCATCAATCGACAGATCCTGGATGTATGGAAACAAGTTTCGATAAAACTCGCAATTTAGATGGCTGAAGTAATGCGTACCTCCGGCCTAAATGGCCATTCTGAAAATGCTTTCACAAGAGGCTCCCACTGCTGGACAGTCATATCCCGGGCACACAGTTTGGTATTGAAGCGTTCATCGGCTTCGGCGGCCTTTTTAAGTAGCGAGGCTGCTCCTGGTGCTAAAGCCCTATGTCAACTAGTTCATGATATGTATTTCACATGGAATATGGCAGTCGTACGAAATTGAATTAGCGATTGGAGTCGCTTTTTGCACGAATAGTCGACGGAGAACATAATCCCAGTCATCAATTAGACCGCCTTCAATAATCTACAAAAAGGATACAAACTGTCAATTCACAGGTCTTGAATAGCAGACCAAAAACTTACTGGCTCTTTTAGAGGTCTAATTGAGACGCCTACAAATTCCCGCACACCTCTACCGGGCGGATGGAAATTTTTCCTGTAAGGCGATAGCGTTGGAGGTGCTATTGTTAGATCACATGATGCCGTTCCTTGAGCGATAACGCTGAGTTTGCAACGATTCTGAGTCCCTGGAGGATCTGAAATACGCTTGCAGCCGTATAAGTTGAAACAAAGCAATTGATTCGATGCAGTCCAACCTGCCACAGGGTGTTCGTCATGAACATGTTGAGAGGGACGCGACCATACTTGAATAACCAGCCACGATGCGGTATACACCTGAAAAACTGAGAAACGAGCTGTTCTCCGAGTACACTATCAGACACATGAGAAATAAATTTGAGTTGCGAGTGCTCTGATTCGATATGCTTTTAGTTTGTTTTATGACAAACAAATGTGTGTAATGTAAGTACCTTGAGACCAGTCTGTCGGTTGGACGTCGTCTAGGAGACCCTGGGCGAATATATGGTCATACGTTTCCCAGGTGTATCCAGACGTAGGAATAATGGTCAATCGGGGATCAAGAGCTTCAAGAGGCTGAGGAATTGCAGTAATTAAAAGCAGGAGAGGTGAACCGGAACTCGCAGCATACTTTCAGCCACTGAAGGTATAATTTGATATCCTCCATGATAATAATTTTCTTGATTCTACTCTTGGGCAGATCAAGCAAAGCACGCGTGAGGGTTCCAGGACCTAGAATGCCATTCCCACTGAGTCAGGAGAATAGTGATAATGAAAAGATGCGTACCAGGAAACGCTTCCAGAATTATCTGATCTTTTGTTCCCTCTGGAACACAAGAGTCTGCCATTATTTTGGCAACCTCAGGGTTCATAATGAAACTTCGTCCCTTGGCCTCAAAAATGAAGGGGAATGTTTTGCTCCAAAGTTCCTTCGGGGGAATTGGGGGAATTTCAGCTTGAGTGGATAAAGTTTCCCCTTTGTCATTTTCCTTTCGAGGAGGATTTGCGTTCAATTGGTTTTCCGTCTGTATTGCATCCGCAATGAAACTATCTATTGAGTATGGTTGTTGTGAAGATGACTTGGTGGATGTACAGGAGAAGAAGCGAGAATATGAGGTCAGTGGCAGCCCTCGCACCCTTGACGACCGTGTTGTTGAAATGCATGCATATTTTGCAATAGAAACTGCACGGAAAGCCATCAACGGCTGGAGCAAGAGATATTTTAATTCCTCGACGCCAATATTTCCACGCTTGTGGGTGCTTAGTCATGTTTTTTATTTTATTTTAAAAAATCATCTATTTGTATCGCGGGGCTCGGTCGCAGTCCGCGGTATCTACACTAGGTATCTACATAAATAGGGGAACGTAGTTGGGGGCTTTGTTAGGTAGCATGGGGAGGGAACGCTGGAGATTGTGTACTGTGTACATGAAGAAACTTCTGATTGGCACTAGGGTTTTCTATGAGATGTTATCTTGGAACGAGAAGGCTCTAGGGTTGAATTTCAAGAATGTTATGATATCGTTGATGGAACTTCGAAGGGGGTTCCATGACTGCTTGTGACGCTCACACTCGTGTAGGATGTGGTGTCTCGTCTCGATGGGGGCTTTTTGACACAGGCATGCATATGGTTCATTAGGAAAGAATTGTTTTCGGTATTCACCAGTAGGCGCATGGTTGGTAATGAGTCGAGTAATTCTTGCAGTGAGGGTGTTGGAGCGCCCTACATGCTTGAGCCATGCTCCCCCTTTTGTGTAGGTGGGGGCTATGGTTTCGTCATCATCGTTGAGGTCTAAAAATTGCTTCCCCTTATAGTCAGAAGCCTGGAAATACATTTGCCATGTCCTAATATATGAATCGCACTCGTCCTTTCGGCTAAGATCCCAAGACACTTGGCTGGGGTAGAGGGGGCGTGATGTGGTGGCCACTTATCTTTGCTCGGGCAATCCCAGAACTCTATGTGGTTAGCTGGGTTTTCTTGGAAGAAGCATTTTAATTCACGTGAGATTGCGATGGTGTGGAGTTGTAGAGGATGGCATGAAGTGTCAAATATCTTCTCTGCTGCATGAATAGCGTCGGTGATGATGATGACGCGGTTGACACCTGGAGTGCTTATGGCTTGGTTGATGCCGCACCTTATGGAGAACAGCTCGGCTTCTGTAGGTAAGACGTTCATGGCCTGGTGGAGGGTTCTTTTGGTGATGGAATGGCCTCTGTGGACGTGTGCGACAGATGTGGCTATATTGTTTTTCCCTCCAGCATCTGCTATGACTAGTGCGGTGTTTTCTTCATTTTGTGACATGCAATATACCTCATCCAGTTTTCTGAGGTGGGCCACCCTTGCTATTGGGTCAGATCGCTTGACCGTAATAAAGGAGAATCTATCAGGGAATAAGTCAACTAGGCGTTGACCTGGTCTTAGTTCGCCATTTAGGTTGTCAAAGGCTGGCAGGGTTTCATTCAGTCTGTAATTGATATCGACTATGGGGCTCTTTAATCGAATGTTTTGTTTGGGAGTGAGTTGGCTCGTGGCCATGCGATGGGGGGATGCTGATTTGGAATGTTGAGGGTCAAGTAGAGTGCGGATGGCATGTTGACGTGGAAGGGAGGCCGTTCGAAGGTTGTGTCTCCCACCTAGTTTGTTGAGGTGCAAGTGGATGGGGATTAGCCCTGCAATAGCTTCTATGCCCCATGTGGGAGAGGTGCGGAATGCTCCCGTTATCCATAGCGCAGCTCTGCGCTGCATCTTCCTGAGGTCTTTTAGGGAGTAGTGGACTGGAGCTCCCTTAAAGTACCACAACTGAAAGCTATACGTGGCAATGGGAAGGATACACGTCCGATAGAGGAGGCGCTTTTGTGAGGGGGATAAGCCACGGTTGGAGTTCCCAAGCATTCGCATACTTTTGACTGTTGACATGGCTCTGTTGTAGTAGTGAGTATGGTATCTGAATGTCAGTTTCTTATCAAAGAAGAAACCGAGATATCGCCATGTATCTTTTGGTCTGAGAATAGGCCCTCCTAGCGGGGAGAGGTCGAGAGGGGGTGGGTCCGATTGTTTTGTGGCTCGTGTGAAGTGAAATACTTCAGACTTCGCATGCTCGACTACAAGGCCAAAGTCGCGCAGGATTGGGGACAGAATATTGAAGCCTGCATACAGCGTAGCGTTTGTTTTCTCAGAGTTTTTTCTTGAGATATAAGTAGTCCATCATCGACAAAAGACAGCGCAGAGGCAGGGATTGGAATACTCAGGCTATTGATTCTTTTTTCCCAGATTCTGATAACTGGGGCGAAGTAGATAGCTGAGAGAATAGGTGAAAGAGATGATCCTTGTCCTACTCCAACATCGGTTTGGAAGGGGGGAGATGAAGCTGTTCCACACATATTGTGTGTGTCTACCTATGAGGTAGTCCGAGAGAAATCCTACAACATTAGCGTCCAAACCGGCTTTGGCCAGGATCAAGGGTAGCAGCTGGTGGTTAAGGGATGGAAAGAATTGAGCAATATCAAAGGCAAGAACGCTTGTTCTTAGGCCTTTGATCCATCCTGCTCTGATGACATGGGTGAGGAGAACGCCCGCATCAGTGGGGGAGCGTTGTATGATACCACCTAGCTGATTTGGATGAAGAAAGTCAGATGTTATGGTGTGGATTTGGAGTCTTTTGCTGATCATCTTTTCTATTAGCTTACCCATGGTGTTGAGAAGGACGATGGGGCGGAATGATTTCGGTGAACTGTAATTGGCTTTATTGGGTTTGGGAATGATGATTGAAGTGGATTTCTTGAAGTGTGTGGGCCAATATCTGAGTCTGATACATGCATTCGCTATGTTGACCACATTAGCAGCACACTTGGGATCACGTAGGATGGTCTTTAGATGACGCCATGATATATGGTCGGGTCCTGGGGTTGAGCTGTTATTGCACTTGATTAGAGCATCGCATAGCTCCACAACTGAGAAGGGGGGCCATTTAGTTGTGGGAACGGTTGGTATTTCTTGGAGGATTTTGGGATTTATTGGTCTGTTTTGGGCAGAGTTATAGGTTGAGTGAAGTGCGTTCCAGAGGTCGTCTATGTTAGTGCACGGTCTATTGTTGAATAGAAGGGTTTCAGTAGTTGGAAGTTTCCTTTTCTTTACCCAGTTCATTAGATCCCATGGTCTTTTCTTTAGTGCTGCAATTTCCTGTATTTTTTCATCAAAGAACGTTCGTTTCGCGTCCTTGACTGTTTTTTTGAATGCGGACCAATCTTTAGGCTTTTAATTTTCATAGTCTTTTGCCGCTCACAGCTGAGCGGATTGAATTGGCTCGGATTTCTCTGAGCTCCTGGGCCTTTTGAGTATGCCATTCTCTATTAAACCAATGTTTCCAGTAAGGACACTCGATACTGTCGGCGAGGTGGTTATTTTTGCAGTTGATACACTTGAATGTATGTGGACAGGGTTCGTCTTGCTTGGTTTCTGGTATAGGTGGATTTGCGTTAGGGTTCCCCTTACAGCACCATGCCATTTGTCAGTGGTGTTCGAGCTTGTGAGGTCCGCTGCATTGTTGGCATCTAGCGCCATGTGCTCGGCATGTATATGTGGTATGACCCCATTTCCAGCAGTTTTTACACTGTGGTACTCCAGGGTTCATGTTAGTGCCTCGGAAGATGGCTATGTGACGCCCAAAATTGAAACTCCTGTTGACAAGAGTCTTGGCTTTTGTGCCGCTTTGCGAGTCCCAGATATCAATCCATACTACGGCCATATCAGATTTGGGAGACACTCTAACAACACGGGGACGTGATGCTAGAGTGATATTGTCGAACATACTTAGCCGGGACAGTACCCCCTCGACTTGAGTGTTGGTAATGGGAGCTGATGAGTTGTTCCCATAGAAGGGAATTCCTAGAATTTTGAGATAAGATTTTGACTGAGGGAGTCGGGGGGTTAAGTTATCATCGGCATTGATATCTTCTAGTCCCTTGAAGTATCTTTCCAT
>Ga0153946_1000900_pt1 | contig 13055 bp, 12 predicted proteins | sample TSNJ030MetaG_FD_104751 | JGI IMG/M metagenome (GOLD analysis project Ga0153946, IMG submission 104751) | Attine ant fungus gardens microbial communities from New Jersey, USA - TSNJ030 MetaG | ecosystem: Host-associated > Fungi > Mycelium > Unclassified | place: USA: New Jersey, Wharton State... | reverse complement strand
CTATCGGTTTTATACCGGAACCAGTTATCGACATTTGCTGATCTGGGATCAGGGAGCGGTTGTGGAATTAACCCCGCCGCACGATGTTCTAACCAAAGTTGTCGGTAAATATCTTCCGGCTGATCCCATACTGTATCAGATGATGAAGAAGAGTTATGATATCCTGAACGATCACCCGGTCAATATAAAGCGTCGGGCAGCCGGACTTAAACCAGCTAATTCACTGTGGTTCTGGGGGGCCGGAACAAGACCGGCACTGGATTCGTTTGCCGAAAAGACCGGTAAAAAAGGAGCCATGATATCAGCAGTGGATTTGCTGAAAGGGATCGCAGTCGGTGCCGGGATGCACAATATTGAAGTGGAGGGCGCGAACGGCGGTCTGCATACCAATTATGAAGGGAAGGCTCAGGCAGCAGTGGATGCACTTTTAAAAGACGGATTTGATTTTGTCTACGTACATGTGGAAGCACCGGATGAAATGGGACATCAGGGGTTGGTAAAAGAGAAGATTCAGGCGATTGAGTACCTGGATCAGAAAGTGATCGGGAATATGGTTCAGGCGATGGATGCTTCCGGTGAGGAATACCGGATGCTGATTCTGCCCGATCATCCGACTCCGATTGCGATCCGAACCCATACCAGTGATCCTGTTCCTTATTTGCTTTATCACAATAAACAGGCAGAAAAGACGTCAAATGCATATAATGAAATGAATGCAAAAGCAAGTGGCATTCTATGGGAGGATGGATATAAGCTCATCGATCATTTGCTTGAGAACTAGGAGATTTTTATGCTTATTGTAAAGAAATTCGGCGGCAGCTCGGTTGCCGACAAAGAAAGAATATTCAACGTAGCCAAACGGTGTGCCCGGGAATATGAAAAAGGAAATGATGTAATTGTCGTATTATCGGCGATGGGAGATACAACCGATGAATTGATTGCAAAGGCAAAGGATATCAATCCGGAAGCTTCCGGGCGGGAAATGGATATGCTGATGACCACCGGGGAACAGATCTCGGTATCGCTGATGGCAATGGCACTGCAGTCGATGAAGATACCGGCGATATCACTCAATGCCTTTCAGGTGCAGATGCATACCACATCCAGATACGGCAATGCCCGCTTTAAACGGATCGACGGCGAACGGATTCGCCATGAACTGGAGAGCCGCAAGGTGGTGATCGTAACCGGATTTCAGGGAGTTAATAAATATGATGATTATGCGACCCTCGGAAGAGGCGGTTCGGATACTACGGCGGTAGCACTTGCTGCAGCACTTAACGCCGATAAGTGTGAAATCTATACCGACGTGGAAGGGGTCTACACGGCTGATCCCCGCATCGTCAAGAATGCCCGCAAGATCAAAGAAATCACCTACGACGAGATGCTGGAACTGGCAACGCTCGGAGCAAAGGTGCTGCATAACCGTTCGGTTGAAATGGCGAAAAAATACGGTGTCGAATTGGTGGTTCGTTCCAGTATGAATATGGAAGAGGGAACCGTAGTTAAGGAGGCGGCTAAAATGGAGAAAATGTTAATTACTGGCGTAGCAGCCGATAAAAACACGGCAAGGATATCGGTAATCGGACTGGAAGACCGTCCGGGAATTGCCTTTAAGCTGTTCAATATACTTGCCCGAAATAACATTAATGTGGATATTATCCTGCAGTCGGTGGGACGCGGTGGAACCAAGGATATTTCATTTACAGTTTCGCAGGATGATTTGGCGGAGGCGCTGAATATCCTTGAAGAAAAGAAGGAGTCCCTGACCATTCAGGAAATCACATATAATGAGAAGGTTGCCAAGATTTCGGTGGTTGGCGCCGGAATGATGAGTAATCCAGGAGTAGCGGCGAAGATGTTCGAAGCGCTGTTTAACTCTAATATTAATATTAATATGATTTCCACCTCGGAGATTAGAATTACTGTGCTGGTTGATGAAAAAGAAGTTGATCGTGCGCTGATTGCGGTGCATGATGGATTTGAAATTGAGGATTAGCAGGTTAATGTATAAACTGAAAAGTGTTTTTGTTTTTTTAATGAGGTTGTCGCGGAATGTTGCGGGGGCCTCTTTTTGCGGGGGATGCTTTCTTTCCTGCCATTCTACTTTATCGGCTGATTTTTAATTCTGTATTTAGCAAAACGTTAGTTTTTCCCGGACACCAATGCGCCGACTAAAATATGCTTACATAAAATAATTCCAAATATATGAATATATTGAAAAACAAATAGTCAAGTGATATAATAATACGCAGAAATATGTTTTGAAAATGAAAATGTTGTATATATGGAGGTGGAATTAGCGTTAGAGGTTTGCAGGAAGGAGGAGCTATGAAATTTGCAACAGTAGGAGATGTATGTGTAGATGCTTATGAGTCATTGGGACAATATTATATCGGCGGGAATCCGATTAATGTTGCCGTATATCTGAAAAGACTCGGAGAAGATGCCTCTTATATGGGAATTGTCGGAGATGACAAGTATGGCCGGGTGGTGGTTGACCGATTGACTGAAAAGGAAGTGGATATCAGTCATCTGAAACAAAAATCCGGCAGTACGGCGGTCACGAAGGTTGAAATTGTGGATGGCAACAGAGTGTTTACGGATTATATTGAGGGTGTGATGGTAGATTTTAAGCTTACAGAAGAGGATATTGATTTCCTTTGCAGTCATGATCTGGTTATTTCAGGTATCTGGGGTAAGATTGAAGATGATTTGGCAATAATGAAGGAAAAAGGTGTGCCGATTGCGTTTGATTTTTCAGATCAGCCAACCCATCCGATTGTTGAGAAGGCAATTGGCGATGTTACATTTGCTTTCTTCTCAGATGATAATGGGGATACTCCGGAGCTTCGTGAGTTTATGAAAGAAATGCAGGCAAAAGGACCAGAGCTTGTGGTGACAACAATGGGACCGAAAGGAAGTCTTTGCTATGACGGTAAGGAATTCTATAAGTTTGGTACTGTTTCCTGCCCGGTCGTAGATACTATGGGTGCCGGAGACAGCTTTATTGCCGGATTTCTTCGTGGAATTATGAAGGGAGAGGACATTCTGTCCAGTATGAAGTCAGGGGCAAAGAACAGCAGTGTGACCCTGGGGTATCAGGGAGCATGGTAAACCGTGGAGATTGTGAGGAGGATGGAGATATGATTATTAAATTTGATGAACAGAAACAGATGGATAGTGTAAACGGCGCCTTAGCGCTGCGCGGTGAGCTTGAAAAGATTGTAGACGAAATCTATGATACTGGCTTTGATGGAATCTATTGGATTGGTATCGGAGGAACATGGGCAAGCTCTCTGCAGGTAGAAGTATATATGAAAGGCAGAACAAAGCTTCCGATATATGTTGAAAATGCAGCGCAGTTTCTTACGACAGGCAATCCAAGATTTACGGATAAATCGGTCATGATTATTTCCAGTGTTACAGGAAATACGATTGAGATGGTGCATGCGGCAAAGAAAGCCCAAAAAATTGGCGCGCGTGTATTAGGATTTATCGATAAGCCGGAGGCAGATTTGGCTAAGATGTGTGATTACTGCATTTCTTATCCGGAAAATGAACAGTTAAAGTTCTTCATGGCTGCTAACAGATTTATGTACCGCAATGGTGAATTCCCGGATTATGATCGTTATAATCAGGAAATGGAAACTCATCTTGCGAAAGCATTAGCTGATGTAGAAAAGGCTGCGGATGATTTTGGTAAAGAATTTGCCGGGAAGCATTGTGAAGATCCGATTCACTATTTCGTGGGTGCGGGTTCACAGTGGGGTTCTACTTATTCATATGCAATGTGCTATTGGGAGGAGCAGCACTGGATTCGTACGAAGAGTATTCAGGCAGAAGAGTTCTTCCATGGCATGCTGGAAATCGTAGAAAAGGATACACCTGTTACCGTATTCCTTGGAGAAGATGAGCAGCGTCCGTTAGCTGAAAGAGTTGCAGAGTTCCTTCCGAGAATCTGCGGTAACTATACATTCATCGACACGAAAGATTACGCACAGTATCTTGAAGGAATCAGCCGGGAATTCCGCGGAAGTATCTCCCATCTTGTAACGCATGCCGTAACACAGCGTATTGATGCACATATGGAAGTGATCAATCGGCATCCGGTAGAAATTCGTCGTTATTATCGTCAGTTTGATTATTAAAATGTATCATGGTATAATCTTGATAAAGTGAAATAGTCGATAGTTTGGAAAGGAAGGAAGGATATGGATTATCGTGTACCACCTGGAGTGGAAGCTATTGAAAAATTGCAGAACTTTGTAAAGATTAACCGTTTGACCGCAAATACGCGTATACCTTCAGAAAGGGATCTATGTGAGATGTGGGGACTCAGCCGCTCCACATTGCGACAGGCTGTAGATACTCTGGTTGAGTGTGGTGAGCTATACAGAGTAAAGGGCTCGGGAGTGTATGTGACTGTCCCGAAGCTTGTGAGAAATATGAGCGGAGTAGACGCCATGCTTGATGAGATGCTTCAGCAGGGAGTTCCGATGTCAAAGAAAATCATCAGTGCACGTGTAATAGAAGCTACGAAACAGATTTCTAAGCGGTTAAAGATTCCGTTGGGTCGTAAGGTGTATGAGTACATACGTATCCGTGAGCTCGAACATATTCCAAGCATTATAGAGACGACATATCTTGACTGTGAGAAGTATCCCGGGTTCGACAAGCATTATACGAATAAGACCCCGATGGGTTCGCTGCTCCGTAATATTTATCATAAGGAATTGGTCAAGGGTGAGGAACACATCAGCATTACTTATGCCAGTGAGGATGAGGCGCAGCTTTTAGACATAGAACCGAATACTTCGCTGTTTTTTACGTCCGGTATTATCAGTGATGAAGACAATGTGCCGATTATGTATTATAAGCAGCTGCTGCGTTCCGATCGATTTAAGTTTGTAAGTATGATTAGTAAATAGATGTAGTGAGGCGAATATATGAGTATGGATAACGAACGGAATGATAATGATATACAGAGTGAAGAAACAATAAATTACCAGATGCCTATCTATCTGCAGTTAAGGGAGATTATTCGCAGCAAGATAGAGGAGGGAGAATATATGCCGGGAACAGCAATTCCTTCTGAGAATAAGCTGGCCGAGACATTTGGTATTAACCGGCTTACTGTGCGCAACGCAGTAGATGCGCTTGCGAATGAAGGAATCCTTCAGAGAGTGCAGGGTAAGGGTGTATTTGTGGTGGGAAATAAATATGAAGAAGCTTTGGAAGAGCATGGTGGTTTTGTCGGTACCATGTCCAATAGAGGAAGGCATGTGTCGGTAAAAGAACTGACGAAAGCGCTGCGTCCTGCGGGTAACAAGTTTGCCAACTATTTTGATATTGAACCAAATGACCTTATCTTTTATGTGAAACATTTTACCAGCATTGAGGATGATCCGATTTCTATGGAAGAGATCTACGTGCCCAAGGAGATACTTCCGGAGCTGGAAGTAGTGAATTCATCGGTGTTTACCCTGAAGGATATATTTGCATTTTACGGAATTGAGTTATACAGCATGCGCCAGACGCTCGAAGTAATTAATGGCATGCCGAAGATAAGGAAGATGCTTAATGTTCCGCAAGAGGCTGCGTTGTTTATGCTTTCGTCAGGTTATTTTGATAAAACCGGACAACCGATTGGGTTCAGCAGTTCTTTTGTACGCAGTGATAAGAGTTCGTTTAGCATAAAAACACATTAAAAACAGAAGGTGTTTATCTTGGAAGAAGATAAAGTCCCGGACGAATGTCCGGGCTTTTTTCGTTCCCTGCACTAAAAATAATTGTTGATAAATTAACAACCACTATATTTTGTGAATAATATATATATATTCTGAAAATAATACACGAAGAAAGATTGAATATAATATACTTATATAGAAAAAATTGGAGAATTAAAAATGTTATATTGGATTAATCGAATTTTTTTGCCGGATTTAATTATAGTATTGTTTCTAATAAATTTAATTTTTTCAATAATATATAAGTTATATAAAAAATATGCACTATTTGTAAAAAATATGAAATAAATGGATATATAAAGCATATTTTCCAAATGCAATTGTGAATTTCAATAAAAAGGAAACAAAGGTTTTGTGAATAAAGTCGAAAAAGAGAAGATTTATTAAAAACAGTTGAAATAAACAAGGTGTAAGAATATAATACAAATAAGCATTTGAATGTGAAATACTTGTTGATTTTTCGGATATTTAAAAGGAGGAGAGATTTTTATGTCAAAGAACAAGAATATTACCCCAAAGGCAATGGGGGGAGAGAAACACCTTACACGTCGACTTGGCTTGATGTCAGCACTCGTTCTTGGTGTGGGTACTACCGTAGGTTCAGGAATTTTCTCATCGGTAGGTGAGGTTGCAGGTACCGCAGGCACACCGCTTTTAACAATTTTAGCGTTTTTAATCGGCGGTCTTATCATGATTCCGCAGAACTTATGTTACACAGAGCTGATGACAGCTTATCCAGAGGACGGACTTTTTATTGTTTATTTTCGTGAGGCTAATTGGAAATTTCTGTCATTCTTCGGAGGCTGGTCATGCTTCCTTGCTACCGACCCGGTAGGCATCGCTATCATGGCTATTGCAGTAGGTAACTACATTTCGTACTTCACCGGCTGGGGGACGATGACTGTACGTATTGTATCGGTAATCTTAATTTTAATCTTTACATTACTGCATATGATTAAGATGGAAGCGGGGGCTAAGTGGCAGAATGTAATTACAAGTGTTAAGATTATTCCGTTTATTTTACTTGTTATTGTAGGCCTGTTCTGTATTAATACTGCTAACTACAGTGCACCGGCGGTTGAAAGCGCGAATTCAGGAATTATGGCTTTGATTCTTGGTGTTGCAGCTACCACATGGTCCTATGACGGTATGCAGACATGCGGTACGATGGCAGGTGAAATTAAGAATCCGTCAAGGAACCTTCCGATCGCTCTTATAGGTACCGTTCTCCTGTGTACAGCACTTTACACAGGCCTGACAACGGCAGCTGTAGGACTTACGGACATTTCTCTGTTAGCAGGTTCCAGTGCACCTATCGCGACAGCGTTTGAAGGTGTGTTTGGTGCTACTTCCGGTAAGATTGCAGCTGTTCTTGCGATCGTCGTTGTTACCGGTTCATTATCTTCGCTGATCATGTTCCAGGCACGTGTACAGTATAAGGCAGCAACAGAAGGTCTCTGGTGGACGTCATGGAGCAAAGTTCATCCGGAATGGAAGACACCTTATGTATCCATGCTATGGCAGAGCGGTGTAGCAATTATCTTCGTATTTGCTTCATCCCTTTCAACACTATTAGGATACTTTACATTCATCTGTCTGATTCGTAATGCCCTTACATTCTGCACATGGTTCAAAGTTAGAAAAAAATCGAACTATCATCCGACATGGAAGATGCCGTGCGGAATGGTCATGACATTTTTAGCAATTGTACCGACCTTGATACTGGTTGTAACCACATTTATCGACAGTCCGGTTCCAAGTCTTATTGCAGCAGCAATAGGTATCTTCTCAGCGGTTCCGTTCTATTACTACTTTAAGAAGGCAAATGCTGATATCATCGCTGAGAGAGCAGCTGAACGTGCGGCGATTGAAGCGGCTCAGCAGTAAAACAGCTCAACGACTACCCGATCTTGGATGGATGTACCGAGGTTGGGTAGTGGTATATATACAATTCCAATACATCCGTGAATTGGTACAATTCAGAAAAATCACATCCTGAGCAGTTTGATTTTAGTATAGACTGCTCATTTTTGCTACCCCGGATCTGATACCTCTCGAAAGAAGATATAATGTCAAAAAGAAAGAATTGCTTTTTGGTGTGAACACATTGAAAAAGAAATATGCAAGTGATATAGTAATACATAGTAATGTGTATTGAAAAAGCAAAAGTTATGTGTTGAATCCAAGAAAAAAGGAGAAAAAAATATGTTGTGGACAGAAAAAATGTTTGGAGTAAAGAAACCGATTATTACTATGCTGCATTTAGATGCATTGCCGGGAGATCCGCTATATAAGCATGGGGATGACATGGATGTAGTAATTGAACATGCGCGGGCAGACTTACATGCTCTTCAGGACGGGGGAGTTGACGGCATTATCATCAGTAATGAATTCAGCCTTCCTTATCAGAGAACCATGGATATGGTAACACCGGCTGCAATGGCTTATGTTATCGGCAATCTGCGGAATGAGATTACGGTTCCGTACGGTGTGGATGCAATTAGTGACGGTGCTGCGTGCCTGGAGCTTGCTGCTGCCGTAAAAGCCCAATTTGTACGCGGTACATTCTGCGGTGTGTATGTAGGTGACGGCGGACTTTACAATAATGATTTCAGTCAGCTTCTCCGCAGAAAAGCCGCATTACATTTGGATGACCTGAAGATGCTTTACTTTATTAATCCGGAATCTGACCGTAACCTTGACACGCGCCCACTTGCTGATATTGCAAAATCAACAATAGCAAAAGCGGCTCCGGACGGACTTTGCATTTCCGCAGACGCAGCCGGACAGGATGTAGATGAAGCGCTGATTGCAAGTGTAAAAGAGGCAAATCGGGATGTAGTTATTCTGTGCAATACAGGATGCCGTCTGAATACAATTGAGCAGAAGCTTGCAGTATCAGATGCTGCAGTTGTAGGAACGACATTTAAGAAAGACGGAATATTTGCAAACCGTGTAGATGTTAATCGTGTAAAAGAGTTCATGGAAGTTGTTTATAAATTCCGTGAAACATTATAAATTCAGGCAGAAAGGTAATTATTATGGGAAGGAAAATGTTGGCAATGGATCTGGACGGCACTGCCGTGCGTGATGATTACAGCATGGGAGAGCTTAGCAGGAAGGCCATTGAGGATGCAAAGGAGGCGGGACATATAGTTGTATTTGTATCCGGGCGCAGAGACATCGATATGCTCACGATGCATGAGGATGAAGCACAGTGTGCGAATTATCAGATCCTGAACAATGGCGGAAAGATTCTGCGCCAGGACGACCGCACGATTCTCCATAATGAATTGATTGCTCCGGAGTCCTGCAGAAAGTTAATTCAATATTGTCTGGACCGGGATTTACAGCTGCAGATCTGCAGCAGCCTCACCTGGCAGGTGACGATTATGACAGAACGTACGATGGAGTATGCAAGAGATGTCGGTGTGATACCTAAGATCGTTCGTTCGCTGGAAGAGGCCAAATGGCGGGAAGGGCTGGAAGGCTTCATGGCTACAAGGGACCTGGAACTTATAGAGAAGTATATCGATGAGGAGCTTCCGGCGATGTATTATGTGAATTCCGAGCCTGGATGTATCGATATTATGCCCACAGGTGTCACAAAGTGGAACGGTGTAAGTAAACTGGCGAAACAGCTTCATATTCCGCGTGAAGATATTATAGCGGTTGGCAATTATTTTAATGATATTGACATGTTAAAACATGCCGGAGTGGGAGTTGCCGTGGCGAATTCCCTCGATCCGGTAAAGAAAGCGGCGGATTATATCACGAAGAATGACAATAATAATGATGCGGTTGCAGAGATTATCGAGATGATGCTAAAGGGAGACTTTGACATTTCCGGGAAATGAAAGGAGTTTGATTAAGAGATGAAACGGTATCTTATTGGGATAGATAATGGCGGAAGCGACACGAAGTGTGCGATTTTTGATCTGGAGGGTCGCGAGGTTGCCGTGGCGAGCACTCAGGTGCCGATGGATATGCCGCAGCCCGGTTTTACAGAGCGAGAGGCACAGAAAGTATGGCAGGCAAATGTAAAAGTAATCAGGGAAGCACTGAGGAGGGCCGGAATTTCCGGAGAAGAGGTCGCGGCAGTAGGTCTTACCGGGTATGGAAACGGAATGGTGCTCATGGACGAGAACGGCCAAGCATCCTATCCGGTGATTGTATCCACGGACGACCGCGCCGGTGGATATTGTAAGAAGTTTAGGGAAAATGGCACAGAACGAAAGATATTCCCTTATACCAGGCAGACGACATGGTCGGCACAGCCGGCAGTCATGCTTTTGTGGTTCATGGATCATAATCCGGAGGTGCTTAAGAAGACTCGCTGGGTTCTCGGTATAAAGGATTTCATAAGATTCCGTCTGACAGGGGAGATTGTAAGTGAGATTACAGATGCTTCCTCTGGATGTCTGGTAAATCTGGACACGAGGGAATTTGATCCTGTTTTGTTTGAGATTCTTGGCATTGAAGACTGTTATGAGAAGATGCCGCCGGTTCTGGAGAGTACAGATATCAGCGGATATGTGACGGAGGAAGCTGCGAAGCTTACCGGACTCGCAGAGGGAACGCCTGTGGCGGCAGGCTATTTTGATATTGATGCAAATGCACTGGCAAGTGGTATATTGTCATCAGAGGAATTGTGTATGATTGCCGGGACATGGTCTATCAATGAATATTTGAGCAAGGAAGCACCGAAGGATATTGACAGTAGGGAGAATGTGGCAACTTTGAGTTACCTGAGGGACTACTATATTATGGAAGATTCTACTCCGACATCCGCAAGTAACTTTAACTGGTTCATTAAGTCATTGCTCCAACCGGACAGACCGGATATTCCGACAAGTCAGATTTATGAAGAGTGTAATAAATTGGTTGCATTTATCGAACCTGAGGACAGCAATGTCATTTTTGTTCCGTATCTTTTTGGAAGTGCGACTCATCCGGATGCCAATGGGGCATTTTTGAATCTGACCAGTGCGGATGACAGAGACACAATGCTGCGTGCGGTTTATGAAGGCGTTGTATTTTCAAGTGCACACCACGTGCATAATCTGAAGCGGCCGATAGAGTCTTATTCAAAGGCAAGACTGTCCGGGGGTGTTTCCAACAGTGAAGTCTGGTCTCAGATGATGAGCGATGTTCTGCAGATTTCCATTGATACGCTTGAAGGCAGTGAACCGGGTGCGAAGGGTGCTGCAATGGGTGCCGGTGTGGCCTGCGGTGTATTTAAGAACCTGGAAGATGCGGTTGCGCATATGGTTCATATTGGAAAAACTTATACTCCTCGTCCGGAATACGGACCGGTTTATGAAAAGAAATTCAAACGTTATGAAGCTGCACTGCAGGCATTAGACTTACTTGCAGAGCGGATATAGGAGAAGCTTATGTTTACAATTAGTCCTTCGATTTATTCGGCAGATTTGTTGGATTTACGGCATGTATTACAGACACTGGACGGATTTGAGCATCTGCATCTGGATGTAGATGATGGGAACTTTGTCAGGGGAATCAGTTTTGGGATGGATATTATTGACGGTATTGCTGAGGGAACGGACATTCCCCTCGATGCGCATCTTGAGGTGTTAAACCCTATGGATTATGTAAAGCCTCTCGCTGAGGCGGGAGTTGAGATAATCTGTGCCCATGTGGAGGTCCTGGAATTTCCGGGCCTGTTTTTGAGCACGGTGCATCAGTATGGTAAGAAAGCCGGTCTGGCGTTGAATATTAAGACCCCGGTGGCATACATAGAGCCGTATGCCGACCAGTTAGAACAGATTATACTTGTTTCCTGTGAGGCGGATGTGAATGGACTTTTGTTCCGCAAGGGAATGCTGAAAAAAGTTTCGGACGCGCGCGCCTTTTTTGGAAAGGATGTCCCAATCTGGGTTGATGGCGGTGTGAATGAGACGAACCTGAAAAACGTCATAGATGCCGGAGCCGACGGCGTGGTATTAGGCCGTGCGGTATTTGGCGCAGAGGATCCTGTGGCTGCCTATGCAAGGCTTCTTGATATGGGCAGACAATTTGAGAAGGAGCGTGGCTAATATGTTGTATGAAAAGGAAAGGCGGGAATTGATTGAATGTGCCCGTGAGATGGAGCAGCACGGACTCGTGACGTTATCGGGAGGAAATGTTAGCAGAAGAATGGGGGATGGCAATTTCCTTGTGACACCGTCCGCTATGAGCTATGATACCATAGACCCGGAGGATATTGTACTTGTAGACAGTGAAGGGAAGGCGGTAGAAGGCTTTCGCCGTCCGACAAGTGATTTGACAGCAATTTTATATATATTTAAACATATGCCGGAAATGAATGTTGTTCTGCATACACACCAGCCGAAGGCAGTGGCAGTGAGCCTAGTCGCAGATAAACTGCCGGTAATCTCTATTACAATGTTAGATGAACTGAATGCGGAAGTCGCGGTTGCACCATTTACAATAAGCAGTGATGTAGGAATGGGTGTGTCAACCGTAGAATATGCGGGAAAATCGCTGGCAGTTATTTTGAAGCATCATGGAATTATGGCATATGGAAAGAGTATCGATCAGGCGCTAAACGCTGCAGTGTATCTGGAGGAAACCTGTAAGGTTTATCTGGCGGCCCTGGCTGCCGGACGTGATATTCCGGTTCTTACAGAGGCGCAGATGGAAGCCGAGGATGTGCCGAGAGGATATTATGGACAACCTTAGTAGTTACAATAAATAAAAGAAAAAAGTAAAAGGAGAAAAAATGAGGGTTGCAGAGATAGGAGATAACTGTATTGATGTATACGAGAGAATCGGTAAGAAATATCCAACCGGAAATGTAGTTGACACCGGTGTCAACCTGCAGAAGCTTGGAATTCCGGCCTCTATTATCAGCACAACAGGCAGCGACGAGAATGGAGCATGGATGCTGGAGTCCTTAAAGGCAGAAGGTTTAGATGTCAGCCATTTGAAAGTCGGTGACGGATTTACTGCAGTCACTTACATGGACATGGACGGAAAGAACCGTGTGCATGGTGACTATGTGGAAGGTGTACTTGAAAACATTACTTTTGATGAGGAGGATATTGCATTTGCGGCATCCCATGATCTGGTACACACTGCACTGTGGGGGAAAGCCGAAGGTGTACTTCCTGCCATCGCAGCAGCCGGAACACCGATTGCATTTGACTATGCAGACAGACTGGATCACCCATTGGTAGAAGAGACATTACCTTATGTAACTTATGGATTTTATTCATATCAAGGCGGCCGGGACAAGAAAATCGAGGTATTTTTAAAGGATAAAGTGGCACGCGGCATGAAGAT
>Ga0153946_1000899_pt1 | contig 13062 bp, 13 predicted proteins | sample TSNJ030MetaG_FD_104751 | JGI IMG/M metagenome (GOLD analysis project Ga0153946, IMG submission 104751) | Attine ant fungus gardens microbial communities from New Jersey, USA - TSNJ030 MetaG | ecosystem: Host-associated > Fungi > Mycelium > Unclassified | place: USA: New Jersey, Wharton State... | reverse complement strand
TGGGATTGGGATTAGTATCATTTATAACATCCCCCAATCAACAGCAGGCCATGTATTGTGTTCTAGTATTAGCTTGCTTGGTGCGGAATAGATCCAAAAAAAAACATTCAATCATGTGATGCGGGGGTAGATGTTGTTTTTTAAAAAAAATCAATTGAAGCAACCAACTGGTTTCTTTCGGAAGAAAATGCGTTGCGTTGGTGCTAGGATAATTAGAATTTTTGGGTGGGGAAACACTATTATTATCATATTATTCATTCCTTGTGTAGAGTAAAAGGCACGGGAAGTGATATAAAGATGTAGGTGTATGATGGTCCGCTGTGTTTATATTCGTGTCTGCTCTGATTTCCGGCTTTGTGTCGTGATTTGCAAGACGACTTTTTTTTTTTCTCTCCGTGTGCGTATTGCATACCTTGCGAGCTCAAGTTTTCTCTTCGATGTGTCGCTGCCTCTGCCTTCTCGGATTGCCTTTTATGGATTGGATGTGTTGATGTCAAGACTGGTTCTGTTGAGTTGAGAACGAGCACAGCAAAAAAATGCGAAATGTGCAATAAGCCTCATCTCACCTGCTGATCTACCGTCTTGAACTGAGAGATATTTGGAGATGAGACATAGTTTATTTTTAGTGTAGTGCTCAATGTTCTAGTTCTATCATAAACAAGAACAATTGTTGGCTCTTTGGTCGAGAAGCTGCTATTGACATGATCAATGAGCCTTACCCAACATGTTCAACTGGTACTTGGCCGTCTCCTTCTGATCAAGAGTCCATGCCCTTTTGGTCCCCCGATGTAACGGGTTCTTGAGCACTACTAATTCAGAGTGTCTAGGTATGGTGATCGCAAGGGATTTTAATTCTCAAGATCAGTCCTTGTGAGGCCAAGACTGTTTCTTTGCAATGTTATGTGATATTGGGGTTGTAATGACTCGTGATTATCTACAGAACCTTCTTCTGTGGCTGTATTCTATCAAGTTAATTGTTCCACTTCCATTGTCGGTGGTTTCAGTTTCGATGTTGTTTCTGGCCCTGATGTAAGTATATCTCTCCCTTTTTCGATGCGAAGCAGTCAGGTACTAATTTTAGATGGTGCTTGGACTTGACCGTGTTCACTTCTTTTTTGAGCTTAAGCTGGTCAGTGTAAGGTCTTTGCAGGATGGCTATTCTCACACCGAAGCCTGCACTATTTTTATGTTGTTGCGGAGAACGACGACGTTTTTAGTAGCCAATCAGAACGGTATTCCATCATCCATCCCCATATTCAAGCTATCCTTTTTCGCTTTCTTCTGGAGAACACTAGTATGGAGACCAACCGCGTTGGGGTTATAGAAAATCGTGGTACAGGTACAGGCACTCAGGCTAGTGACCCCAACGAGCTTGAGAGCATCCGTAGCATCAAGTGTGAATAAGAGAACTGTTTGCATGTAAATTGTCCTATTCCCTGTATTTTGTCTCCCACTGGGTAGACCCCGCAAAAGGGTAAGAGGACAACTGCTTAGGAAATCAAATTCTCAGGACGTCTCTGACTTGGAGCACAGAGCTCAAAAATTGTTTGCTGGTGAGCCCTGCAATTCGTGATTTGAATGATTCTGACTTTAAAGATTTCAATGAAGACAAAGATATAGATAGTTAGTACGACTCAGAAGAAGAAGAAGAAGAAAAAGAAGAGGAAGGCGACTTCACATCTGGAAGTGACAATATGCTGGGTTTCTATTGTCCTAGAAATAGTTGTTTATCCAACACTAGCAATATAAAAGGCTATACGGAAGACCAGGCGAGTTGTGGGAAGTCAAGCAGAGGAAGCATACAGGGTAGTGATGGTGCATGAGTTTGTGAAGAATCTTGAGGGTGTGCTCTACCCTGAGGATAGAGGTACCCTTGTTGGTATACCCTATCCCTGGTGAACCCTACCTAAAACGTTCAGTTCAAATTTGGATAGAATAGCAGCTTTGGACTGAACATATTTGCTTTTTTAGATTTCATTCACATGAATGGGAAAGGAACCCTAATGAATCATTATCAAGGTGAGAATTCTCTTATGTATCGTCACAGAAAAAATTCTCTCAAGTATCATCCAGTGGATGACTTCCTGTAGGAATCTGAATCTGGGAGTGTTACATAAACCTTATTCTATGGTCTGAGGAAATCCGGGAAAAATACAATTCCTGTAGCACTTAGATGTGACATGATGATGTCACACACATGTCTTGTATGTGTTTTGCAACACAGTACACAACATTGCGACAAATCATGGATTCACTTTCTTGAGTTACCCTGAGGATAAGCTATTACTTGCAAGCTATGCAATACTTGGCATTATATATGATGCTTAATGGCAATGCTGCAAAATGAGACTTCCACTGTCTTTGACTGTGTTTTCTTGGGAAAGAGCTCATATGGAGCTGATAGAGGAGAAACTTGTCAGCAGAAGAAATTGTAAGCCTATATCCGTCTCCATTCCATAGTAGATGCCATCAGGAGAAATTCTGGTATATAAGTTTGATCCGACTATCCATAAAAGGCTAGAAAATATCTAGGGAAGTCTGACAAGGGGTCCAGACCCGGGCCACGGACTGCCACCGAGCCCCGCGTTATAAATTGCTGATTTAGAAAAAAAAAAGGGGTCCAGACCCTTGTCCAGATCATCGTATCTAAAGTCTGGGAGATACCTAATTTGAAATTCAATCTAGGAAAATCTGTGTTACATAGATTTTCCTAGACTGCCTACAGGAAGTCATCCAGTGTTTCGGAAGAGCTTCTTGCGATATATCTTGCTTGGCCGACTTGAAAATGGCAGAGGTGGTATAAATACCGCAGATACTTTCACTTGGAGTTGTGACGCATCAAACCGCCTCTATTGCAATGTCTTTAGAACCTCCAAGTTTATCTCCAAATTGGCCTCCTGAGTGGCTACTAGCAGCTCTCCCCGATATTCATGCTCAGTCCTTGCTCTATAATCACTTCCAAAACTTAGATGAGAAAAGAAAAGGAAGAGCTCCGCTCCCAAAGGTCACTGTTGGTATACTCGGTGCTGGTGCTGCTGGACTCTATTCTGCGCTGCTCCTCGACTGGCTCAATAACTTACTCGAGAGTCAGAAGGAGTTATTTCGCTTTGATTACGAGATCCTTGAGGCGGAACCGGAGCGCGTGGGTGGCCGTATGTACACTTACCGCTTCAAATCCGGAAAGAAGTATGACTACTATGTAAGTGGTTTGACAATCCCATCTGTTCCGTACTTATTTCGACACAAAAGGATGTTGGGGCAATGCGTTTTCCTGATGATCCGCTCATGAAGCGTGTTTTCGATCTCTTCAAAAAGATTGAACTCGATGATAAGATAATTCCCTACGTGATGACCTTGGACCGTAACCTCAATTATTTTAACGGGAAATGCTTGACGAATAAGGAGGTGGAAGATCAAGGACCCGACCCTTTCAAAACTGGAATTAAGGACATATCTGATAGCACTTCTAAGATGGTCTCGAAGCAATTTGAGCTGTTCAAAAACGGAATTACAGAAGCTATTCAGAACAAAGATGAAAATCGTTTTCGGAAAGCTTGGAAGCATCTAATGAAGTATGACGGATATTCAACACGTGGTTTTATGACTCTTGTTAAGGAAATTGAAGAAAATGAAGAAAATGGAGAAATTATAAGAATTGCCAAGAAACAATACAGCAACCAGGTAATGATCCCAGCTGTCAAAAGTATTCAATGTCCATTTTGATATTGTGTGGTCTAGCTCGTCTCATACCTGGAGGCCTTCGAATTTGGAACCAGTATGTATGATCAAGCCTTTACCGAGGTTGTTATGGAATCTATCAAATTCGACTATGGCCCAGACGTTAGGTGGTACTGTGTAGAGTGAGTCTTTCTGACTTATGATCTGAAAAAGGAAAGAAATAAAAATGCACCTATGCCTGTAGTGGGGGCACTGACCAGATCGCTACAAAGATGAAAGAGAAAATTAAGGGGAAAGTGACTATGGATGCACGGGTCACTGCACTAGCTATACAGCCTGAAGAAATCCATATAGTCAAAGTCTCTGTTGCAGAGCACGAAAAGCCGAGGCAATTTAACCATGTTATTACAACCCTGCCATTTGGATGCTTGCGCAACGTTGATACCTCTGCTTGCTTTTTTTCATGGGATCTGCAAACAGCTATCCGCTCTCTCAGATATGAATGTTCAACAAAGGTTGCCATCCAATTCTCTAGCCGTTGGTGGGAACAAGACAATCTCAAGCAGTGCGGTGGTGTGTCCAGCACCGACCGTCCCATCCGCAAGGTTATTTACCCATCCTATGGAATGAACAAGAACGAGGGAGCAACAATAATCGTTAGTTACACGTGGTCTCAGGACGCTGCTCGTATGGGTTCGTTTGTGCAGGGACATAACTCACCCGAAGAAAAGCTTCTCGTGGATCTTATCATTGGGGACTTGGCCGTCATGCATAGCCTCGACAAGGAATATCTATGTGGCTTGATTGTTGATTACCATGCCTATGACTGGTCCCATGAGCCAAACTCTGCGGGTGACTCCTCGCCATTTCAAAGGGAGAATAAATTATTTATGTTCAACAGGCGCTTTTTCTTTTTTTGGACCAAGCCAATTTTCAACTCTATACCCGCTCGTAGCGCAGCCGGTGGATGGGATACTTCATTTTGCTGGAGAAGCGACAAGCGTACACCATGCGTACGTGCCTTTCTGTAACGACAGGACTAATCTGCATTGTTTTTATTCGTAGATGGGTCGTAGGAGCACTTAACAGTGCACTCCGATCTTTGATAGAAATTGTAAGCCATGCATATATAAATTTGTACGCTTCCGTTGAATAGTTGTTTAGCTGAACTTCTATGGGAGAGGCGACTTGGCTGAAAAGCTGCAGAAGGAAGATGCATTTGGCCCCCTCTTAGAGATCCCAGCAACAATGGCCCCTGTTCTGGCCAGACGAGATGTAGACAATTTTCCAGTCAGGTATTCAGCGGAAACACAAATTATAGTATGTCCATCATTGTTTAGCTCCAATTACTTTGTACTTACTTTCGCGATCCAAATAATCCAGTGAGCAGTCGAATCAAGGAAATGAAGAATCTAGAACATATCTGAGGTTTGACAAGGAAAGATCGAAAACCATGCCCACGACCAGTGTTGATTGTCGAATGTAGAAATATGCATGTACAGTAGTACGAAACATCCTACACCGCTACCTCTACTTCAGCGTTTCATCTTTATTGAAATTTGAACTGCAACTCAGCCCTGCGAGCTACGTCAACCATGGTGATGATTCGACCATCAGATAAGGTTGAACAAAGTTTTCGATATCACAGAACATTCAAACAAAGGTGCCACTGGTGTCATCAAGAGTGAAGAACGTGCCGAGAGCACTAATCGATCAGATCTTTTCTGCAGACGAGAAAGGAAGAAGCGGTAGAGATTTTTTTTTACCATACCGACATCTAACATCGATAAGTAATCGAATGACAGCTAACACAACATGAAAATAGTTATGTGTTCAATCATTTTTCCTTTGCAGATTGAGGCTTACTATTCTGATCTTGACAGCGATGATCCTACAGTTGGTACGACATCAGAACTACTAACTACTGAGATTCCTAATTTTGGTGTATCTAGTCTTTTGAAGGAGGAGGACTGCACAGAATCTTATCATCCTGAGTGTCATCAATCAGAATTGATCAATGATTTGTAAATGATCCTTACATAGTTGAGCCTAATAAAAGCTGCCTGTGGACTTAGGCTCATCAATTGTTGAGGTCAACCTAAACGGATAAGTGATAGTACATACAGTCCAGCTATCAAAAGATATTTGTTACCTTGTGGTTTTGAAAAACGGTATGTGCAGTGCTGAATCGCTTATCGCGTGCGTTCGCATCAACGGGAGTGGCGTGGGCAGCAGGCTGTGTGATGTTTTCGGTGACGGGGGTCACATCACATCACTCGTTCCATCCACCCATATCTCTCATACTTAAACCTCACCAATTGGAGCTGTTTATCTGCGGAAACACACACAAAAACAATTATACAGCGGCTGATCATACATTTTCATCCTGATCGATTACGGAAGACAGCCCAACGGACAGTAGGAAGCCTCTATCTCGATATCTCACCAATTTGTTATGGGTCAGACTTCATCTCGTGCTCGTAGACCAGTATTATCATCACAGGTGCCGGAACAAAACCAACAGGATGTACATATAGAACCATCTCCCAGTGGTAATCCTGTGGCTCGAGTGCAAACGACACCTGCCACCACTACTCTGGATGCAGAGCAGGGTAACAATGTAGTCACGCAGTCGTACGATCATGACCACCAAAGCCAGGAAAAACTGACTGCTACTGCGCGAACGTCCCGACGCTCGCTTCTGCGGAGAAGCTTGACTGGTCTCGTTAAACCTGTGACGACTGCTGTGCGGGGACGAAGTAGAGCTATTTCAGGAAATGTGTTGCATGCTGGTCATGAGGGTGAAGGTACAGTTGCAGCTGATGCAATTTCTAATACTGTGGCGAATGAAATTGGTGATGTGAGTGGGGAGCAGAAGAGGAAGGAGAAATTGAGAATGTCTTGGAGGAATTCGAAGCGTTGGTCAAAGTCGCGACTGCTGGATCCGATAAATAGTCTTCGGGAAGAAGAGGTCGACCGCAAGGAAACGAGCGGTTCATTCCCGGGCGTAAATACGACAATAGACGTCGGAGAGACGCGGGGAGGGAGTGTTGCGGGTGCTACCGATGATGTGGCTTCTACTTCCAGGGTCGAAGTTAAACCTGCATTGAAGGGAATGGAGACTCTCAAGGGCAAGGAAAGGGAGAATCTGGGAGGAGGGTCGGAACCTGAAAATCATATGCCTGTTCCAGATTCGGGTTCGGAAGAGAATCGAATCACACTCGGTGACACCGCAAAAGCGAATTCATCAGCAGCAGCAACACCAACAATGACGAATAATTCATCTCAAATTCCTGAGGATATATTACGTGCGCCTCATGTTCATCCTATACCCCTTCCGGCGTGTATCTCAGAGTCTTCTTCACTTTCACCTTCCGCCGCCTCTACTCCCAGCACTATGGATCACTCAGTCAACACTCATGGTAATCATCAACAATGGGAAGGCTCATCAACGAATCATCATCGCCGCTATCGACGAGAATTTTCACCCATTGGTTTGTCAGCACTACCACCTATGTCAATGACACCATTACCTAGGGCTATGATACCACCATTTGTGCCATTGTCACCATCAGCTGCACCACGCCCAGTAATAACTCGACAAAGAGCAGGCGTTGCACCTGGGAATAATAGCAATCATAACAATAATAGGCAATTCCCTCCTCCTGGTACGCTGGTGGTAGTTCAGGGTATTGTGCATACTACGGATGTTTCCCGCTCCGATGGGGTCCAAAGCAATAGCAACCATGCTGATGGTGAAACGACGGCGACGGGCGGCATTGGCTCAAATGACATTTCGACGAACTCCACTCAAGTTGAGAATAACGATGATGAAGTTGGCATGAGACGTGGCAGATCTCAACAATCATCTTCGTCAGCAGTGGACAGACTTTCTGCATTGCTAGGAAGGGAAGGCGGCTCGTCATTGAGTATGGATGAAAGTGTAGGAGAAAATGGGGCGGAAGTAAGCGCTCCTGGTATTCAACTGTCTGAGGAAGCTACTTCACGAGAGCAGCGTGAACGCGAACCTCAGCAATCGCAGCTATCAAGCTCAGAACAAGCACGGTCAACATCGATTATCTCGTCCAATAGTATTGATGTACTTGGTACACTGCTTAGGTCAGTTTTTCCCTTTTGATAATGGGCTTGAATTGTCAATTTATACATTGGTCATTTTGTTTAGTGTTGCAGCAGCTGCCACGGCAGCTTCTTTGCTCACAGGTTCGTCAGAGCCCATACTTTCTTCTGGTCTTGCTTCAAACCCCACAGCGGACTCGTCGATGAACTCTGTTTCTGTCCCCTCTCCCCCTTCCCCTCCTTCTACCGGTGATGCTGCGACGACGACAGGAGCAAATACCTCTACACCTTCGCCTTTCTTCCTTCCTCCTTCGCCTTTTCATCCTGTTACGTCGTCGCCACGATTTTCAACTTCTTCCGTCTCTCCTGCCACTACTCGGATTTTCAACAATCATGTCAACCCTTCTTCTTTTCCACGCATCCCTTCATCTGTATCTTATACCCAATCTCCGATAACAGGTATGAATGATGATTCATCTGCTGGACGAGCGGAACGGATACGACAAGCTTGGAGCATGATACGAGAACGCTTGGGGTTGCAAGGGAATAATGTTTCTGCAATGTCGTCTTCAACACCGTCGTTATCCCCATTGCCTTCATCTCCATTATCGACAGCAGTCCCCAGTGCTTCAGGAACATCCAATGGTGACAATGTCAATCTGACGGGTCTGCCCTTGTCCTCTTCAACTCCGGTAGCGACCATGGCCAGCTCAAATGTAGGAGTTGATCGTACTGCCACGGCATTGAATTTGAGCGCTACGGCGAATGCGAGTGGACGGGATAATGCTTTGAATGGTAGGTCTGGTGATCTGAGAGAGGGGGCCAGTAGAGGAAGGGAGCGGACACTGAGGGATGACACGAGAGATCATATGTTGGCTGAGATGACGAGAGTGTTTAATAATGGACTTGGGCTGGGTCCGAATGCCAGTACGAGTGCTGAAGACTTCAGGAGTATTAGTAGTCATAGGAGTGGGGAGAGAGAGTTGCCACCTGAAGGCAGTTTCGAGAGGTTTTTGGTTGAGTTGCAGACAGAGTTGAGGGTTGCTTTGACACAGGACCATCCGAATGAAAATGGTCAAAATGGTGATAGAGAAGAGGGAGAGGTGCAAAGAGAACAAGGGCAAGAGCCTATGTCTGCTAATACCCAGGACTCTTCGCAAGGTGAGACTGTCATTGAAAGGGAACACAGAGAGAATGAGCCCCGGTCTTTGAGGCCACTGGAGTTGGTGGAAGAGATGACAGAGCAAGACGTTTCTACTGATGATGGTATGCCATCGTTACAAGATGTGTCAAATAACTCAAGCTCTGAACATGTTAATGGTTCGTGTTTGTTTTCCGCCTCGTGTTGTTTTGACATGGACATCACATCTTTAGCTATACCCTCTGAACCACCTCAATCACAATTACAAGAACCCACGCCGGGACCGTCACGGCTGGCTTCAACTTCCGTAGTTGATCCTGTACCAGCTCGTGAAGATGATAGTCGGGATGTTGTGGATAGTGCGCGCAACGCGAGTACAGGTGTTACGGAGGGTAATTCAGGTATAGATGCATCCGGGAGGATCAATTGGTGGAGGTTGTATCGATTCCCCCCTGTTGCGTCTACTGTCCGTCCCGGATTGGAATTAGGACATGTCCCTTTGCCGCCCAGTCCTGCATCTAGTATGCCAGCGAGGAGATCGTCGTCCGTGATGTCGGCCCCGCCACTTTCTTTTCCGTCTGTTGCTTCGACCAGAATCTCTCCTTTGTCTGAGGCTGGACCTTCGAGGTCTCCTTTTCCTCCTCCTTCTGTACCATCGTCTCCTGATACCAATGATTCGTCCCCTCAGAATCCTTCTCCCTTCACTCCTACCAACGGGAACGACAATCGCATCAATGCTGGGAATACTGTTGTCCCTGTTATCATCGTCGGTCTGCAATCCGTCAATGCACCTAACTGGAGGCCTGTGATGCCGATGGAAAGGATGGAACCCAATGATATATCTGACGAAGCCCAGCATATACACCATGCACCCAATCTACAACGACATCAAGCAGCAAGAAATATTGCTCTGGGTATGATGGGTTCAGGTGGTGATGGCGAGGATCAATACGATGGGTTATTTAGTAGTAGTGCACTCGAGAGTAGACAAAGAGGAGGGGAGGGGCGAAATCGAGGGTGGCAGAATAGAGCTGCAAGCGCATTGAGAAATTTCAGGCCCAGCAGTATTAGTGGAAATGGACCAGGTGTGGAGAATAGGAGAGGTCAGAGTTTAGGTGGTGCAGGTACGGGTAGTGGCTCTGATACGGGGACGGATACGTCGCCCACTGGATCCAGAACGTTCTTGATTTATGTTATCGGTGGTAAGTTTTTGATCACGATCGAATCCATGGTGGGACGATTGATTTGTACCAGGTTATTATCCACCTGATCACAGTATTGTCACTGGAGGTCCTGATGACCTTGATTCGTTCGAGGCTTTGCTGTAAGTCGTCCTTGAACTTTTGTTGGGAGATTTGTGATCCTAATATCTTTTTTTTAAAGTGAACTAGTTGAGTTGCTCGGAAATGCCAAGCCCTCGACGGCATCGCCAGAGGATATTGAGAAGTCTGGATTGGAGGTGATCAAGAGGTCGCAGTTGGAGGAATACGAGAAAAACAAGAAGATATCTTCGAATTGTGCAGAGAGGGTATGTTGAATCACTCCGACTCCCCCCACGAGAGATATTGATATTGTTCGTGATAGTGTTTGATCTGTTTGGAAGAATATGAGGAAGAAGATGAAATTCGGGTCATGAGTTGTCGACATGCATTCCATAGGGCATGCGTAGATGTATGGCTACAGACGGGGAAAAACAACTGTCCTGCTTGTCGATCCACGGGGGTGTCGACGGACCATAGGACTAGATCTTCTGCTCAAACTACTGGTTTTTAAATTCATATTCAGATGTTGTTTTGGTTTGGTTTTGGTTTCTGTTTGTACTTTTGAAATCACTCTAGCTTCATAATACATGTCAGGCTGTTTCTGCTGGATTTCGTATACGTCGGATCACGTATCGATGACATACCACTAGAGTCATTTCCTGGAGAGGGAGTTGAAGACGAGCACCATATGGTACCCAGTCCAATGAGTCCACACTATTTCTTTCTGATTACTGCCGTAATAGCATCCTTGAACATACCAGTATTCCACCTATCTACTAGCAAACTCCGCCTACCCCCTACTCCTCCGGCCATATGCCTCCTGTGCGCCTCAGTCGTCGTGGAATGGAAATGCTGGATCCAAAAAACATCGGATCACGTGCCATTAATTTATTCGTTCCCTCCACTACAACTATGAGACCTTCTCCGGCACGTTTGCTCAATATCCTTGTTCCCGTGAAGCGGTATGCCATGCTGAACAATAACTCGAATCCTCTTTTGATATTCTCTGGTTAGCGCAGTGGACTACGCAGTCAAGATTCGGGTGAACCCTCATCAGACTGGTATCGACACCGATGTCAAACATTCCATGGTTAGTCCCCGGCAGTATCTTTTTGAGTTAATCCATGAACTGAGGGGTGTGTGCAGAATCCCTTTGACGAAATCGGTGTGTGCTTATTTTCCTGACAATGGCAGGTAGATGTCAATTCATGACTCCTGCCAGCCGTGGAGGAAGCCGTTCGACTTCGGGAGCGCCTAAAAGATGAAATCAAGTCAATAAAAGCCATTACAATAGGTCCTTCAAAATCTCTAGATACTCTCCGCACGGCACTTGCCATGGGTGCAGACTCTGGCATACATGTTTGGACTCCAGATTCTGCACCCGCTCCGGAACCTCTCGCAGTAGCTAAAACGCTCAAAGCGGTCATTGAAATGGAGAGGGACAGGGGAACCGCTGTTGACTTTGTTATTCTTGGCAAGCAAGCTATTGATGATGACCTCGGGTTAACGGGCCAAATGCTTGCTGGGTTACTTGGATGGAGTCAAGCAACTTTCGCCAGCAAGGTCGATTTGGATATTGCTGGGAAGGAGGCTGTCGTGGTTAGAGAGGTTGATGGTGGTAGTGAAGAAGTGAAGTGTCGATTGCCATTGATTGTGACGACTGACCTTCGGTAAGTGCTTTGACATAATTTTGAGTATGTAACTAATGAATATGCGTTGGATAGTCTGAATGGTGAGCTTCACTATGTTTACCGTTTTGCGTTATAATTCTGATTCTATCCTTGGTACAGAACCTCGCTATGCATCATTACCCAATATCATGAAAGCTAAGAAGAAGGTCATTGAAAAACTCCAAGCGGCTGACCTTGGAGTCGACCTCACACCTACCCTTGAGACTCTCAAGGTGACGGAGCCGCCCAAACGTACAGGGGGCAGCAAAGTGGGATCAGTGGACGAATTTGTCGAGAGACTGAAGAACGCTGGCATCACCGCTACCTAGATTTATTTGACTTTCAATAGAATTTATTAAATCTTTTGAGATTGCATATTTGACCTGCTACAATTCTTCCATCTCACCCATCCCGTTCCTACCGTAGGACGACCGTAGGACAACGAGCGGCGACTTGAACTTCGGGGAATCTTCTCTTCTCCATCCTTGCACCCCTTGAAAGATGCCTTGGGAAGTTGGATTGTTTGCAACTTGACCTCTCCATTAGCTTGTATCAAGGAATAATGTTTGCCAGCAGAGTCCACTGGTGGTCATAGGTAACGGTATGATCTTAAATTATCTTCAAAGTCCTTCTGGGTACTACGAAACACACGTGGAGAAGTGGATAGATGGAGGTAAGGACTAACGTCCAAAAAGAACAGTCAATGCGTCATCATCTTTTTGCTCGCTGAGTGACCCTGGTGGATATCCTCCTCTTGGGGTTAGCACAAGATATTCGGCGGTTCATATACCTGGAGACCATTTGCAGGAGGGTATAATCGATATCCACACGTCATGGGTATACCTGCACTTGCACCATCTGACGCATCTGATAGACATTGGCCTGGCTGGACCTCTTTCCGCTTGAATCGTGTCATAATCTATAAATCTTCTACTCGTAGATGTTCAAGAAAGAATGAAGGAGAATGCACAGGTGTTCAAAGGCTATTAATCTCGCTACTGCTGCGCCATTTCTGATACTTTTCTAATAATGCTGGTGTTATTTGGCACTTTATGTTTTTAGCGGCTGCCATGAAGGATTCTTGGGAGACCTAGGTCTGAGTTGACTGACAAGTACTAGCTATTCATAGTGATCTGCAACTCACAAAGGGAGCGTTGAGATTTCTCTGCATCTCAAGAAAAGCCGCCTCCTGACACATGACTGTAATTTCTGCTCCAGAGTACCCATCACACTG
>Ga0153946_1000898_pt1 | contig 13073 bp, 13 predicted proteins | sample TSNJ030MetaG_FD_104751 | JGI IMG/M metagenome (GOLD analysis project Ga0153946, IMG submission 104751) | Attine ant fungus gardens microbial communities from New Jersey, USA - TSNJ030 MetaG | ecosystem: Host-associated > Fungi > Mycelium > Unclassified | place: USA: New Jersey, Wharton State... | reverse complement strand
GACTGTGTCACCATCGGCTTTATGGTAAACCGCTCCTTTACCGGCCGTGGTTATGCCACAGCCGCGGTGAACGCCGCTGGGAAATACCTGTTTGAGAATGTCAGGGTTAACCGAATCCAGGCATATGTCATGCCCACCAATACTCGATCGGAACAGCTGATGACCCATTGCGGCTTTATAAAAGAGGGGATTATCCGTGAAGGTTTTCTATGGCCGGACAAGGGCCTGGTGGATTTAAGCCTTTATTCCATGTTAAAAAGCGATTATATGAAAAGGAAAAAAGGCGACGGCCCCTATACCCGGCATAATATTATTTTTTAGTGCTGCTTTTCTATAAAAAATCTGTATTAGTCCCTCTTTTCCCGATATCCGAACATGCATAGAAGCAAATATATCAAAACTCCCCGCTTACTCGCAGGGAGTTTTTTCTCTATCAGGATTTATTTGAAAGATTAACCAATATTACATGATAACTTCAGGCCACAATTTTTCAGTAAAATATAGGCCGCCTAGCGAAATGGTTTAAAGGAAATAACCGTTTTCATGGTCTTTGTCAGCGGAACATACAGAATTGCCGTTAAAATAATATTCCCACCGGCATGTGCAATATCAAACGGGATACCGGCGATGATATATGCTTTGACAAAATCCAAGTTACTGATAAAAAGGTAAGGAATTGCGGTTAAGGTTCCAAAACACAATCCAAAAAGACCTGCCAGAACCACCCAGAAGAACAGATGATGGACCTTCCTAAATAAATATGTCACAAATGCAAGGATAAACCAAATGTATAAATAAGATATCCACCATAGTCCAAAACCATATGTAATTCCTTCCAGAAGTACAAAGACCGACACGATCAGGAATATACGATCCCCGGCATACCGGGAAAATACGATGACGAGTAGGCTGACCAGTTCAAAGTTCGGCAATGACGCCATGACAACCTGTGACAGATACATCAATATGCCGCAGACCGCCGAAAAACATATGTTATAAATATGTTTCATATGTCACTGTCAATAGTCTTTGGTCAGTGTGAAGTCAAAAACATCGCCATCGCTTAGCTCAGTGGTATCCACGCCATAGCTCCACATTTCACCGTCCTTTGTCAGGCACCACCACTCTTTCTTCTCCGCATCGGCAGTAATTCCATTGACACTTGTGACAAAAAGACCGAAATCACTTTCATCGCCTGCAATCAACCCCTCCTGTTCCAGCGCTTCCCTCAGGTTTTCTGCGTCTGTGGTAATGTCAAAGGTTTCCGTTCCATTATCATTAACAATCACGTTGAGCCTGATATTTTTCATTTCTGCCTTCTGAGAAAGCGCATCGTCCTGTGATGAGGCCATCGATGATGTCATGCTAGATGACGACGATACCTGATTAGAGGAATCACTGGAATTTGTTTCATCACTGCTGCATGCAAAAAATACAAGCAGAAAAATTAACAATAAAACTGTAATAATACCTTGCTTTTTTATATTCATGAAAATCTCCTGTTGTTGCTGTTAGCAACGATTATTTATGCGAATTGACAGACCGATCTCTTTTATGTTTTGGAAAAAAACTCATCTGCTTCCCCTTAAGGAACAAACGTCCCTTTCTGTACAGATAGCGAAGCTTGTATTTCTTTTGCGCCTTTTCATATAAAACGTTGATTTCATCAATATGTTGCAACGGATCCGACTCAAATAGCGCCACCTTATCGCAAAGCGAATCAAACTGCAGACAATATGTCATGCGGTACCAAGCCTGGCTCTCCTTTTCCTGCTCATATTTCCAGTACGCCTCAAACTGCTCGTCCATCGGCGCAAACATGATATCGTCCAATTCCTGCTCGGTGTAGATTCCCTGATTGATTGCCATCTTGACAATATCAGTCCCCGGCAGAAAGTTCAAGCCATGCAGCTGCAGTTCATAAGGCTTTTTCAATTTTTTTACAAGGAAATAAGTCTCTTTCAGGTCTTCAATGGTTTCAAAGGGATGTTGCAGCATAAAATCATAGCTGGACCACATGATCTTGGACGCGCGTATTTTTTCCACAGCTTCGATAATATCCTGCTGGGTTTCATAGCGGTGAAATATATCTTTACGCACCCTTTCCGAGCCGGACTGAATGCCCATTGTAACCTCACTAAGACCGACGGAAACGAGTTTTTGAAGTATGACCGGATCAATCATTTTAGGATGGCCCCACATGGCAAAGGGTAAATTAATATGTCTCTTATATTCCACTATAAATTCATCTACCCATCCGGGCAAGTTCGGAAATATTTCATCGTAAAAGTGAACAAACACCAATTTCTTCAGCTCTTTTTTCGCTACGATCAGCTCATCAATGACATTTTTCACAGAGCGTGTCCGTACAATCGGCGTCCCCTTCGGGTTCATTCGGTGCAGATTGTTGCAGCAACAATAAGAGCATGTGAACGGACAACCGCGGGACGCAATAACCTCATAGCTGCGGGTCGTCAGTTGCGGATCTCCATACTCTGTCTTGTCATTCTCAATATAAACGGCATTTATGCTGTTGATGACTGGAAGGCCATATTTGTTGATGTCCGATTCAATATCTCCAATGTCATTTCGGATCACCTTGTCATCCTGTTTATAGCAAAGGCAAGGAATCTCTCGATAATTATTCCCTTCGGACAGCGCGTCCGCCAAGCGGCAAATGCTGGTTTCTCCGTCAGACCGCAGCACGAAGTCGGCTCCTTTTTCCATCACTCGTTCTGGAAACATTGTGGCAAACGCTCCGCCACAGACCAGCGGTGTAATTGTAAATTCCCTTTTCATTGTCTCCATCACTTTGTAAACTGTGTCCAGGTACATGGAGCTCATGATGGAAAGACAGATCATTACAGGCTTTAATTTCATGATCTGCGCACACAAAAGTCCCAGCTCCGCATCCGTGGTGTGTTTCGGTCTTAAGCTATTGTAGCCTTTATAAAAAATAGCCTGTACCTGATACCCCTGCGTCTCTAGCGCCGATTGCAAATATCGGATTCCAAGAGACTTGATATTATAAAATGCGATTAAAGCGACTGTTCCCTTTGGATTTTTGTATTCCATTATTCCAACTCCTTCTCAACATAGTCAGCTTGTTCATTTTCGTGATAATTCCCTTTGATATTTATCAAGCATTATAAACTTTTTTTACGGGAAATGTCAATAGAGGCATCTATATTTATGCTTTTATCATACTTTCTCTGTGCAGTGCCTTTGGTGAAAATCTCGTTTGCGGAACACGGGATGTACATAGAAAATCCCCTTAAATCAAGGGCTCGACGGTTTACCTTGCATCAAACACCCCGGACGGTAATCGTCCGGGGTGTTCCAGCGACATCGGAAGGGAGCGTTTCTGTACCGGTGTTGACATTTCCTTGATATAATAATTACGAGGAAAGTAGGAATACTATCTTGCTTTCAGCATAAACCATGAAAGATGGCAACATAATGAACAGGATGGAGAGTACAGCGATGGAGCGAAAGATCATAAACGTAACCGGAAAACGTTAGGTTACAATCCCTCTAAGGTTTTATAAGAAATTACATTTCGGTAAAGAGGTTGAGTGTTTTCTTACCGAGGATGCTGTAGTGCTTCGTCCGTTTTCAACTTCGGACGATAGCTTTACAATGGAAATATTGAAGGATTTGGTTTCTCAGGGGTATAGCGGTGATGAACTGCTCACGAAGTTTGCGGAACAACGAGCCGGCATGAAAAAAGCGGTAGGCATTCTGATTGATGAAGCCGATGAAATAGCCGAGGGTACACGCGAAGGAGCTACTACGGAAGATATCTTCGGAGAAGAATAACCAATGTATGAGATTAGGTATTCCAAACCCTCCGATCGGTACTTGAAGAAAATCAAGGATAAACACTTGCTATGAGCTTGTTTGCCGCATTTACGAAGAGGACTGCCAGCTTGTGGTTATTATACTAGCGGGTACGCGGGAAAACTTCTATGAAGAATGAAAATGGCTTGCAAAATAATAGCTGCTCAGAATCAAGAAAACTACGGATTATCAGGATAAACGAGAGAAGAAGAGGGTGTGCCGAAGCTGTTTCTACCCCAATGCCGGCCACAATCAGAACATACAGTGGTGTATTTCCGTATCACGCCGCAAAGCATGTATTGTTCATATTTAGGCTGTCCTATATCACCCGCCGTAAATACCATAACCGACAATGTGATTTCCTGGCCGACCTCATCCGAATATACCTATGCTTTGAATATACTTGCCTGCGCCGCAATTTCCCACTTTTCTGACGGCAGCGTTCCTTCGGTACAGGCAATTCTCCCTAATTGTTGTACAGCTTTATTTATCGAGCCGATTTCTAATCCGTCGGTTTCTCCATAACAGGTGATGGCACCAAGCCGCTGAAATTCCGGTGCTTTGTGTGCTTTCCACCGTGTCGATTCCATCGTCGTCCGCCTGATAAGAATATCGGAAACTACCATAACGGTCAACCCTCGCTTCTTTTTCGGTGATATTAGAGGCAGCTATCAAATGAAAACTTTGGGTAAACTTGTAAGCTTTTCGCTCTCACATCTGCTCCCGCATCTGTAAAAGCAGCTTCTTCTCACGGCGGCTGACCTGCACCTGCGTCATTTCGAGAAGGTCTGCCGTCTCCTGCTGGGTTTTCCCCTTAAAATAGCGTAAGCGCAGCAACTCTTGATCTCGGGGCTCCATCGATTCAATCAACTGGTAAAGCGTCATGCGGTCGGTCATCTGCTCTTCCGGCGCATCCACCGGAATCTGGATTTCCGGGTTTTCATCGTCACCGGTCAGAGATACCGGCGCTTTTGATGCCCCCAAAGCCATTGCGGCCTTCTCTACACTAACGCCGAGACGATCGGCGATTTCGGAAATATTCGGGCTCTCCCCTGTCTCCTCGCGGATCAGTTCCGCTTCCTCCTGAGCTTTTTTGGCAAGCTCGCGTACCCCGCGCGATATTTTCACCGCTCCGCCGCTTCGAAAAATACTTTTGATTTCACCTAAAATCACCGGAACGGCGTAGGTGGAAAACTGAAAGCCACGCTCAGCGTCAAAGTTTTCCACAGCCTTGATCAGCCCTAAGCAACCCGCCTGGAAAATATCGTCATATTCCATACCGCGGCCGGCAAAACGCTTTGCACACAAATGCACAAGACCGATGTTCTCCTCAACTTTACTCCGATCGGCGCCTGGCCGTATGTCTTTTTTTTCCTCCATTTATTCTTTTCTCTCAAAGAACTTCGTGAGCGTCACGCTTGTCCCCTTGTTTTCTTTGGAGGTAACGCGCAGGCTGTCACAAAAGCTCTGCATTACGGCAAAACCCAAACCGGCGCGTTCTTCTCCGCCGGTTGTATACAAAGGCTCCATCGCTTGCTTGATATCCGGAATACCACAGCCCTTGTCCCGTACTTTCACAATGGCTTTTCCGTTTTCAAAAATCTTGACGGTTATGTAAACGATGCCGATATTATCACGGTAGCCGTGAACGATTGCGTTGGTCACCGCTTCGGAAACGGCGGTCTTCATGTCCGTTAAGTCCGCAACCGTCGGATCCAGCTGCGCCAGAAACGAGCTGACCGCCGCACGCGCAAAGCCTTCATTTACAGAATTTGAGGGAAAATTAAACTCCACTTTATTCACAGGCTTCATTATCCCGCCTCCTTCTCAATCACCGCGATTGAACCAATTCCCGACAACTCCACCATTTTGCTGACATTTGCGGAAAGCCCTGTGAGTACCACGTGGCCTTTCCAAAATTTATACAGCCGGATGCGTCCCAAAATCAGACCGATGCCTGAGCTATCCATAAACGGCACCTCGGTAAAGTCCAGGCGCAGGCAGTAGGGCTTCAGCTTCTGTGAGGTCTCATCAATTTCTTCACGGATCTCCGCCGAGGTGTGGTGATCGATTTCTCCGCTGAGTCTGGCTGTGAGTACGCCTTCTTTATATAAAAGCCTCACGCTCATTTTATACATCCTCTCCCTTTGAAATGTTTATAATAAATATTCTAGTAAGCGCCGGATGATTATTTTGGTGAAGCTTGTCAGCTCACTTAACTTTTTTTACATATTTATCCAATTCCGCTTGGATTTCCTCCATTATGAAGAATGATCCGCAGATGACAAGGGCGCTGTCTTCTGACAAGCCCTGTAGCGCGTCACGCACCGCTTCCGGAATGCTTTCAAACGCGCCTGCCTCGGGGCAATATTTTTTTGCTATCTCCATCAGCACGCCGGCGGACAGCGCACGGTCATTCTGATACGGATGCACTGTATTCATTTTTGTGCATAGCGGCGCAATTTCCCTTATATATGTGGGAACATCCTTATCCTTCATCATACCAGTTATACATACGATCTTTTTATCCGGAAGAAACTGCTCCACCGCCTTTCGCAATGCCACCGCGCAGTCCGGATTGTGTCCGCCATCCATCAAAATGAAAGGCTGTTTTGAAAAGATCTCCATACGCGTCGGCATATACGCCGCTTCATAGCCGTTTTTGATATTCTGCGGTGATATTGAAAAGCCTTTCCTCTGTAAAAGCTGTACTGTCCTGTAGGCAGTGATGGCATTATATAGCTGATGTTCTCCAAGAAACGGTGTGAACAGAGAAACACCGTCATACGTAAAATGACTGCCCTCAATGCCGGCTGACTGCAACGTTAGGGAATCGGTTTCCGGTATGGTGAGGGCTGCGCCGCGTTCATCGCAGATGGACTGAAAAACAGACGTAACCTCCTCGGCCTGTAGCGGATAAAGCAGAACCGATGTGCCCTGCTTAATGATCCCTGCCTTTTCAAAGGCTATTTTCGAGAGCGTATCCCCAAGAACTGCCGTGTGGTCAAAGCCTATGGACATGATTGTGGCGACCTCCGGCTGTTTGATAACATTTGTGGCATCGAGCCGTCCGCCAAGCCCTGTTTCCAGCACCACAATATCACACTTCTTTTGATAAAACCATTCAAAGGCCAGCGCCGTGATAAATTCAAACTCTGTGATGGTTTCACCGTCTTTCTCCATCCGGTCAGAAACAGCTGAAACCCGTTCCGTGACGCCGGCAAGCTCTTCTTTCGGAATCATCTCCCCGTCAATTTGAAAACGCTCACGGAAATCCAAAACATATGGAGAGGTATAACGCCCCGTGCGGTATCCGGCCTTCTGCAAAACGGATGACACCAGCGCACAGCAGCTGCCCTTGCCGTTGGTGCCCGCAATATGAACGTACTTTAGTTGATCCTGCGGATTCCCCAACAGGTGCAACAGCTTCTTAATTCTCTCAAGCCCCGGTTTGACGCCAAAAATCAGACGGTTATTGATTTTCTGCATCGCTTCGTAATAGTTCATGCTGAACCTCACTTTCAAGCTTTGCAAAAACCACCGAAATTTCCGGTGGTTTTTGTGGTTTCTTATCCATGTTCCGCCAGGTTTACCGGCGCCGATAAAATACCGGCGCTTCGCAGGCCGGCTCTTTATTCTTCAAAGGTCTTCAGCGACTCTTCAATCAGCTTGACCTTTTCGCTAAGCTTTTCGCCATTTTCCCGTACGCCGTCAACAACCTTCTGCGGCGCTTTCGACATGAAGGTTTCGTTTTGCAGCTTCGCGCCCACCGTATCCAGTTGTTTCTGCGCGTTTTCAAGCTCTTTGCGGAGGCGGGCGATTTCCGCTTCCCTGTCAATCAGGTCTTCCATCGGCAAATATCCCTTACACGCACCGGTCACAACCGTCACGGCGCCCTTCGGAACCTGTAGACATTCGCCCACAAGTACCTCATTGCAATAGGCAAGGCGCAGAATATCCTCCTTACAGCTTTCAAACATGCAGACATTCGATGTTTCGATATACAACGCGGCTTTCTTTGACGGGGGCACATTCATCTCACTGCGGCGCGTACGTACAGCCGTGATCAGCCGCATCACCTGCTCCATCTGTTCGGTTGCCTCGGGGAATACCAATTCCTCGCGGTAAACCGGCCACTGCGATATCATCAGCGCTTCGCCCTCATGGGGCAGGCTTTGCCAGATTTCCTCGGTGATAAAGGGCATAAACGGATGCAGCAGCTTCAGCGTGTTCTGCATGACCCAAATGAGCACATGGCGCGCGCCGTCGGCCGATGCCACATTCTCACCGGTCATACGGATTTTCGCAAGCTCAATATACCAGTCACAGAAGTTGTCCCACAGAAAATCCTGCAGCTTCGACACGGCGATGCCCAGTTCATATTTGTCCATATTTTCGGTCATTTCCTTTGCCACTGTGTGAAAACGGCTGAGAATCCATTTGTCCTCCACGGTCAGGTTCTCCGGCAGCTCGCACGAGATATCCCGTCCGTCCACATTCATGTGGATGAAGCGCGCCGCGTTCCAGATCTTGTTGGCAAAGTTACGGCTGGCTTCCACCCGTTCGTCACGGAAGCGCATATCGTTGCCCGGGCTGTTGCCGGTCACAAGGGCAAAGCGCAGGGCATCCGCACCGTACCGGTCGATCACGTCCACCGGGTCGATGCCGTTGCCAAGGGACTTGCTCATCTTACGGCCTTCGCTGTCACGAATGAGGCCGTGCAGCATCACGGTATGGAAAGGCGCCTCCCCCATGTTCTCCAAACCGGAAAAGATCATGCGTGCCACCCAGAAAAAGATAATATCATATGCCGTCACCAGCACGTCCGTGGGATAGAAGTATTTCAAGTCTTCCGTCTCCTCCGGCCAGCCCAGCGTTGAAAACGGCCAGAGCGCAGAGGAAAACCAAGTGTCCAGTGTGTCGGGGTCCTGACGTACCTTTTCGCTGCCGCATTTTTCACAGTTGCGCACATCGTTTTCATCGACGGTGATAAAACCGCAATCGTCGCAAAACCACGCGGGGATCTGATGCCCCCACCACAGCTGCCGCGAAATACACCAATCCTTGACATTGTCCATCCAACTGAAATAGAGCTTCTGCATGCGATCAGGAATAAATCGCGTTTTGCCCTCTCGCACCGCTTTGTTTGCAGGCTCCGCCAGCGGCTTCATCTTCACAAACCACTGTGTGGAGAGCTTGGGCTCAATGATTTTATGGCAGCGGCTGCAGGTGCCTACATTGTGTTTGATGGGCTCTGTCCCTGCAAGATAACCGCCCTCCTCCAAATCCTTCACAATCTGTTTTCTAGCCTCCACGGTGGAAAGACCGGCGTATTTGCCGCCCTTTTCGTTGATACATGCCTTCTTGTCCATCACATCGATCATCGGCAGGTCGTGGCGCAGGCCAACCTCAAAGTCATTTGGGTCATGGGCCGGAGTGATTTTCACCACGCCGGTACCGAAATCCATTTCCACATAGGTATCCGCAATGACCGGAATTTCACGGTTCAAAAGGGGCAAAATGACATTTTTTCCCACCAGCGCCCGATACCGTTCATCACCGGGATGAACGGCCACCGCCGTGTCGCCGAGCATCGTCTCAGGCCGGGTGGTGGCAAGCTCCAGATAACCGCCACCGTCCGCAAGGGGATAACGCAGATGCCAGAAGGAGCCTTCCTTTTCCTCAAATTCCACCTCCGCGTCAGAGATAGCTGTGCCGCAGTTCGGGCACCAGTTGGTCAGGCGCTCACCGCGATAAATCAGGCCCTTGTCGTAATATTTTTTAAATACATACTTCACCGCGCGGTTGCAGCCGTCGTCCATTGTAAAGCGCAATCGATCCCAGTCACAGGAGGATCCCAGCAGCCGCAGCTGCTCGATGATTCTGCCGCCGAATTTCTCATTCCACGCCCAGGCGCGCTCCAGAAACGCGTCGCGGCCAATGTCCTCTTTTGTCAGGCCCTCCTCGCGCATGGCCTCCACAATTTTCGCCTCAGTGGCGATGGAAGCGTGATCGGTGCCGGGCACCCACAGCGCCGCAAAGCCCTGCATGCGCTTAAAGCGGATCAGAATATCCTGCACCGTGTTATCATAGGCATGTCCGATATGCAGCTGTGAGGTTATATTGGGCGGAGGTATGACGATGGTATAGGGCTTCTTTTCCGGATCGATCTGTGTGTGGAAGTATTTTCCTTCCAGCCAAAAATCATATATTTTCTTCTCCACTTCCTTCGGCTCATAAGCCTTAGTAAGTTCTTTACTCATTGTCATCCCTCCGATTAATCACTTCTGAACATTATATTTTATCTTGTCCCTTTTTGCAAGTTTATCTTGCGGGAGCGACAACTGATATAACATTTCTTCATTTTCCCGGGAATAATGTATGTGTGGTCACACCCAAATAGATATGCTACACAGTATATAATAGGCAAAACCGGAACACAGCATAAGCCGCACCCCGGTTTTGTTTGATTTATGTTACACTACTTTTCATTGAATACCCCATCCAATGAATCGTTATACACATATTGAGACCCGATACGCTAAAATCAAAGCGTTCGAAAAAAATCCTTATTTTGCCACCCATTTGCCAACGCCGCCCGATTCTGTGTAGGTAAACGCACTCGGTACATCAAACCCGACATTCGTCGTATAGGTACGGCTGCTATGGTATGCCTCATCATAAGCGCCGTAGCAAAAAATCTTCGCCTCGGCAAGTCTTCTTGTCACCAGGCCTGGAACCGCTATGCCACCTGCCTTATGGTACAACAGCAAATTACTGCCAAAGGTCTGCTCGTCTATATACGCAAGGTCCACCGTACCGGCGTCGTTCATCTTGATCCTTCCGCCGCGCACCCAGCCGGAGCCACTGCTGGAGGTAACCTTGTACCAAAGGTTATCCACCTTCCCATCGACACGCTTGATTTCAGACACGGTAACGGAAGTTTTGTTTGAAAGGGATTTTCCTGTTTTGCTGGAGGCATTCGGCTCCGAGTAAAGTTCCGCCACGCCGGTGTATACCGTACCGCTTCCACTGCTTTTGGATGTAGCGCTCAGCAGAACTTTAAAGGTATCATAGCCTGTAGAAAAATACCCGGTTCCGAGGTTATAGGCAAAGCTTACAAGCGCGTCAAACTGCGCCTGACTCATTTTGATACCGTTATTGCTTCTGAAATTCTCAACAGCGCTTTCATAACCGTCACTATTGATGGTTTCACTGAGCATCGCGTTCATTTCAGAGGTTGTCAGGTTATTATAAAAAGTCTCGTTTTTCCCTACCACATAGCCGCAGCCCACTGTCGGAATATTGCTTGCCAGAGTGTCAAGATACACATCGCCGTACCGGCCTTCAAACTGTGCAATGATGTCAAGCATCTTGGAACTGGTGGCGCGTTTTTCCGCCGAAACATCGGTATCGCCCTGCGTGGAAACCACCAGCAACTTTTTCTCTTTATAACTCGTGGACCAACTGCCGGAAGCTGTTTTGGAATAGGCGCGCACAGTATAACTGCCCGCTTTGGTCAGCGTTACGTTCGCGGCAAATTTTCTCACTTGATTTTCCGGTAAATTGGTGTTGACAGAAGAGACACCCACCTCTTGCGACCAATCTGTCGTCTCAACTGTCGCCTCCTCCGGCCCGCTTACAACAAACCTCACCGCTTCTTTTCCAGCATCCGTTAAGGCGATTAAGTCAAATGCCTGATTGATGGAAGGCGTATTCGGCTCGTAGGTGATAAAGCGCATAGCCTCCGCAGCACCGACCGTCACCTTGCAGCGGGAAACCTCCTGCCCGGCGGAGTTTCTCACAATGATATTCGCAGTTCCCTGAGCCTTTCCATACACAAAAGATTTACCCGCGTCCGCCACCTTCGTTTTAACAATCATCGCCACCGCGGTGTTGTCGCTCTGCCAGGTAAGGCCGGAAGAAGAACCGTTTACCGATGCGGTAAGATACAAGGTTTTATACTGCGCAAGATTCGCTGTGGTTGCAGAGATCACACCGTCACCTGTACCGGGCGGATTGGGTTCATCGGTCTGTACCACATAATCCGAATGCACATAGCCTGTTGTACTGCCGTAGCTGACTTTATACCAAGGTATACTGCTGGTGGTATCAATTGCCTTAACAATAGTATTCAGCGGCAGAGCCATCAGTGAAGAATAGGTGGTTCCGGGGCCGCTTCGAAGGTTTAAGCCATTGACGGCTGTGATTTTATAATATGTATTCTCCGGCGCCTTCACATCCGGCTTAGCAGCCTCAATGATATCCAAAAAGCCCCAATAGCTTTTTGAAACGTCGGGAAAATACATTTCACTGTTGTCGCGGTCCTTAGCGTAGTCCGCACTGTCCGTACGCCCCAGAACCCGGTTGGCAACCTTTACTAGCTCAGCTCGCTTCAAATAAGCGTTCGGGCGGATATTACCGGTATTGCTGTCACCCTCAATCCAACCCTTTAAATAGGCTGTTACAAGGTCGGCATAGGCCCAATGCCCTTCGGTGACGTCCGGAAAGTTCACAGTCCCCGACTCCGACTCAAAAAACCTTGCAAATGCGGTTACCGCCTGCGCGCGGGTGACATAAGCCTGCGGCTTAAATTTTCCGTTATCGCCAAGCATGATACCGGCATTCCCAAGCGCATTGACAGCTTTTGCATACCACTGGGTATCATCCGTAACATCGGAAAATATCTCAGACGTGTTCGTCGGCTTATTTTTCAGCAGATTATAAAGAACCTGCGCAAACTGGGCGCGCGTCATATACTGTTCCGGTTTAAACAAGCCGCTGATGCCATTCATGTATTTATCATGGGTGCCGGTAGCAAGCGGCCAGTCGGTGGACAAAGGCGTTTTGGCCGCAACCTGCGTTTCATTATCGCCTCGCTGTCCGGTTCCCCGGTATCTTCTTCCTGTCCGCTTTGTACGTCTGAAGTCTCTTCACTCCCGTCGCCGCTCCCTGTCGGCGACAAGAACCCTGTTTCGTTTTCTGCATCCATAACATTTAATACTTCAGAAGAAAGTTTCGCATCTGGGCCATCTGTGGCAGATACCGGCACGACCGATGTCATGAATAACAATGCGACAACGAATATCACAATAAGTTTCTTGATCGGTTTTTTCACACTGACCTCCGTTAATTCGTCAAATAAATGTTTACATAACGTGTTCTTCAACATTATATACGAAAAGTTACAAAATTGCAACAATTTATTCAAAGCTCATATAAATCCGCCTTTT
>Ga0153946_1000897_pt1 | contig 13079 bp, 19 predicted proteins | sample TSNJ030MetaG_FD_104751 | JGI IMG/M metagenome (GOLD analysis project Ga0153946, IMG submission 104751) | Attine ant fungus gardens microbial communities from New Jersey, USA - TSNJ030 MetaG | ecosystem: Host-associated > Fungi > Mycelium > Unclassified | place: USA: New Jersey, Wharton State... | reverse complement strand
GACGCTTCTAATTCAGGTATTTTTGGTCGCTGCCTGGATTATCATTATGGTGTTATGCTTGTTTTTTCCCCTATTTCATGTGTGATCTGTAAATTAGCTGAGCTCACGTTCTGCACAAAGTATTTCATAGTGAAACGAATAAAATGTATTACAATATCTTCTTGTGTCATGAACGACCGACGATGGGCATGGGCCGTCTGGCAAATACAATTTTCCTTCTGACAATCCCTACTGCTTCCCATTGTGTCGATGGGGTAAACGGTGAGGTGACCGGCCGGTCTTCTTTATTGTTCTCATCATCGATCTCCATCGTGTCTTTACCTCGGCCCTCCGGATTTGTAACAGAAATAGCGGTAGTGTTTGTTGTAACCTTGGCAGATGCCAAAACGCGGGTAAGGACGGCCAAGGGTTTATTCAGCGTATTGATTGTGCCTTCAAGCAGATGAGGGCCAATTAATAAAATTGGTTTTCCCTGTTCAAATGGTATGCATTGTCGTCAGAACACTCTCAAAGGCTGACCCGCGGATCTTACACAGAGAGAAAGATAAAGATGAACGATATCTCGTTGTCATGCTGATTCCAACTTTCAAACCATTTTACTGAAATGACTCACCGAGTCATCTTCATTGATAGTCAATTTGCCCACTAATTTGCCATTTCTGTCCGTCGGTTGTGCGACTTCTACTTCAAGTAGACCTTGAAGCTCAATTAGGACAACTTCGTCATTTGAAATTTTTGCCAAAGCAGAGGGGAGCTTCGGCGATGTGGATGAGTTGAAGACGATCGGGATTAGCATAAAGGTTAGATCACTTGTATTGCCTTTCCGGCAATCAGGACTACGGCCTCTGCGCATGTGTTTGATGATCGATCTGATAGCTTACTCACATGCCCCTGTGGCTTTCATGACTCGAGGTAGATCAAAGTTTGAATCCCAATAAATAAAGAAAGGACTAGCCCCGTTCGACAAGAAGTTTCTAATAGACAACAAAATTCTAGTGTCACCTTTTCTTGTGAAACTTCCCGAATTCCCATGCGTAACATTCCTGTAGATAAATTCAGAAATCAACCTAGAAGAACACAACTAGACGAAAACGTACAATGCAGTTGTCCTGAGGGACAGCCTCAGGTACTTCTCTTCCAATATCTAAACTCGGAAGCCATGGTTCTTCCAGAACCTTCTCAATGACGGTCACAATACCATGGTTTCGGATATCTACCGACCAAGAAAGATTTGATACGGTATCATAGACAATTGTTTTTCCCGTGTGACACCTACGAGCAGTAGAATAATCAGTCTTCAGTGGTTCAGGCAGCGAAGTTATGCAAGACACACATTGATTCCATTGCATATCCACCTAATGAGCAAGAAGATAGTATTCCATTACAGGTTCCCATCGCAATTGGATCTGCAGTATGGAACACATGTGTTACATGTTGCAATGAAGGCTAAAAGACATGGTGGTGAGCAGTTGTTAGCTTTGACTTGAGATGGAACATCGGGAAAGGGACTACGATAGAGAAGGGTAATGAAATCAAGTGGTACACACAGGAGAAGGGAGGTGCAGCCTTCGTGCGGCCATCTTTTCCCCAGGAGATTCAAATGTCACCACTGGAACTCCAAAAGTTATGCCGATAAGACTCGCTAGGGCTCCACCAAGCGAGTGTCCAATCAACCAGATGTTGGAACTGGGACTAAATGCAAAGGTTGTCAAGGCGGTACGTTGGAGTCGGGAAATCATCCACTGACTAGATATATGTCAGGTTATTAAATAGATTCTGCATAGTAAAAACCGAATCTCAATTCCAGCGGTCACAAGTTACCAGAGCTAAGTCTTACCGTGCCGATAGGATAAAACAGGCTTTCATCCGTTAAAGCTTCTTCCACACAATCTTCATCACATTTGGACGATCCTCGATAACAGTCACACACTGTCGTCCATGACCATCCGACTCGTGCACAACAACAGGAGAATAATAGATTATCGTTCCGCTTGTCCTTCTGCTTCGTCGGGCCACCACCGATTAAACCTGCAGAGGTACCTTTGATAGACACGACAACTGTCGAATTATCTGGAGTAGCAAATATATGTCCTCGAAACCCATCCTTATAGGGTGGTTGCCAACCGAACGGATGAGACTAAGACACATAAGAGAATCCGAATGATGAGGTTTCTTGACAGAACGCGTACCACAGACCAGTTGCCTCCCAAGTCATACCAGCCAGCGTCCTTAGGAGTCAAATAGGCATTATTGGTCATTTTTGCGAGTAAAAGTAGAGTCTCTCTACTTTCAACGTCCGGCCCAACGACTGTATCTTCATTCCAGTCTAGTGCTACACTCTGGGACGGATAGTCCCACGAGAATCTTCGTGCATTGATCAGAGCGTCAAATGAGGGAGGCTTGTATACCGTCAGAGGCACAGTCCGTGATATTGTATAGGAACCTTCATTGTGCGAAAAGAACCGTGAGTCGGAAACATCGGAAACATCGGAGAAGACGACATGAGCGTCTGAAGTGACTGCATGGAGTTGGCGCAATTCAAAATGCAATGGAGTGGTCTGAGGCTGGGATTCTGGAGCTGAAGACGGAGGAGCCCCTAGTCCGAGCAGCGGGACGAGAAAATTTGTCAACATTGATGGGAGCATGAGTTAGAAATGCTACAGGTTTCTGACGTCATATCTATTATGGTCAATTGGTATATATATCTAGGACAATCAACTCTTTGTTCTTGCCGACAGCCTCAGACGGCAGCAGCAGTGATATCTAGATTCTCCATAGCCAAATTGAGAGGATCGTTGGGGACAAGATTGTCTGCGGCAGCAGAAGAACCAGCAGCCAAACCACTGACATTGGCACCGAAGAAGATTTCGGGACTCGTGCAGGCAGCTATGGCTCGGCGCATGTGACTGGTCAGAAATGTCAAACCGACCTGGTAAGCGGCTAAAATCATACCAAGTCTCAGAGAAATAAAGGTTATGACATGAAAATGAACTCACAATTCATCCAACCAAAACCCTCGCGCGGAACCATCTTGAAGTCAATCCCCTGATTGCCATACTCAGCATCAACAAGGTGGGTGAGCTTGACGGCATCAAACTGGTCCAGAATTTGAGTAGACGGTTGTCTTGACTCGTAGGTCTCACCTTCTCAGGAACAACACCATTGAAATCAACAAAGGCGGTTGTCATCATATACAGAAATCGATACGCCAGACGCTGGGCCTCTTCGAGATATCCATAACGCTCTAGTCCAACCCATGTCATGATCTGGTGAGGAGGCCTATCCTAATCATTAATACAGAGCCGCAGTACATCAGATCACATCGTACCATGCATATCTGTAGTAAAGATTCATCAATCTTTGTAGACGTTACAAGAAGAGATACGTACGGGTAGTCCCACTGTCGATTCGGTCTGTCAAGAGAGATCTTTCCGCGGGATTCTTCAGTTCCGGAAACAACCCCACCAATGACCTCAAATTTCTTGAGTGATTGGGTCCTAAACGATAGTATGAATCACAGGGAGTCGCCGAACACAATATCATATACGCACATAAGCTGCCAGCCTTGTTCCTCGCTGGCACAACCAGCCCAAAGCGGCCAAAATGACGTGACAGATTCATACAAGATCTGCTGTTCTTTGACAGTATCGTAGTCAAAATACAACGCCTTGCTCTCGTTCCAGAGATATCTGTCAATTTGTTGACGTCTGAACTCTGCCCTGTCAAACCATTCATCAGCAGTCTGGAGCCGGCTTTTAGAGCTTTCTCGCAAAGGACTGGCATAAGCCTCCGGCGTCGGTGGAAAAGGTGAGAGAGAGAAATCCTCTTCTAGCTCAAGCTCGTCGTCGAAGACCTCACGAATAGCAGTTCCGATATCGATTTCGTACTTGTAAAGGAGTGATTGTAAGTCTATTGTGGCAAGATTGGCACAACGCTTCTCAAAGCGATAGGTGGTGTCATGGCCAGACTCGCGGACTGCCCGGTCGTGAAGGAAGTATTCGTCCAATTCAGGCTCTTGAATAATCCCATCATTGTATTTTTCACTAAACTCTAGCACTGATATACTGTGTTTCTCAGCAAATGGCTCAAGGATGTGAGTGAAGTGCGTTGCTTCTGTTTCAGGGGGGATGCCGAGGCCATCAGGGCGATACCTTGAAAGACCCGTCTTGGGATCTATCCGGGGCTCCGCAGCCCAAACAGTGTGATACTCTTTTATGGCTGCTTGAATGGCACACTTGAGCCAGGCGCGGTTTCCAGTCTCATCGGATCGATCAAGCTGGTTGTAAATTTGGAGTGCCATGTCAGTGAGGAAGGGAGGCTGAGTACGACAGAGGTAGTAACTTCGACTTCCGTTCAGAATTTTACCATAATGCTTGATCTCAAAGATGAAATGATCCACCATGCCCTTAGCCATGCTGACCTGGCCGTCAACCAATAGTCCCAGAGTAATGAAGTAGGAATCCCAATTGTAGAGCTACGATGAGTCAAATGAGCATTAGTAAAACTCCATGCCATTCATATTTACCTCGTTGAAGCGAGCACCAGGAACGATGAATGGGATACCCTTCAAAGTTCTCCCTCCGTGTCCGTCATCCACTTCATTCATTGCTAAAGCCAGCAAGCCGGGTTTGCCATTCAAACTCTTGACAAATGCAGGATCGTCTGGTTTCGGAGGAAGAACCCGGACATCAAGGTTCATGTGGGGTTTCTCTTTGGCGACCCTTCTGTAATACTCCGCCATTGCGGGTTCACCGTGGGGGACATAGATGCGGGGCTGGATACGACCAGTCCTATTCTTGGGGTCAGCTGTGATAATTTCAAGGCCATCTCCGTCAATACGACGAGTTAAAGAATGCCAGAAAGAGTGTTTGATCATTCTAGAGAGTCGATCAACCGGGTTTTCTGTCAAACGGGCTTCATCAAGGATGATACGCTTCCTATTGTGGTCCCGTGCGAGGGCAAGTTCCTGGAGGAGGTTCGACAGCATGTATGTACCCTAAGTAGATGTTAAACACCTGTAAGTATTCAATAGCGCGCCTTGATCAGTTACGTACACGGATGTCAAAGGTTTTGAAACCGTTACTGGTTGCAGTACCGAGAGCCATTGTCTTGGGACCAGCATCAGTGACACTAATCTGAAAGTCCCCGTCCGTGTCCTCTTGTTCAAGAACGAGGCGAATGGTCTCCTCAACGTCAATGAGAAAACGCCTCGGAACACTGCTCTTCTCGTCGTGTGACATACGCCGAGACCGAGTAAGCATATCGTCCTGGAAGGCAGGTGCTCGTCTGGGATTGTAACCATGTAGGTAAGACTGGAAGAAAAGAGGCGTATGAATGGATGCTATGAAGGAGTTGGATATGCAAAACCCACATGGCTGTAGGTTCGAGAACGAGAGTGTGTCTCATCACGGTAATATGTAGCAGGATCAACGTCGACCGAGCGAGGACTAAAGTCATCCACGAAAGTGACACCAGTCGGATGGTTGACGGCAGGTGACATTGGGTATGCAAAGAGATGGTTGGAATTGAAAAGGGGTTATTTAAGGCATGGCTGACAATGAGCCGATCAATCATTTATCAATGCTACACGTGCCAGGCGCTCGAACCACCAATTTAGTTTTTCCCATTGTTCTGTGGAGAAGAGAGTCGACTTTGCCTCGTCGCATCGCCAACCGACCGGACTAGCTTCATACCTAGCTGACTATAGCTCACATCATGAACAGCTGCAGCTGTTTCATGTATAAACCTGAAGATGAATTCTGTCTCTTTTCTGTCCGGCGATCCTACAGTGTTTGCTTGGACTACATAATTTAGTAAGCGTTATGTCTACTAGCAATATCTGACTCTCTTCATTTTCTCCCCTTATAGTGATTCAGATCAGTTGCGAGTCATCTGTTTGTACTCTAGTATGCTACCGCAGAATGCGTTCGAGCACCAAATTATAAATTGTCGATTTTTAAGAAAATACTACACGTGCAGTCTTTCTATTGATTGTTTTCAAGGTCTTCTTTATATCATCATTGGGTTCTATTCAGAGCGTTAGAGATGCCTGCATCTGACTGGATCATGCAGACTAGAGAATATCCCGTGCCCTTATGGTCCAGACCTGTGGCGGCAAACAACTGCTAAATCCCAGATCACATCCCCTTCACGAAAAAAAGAATTCATACCTATTCTTCCTTCTTCCTGCTAGATAGTACATCGACTTGAGTTCTCTCAGTGTGGACCCTCAACGTCCAAGCCAAATAAGTCGGAATCACGTGTTCAGTCGCGTTCATCATGATCACTGCAGTGAATCTTTTGTACTTGCCTCAGTAGCTCGCTGTGTATCACTATGTCGTGAGTACAGCATTGTCAGGAATGACAAGTATACGGATACTGACTTTAAAAATGATAGGGTGTTCGGACAGGTGTCAGCTCTGAATCCCAAGGGAAACTCAGCAGATTCTGGCAGTACAACCACCCATAAACAACCTAATCCCTGGCTTAGCGCAATCTCACTAAACCAGCAGACGATTGGAGGTGCTTCTGGTCAGCAGAGTCAGCAGCAGCAGCCTGCCGTTGCAAGCACTTCCAGTACCCAGCCGGCGACAAGCTTATTTGGTAGTACAGCAAACCAACAACAGCCTGCGACTGGTGGTAGTCTACTTGGAAATACGTCGACAAATCAACCTGCGGCTGGAAACGCTTTATTCGGAAACGCCACCAACCAACAGCAGCAGCCTGCTGCAGGTGGAAGTTCCACACCGCAGCAGCAACCTACTTCGGGTGGAAACCTCTTTGGTTCGACACCGCAGCAACAGCAACCTGCGGCAGGTGGAAATCTTTTTGGTTCAACGCCACAACAACAACAGCCTGCCGCAGGTGCAAACCTTTTTGGCTCAACACCACAGCAGCAGCAACAGCCTACTGCAGGTGCAAATCTCTTTGGCTCAACGCCACAACAGCAGCAGCAGCAGCCTGCCGCAGGTGCAAACCTCTTTGGTTCAACGCCACAACAACAACAGCCTGCCGCAGGTGCAAATCTCTTTGGTTCGACACCACAGCAACAGCAACCTGCCGCAGGTGCAAACCTTTTTGGCTCAACACCACAACAACAGCCTGCCGCAGGTGCAAATCTCTTTGGTTCGACACCACAACAACAGCAACCCACTGCAGGTGGGGGTCCCTTTGGTTCCACACAACAGCAACAGCAGCCTGCTGCAGGTGGAAGTCTCTTTGGAAATACTGCCACTGCCACAAACAAGACAGGTACAGCGTCCCTCTTTGGAAATACAGGTAATGGAACCTCGGGTCTTGGGAACACGTTTCAGCAAACGCAGTCTGCTCAGCCAAATAGCACGTTAGGAACTAGTGTATTGTTCGGCTCTAAGCTAGGGACTACGTATGCATTTCCCCTTTTTCATGATTTCAGTATTAAAGCTTTACTAGTGCTTCGCAGGCGACTCAGTCTGGACATACCCTCTTTACTAGGCTCACAAAATTTAATGATCTCCCTGACAACCTCAAGCAATTGTTGGAGAACATCGAGTGTGTCTCAATTCCTCTTCTAAAATTGGTGTCATGAGCTCAGCCTTACCAAGTACTCACACTCGGAGCTGCATGCAGACAAGTAAAGATTTACGTCAGCGGAAACTCGGCAAAGAACTCATGGAGGAGCGGGAGCAGATAGAAGGGCTACAGAAGGTTTCTAACCACCTTCCTTAACTCAATATTTCGACTGAACAACCATTCAGGAGCTTAATAGTACATCTTATGTTATTTGCAATGATTTGCGCCAGGTAGAGGATCTTAAAAACAAGGCCGATCGAGCGATGCAAGACCTAGTTGTTGCGAGTCGTATCTTTGATGCTTTCCGCAACCCTCAAAGTGGAACAATATATTTAAGGGAAAATGCTAGCTTCCCTCTGGAGTACATTGTTTTTTTTGTTCTTCAATATGTTCTGATCATGAAGTAGATATTTCCAACGTGTCACAGAGCAAGTGACTGAACGGGTAGCGTGGTTGAAGACCACTATCGAGGTGAGCCCGGTAATCCTTTGATTGCGTGCGTAACTACCAATCACTATCGCAGAGAATCGGACGTAAGCTGTCGTCATCCACTAGTCAAGTACAAACACCGCAAAGTATATGCCTTGGGATTTGTCGGTATTCTTAGCACTGACCATGCGCGCTTAGGTATTGCCGCCACTCTGCAGGCTCAAAATGGAACTTTCCTCGCATTGGCAAGTCAGACAGCTGCTCTAGAGACCGAACTTCAGAAGATAAAACTGGTCTATACCCAGCTCTGGCGCACCAAGACGGGTAGTGCAAGGGATCCATTCGATGAGGTTGATCAATATGCGGAGAATCCTAATGACTTCGGTTTTGGAAGTTTGAGAGTCAAATAGGCCTCCGAGCTTCCTTACTGTATTTTGAGGCTTCCGTCCCTGTATTTGAAACTGAGTACGGTGTCTTTCAATGAAATATATCATTGATACATGTTGAGAACACTTTAAGCGTCAGCAGTCAATCCATCTCGATGCGGAATCCGGTCTCGGTCACAGCGTTCTGTATAACGACCATTGTGACAACCTATTCTCGACACATCGTAACACGCTTGTGTTACGACCGTATACACCCATTCACATTTACCCTCATCTAACCCAGAACCAAGGATGTCCTACGGGCAAGGGTCGATTTATCAGCAATCCCTCTACCAGCAGCCTATGCAACAGAATGGTATAGTGTATCAGGGTCAGACCCCTGTCCATCAACCACAAATCATGGAGGCTCGAGACGTAGTCTCGGGCGACCAATATAGATACGCCTTGCAGAACTTCGTACGTCCGGCCATGCAATGCGTTATAATTGTCGCTTGTTGGAACTCATCGTGATGAATAGCGTATTGCCCACGAGAAAGTCGAGCAGCAGCGAGTGCAACTGGAGGAACAAGAAAGACAGGTAGCTCAGCTCCGAGCACGTATCGCATTGTTAGAAGGAGGAGATGGACTACGTGTACAAGGACCCGGAGGAACCACAGTCGATGACTTTTCTATCAAAGTCTGTACCTCTCTTCGGATTGACCACGCCACCAGAGACAATGACACATCTTATAGAATGCCGCTTCGCAGCTTGATAAACTTATCAACAGATGGGCAGCCGACCTGATCCGCAGCCCCCCTGCACCTCTTCACAATATTTGTGTCGCTATTTTGAATGATGTTTCGTCGGCCATTTGCTTAGACGCCAATCAAATTGAAGGTACTCCCATGCAGACCCAGGCTTACCTTCGGCATGCCTTGTCAGAAGTCATATCAGAAGGAATAATCAACTGTCTCATCGTGACGAACTCGAGTGAAGCAAATATCCAGCTCACACGGATTCATGAACACATATTTGCTCGTGAGTTTACTTGCTCGCGATTCAATTTGTAACTTACCATTTCTTCTCTTCCTTCTCCGCATGCGATGCTGCCTACGCTCAACCTCTTTGTGCGATACTTCGATACATCCAGGTGACCCAACTGTTGCTAGTGTATGGCGTCGGCAGACTTTTTCAGCGGCTGTAGAATCCTGCACTCCTGAGATGACAACAAGCATCCTCTGTGAACATATTCCAGAGCTCACAAGATTGCTACAGGGTGTACCACCTGTCTTTGGTGGAATTTCTATCCTTGACTCTGCTTATGCCTTTTCTCGAATGCTACATGGCCCCGGTTCAAACTCAGGAGATGTGTTTTACCGTGCATTCGTCCCCGAGCTGGGTGGTCCACTATCTCCTAGGGAAATGGAACTTACAAAAAGGTGTTTAAAAACTGAACGTGGTGAGCTTGATCGAGTTGGGGCCACTATATTTCCAGGATTGGTGAAAGTATCTCAAGGAGTCAAGCAACTAGATGATCAGGCTGAGAGTGTGCAGGTATGTCATAAGTAATATGCTTTGGGGTATCAAGTTGACATTGTATATCAGCCTGTGGTAAGGAGAGCTCAAGTCGTTTGCGAGTGTGCACTCGGGGGGACAGTCGTTACACCCTTCTGATCAATGCCATGGACGAATATGGCTGAAACACTATCAATGTAAGGAATTTTTAAGAGGATCCAATCCATCCTCAATTGGCTCAGACCTCAGTATTTGACCCATGCTCTGTAATATGATACCCCTTTATCTCATGATACATTCTGTCGACTGCTTTATATAGTGAAACTGGTGGATTCACGAAAGCACTGCAGCATGACGTCAGTTTATGTATGATGAGGAATACCTCTCGGAGGCATTCAGATAGTGGAAGGACCGTATACTGATATCTCCGGCAGAATGACATACATATCACCAGAGAGCTTGGTTCAATTTCCTGATTCAACGCTCTGAAAGGGATGTCATAGTTGTATCAGAAAGTTTAGAGTCAAACACCGTAGCCCATTCCGAAAATATGCTTAAAATAAGAGAAATCGTATTGAAGATACAGGGTGGTCAAAAATAGGATGTGGAAGTCAGTCGCAATAGGTGCAAGTGCATCAGATCGAGGTTAAAATTTACCGTGGACTCTAGAGAGATATATTGATGCTAAGATTGTGCCAAATTAATAAGTCTCGTACCTGCGATCAAGTCTAGGGTATTTAGATTCACACTCAAAACGTTTTGTAGTTTGCATGTTCTCAATCTATATGAATCATAGCAGCTACACGATAAGTAGGGACGCGAGCTTGGCTTGAGTTTCCACGACCTGGGCATGGTCAGTGGATCATGACGTGACCAACAAGGGGAAGGATTCACCTCAAGAGCCTGGCGCACTTCCAATCGTCTTCGTGCTGCTTCCAGCCAATCATGCAGCATGACCTTGGCAGATCCCTTCAGCTGGTTTAACTCACGAGCAGCACTGTCCAGGTCCTGCTCGTTGAGGTAGTACTCGGCACGAGCTAGCACACTTAGTACGTCATCACCGGCTACTAAACCGTGGCGCTTGAAACGCAAGTTGGAAAAAATACGACTAGCAATGTATGATAGCACACCAGCATTCTCATTAGGCACAAGTGCCACTTCTGAGACCTTGGGAGAAACCTCGTTGATAAACCAGGTAGAAAGGTCCGCGAAGGGCTCGACCCCGACATCCGGAACATCAGTTTTCTCTAGCGAATCAAGGGCAGCAGTCACTACAGGGTCCTCGCGGGCAACGGTGATATGACGAAGAACGCGTAATTCCTCACGGAAAGGCTTGCGAACGGAAGACTGGGTAGCGGAGTCGAGAGCGCGGATAGCGGACCAAAGAGCGTGGACACGAATGTTATCGTCGAGATAACTGGTGTTGTCATGAATCACAGACCCCAAGCGTTTGAGATCAGCAGAAAGCTCGTCAAGCTTAGCCAGACGGCCCCCTCGTTCGTGTTCGACACGAATTTTGATATCACGAATCCAGCGACGTTGAAGTTCAATACCTTGAGCAATAACTTCTTCTTTGAGCCTAGTGTATCGTGAAAAAAAATATAACGATAGAATGAGACATACATACCGTTCGTTAATAAGATCAGTCTGTGTTTTGAGTTCATTCTCCAGCTTTTCTCGATATGCTTGGATGATCTTGCCCCTTTCTTCTTCGAAAGCTTTTCTAAAGTCTTCCTGCTGATTATCCAATCTGTCTCGGGTTTCTAATTCGAGTTCAAGGAGCTTTAAGGAGTACTCATGACTTTGCTCGTCTAACTTGGCCTCAAGTGCAATCCTTTCGTCCTCGCGAGTCTTTTCAAACTGATCAACGAGGAGTTTAAGATCCTTCTGGGCAGAGTCTAAGACATCAGCTGCCTTTGAGGCGACGACAGGGTCCGATTGGAGGTAGGGGATGAGGTCGTCGATGATGTGGGTGAGGTGAGAAATTATAGGTTCAGATTGAGCAAGGGAGGATACTGTCGGAGTAAGAAGGGGAAGAGAGATAGGTTCAGTGTCCTGTTTCTTTTCGGTCTCTTCTGCAAGTTCGACTTTAGCCTCCCTAAAAGATTGTCGGGACAGAAAACCAGGAGGAGGCTCAAAGTCAACACGGAGGTCCATGACAGATATTTGGGAGTCTGGGGTGGCAGCTTGAGGGGTTATCCGTGGCTCGTCGGCTAACTGGTGCTCGGAGTCGCCGAGATCGGGCGTTCCAGCAATTGCAGCTTCTGCTCGTGCTACAAGATCTTCAAGATCTGCGGAGACCTTGCTGGATGTCGAAGCAGGTATTTCTGCTGGTTTACTAACTGATTGAGCCGTAGGTTGCGGTACTTCAACCTTTGCAAGAGGAGGTACAATTGTCTCTACATGCTTCAGCGTTTCTTCGATAGCTTTTGTCACCTTCAGCTCTTGACCCTTTGTCTCTACCTGATCCTTTGCCTCATTCTGGTCTTTTGCCTCATCGACTTGGCCAGTTACTTTCTTAACAGAATCCGAAACAAAACCAAATGTGGTAACCAAAGTATCCGTGCCAAATTCGATGACCCTGTCGACCATGAAATCATCCCAGCCGTGAGCTTTAGCAAACTCTGACACAGATTGACCGAGAGGGACATGTTGGGATGGAACTCCATAGTGTTTCTGGTAGGTAAGGGTAACAAAGGTGCCGCAGGCAGTGACCACAGTAGCTGCCAAAAGTGCGCTGCGTATGGTGTTCCGCTTCTTGGGAGCAGAGCTTGCTTCGGTGGCAAGGGACTAGAAAGAAATATCAATACATCTTTCCATTACTTTGCCAACAGAGATATGTTTGATATGCTGAAACTCACCCTTCTCACCACTCTCACGCCATTCCGACTCGAAGACGACGCAGTCTGCCTTGAGACGAGCAAGACGCGATACATGCAATGTATACTCCTAAGTGACAAAGAGCAGCAGCTTGCGCGTTACAGAACTTTGACCACGTGCTGAAAATTTGGAATCTATTTCGGGCTCGGATTTCCCAGTCCTTATCGTGAACCATGTCTTCCAGTACAGACAGAAAAGAGGGATCTGGGCACCCCACTCAAACTCATGACAAGAATGTCATTACCACAACCCGTTTAGAGCTTTGGAGCTATTATCTCTACTACGTAGGAAACAATGGTCTCTCAGGCTTCAATTTTGGACCATCTCAATTTCAAAAT
>Ga0153946_1000896_pt1 | contig 13088 bp, 7 predicted proteins | sample TSNJ030MetaG_FD_104751 | JGI IMG/M metagenome (GOLD analysis project Ga0153946, IMG submission 104751) | Attine ant fungus gardens microbial communities from New Jersey, USA - TSNJ030 MetaG | ecosystem: Host-associated > Fungi > Mycelium > Unclassified | place: USA: New Jersey, Wharton State... | reverse complement strand
GATCGGAACTGGTAAAGTAGCGACAACAGAGCAGGCTCAGGAAGTGTGTGCGGCGGTTCGTGTATGCATCGGTGAAATATATGATGCCGCGACCGCGGAAGCGATTCGTATTCAGTACGGCGGCAGTGTATCGGGATCAAGTGCACCGGAATTATTTGCACAGGCAGATATCGATGGTGGTCTTGTCGGAGGTGCGGCACTGAAACCGGACTTCGGAAAAATCGTCAACTATAAATAATAGCATTCGAAGCAAATGGAGTGATCCATTTGCTTCGATGTTTTGTTAAAGAAGGAGATATTATAATAATGAGTAAGAAACCAACGGTTTTAATGATTTTGGATGGCTATGGACTGGATGAGAATACTGCCGGCAATGCGGTCAATGAAGCAAAGACAACGGTTATCGATAAATTGATGGTGGAGTGCCCGTTTGTAAAAGGCAATGCCAGTGGTATGGCAGTAGGACTGCCGGATGGTCAGATGGGGAACTCTGAAGTGGGACATTTAAATCTCGGTGCGGGAAGGATTGTATATCAGGATCTGACCAAGATCACCAAAGCGATCAGTGATGGCGACTTTTTCAAAAACAAAGAATTGCTGGCAGCATGCGAGAATGCAAAGCGGCATGATTCTTCACTGCACCTGTTCGGCCTGGTATCTGACGGTGGTGTGCACAGCCATAATAAACATATTTATGGATTGCTGGAACTGGCTAAGCGCCAGGGGGTGAAAAAAGTATATGTACATTGTTTCCTTGACGGACGTGATACACCTCCGGAATCAGGAAAAGGTTATGTTCAGGAAATGAATGACAAAATGCAGGAGATCGGCATAGGTGAGATTGCTACGGTAATCGGCCGTTATTATGCAATGGATCGGGATAACCGCTGGGATCGGGTTGAGCTGGCTTATAAGGCAATGGTAAAAGGGGAAGGTAATACAGCGTCATCCGGTGTGGAAGCAGTAGCGAATTCTTATGCTGATGGTAAGACTGATGAATTTGTTATTCCGACCGTTGTGATGAAGGAGGGTCAACCGGTAGCCACGGTAAAAGAAAACGATTCGATGATCTGCTTTAACTTCAGACCAGACCGGGCCAGAGAGATTACCAGAACCTTTTGTGTAGATGATTTCGATGGGTTTGACAGAGGTCCGCGGGTGAAAACCGCATATGTTTGTTTTACGGACTATGACATTACCATCGGCAATAAGACGGTAGCATTCCCGAAAACCGAGATTAATAACACTTTCGGAGAATTTCTGGCAGAACATAATATGACGCAGGCGCGTATCGCTGAGACGGAGAAGTATGCACATGTCACCTTTTTCTTTAACGGCGGTGTGGAAGAGCCGAATGCGGGTGAAGACCGAATCCTGGTGAAATCACCGAAGGTTGCAACTTATGATCTGCAGCCGGAAATGAGTGCTTACGGAGTGTGCGATAAACTGGTTGGAGCAATTAAATCAGAAAAATATGATGTGATTATTATCAACTTTGCGAATCCGGATATGGTTGGACATACGGGCATCGAACCGGCAGTTATAAAAGCGATAGAAGCAGTTGATATGTGTGTCGGAAAGGCGGTCGATGCGCTGAAAGAAGTGAACGGACAGATGTTTATCTGTGCGGATCACGGTAATGCTGAGAAACTGATTGATGCCGATACCGGAGAACCTTTTACGGCTCATACCACGAATGCGGTACCGTTTATTCTTGTGAATTCCGAAGGGTATGGACTCAGAGAAGGCGGTTGTCTGGCAGACATTGCACCGACCCTTATCGATATGATGGGAATGGATAAGCCGGAAGACATGGCGGGAGAGTCTCTGCTGAAAAAAAATAAAATGTAAAAAATGAATAAAATAACGTGATAAAATTCATCAAAACGCTATAAATCACTAAAAAATGCATAATAGGCATCTAAAATGCAAGAATCACTTGACTGTAATTCAAAAACTGTATAGAATGATAGAGATAGTGAAAAATAGTGATGGAGGCTGTATATTAAGAAAGCATATAAAGACATGAGTAAAGCAGAATTGTTAGAGTTGAAAGAAACTTTGACATTGTGTTTTGAAGAAGTAAAAGGAAAAGGTCTTAAACTGGATATGTCCCGCGGTAAACCGGCAAGTTCTCAGCTCAATATGGGAATGGGATTGCTGGATACTGTGAACAGCCAGTCTGATATGAATTCCAAGGCCGGATTTGACTGCCGCAACTACGGCGTTCTCGATGGATTGCCGGAAGCAAAACAATTAATGGCAGATATGGTTGGAGCAGCAAAGGATAATGTGATCATATTCGGAAATGCCAGCCTTAACATCATGTATGATACAGTAGCGCGTTCAATGACCCACGGAGTTCTGGGTAATACACCGTGGTGCAAATTGAATAAAGTAAAGTTCTTATGCCCGGTTCCGGGATATGACCGTCATTTTTCGGTTACGGAGCATTTTGGCGTTGAAATGATTAACATTCCGATGAAATCAGATGGTCCGGATATGGATATGGTCGAGAAGCTGGTAAGCGAAGATGAAGAAATTAAGGGAATCTGGTGTGTACCAAAGTATTCCAATCCTCAGGGGATCACTTATTCCGATGAGACGGTACGCCGTTTTGCAGCATTGAAGCCGGCTGCAAAGGACTTCCGGATCTATTGGGATAATGCTTATGTGATTCATCATCTGTATGAGGATCAGCAGGATTCACTGTTGAGTATAGTAGTTGAATGTGCGAAAGCAGGAAATCCGGATATGGTATATGAATTCTGCTCGACATCGAAGATCAGCTTTGCTGGTTCAGGTATCGCAGCACTGGTATCATCAGAAGCAAATATTTCTGATATCAAGAAGCAGATGTCCATGCAGACTATTGGCCACGATAAGATCAATCAGCTGCGTCACGTGCGCTATTTCAAGAATCTTGACGGATTAAAAGAGCATATGAGTAAACATGCCGAAATCATGCGTCCGAAATTCGAAACGGTACTGGAGATTCTGGAGCGTGAACTGAGCGGGCTGGAGATTGGATCATGGATCAAACCGCGCGGTGGTTACTTCATTTCCTTTGATGCACTGGAAGGATGTGCTAAAGCAATTGTTGCTAAAGCAAAAGATGCCGGTCTGGTAATGACCGGAGCAGGAGCGACCTTCCCATATGGAAAAGATCCGAAAGACAGCAATATCCGTATTGCACCATCTTATCCGACACCGGATGAACTGGCAGTTGCAGCAGATATCTTTGTGCTGAGTATAAAATTAGTAAGTATCGATCGTATATTAGAAGACAAATAATCAGTTCCGATAAACCGGGAACGAATATCGCATATGTCATTGGGAGGGAGCGTTGTAAAACGCTCCCTTTCACATTAAGAAAAATTTAGGTTTTTATTAGCAGTTGAGAGCATCAGTTTGATTCGATTGAGCTGATTCACTTCGCTGGCGCCTGGGTCATAATCGATTGCTACGATATTTGCCAGCGGATGACGTTTTCTCAGTTCCTTGATAACTCCTTTTCCAACTACGTGATTTGGCAGGCAGGCAAATGGCTGGGTACACACAATGTTACTTGCACCGCTGTGAATCAGTTCCAGCATTTCCCCGGTCAGAAACCAGCCTTCACCAGTCTGGTTACCGATTGAAACAATTTCTTCAGCCATATCCGCCAGATTTTTGATTTGAGACGGCGGATCAAAATGCTTACTTGCTTTCAAAGCCTCAGTTGCCGGTTTGCGGATCCATTCAAGGGCTTTGATGCCGAGGTTTGCTTTGGCGGCGCTGGATTTCTTCATACCTAGGTGTGAAGCCTTGAAGTTCGAGTTGTAGAAGGAGTAGAGGAAGAAGTCCAGTAAGTCAGGAACTACGGCCTCAGCACCTTCGCGCTCCAGCAGATCGACCAGATAGTTATTAGCTGCCGGCAGGAATTTAACCAGAATCTCACCAACAACACCGACACGCGGTTTCTGGATGTCCAGCATTGGGAGATTATCGAAATCTTCGATGATTTCCCGACAGATTTTTTTGAACTTACTCCGTCTTGGATATCCATTGCTGACAAAGTCGGTGCAGATTATTTTCCACTTCTCATGCATTGCGTTGGCAGAACCCGGAACCGCTTCGTAAGGGCGGACTCTATATAAGCAACGCATGAAGATATCACCGAATACGACGGCATAGATACCTTTCAGAGCAAGCGGGATCGTAATCTTGAATCCCGGATTGCTTTCCAATCCGCTCAGGTTTGCCGAGATAACCGGAATGTGCGGGTATCCGGCTTTTTCCAAAGCGCGGCGGATAAAACCGATATAATTGGAAGCGCGGCAGCCGCCGCCGGTCTGGCTGATGATGACCGCAATCTTGTCAGTATCGTATTTCCCTGATAGAATAGCTTCCATGATTTGGCCGACTACCATGAGTGACGGGTAGCAGGCATCGTTATTTACATATTTCAGTCCGACGTCAACTGCATGCTTGTTATCATTCTGAAGGATTTCGATATGATAACCAGCGGAATTAAATGCCGGTTCCAACATGTCAAAATGAATCGGTGACATCTGCGGGCAGAGGATCGTATATTTATCGCGCATTTCTTCAGTAAACTGTACTTTATGAATTGCTGAAGAATGGATTTCCCGTTCTATACGACGTTCTTCGCGGACACGCAGTGCCGCCAGAAGCGAACGAACACGGATTCTCGCAGCTCCCAGGTTGTTGACCTCGTCGATTTTTAAAGAGGTATAAATTTTACCGGAACCAACCAGAATATCTGATACCTGATCGGTAGTTACCGCATCCAGTCCACAGCCGAAAGAATTCAGTTGAATCAGATCCAGATTATCTTTGGTTTTTACATAATTTGCCGCTGCATACAGCCGGGAATGATACATCCATTGATCCATTACGTTAAGCGGCCGCTCTACCGGTGCCAGATGCGAAATCGCATCCTCGGTCAGGACGGCGATATCGTAGGAGTTGATCAATTCCGGAATACCGTGGTGAACTTCCGGATCATAATGATACGGACGTCCGGCCAGAACGATACCGCGCTTCCCTTCCTTGTCAAGGAAAGCGATAGTTTCTTCTCCTTTTTTCTGAATATCCTTATGGCAGGCGTCCTGTTCAATCCAGGCTTTATGTACAGCGCTTTTGATTTCCTCAGCCGGAATCGAAAATTTCCCGGCGAGTTCTTCAATTAGTCTGTACGAAAGGGTTTCTTCGCTTTTGAAGGACAAAAATGGATTCATAAAATTAACATCCTTGACGGCATCCATGTTATTCTTGATATTTTCAGGATAGGAAGTAACAATCGGGCAATTGTAGTGATTGTTAGCATCTTCAAATTCATTTCGCTCGTAAGGGATACACGGATAGAAGATAAATGGTACGCCTTCCCGAATCAGCCATTCTATGTGACCGTGTGCCAGCTTGGCCGGATAACATTCTGATTCACTCGGGATGGACTCGATACCGAGTTCGTAGATCTTCCGGGTAGAAGCAGGGGAAAGTACCACTCTAAATTTCAGTTCATTGAAGAAGGTGAACCAGAATGGGTAATTTTCATACATATTAAGCACGCGCGGAATACCTACGATGCCGCGGCTCGCTTCTTCTTCCGGTAGTGGTGTATAACCGAAGTAACGGTTGTTTTTATATTCGAATAGGTTGGGTATTTTATTGTCTGTTTTTTCTTTTCCGAGACCGCGCTCACAGCGATTACCGGTAATGAATCTGCGTCCGCCGCTGAACTTATTGATGGTCAGGCGGCAGTTATTCGTACAGCGTTTACATTTTGCCATTGTTGTCGAGTATTCCAGTGATTCAATATCCGCGATGGAAAGCATTGTCGTTTCCTTGCTTTCATCATAACGCTCGCGGGCGATCAGCGCCGCACCGAAGGCCCCCATAATGCCAGCGATATCCGGTCTGACGGTCTGACAGCCGGCGATCATTTCGAAACTGCGCAATACGGCATCATTATAAAACGTTCCGCCCTGAACCACGATATGCTTTCCGAGCTCAGAAGCATCAGATACTTTGATAACTTTAAACAATGCATTTTTGATAACAGAATAAGCGAGACCGGCTGAGATATCGGAAACTTCAGCACCCTCTTTCTGAGCCTGTTTTACTTTGGAATTCATAAATACGGTACAGCGGGTTCCCAGATCAATCGGGTTTTTGGCAAACAATGCCTCATGAGCAAAATCCTCCACACTGTAATTCAGCGATTTCGCAAAGGTCTCAATAAAAGAACCGCAGCCAGAGGAACATGCTTCGTTAAGCTGCACGCTGTCGACTGTCTGGTTCTTGATTTTGATACATTTCATATCCTGTCCGCCGATATCGATGATGCAGTCGACTTCCGGTTCGAAATAAGAAGCAGCATAGTAGTGAGAGACCGTTTCAACTTCTCCTTCATCCAGCAGTAAGGCAGCTTGAATAAGCGCCTCACCATATCCGGTAGAACATGAGTGGACGATGTCGATTCCTTCCGGAAGCCGGGAATAAATATCTTTAATCGCCCGGATAGTTGTACCAAGCGGATCGCCGTCGTTGCTGCTGTAGAAGGAATAAAGCAGCGTGCCGTCTTCCGATACCAGTGCAGCTTTGGTCGTAGTCGATCCGGCATCAATACCCAGAAATGCTTTGCCCTGATAGGTCGCCAGGTCTTTCACCGGAACCTGATGCTTGGCGTGTCGGGTTTTGAATTCCTGATAATCCGCTTCGGCAGCAAAGAGCGGCTGCATCCTTTCCACTTCAAAATCCATCTGAATCCGGCCGGCCAGTCTGCTTTGCAGTTCCGAAAGGGACACAGCGGTCTGCTTTTCTGAATTAAGCGCGGAGCCAATTGCGGCAAATAAATGTGAATGCTTCGGCGCGATGATATGTTCGTCATCCAGATTTAAAGTGCGGATAAAAGCTTCTTTCAGTTCTGACAGGAAGTGGAGCGGGCCGCCTAAAAAGGCTACATGTCCGCGGATTGGCTTCCCGCAGGCAAGTCCGCTGATGGTTTGATTAACAACCGCCTGGAAAATAGAAGCGGCCAGGTCTTCTTTGGTTGCTCCTTCGTTGATCAGCGGCTGAATATCTGATTTGGCAAATACACCGCAACGGGCTGCGATGGAATAAAGTGCCTTATAATTTTTGGCATAGTTATTGAGACCCTCGGCATCGGTCTGCAGCAGAGAAGCCATCTGATCGATAAAAGAACCGGTACCCCCTGCGCAGATACCGTTCATCCGCTGTTCGACACTGCCGCCTTCGAAATAGATGATCTTGGCATCCTCACCGCCCAACTCGATTGCTACGTCGGTCTGCGGCGCATAGTCGTGCAGTGCGGCAGAGACGGCGATAACTTCCTGAACGAACGGAATATCCAGATGCTTGGCCAGTGAGAGACCGCCGGAACCGGTGATGACCGGATGAGCGTTAATCGGACCGAGCTTATAGACGGCTCGTCCGAGCAGATCGGACAAAGTCTCCTGAATATTCGCAAAATGCCGTTCATAATCGGAAAACAGCACTTCATTTTGTTCGTTTAAAACTGCTATTTTAACAGTAGTGGAACCGATATCGATTCCAAGTGTATATAATTCTTGTTTACTCATACAAATAAACACTCCTTCATTACAAATTCTGATTCTTCTTATTAAATATGTGTCGTACATTGTTATACAACAGTTCTCATTATACGACAAAATATGAGGAAAAACAAATTAAATAAACTGGAAAAAGAGTAAAGCTTTTGTAAAATATTTTTTTAACACTCCGGATGATTTGACAAACGCTAAATCACGGGCTACAATGTTTTAAGAATACTAAAAACGAACCAAGGAGTATATTTTATGGATTGGATTTCAAAATTAGAACGCAAACTGGGAAGATTTGCAGTCCCGAATCTGATGATGTACATCATTGTGCTGTATGGTGTGGGATTTGTGCTGGATTTGCTTGATCCCAGTTTTTATTATCAATATTTGAGTCTGGATGCAGCGGCAATCCTGCGGGGAGAGGTCTGGAGAATTGTCACTTTTCTGATTCAGCCGCCGAGCAGCAGTCTGATTTTTATCATTTTTGCGCTTTACCTTTATTATATGATCGGACGAAGTCTGGAGAACGCCTGGGGTGCTTTCCGGTTTAATCTGTATTTCTTCAGCGGAGTACTATTCCATGTAATCGCAGCGATTATAACTTATTTGGTATTGGGTGTTAATCTGCCGCTGGGAACATCTTATCTGAACCTGTCATTATATTTTGCGTTTGCAGCGCTTTATCCAAATGTGGAATTTTTATTGTTTATGGTAATACCGGTGAAGGTAAAGTATCTGGCGTGGATTAGCGGTGCGTATTTTGCTTATACTATATTGCAGGCGTTTCTTCCGGCATACGGTGGCGGTATCTACGGGGTATACTACAAAGCTAATGCATTAGCAGCAGCTGTTTCGGTTTTGAATTTTATATTGTTCTATTTTTCTTCAAGAAACTTCAAGCCATATTCGCCGAATCAGGTGCGGCGCCGTAAGAAGTTTGAAAAGGATATGAAACAGGCAAGAACGAACTTTGACAAGCGGCCGGGGCAGACAAATCACCGCTGTGCGATCTGCGGCAGAACCGAGCTTGACGAACCGAATCTGGAGTTCCGTTATTGTTCAAAATGTAATGGTAACTATGAATATTGTCAGGATCATTTATTTACACATGAACATAAAAATTAGGGGGAAACGAAATGAAGAAAACAAAAATTATCTGTACTTTAGGGCCAAGTGCGAATGATACGGAGACCATCCGGGGATTGATTGAAAACGGAATGGATATCGCACGTTTTAATTTTTCCCACGGTAATCACGAAGAGCAAAAAGGGCGTATGGATATGCTCAAAGAAGTGCGTGATGAGATGAAGAAACCAATTGCGACACTTTTGGATACCAAAGGACCGGAAATAAGGACCGGTGTGCTGAAAGGCGGCAAGAAGGTTACATTGAGTGACGGTGATAAGTTTATACTTACAACCGAAGAGATTGAAGGCGATGATACGAGAGTATCGATTACCTACAAAGGGCTCATCGCGGATGTTCAGGTAGGAAAGCGAATTCTGATCGATGACGGACTGATTGAGATGCAGGTGATGAATAAGACTGAAACAGATATTGTCTGCAAGATTGTAAATGGCGGAGAGCTGGGAGAACGAAAAGGGGTGAATGTACCGAATGTACCGATTCGCCTTCCGGCGATTACCGAAAAAGATAAAGAAGATATTCGCTTTGGAGTGGAGCAGGAGGTTGATTTTATTGCGGCATCATTTGTGCGCAATGCCGAATGTATTTTAGAAATTCGTGCGTTCCTGAATGAATGCGGTGCGCCGTTTACACCAATTATCGCGAAGATCGAAAATGCGGAAGGTATTGAGAATATTGACGAAATTATTCAATGCTCCGATGGTGTTATGGTGGCCCGCGGTGATTTGGGAGTTGAGGTGCCGGCGGAAGAAGTGCCATATATTCAGAAGATGCTGATTCAGAAATGTAACGATAATTATAAGCCGGTAATTACCGCGACGCAGATGCTCGATTCAATGATACGCAATCCGCGCCCGACCAGAGCTGAAGTCACCGACGTTGCGAATGCGGTGTATGATGGAACCGATGCTGTTATGCTTTCCGGAGAGACCGCAAATGGGAAATACCCGATCGAGGCTGTGCAGATGATGTCTCATATCGTAGAAAATACCGAAAAACATCTGGATTATGATCTGCTGCTTCATAAAGCGGGAGATCACCGTAAAAAAGGAATTTCCAGTGCAATCAGCTATGCTACGGTCGCGGCCGCCGACAATCTGGGTGCGAAATGTATCGTAACGCCGAGTGTATCAGGGGCGACGACCAGAATGGTATCCAAGTTCAAACCAAAACCGGATATCATCGGTGTTACGCCGAATGAGCGGACACTGCGCAGAATGCAGATATACTGGGGCGTCCGTCCGGTGAAATCAATCGAATGTACTTCGAGCGAAGATGTTACCGAAGGAGCAGTAGATCTGATCCGGGCAAAGCAGGTGGTGGAATGCGGTGATATCATCGTATTGACAGCCGGTATTCCTTCGCCAAATGTGAGGATGGCAACGCGCGAAGGAGTAAGTAATATGATGCGGATTGTTACCGTAGATTAACCTTATCAGGCAAGGACTTGCCTGATAAGGCAGGAGTATCCGCTTTGACAAAAAATAAGGCAGATACAGTTTCGGCTGTATCTGCTTTTATGTGTTGCTTTAATGAAAATAATTATCAGTTAACACCTTGACAGAGGAACTAAAAGAGAGTATAGTGTTTCTTAATAGAACTACTAAATAAAAGAAGGTGAGAATATGGAACAGGAAAGTATCACCGAACGGCTGAGTGGTTTTGGGTTGACCCGGCAGGAATCGGCGATTTATTACTGTTTATTATCAGAAGGGAAACTGACTGGTTATGAAGCAGCTAAATTGACCGGTATTTCGAGATCTAATGCATATGGTGCACTGGCTAATCTGATTGATAAAGGTGCTGCATACAGCGAAGAAGATGGTAAGGTGAAAAAATATACACCGGTTCCGCTGACTGAATTCTGTGAAAATTATATCGGTAAGATGCAGCGGGATAAGCAATGGCTGGAAGCCTATGTGACAAGCAAGAAGCCGGAAGAAGAAGGATATATTACCATCGAAGGTGATGAACATATTCTAAATAAGATTCGCAATTTATTGAAGCAGGTAGATGAGCGGGTCTATATATCGGGCAGCCGTGTACAGATCAGCGACATTGAAGAAGATATCCGCCGACTGTCAGGAGCGGACAAGAAGGTTGTTATCATAACGGATGCTCCTTTCGATCTGGCCGGCGTAAAAATGTATATGGGTGAAATTCGGCCGGATCAAATTGGAATTATTGGCGATTCAAAATATGTTCTGACCGGCGAATATGGCAGTAAAGGGAATAATACCTGTCTGTATTCGGGGCAGAAGAACTTTGTTGAACTATTTAAAAATGCACTATCAAATGAAATAAAGATTATTAAATACCAGAAGGGAGAAATGTAACATGACAAAAGAAACATTCGTAACAAAGGAGCAGCTTGATAAAATCGTACAAGAATATCCAACCCCTTTTCATCTGTATGATGAAAAAGGTATCCGGGATAACATAAAGGCGCTGAAAAAAGCATTTTCCTGGAATCAGGGGTTTAAAGAGTATTTTGCGGTAAAGGCGAACGCGAATCCATTCCTGATTGATATTCTGCGGGAATATGGCTGCGGCTGTGATTGTTCTTCTTATACGGAATTACTTCTTTCGGAGGCGATGGGAGCAGTCGGAGAGGATATTATGTTCTCGTCTAATGCAACACCGGCGGAAGAGTATCAGCTGGCTGATAAACTAGGGGCGATTATTAATCTGGATGATATCACTCATATTGAGTTTTTGGAGAAAGCCATCGGGTATATTCCGGAAACGATCAGCTGCCGTTACAATCCCGGCGGTGTCTTTACCATCAGCAATGATATCATGGACAAACCAGGCGATGCAAAATATGGAATGACGACGGAACAGCTTTTTGAAGCTTTTAAAATATTAAAAGAGAAAGGTGTGAAAGAATTTGGAATCCATTCTTTTCTCGTAAGCAACACAGTATCCAATGATTATTATCCAATGCTGGCGAAGCTGCTGTTTGAAACAGCTGTGAAGCTCCGGCAGGAAACCGGAGTACACATCAAATTCATCAATCTGTCAGGCGGAATCGGAATACCATATTCTCCGGATCAGATGCCAAATGATATTCAGGTGATTGGTGAAGGAGTGCGTAAAGCATATGAAGAAGTGCTGACACAGGCAGGGATGGGGGATGTCGCTATCTACACCGAGCTGGGACGCTTTATGACCGGCCCTTATGGCTGCCTGGTTACTACTGCGATTCACGAGAAGCACATTCATAAAGAGTATATCGGATGTGATGCATGTGCGGTAGATCTGATGCGTCCGGCGATCTACGATGCTTACCACCATATTACGGTGATGGGAAAAGAAGATGAACCGCAGGACTGTTTGTATGATGTTACCGGTGCTCTGTGCGAGAACTGTGATAAATTTGCAATTGACCGTATGCTGCCGAAGATTGATATCGGAGATTTGCTGGTGATTCATGACACTGGGGCGCATGGTTATGCGATGGGCTATAATTATAATGGTAAACTAAAATCGGCAGAAGTGCTTCTGAAAGAGGATGGCAGTACCCGGTTGATCAGGCGTGCGGAGAAGCCGAAAGATTATTTTGCAACATTAGATTGTTTTGATATTGGGAAGAAACTAATTAAGTATTGACTTTGCACATAATCTGAGATATTATAATAAAGTCGTATAAGTCTTGGGCGGTATATGACAAAAATTTATGTCGATCAGGCAAGAGTCTGCTAAGCAAGAGCGGATGTGGCGGAATGGCAGACGCACAAGACTCAAAATCTTGCGGGGGTGACCTCGTGTGGGTTCAAGTCCCACCATCCGCAGTGAAAAAGAAATTCTTTGCAGAAGCAGAGAATTTCTTTTTTTATTAAGTAAACTACGGTGTTTGATGTAAAAATATGTTATACTAATTGAATTGCTAATAGCAAATGAATATTCAGGAAAAATATAAAAAGGGGGAATAAATATGTATTATAAAGAATATGGAAATACCGGTATAAAAGTATCAGCGGTCGGTTTAGGGACGATGCGTTATGATGAAGAGGACATTCTGGCCAAACGGTATGAAAAATGCGCGGAGATTCCGCTGTATGCCTTGGAACAGGGAATTAACTACTGGGATACGGCGCCTTTTTACTGTCATGATAAAAGTGAAGTTGTAACCGGGATTGCTTTATCGCAGGTGAAACGCAGCGACGTTTATGTGACCTCGAAGGTGAATCTGGGAACATTAGACCAGGACAGCAGCCGGGGTGCATTCCGGCGCAGACTGGAGCTGTCGCTGGAGCGATTGCACACGGATTATATTGATTTTTATCATATGTGGTGTATGCTGGATTTGCATTCATGGGAAAAGCATATGGAATTGCTGTACGGTTTTTT
>Ga0153946_1000895_pt1 | contig 13092 bp, 18 predicted proteins | sample TSNJ030MetaG_FD_104751 | JGI IMG/M metagenome (GOLD analysis project Ga0153946, IMG submission 104751) | Attine ant fungus gardens microbial communities from New Jersey, USA - TSNJ030 MetaG | ecosystem: Host-associated > Fungi > Mycelium > Unclassified | place: USA: New Jersey, Wharton State... | reverse complement strand
TGGCTCTGACTGTGGCAGCAAGCCCAGTCGTTCAGGTCCGCAACTCCCCAATCACACTCCCCTTCTCGAAACGTATCAACATTACCAGCACGCGCAACCTCCTTCAAAATGACCGTAAGCGTGCGATGGCACTCAAGGCCCCTGCGAAAGCAATCCAAGGGGACGAGCTCACCGTTGAGGAGACGGCAATTGTCAATCAGCCTGTTGAGGACCAAGTAGTACGGTACATCGCATCTGTCGGTGTTGGTTCTCCTCCCACATACTGTATGCTGTAGTTAAAAAAAGACAATGAGGTTACTGATCATTCTTCTATCATAGACGACCTCGTCGTTGACACTGGGAGGTACGGGTCCTTTGCTAGCATGAATTGAATTACATCAACGGGTCATTCTAGTTCCAATACTTGGGTCGGATCTCGGCGTCCATACGTTCAAACACCAACCAGTGTGAGGACTGACAACAGCGTCGTATGTACAGTTGATTCATCCAGAACAACTCACTAAACTCACCAACTCGAAGGAAGTGACTTATGGTTCGGGAAACTTCACAGGTATGCCAGTTTGTCGGTGTAGTTCGAATAATTAGCCAATTTATATCCTAGGTCAAGAGTACACGGACACTGTTACCCTCGGCACGCTGACTATTCACAAACAATCTATTGGTGTTGCAACCGAGGTAAATTTAAGTGGTGTGATCATGATGAACGATGTACTCATTTTTATCATAACAACTAGGTGTTTGGCTTAGACGACGCTGACGGTATCTTAGGGTGGGCTCAATCGGTACAATCTCATTTTGAACATTGACTCAACCCTGTTGGTTATAGCATCGGCCCCACCAATCTCACGAAAGGTGCTGTCATTGTATTTCAACTTTCACTTGTTGCTCATGCAGCTATCTCAGGATCACTGTTTCCAGCCAACACCTCCATCATACCCACCGTGACCGACAACCTATATAACAATGGTGATATCACCCGTTATATGATTGGGATTTATTTCCAGCCGAGCAATGTTATCGATACCATGAACGGTGAAATTACATGGGGTCAGTCGCCTTTCCCCTGAACGAACAAATATTCATGTTCACTGTTTGATTTCAGGCGGAATCGATTCCCGCAAGTTGACTGGGAGGGTCAATTTTGCGTATGATCCCATCTATCCTTCACGATGACTTGGCGTTCACGTCAGATATCAGTCCTCGTAGCTCTGCTTCGCGGGCCAAATTCTATTGGGGCATTGATCAGTCCGTTCGCTACGGCGACTCTACCCCCATCTTGGCGAAAACTGCTGGTATCGTTGACACTGGTAAAAAAATTTCCCTCGAGTTTTCTGCTTTCCAACCAAGCTCAACGTGGAAATTCCTAGGCACTACTCTCATTTATTTTGCTTCAGATGCCTTCGCCTCCTATCAACAGGCCACGGGTGCTGTTCTAGATAACGACACAGGTTTTCTTCGCCTTACTCGATCCCAATTCCGAAATCTGAAGAGTTTGTTTTTTACCATCCACGGTGTAAGCCCTTTCTCTCCATAATACGTGATTTCAGCTTACTTGATGAATGGCAGGTCACTTACGAGTTGATACCCAACGCTCAAATCTGGCCTCGAACTCTCAACGCTGTTATAGGAGGAACTGTCAACAGTGTCTATCTCATTGTTAATGATATCGGTTCCGTGAGTGGTGAAGGCTTGGATTTCGTAAACGGCCAAGCGTTCCTCGAGCGTTTCTATACGGCCTACTACTCTGGCGATGGTTCTGTTGGTTTTGCGAATACTCGCTTCACAAAGTCCATAATCAATTAAGATGTGATAGATTGAGGTGTCTAGATTTGCAATTCTGGAGATCCTCGTATAGATTGGTTGCTTGAGCTGTTACTTGCGGATCATACCATTCGTAATACACATGTAGGGAATTCCGATTTCAGAATCCAAAATAAGTTTGACAAAGCTCAAGTTGGTTTGGCTATTGTTTCAACTCTTCTGCAACAAATACTCTCTTGTGAAAAACGTACTCTTTCATCATTGAAAAAGAACATCTCGTTTCCATGATTTGATATATGCCGAGAACAAAAGATTGTTTTTCTCGGCCAACAGCTAGGAATCCTATCACGAAACACGATGACTGTCGCTTCCGTCCTGAGCGCAAAGATAATTTAACACGCAGCGTCCAGACAGGTTAATTGATATTGGGAAAAGTATAATAAATACCACGAGCACAATACTTGAACTGACAACATACAGGAGCGCACTCACAACCAAGACATCATCTTTTCTAATTATACCCTACACACAAAACACTCAATCCAAGTCCATCAAATCATCCGACCAATCTCCTGGAACGTGCGGTTGTTGTCCGTGTGGCCGTTGTCCCTGTGTTCCACTCCCACCCCCACTGCTGCTCTCACTCCCGCCACCCGAATTCTGGTCTCGTAACTGGTTCCCAGAGTGTGATTGCGATCGCGGGATAAAAGGGTCTGACGAATCCATGTTTGATCGATGCGTGTGTATCCATGAAGGACGCAGAGTTCTTGGTGATTCAGATGTGGGTTCAAAGGAGGAAGATGTAGGCAAAGGTATGGGTGGGGGCTCAGAAGATGTTGTATTGGGTGGTGATGCTAAAGAACCGTGACCACGTGGTGCAGCAAGATTCCTAAAGAATGGCGCGAAGCCCCTCGAAGCGGAGCTATTTCGGTATGACTCTGGTGTCGGTCTTCCGCTTGGTCTTGGGCTACGATGACCGAAACGAGGAGACTGTGACCTTGCACGAGGAGCTGTAGATGGACTGGAGCTAGGATTCAAACGATCGCCACCAGCACCGAGTGGAGTTGATGTGGATGGATTGTTCCTTGAAACATTGTGATCTGGCTGTGGCACGAGCGCATACCGACACACTGGACACGTTCCAGATGATTTGAGCCATGGCAAGATGCAAGGTTGATGAAATGAGTGTTTGCAAGGAAGTTGGACCACAATCTGTTCTTCAGGATCCTCAGTACCTAGCTGGAATTGATCTTTGCATACTGCACAGTCTCTGGACAACAGAGGACCTGGGCGGAAAATGAGTTATATTGACTGGGGAGGATAATATAGATATGGACGTACTTGCTTCTTCGAGGACTTGGCGGGGTAGTTTCTCTATGATCTCTTCTGTTGCTGGTACGGGTCTATGGGAATTGGAGTTTTCCATGATTTGTGCCATAATCTGATCCAACGCTGAATGAAGATCAGGAAAAGGAAGTTGATCAAGGGGTTGACAGTCACCTTCTTGGGTGAAAACATAATCGCCCATTCTCCCGTTGTCTGGCATTCCACCCATGAACATAGACGCCATTGGGTGATCGGCCTGACCAAAGAGTGACAGCAGATATTGCATAAAGAGAGGCCCACTGATGTTTGAGGGTTCTCTTTGAGGGTCGCGGCCGGGATGATTATTAGGCTGACCCGTGCCCCGAAGGAATCTGACATGGAAAGAGTCAAAACTAGAGTCGTGAAAGGTGCTCAAGAGACCTACTCCGACATGGTCGGAGGTGAGCCAGGGGGACCGGTGGGAGGGGATGAAGTGCCCATCATGAATGACGTCGGATGAGGGCCGGAAGTGCTCCTGACTTGGAAGATCAGCCCGGGGCTAGACTAGAGATGATCAGAGGCTGTGTAAGAGTAGGTTGGGGAAGAGAGATGGACACCTGTGATCGTTGAGCTGTTGAGCTGTTGGGCTGTTCATTTTGTTGGAAACTGCGATTGAGGAAGGAGTGTAGGCTCACTGTGTAGGTGAGTAGTTGGCGGAAAGCAATTCGAGAAGAAACGCACAGAGGAAGGGATCGAATCTTTCAAAATCACCCATATCTCCTGGACTGCTATAATCGCGTGGATCATTAGAAGGATCTTCAATCTGTGTTCTGGAGGTGAGTGAGAAAATGACATGGGCCGATGATTAAGACCTTTTCGACGAAAGAGCCACGGCAAGAAGGGCATATTGGATCGGGGACCTGCCGGGGATGGTGAGATGGACGTCGGAGGGCAGAGGCTGGCGAACCATGACAGGACGCATCTCTGCGCGACACTGTCGAGAGTGATGAGGACAGGTGGAGGAGGCTGGTGAGGACATACCTGATGACAAAACCACATGGGCTCGGGGCTGGACATGACGAGAGAGAGATAACGTGTGACTGCAGGAGGACTGGCAATAAATACAATCTGTTCTTCTTAGTCATCATCTCCTACACATGCGCTCGCTCATCCTCCTCCCTCTCGTCCTCGTCGTCGCCGCCGTCCCTCTCCAAAGCCGCGACCTCGTTGCACTCCTTGGCCCTGACACTCCCCCAGACCTGTCCCCCGCCACTGCAATAACTAGAACAGCGCATATATACCGTAGCACTACGACCAGTCTAACGGCAACGACTTCAGAGCATAGCACCGCTTCAGCAGCAGCGATTGTATCAGGCACTATGACGATGTCAAGCACCGAGGCACTATCGACCGCGGCACTAACATCCTCGGCACCAATGTCAAGCACTATGGCACCCACATTCTCAAGTGTTCCAGAGGCACCAACGACCTCGGCAGAAGAGGCGACGCAATGGAAAGTGATTGGGATCGGCATTATCACGGTGGGGCTCATTGCTACTGTCATCTTGTCCATCATCTTTTTCGACTCGTGGTGGAAGTTTGTCTGTGACCTGTTCTGCGGGCGCTGGCGAGGACGTGGAGAAGAGACTCTGGTGCCGGACTGGACGACACGGGACTGGGAATTCAAACTTGCAAATGAGGAGGGGCATCGGTATCCGACCATGTCCTCACTGGCGGACATGACTGAACGACAGAGGCCTCGTCCCAATGCTACTTGATAGACAGACACACTGTGGTAGATATGTACTATATCAATCAAGCTATTTCTTCTCTGCCTCCGGGTACTTTTTTTCAAGATGGTCGGAGACGACGATGCCTGCTGCGCCGACGAGGCAGATGGCTAGCGAGATGGAGAGACGCGTCTTTGGAGGCAAGGCTGGAGGGAACATTGAGCAGAAAAAGGAAAGAAAAAAAGGAAAATAACATACCAAGCCATGACTGGAGGAGAGAGCGATGCATGGTCACGTGGACAGGTTAGCTATATTTATCGAACACAAAGGTATCATCTCCTTCTTGGTCATCGACGAGGCAGACGGCTAGCGAGACGTGTCTTTGGAGGCAAGGCTAGAGGGAATATTGAGCAGGAAAAAGAAAGAAAAAAAGGAAAATAACATACCAAGTCATGAGAGAGCGATGCATGGTCACGTGGACAGGTTAGCTATGTTCACTGGACTTATCGAACACAAAGGCATCATCTCCTCCTTGGTCATCGACAGCAGCGGCTGCCAACTCGCCATCGGCTTCGCAAATCCTGTCCTCGACGACTGCCACATTGGCGACTCCATCGCCGTCGACGGTGTCTGTCTGACTGTCACTCACTTTGATCTCTCCAAGGAGGACGGCTGGTTCCAGGTCTGGCTGTCCAATGAGACTCTGCAGAGGACCTCTCTCGGTGCGCCTCTTGTTCTGTTGTCGTGCAGCACGAATGCCTGACGGGACACAGGCTCGCGCAGGGTCGGCACAGGCGTGAATCTCGAACGTGCAGTGGGCTCCCGTGCTCGTTTTGGTGGCCATTTCGTCCAGGCAAGTCCACTGCCGATCTGTGCACTTGCTTCCAACTCACTCATCCTACTGCTCTCAGGGTCATGTCGATGCAACCGCATCCATTGAGAGCAAAAGCCGCGACGGCGACTCCTGTTACCTCGTTTTCAAGCTCGAGCGGCCAGATCTATTCCCCTATCTCATCCCCAAAGGCTATGTCGCCATTGACGGCGCTTCTCTCACCCTCACCGCCGTGTCCGACTCTGAATGCGCCTTCAGCGTCATGCTCATCAAACACACCCAAGAAAACATCACCCTTGCCAGCAAGCAATCGGGAGAAAAAGTCAACGTCGAGGTGGACATGATAGGCAAATATGTTGAGAAGAGTGTCCTCGCTGCGCTCCGCGCCGATTCGTCCAGCCAGCTGCGCACAGCAATTGAAAAAGTCGTCGAGAGTGTGTTGGCATCAAAGTAAAGATACATGTAGTAGATAGTCTCAGGGTCAATCCATTTCCATCTTGTGCTTTCATGCCTGCTGTCTCTTCCCGCCCTCCATCCCCTACAATTTCATTTATCTCCACAAGACCCAAGGCCAAAGTCAATTCCAGCGCTCTTCGACGCACTCCCAGCGTAACCAGGCCTTCGTCTCCTACCAAGCAGTCAGTACCCAGGGTCAAAGCTACAAAGTCACTTTCATCCGAATTGCGACCGAGCAAGCTCGCTGCCTCTGATGCTCTCGGCCCTGGCCCACGCAAGCCCCAACAAAGCCCTGCTCCCCAGCCATCTCGTTCAGAGCTGCCTAGCGTTGCCGTGGATGAAGCTGCCTCCCGGCCTCTCAGGATCCGTTCAAAGGTCACGACAATGGCCAAGAACAACCCTGAACTCCCTTCGACATCCACCACCGCCAGCACCGCTAGGCTCTATGTCAGACGGTTCAGAGCTGGCTCTGTCTCTTCGTCTGCAGCTTCTCCACCAGCATCGAGTTCCACCCTAGCGTATCCAATAACAACCGCTGTGCCTGCTGCAAATCCACACCGATACACAACTCCACGTTCCAGTCGCAGCGGTCTCCATTCCAGCTTCTCTGCGTCTTCCTCTCCCAAGCCTAATGGAGGAACGGACGAGTTTCGTCCGTTCTCAAGAACCTGTGGATTTCCCTCTCGTGGCCCCTCCTATGGAAGTTTTGGACGTGCTGCTCTTTCTTCTGTCGATCCAACAAGCATCCCACCTTTGCCTCAATCTCCACCGGTATCGGCATTATCTGTGTCCTCAAGATCGTCCAATTTCACCCACGACTCTGGCACAAGTCCTGAGAGTTCTGTCATTTCTGTAGGAGGAGGAGGAGTTCAAAAGGGTAATCACCATTTACCGGATCTCAGGACGACATTGGACAATCTGATTGCGTATGCGAGTTCAAGAGAGGACAACGACTCTCCTGTCAATGGATCGTTCAGTCCCGGATCGACAGTTGAAGAGGACGAAGAAAGGGCCGAAGCCAAGTCGAACCGAAAGGTCAGGTCCATCTCACCCCCCAACCTCTTTTTTTTTTTTCTAAAACGAAAACAAAAAACACTCTTCTACTTAGATGGCAGACTTGGAAATCACAAATCGTTCACTCTTAGCTATCAACGCATCGCTCGAAAAAACAAAAGCCAGACAAGCTCAAGAAATCCGCGAACTTCGACGTAAACTCCGCGAGACGCGTCTGATGCTTCCTCCACTCACATATCGTGCCGTGAAATCCTCCCTGGATCCAAGCGAAGTCGGAGATGATGAAGAAGACGTGGACTCGGACGATGCCCCGTCGTCTGAGGAAAATGACCAAGTTCATTCCGCCGATCAAGGTTCTGGTACGGGTGCTGGTCATGAAAAGGACACCACCAGTGCAACGTATCACAGAATCAAACTCATCATCGAAAACCTCTTGGAAACGGGACAAAAAGCGCTGGAAAAGACAAAACAAGACTTTATAGACTCTAGGGGTGGCGCCAAGGTATTGACAGCCGAAGAAGTCGAGTCGTGGAGAGATTCGGGTGCGGCAAGTAGCACCGTCGGTCGGTTCTCAGATTCTGAAAGTCATCTGGATGACGACGAAGACGCTTCGTATCCCTATTCTGGCTATCTCACACCGAGTCGCAGCCCTACGCCTCTACTCGATTCGAGTGGTGAGAACGTGATTCGTCCTGGTCCTCGACAACCCAACTTGGGTCTTTCGTCTTCTTCTTCGACAGTAAAGCTCTTGTCAAGCCCAAAACTACCACCCATTCTTATTACTGAAACTCCTTAGTTTATTTTTTTTCATTTGCATGCAGAATATGATACCCCTTTAATCAACCGTAGAGAGTTGATTCTCCCTTTTTTTTTTTGCCTTGCATTAAACATATACCGTATTTATTCCGAACCAACTGTCACACTGTCCAGATTGTCGAAGAAAAAAGAAAACAAAATTAACCCAACATCATACCTTACCCTAGGGGAAATTTAATCACTCGTCCGTCGTCCGTTGTGCACGTTTCGCCAACTATCAAATACAGACTTCAATATGGAGATACCACTTCGAAAAAACAAACAAACTTACAGCTGCAGCAAGATCCAGCTGTCCACCAACCAAAGCAGGCCTCGCAATAGTTCCAGGTTTATTCGAGGCCACCGGCGGAGGTTTGACAGCAGCCGGAACAGGTGGTTTACCAGAACCAGGCTTAGCCCCACCAATTGATGGCTTTACAGGTTTTGCACTAACAGGTGGTGGCTTAGGTTTCGTAGCCACAGGGGGTGGTACCTTGTTCCCAGTCTTCATTGGCGCTTTCATAGTTTCTGCAGAACCCGATCCAGGCTGGGTAGGAGCTGGAGACTTCTTCCAAGGTGTCGCTGATCCGTTCGTTGATCCCATTCCTGGGAACACAGGTATTGGTTTGGAAGTTGCATCAACAGTGGCGGCTGCAGCGGGTATGACGTTGGGCGTAGTCATAGGTCGTGTTCGAGGAGGTGGAGGTGGAATAGCTGCAGGTGCTGCCTTTGGTGGTACCAACTCAAGATAATTGTATGGCGCCCAGCCCTCTTCCCCGTCTTTCGCCACTAGCCACCAGCCATTATCATCTTTTTGGAGCAACTCAACGACATCATCTTTCTGCAGTGATATCTCACCCTCCTGTCCCTCGAATCCATACTTAGCCTTGTACATGGGCTTCTCGGGTTCTGCGGGTGGAGGGGGTGCAGCAGCGCGCGGAGGCGGTGGCGGAGCCCGTATATCATTCAGGGCAGTAGATTTACCAACAGGCGTTGGGTCTGATTTTATCACCGGTGGTGGAGGAGCTACCGATATCGATTTTCCAGGAAGGGACTGTGGACTGGGTTTAGGCCGAGATACAGTTGCAGGAGATTTCTATCGAGAACAAAAGGAATAAATTGTTATGTGGAGCGTTTAAGTGTAAGCATAGTACTTACGGAAGGATTGCCTGCTCGAAGAAGTTTACCTTCGCTGATGGGCCGTACGATACCAGGTTTCCTCTTGGCAGGGGGCCGTGATAAACTACTCGGTGGTTCTCCGGAAGCTACTCTGACGGTGTGGCTCTTGTATACATCGTCTCGAGTGATGGTCTCGTCTTTCACAAATTTAATCTCCGTCTTTTTATCCTTTTTCTTCGCATACTCAATACTGAAAAGGAAGTCAACAAAAGGCTCGAAGTATCGATAGATTTCAAAACTCACGTTGGGCTAATCAGGACATTGATGGGTACCGGAGCAAGTCGCATCAGATACGTCGTAAGCTCGGTCTTGAATTCACAGCTAATAACAGGGTCTCCCTCCTCCGAGGGTACATTGATATTCAATACCTATTGATCGGTCAGACAATGCAGTTGATCCAAAAATTCACACTTACAATCCAGTCATCCTTGAAATTTGACATATTAATACTTTTGATCGTAGCCAATGGGATTTTGCGCTCGAGAGTGGGCACAGGTGTGCCGTCATTTGCAGTAGTAATGAGGATATAAACTGCTTTGGACGTCTGTTAAATAATTAGCATCCTACATTCGGGTGAAGAAAATATTGGATACCAAAATAAGGAATCGAGGACTAGGTTTACTAGAGCGACCAAATTTAGAAACCAACACTTGAATTTTTCCACTATATGTAACGTGCTCATCAGTGCCTCCGCAAATAGATGCAAGTTCTGCTCCCAGGGCATCCTTTGCATTGACACCGAGGTAATCTCCATGGAAGCGCCTGTAACTGAGCAAACTAAATCGACGACGCTCCTTTCTCCCTGCCAAGATTTGATGTCCATGATTCCGTATCTCTACGTACACAATTCCTTCTTTGTTGTTCTTCCAGAAACGTTGGATTCTACGAGCACACTCATGCTTATAACGCATGTAGTTACGCCAAGCACGCTGAATGCGAGCTGCCATGTTGTGCCAGTAGCGATCTCGCATGGTTTCTAGAGCAAATAGCTTGCAATCAAAGGTCAGAAAGGGAAAGGGTAAAATGTGTAAAATGAGCACCGTTTCTGGATTCTTGATAAAAGCTTTGGTAACACCCATCTGCCATTCCTCCTTGGCGATGCCAACATCTTTCAGAATCTGTTCGCACCCAGATTTTGAATCTCCCGACCAGATATATTCACCAGCATAAGAAGTTTTCGGCGATAGTAAATAGAATCGTTCAACCACCTTCTCAAAGGTATTCCGATATGCAAAGCCTGCTCTGCGAACACGGATATTTTCTTGAAGACCGAGGTACTTTATCTGGTGAAGAACAGCCTTGATATCATATTCCGTTGCGCTACGGTTTTGGTTAGGTTTGATAGTTCGGATATAGGAAGGTTGTGCTTTCATAAGATTGTCTACGAGTGCTCCAGCGGATTGCTGATGTCACGCCAAGTCAGGCATTCATGTCATGGATCAGACTGCCCATCCTACCTTGATTCTATCTCCTGCAGTAGGAGGGCGCTTCTTGCTATTCGGATCTGGGCGATCTGGGAAGAGTGTCTGTAAGAAAGTACTGCCACTACTACCAATCAGGTCCAGAAGATCCTTAATAAGCGAATCTTTATTTTTGTCGGTCATACCAGCCACATTGTACATCACGTCCCCTGCATAATGGCGAACCAGAAATTGAGCGCCCCGTGCCTCAAAATGGGGATTACTCGCCAACATAGCTGCACGTTGGGTAAAGCTGTTGTCAGCCGCAGCTGGGTCGGCGTGAGCGGTGGCACAAGCGTCATTGAGAGCGGCAAAGATTCCAGGCGGACGGCGCTCCTCGATGAGCTCGCAGACAATCTTGTTATTGAAGAACTTGATGGGTGTCCATTTTATCTGTTCACGAACATATTCTTCTTGCTCTGTCTTGAGTGTAAGCTCGATGAAGATTTGCTGTAATTTTTCGTTAACATAATTGATACACAGTTGTTCAAAAGAATTATCCTTCAAAATAGGAGTCAAATAAATCACTGAGAAAACAAGGTCACCGCCTACTTCAAAGATTTCGAAGCCAAAAATATCCAGAATTCCAATGACATGAGCAACGGCCCCCCTTGTCTTCATCGAAACATTGATCCTTGAAACGATCCATTCGAAGAGATTACTGTAAATAGCCTTAGCTAAAGCGTCTCGTCCAGCTGACGCCTGGGATGGATTCAGGGGAACATTATAAACGGAACCCCGGCGACCACCTCTCGTCGTTTCCATGACCCTTTGTGTGAGGACCTTCTGTACCAAAGCACCATCCACATCCATTAGGTATGCCACGAAATCTGTGACTCCAGTGTCTGCAATCTTTGAATTACCGTCATCCATCTCCTCGAACTGTACATTACCAAGCCACAGAACAATAGCAAGCATCTTGAAAATTTCATTTTGTTCATCCGCACTCAGACCTATGACGTCCATGGCGTTCTATGATTGTTTGAATCAATTATACGGACGAAGCGACTGAAAACTAGGACTCACAATCGTTTGTGTGTAATCCTTCACATCATCGATATCCTGTACTTCCAAACAGTTGCTCATGCTAGCGTAAGCATATGCCTCAGGGCCTTGCAGACCAAAAGCATCTGTGAGGATACTCAACATTTGAGAATTTGGGCTTGCGTCCAAACTGACCTCTTTGCTCATCAGAAGCACCCTTAGTAAATTGGTAGAAGATGTGGAAATTGCGCTCATTCTCCACTTGCCCAACTACACGGCCCTTTTCTAGAAGATAATTTGTAATCTGAGCTCCTACAGGCTCTCCTTGGGTGTTAAACATGATTTCTAAATATTTCCCCTATTTCCAAATTCAGTTCATGTGCCAAAGACGCTGGCTTTACTTACATGTCGACTAGAATTGTTATTACGAAGGGTCTTCGCACATCCAAAACTTTCGAGAAGTGGATTAGTTGCTAACACCATGTCTTTGATCTCCTGGATACTACTATCTTGACCTCCAGATACAGCGGCTATATACTGCATGATCCGCTTGGCAGCTTCAGTTTTCCCTGCACCAGATTCGCCAGATATGATGACACATTGATTCTCGTGGTATGCATTCATGTTGTAGTAAGCGCTCTCCGCGATACTGAAGACATGTGGTGGCACCTCCAGCCTGTTCTTCCCTCGATAGCGCTGGAGAGTTTCGTCGGTGTAGATTCCGAGATCTATTTAAGTTCTGCTAGTCAATGATAATCGTGAGCAGGATCAAGTTGTATGCATACCCCGGAACGGATTGACGGAAATCAAGACCGCCCCAATGTATGTGTAAATTTCACCGCTCTTCCACCGTTTTTCTAAATTCTCGTTGATGCTTTCGTTGCTGATTGTTGTTAGCAATGTCATATCCGACACTCCGACCTGCTTCTTCTTAAAGCCCTCTTTCCAGTCGGCCTACATACGCAGATGAATGGTACAATTGTAGATAATGACGATAGTGACGGACCTTTGCCACCTTGGCCTTCCCTCCTGACTGCTTTGCAGGTGCTACCTTCTTTCCTGCTTTCTTAGAGATAGCCTACATACATATAGCGGTCAGATGGGTGACCCCGTGAACGCTGCAGAACTTACCATTGTCTAGATACCACAAGACCCTTAATTATCAGCTTTCCAGCAAAGGAATGGCTGTGAGACAAAACGGAGGACCTAGATACGCAGGGAATATGCCGATAGGATATGAGTTGATTGTCAGGATCAAGTATTTCGGCTTCTCCCGCAGTTAATTACATGCGACTACAATTTACTTCTGTACTACAGGTACTCGACAGCTCATTTCTTGTTTTTCAGATCTGTTCAATTTGATTCCTTATCTTCCATCACCACCTTGAGTGTTTCTGCAGCAAGTATTAGAATTGATGGCTCTTTTGTCAACCCTTCGCCTTTGACTAGCTGCTCAAGTCCTTTGACTAACCCAGTTGACTCAGCATCTTTCTTAAGAGCTTTTCGCAACTCGTGGTCACTTGTGTTCGCAAGCAAATTCTTGACACAGACGAGAGCGCGATGAACGAGACCTGGA
>Ga0153946_1000892_pt1 | contig 13139 bp, 12 predicted proteins | sample TSNJ030MetaG_FD_104751 | JGI IMG/M metagenome (GOLD analysis project Ga0153946, IMG submission 104751) | Attine ant fungus gardens microbial communities from New Jersey, USA - TSNJ030 MetaG | ecosystem: Host-associated > Fungi > Mycelium > Unclassified | place: USA: New Jersey, Wharton State... | reverse complement strand
TGGTTTATCCGCCCGTCAGCTTTCTGACAGCGGTTTGCAGCTGGTTCATGGTTGAATCCATCAGCTTGCCGAAGGCCTCCATTTTATCAAAATACTGTTTAATTTCCGGCACAGTTGAAAGCTTTTTATAATCTGCTTCTAACTCCGACATGACCGCTTGTGTTTGAGCCGGGGTCAGGTTTTCGGACATGTAAAGATTTTCCCGCTTCTTGTTAAAGGCCGCTACTAATGAAAACATTTTTTGATCTTTCATTACCGCCTGCTTTGCCTGCATTAAGGCTTCAAATTCCTTTGTAGTGGTTAGAGCATTCACCAATTCCTGAATAGCTGTACTTACTTCCATGAGACTCCGCCTCTCCCATAAAATTTTTAACTTCCGTTAATAATAATTATATGAGGCATTCTTATCTCATTGTGCCTGGACAGTTCAGAATCATCATTGATCAATAAATTTTCCGGCGCTTTGTATGTCGTTTGCTATTTGCTTTTTCAACTCCTCTACACTGGAAAACTTTATTTCGTCCCGTATTTTTTCGTAAAAATAAACGACTATTTCTTCTCCGTAAATCTCACTGTTAAAATCAAAAATATAACTTTCCACCGTACAGTGAGCGCCTCCTACGGTTGGATTTGAGCCAACGTTGGTGATACCTGGCATTAGCTGTCCATTGTATAAAATCTTTGTAAAATACACGCCGCTTAACGGCATGAGCTTAAAAGGAGGCGGAATAAGGTTGACTGTAGGAAAGCCAATCGTACGGCCTAGCCTTTTGCCGCTTGATACCCGGCCCATCACAAAATATGGGCGGCCCAACATAAAGCCAGCTTCCTTTACCATTCCCTGAGAAATGCAATCCCTGATGCGTGTCGAGCTTATCCTCTCCGAGCCTTCTCCCAAATCGTCATATATATGAGAAACTATATCTACCTTCAGCCCGCGTTTTTCACCGGTTTCCTTCATGTAAACGGGAGTGCCCGCGCGATTTTTCCCAAAATGATAATCTTCCCCAATTATAAGAGCGCGGCATTTAAGACGTTCTATCAGCATACCCATAAAGTCATCAGGCTCAATTCGGGCGAATTCCTTATCAAATGGATATTCTAAAAAAATATCCACTTTAAGCTCATTGAGCAATTTAATTTTTTCTTCCTTTGACAATATAGTATAAAAGGGTTTGCCGCTAAAAACAGATACCGGATGCGGAGCAAAAGAAAACACCAAAGATAACAGACCCATGCTTTCAGCATGCTTCTTTAGCCTATGTATAAGCTCCTGATGTCCTCTGTGCAGCCCATCAAAGTTCCCTATTGTCACCGCTGTATTTTGAAATTGGTCCAGAGCGCTTTTGTATAGCATTATGTCGACTCCTCTTAGATGAGCATTTTAATGGGTTTCGCGTATTTGGCATTGCCGTCTCCAACTATCTTATACAAGCCTATCAAGATGTTTTCTGAATTATATATCATAATTTCTTCTTCCGGAAGCAAGCGCTTGCCAAATTTAATATAGTTTACGCTTAAGCTGTTGCCGTTTCGCAAATAGTTATCGGCAAAGGATACCGCATAGGCCTTATGGAAGCCTTGAAGAGCCTGATCTATAGGGCAAAGGACCTGGCGTATGTTGCCTTCTTCCACAATTTTATCAAACTCCTTAAGCTTGACACTTTCAATTATATGAAAGCGTCCCGCCTTTAGTCTGGTAAGCTGATCCATAGAGGCCCCACAGCCAAGCTTCTGCCCGATATCATGACATAAAGCCCTGATATATGTCCCTTTTGAGCAGTAGACCTCCATAAGAATTTGATCATTCGGTAAAAATTCCTTTATCTTTATATCATAAATAGTAACCAGACGCTTATCTCTCTCTACTTCCTTGCCTTTCCTTGCCAGATCATAAAGCTTTTGTCCGTCGATTTTTATGGCCGAGAACATTGGCGGAAGCTGCCAATATCCTCCTACAAAAGAGTTTATAGCCTTTATGATCTCCTGCTTTTTGAAGTTTACGTCTTGCTTTTCCAAAATCTTTCCTGTCATATCCTGGGTATCCGTTACTACTCCAAGCTGCATTACTGCCCGGTACAATTTATGATTAGATGAAATATATTCGGATATCTTTGTAGCCTTACCTATACAAACCGGCAGAACTCCCTCCGCCTGAGGATCCAGCGTGCCGGCATGTCCTACCTTAAGCTTTCCTTTATCTTCTGATATTTCTTCCTTATCAGCATAATAATTTCTCAATATTTTTCTGATTATGGCCACTACATCATGGGAAGTGTAGCCTTTTTCTTTATATATATTTACAACACCGTCAATACTCATTTTATATCACAATCTCTCTTTTCAAAACAGATAAGATTATATCCATTACTTTAGTTATATCATCTTCAACAGTACATCCGGCAGCGTTAACATGGCCGCCTCCGTTAAACCGCAGAGCTATGTCACTCACATTTATTTCTTTGGACCGCAGGCTTACCTTTACAATATCCAGCTCCTTTTCATAAAAGAAGGCGGATACCTTTGTCCCGGCCGTATTAAGAAGATACTCCACAATGCCGTCCATATGTTGCCCCGTTACCCCGAGAGATTCCATTTCTTCATAGGTAAGGTGGCTGAATGCTATAACCCCATCCTTCATAAAGCCCATCTTTTGAACAGCCTTACCGAAGGCTCTTGCTTCCCGTTCCGTATGCCTGTATAAAAGCTCATTATATATGGTGGTAAAATCGATGCCGGTTTGAACCAGGCTGGCAGCGGCACAGTAGGTATCCGAGCTGGTACAGCCGTGACGAAAGCCTCCGGTGTCCGTTACCAAGCCTCCATAAAGAGCCGCCGCCGTATCCTTGTCTATTTCTATGAAGCCTTTTAGCAAATTATAAACCAACTCAGAGGTTGAGGATGCCGCGGGAATAATATAGTTAAATCCGGCAAGGCCATTGTTGGAAATATGATGGTCTATACAGACGCTTATCTCCGCGTTTTGAAACTTAGACGCGGCTTTACCCATCCTGCTGGCGTCGGCGCAATCCAAGACTACGAACACCTTCGGATTTAAACTTATTAATTCTTCTTCACTAACAACAAATTCCTTTCCGGGCAGAACGTCAAACTTGGGATTGTATTCCTCCAGATATACACGTGTCTGTTTCCCCGCGTTTTTAAGAGCGCGGGCCAAACCCAGACATGAGCCTATGGCGTCTCCGTCCGGATTAACATGGCCTGCTAATAAAAAATCATCGTTATTCTTAAAAACACTTCTGATTTCTTCTAATGAATTCATTCTTCTTGCTCATCCCTTGTACCCGTATGAATATCTTTTAGTAATTTATTTATTTTCATACTGTATTCCATAGAATCATCCAATATGAATTTAAGCTCGGGAGTGTTTCGCAGATTTATGCGCTCAGCAATCAAGCGGCGTATAAAACCGTTTGCGTTTTTTAAGCCCTCTAACGCTCCCTTTTTCTGCTCTTCATCTCCCATAATGCTCACATAAATTTTGCAGTATTTCAAATCACTGCTAGTATCTACCTTCGTAACGCTAGTCATTGAGCTTAACCTTGGATCCTTCAGCTCTGATCGGATAATATTGGCTGTTTCTTTTAAAATCTCGTCGTTTACCCTGACCATTCTGTTCCTGGACTTCATAACCTCACCTTTTCTTACTGTTATCTTGGTATTTCTTCCATTGAGAAGGCTTCAACCACATCGCCTTCCTTAATATCGTTAAACTTGGAGAAAAGAAGTCCGCATTCATATCCGGTATTGACCTCTTTGATGTCGTCCTTATGACGGCGAAGGCTTTCCAAAGTTCCTTCGTATGCAACTATACCGTCTCGAACAATTCTTACCTTAGCATTACGTGTAATTTTACCATCGGTTACATAAGAGCCGCCAATGGTGCCTACGCCTGAAGCCTTAAATATTTGCCTTATCTCCGCGTGTCCCATTACCTTTTCTTCATAAATCGGCTCCAGCATGCCCTTCATGGCTGCCGTTACATCCTCAATGGCATTATAAATTATTCTGTACAGGCGTATATCCACCTTTTCAGTCTCGGCAACAGACTTAGCACCCGCCTCCGGACGTACATTAAAGCCTATTATTATTGCATTGGACGCGGAAGCCAGCATTACATCGCTTTCTGTAATGGCGCCTACTCCGCCGTGAATGGTACGTACCCGTACTTCTTCGTTTGATATTTTCTCCAAGCTGGTCTTGACAGCTTCCACAGAACCCTGTACGTCAGCCTTAACTACAATATTCAGATCCTTGACAGCGCCGGATTTGATCTGAGTAAACAAATCATCCAACGACACCTTCTGAGGCGTATCCTTTATAAGCTCCAGCCTGCTTTTGGCAACGATGCCTTCCGCCAGCTGGCGAGCTTCCTTTTCTCCCTTTGTAACATAAAACATATCCCCTGCCTGAGGCACATCGGACAAACCGATAATTTCCACAGGTATGGACGGCCCGGCAGCCTTAACTCTGCGGCCTTTGTCGTCGGTCATCGCTCTGACTCTACCAAAGGTGCTTCCTGCTACAATAGGGTCTCCTGGGTTTAAGGTGCCATCCTGCACAAGAATAGTGGCTACCGGTCCTCGTCCTTTATCCAGCAAAGCCTCCACAACGGTGCCTCTGGCGCGAAGCTTCGGGTTTGCCTTAAGCTCCTTCATTTCAGAAACTAAAATTATCATTTCCAGCAGCTGGTCTATTCCTTCGCCGTTCAATGCGGATACCGGAACGCAAATAGTCTCTCCGCCCCAATCCTCCGCGAGAAGACCGTACTCTGTTAATTCCTGCTTGACCCTGTCAGGGTTAGCGCTGGGTCTGTCTATCTTGTTGATAGCGACTATTATTTCCACATTAGCTGCCTTGGCATGGTTTATAGCTTCGACAGTTTGAGGCATAACGCCGTCATCCGCGGCTACCACTAAAACGGCAATATCCGTCACCTGAGCCCCGCGCATACGCATAGCCGTAAAGGCCTCATGGCCCGGTGTATCCAAAAAGGTGATTGGCTTATCTCCTACGGATACAGTATAAGCGCCAATGTGCTGGGTTATACCGCCTGCCTCGGTACTGGTGACCTTACTGTGCCGAATATAATCCAGAAGAGAAGTTTTCCCATGGTCTACATGGCCCATTACCACCACTACGGGAGGGCGCTCCGTCCGGTCCTCTTCCCTGTCTTCCTGTTCCGTGACAAGCTGTTCAAACAGATCTACTTCAACGAATTCTTCCGCTATGATGTCAAATTCTAAAGCGATATTGGTAGCCGTCTCATAGTCTATCTCCTGATTAAGATTTACCATCATGCCTTTTTTTATTAGGCTTTTTATAACATCGGCCCCGCTTTTGTTCATTTTTGCCGCCAACTCTTTCACTGTCAGGGCGTGAGGGACTTGTATAACCTTTATTTCTTCTTTTACCGGTTTAGGCTTTATCGGTTTTTTTAATACATCCTGAACGGTCTGCTTTTCCTTCTTAGGCTCTCCCTTTTGAGACTTGGAGCGGAATTTTTGTTTTTGTTCAAACCGTTGCTTTTGTTCATTTTTCGTATCGGCGCTTTGAGGCTTATCCTTGCGGACGTCGGGCTTGCCGGCTACCGGCCTCTGACCCGGCCTTCCGCCTTGTCCCTGTGGTCTTCCGCCTTGTCCCTGGGGCCTCTGGCCGCCCTGTCCTTGGGGCCTTCCGCCCTGTCCCGGAGGCCTTCCGCCTTGTCCCATGGGCCTCTGACCGCCCTGTCCCGGTGGTCTCTGTCCACCCTGTCCTTGAGGCCTTGCACCTTGTCCTTGAGGCCGCTGGCCGCCGCTTCTGTCATCCTGAGGCCGCTGGCCTTGATACCTCGGCGGCCTATCTCCGGAAGAGCTATAGGGCCGGGCCGGCCTTTCGCTCCTTTCGCCAGAAGCACCCTGAGGCCGCTGACCATCCGGACGAGGTCCACTGATCCGGTTATCTGAGCTCTGACCGTAGGTTCGTTCTCCCTGTCCCTCCGGCCTGGGGCCTTTATATCCTTGGGGACGAGCGCCTCTATCTTCCTGTTTCCAGCTTCTGTCACCCTGAGGCCGTTGAGTGCTCGGTCCTCTGTCAACAGGTGCGCCCTGTGGACGGGGACCTCTTTCGCCGGGTGCTCCCTGTGGGCGCTGGCTTCTTTCGCCTGGCGCGCCTTGTGGACGGGGAGCTCTATCTCTGTACGCGCCCTGCGGACGTTGGCTTCTTTCGCCGGTCGCGCCTTGGGGGCGTGGGCCTCTTTCGCCGGACGCGCCTTGTGGGCGTTGGCTTCTTTCGCCGGATGAGCCTTGGGGACGAGGACTTCTTTCTCCTGACGCGCCTTGCGGGCGTTGGCTTCTTTCGCCGGATGAGCCTTGGGGACGAGGACTTCTTTCTCCTGACGCGCCTTGCGGACGCTGGCCTTGCCCAGGCGGGCGTTGACCCGCAGGACGTTCCGGACGTTCGCCCCTTCCCTGCTCCCTGCTTTCCGTCCCCTGCCTTTGCCCTCTATCCCGCTGGGTTCTTTCATCCGCAGGCTTTTGTTCCCGGACAGCCTGTCTTTCAAACCTTTCCGCAGCAGAGGTTCCTTCCGCCTGGCTGTGCGCTCCAGGTCTGGGGGTTTCCCGCTCCGCGGGCCGGCTCATATTTTCATCCGGCTTTTTGGTAACCCCTGAAGGACTACCGTCTTTGTAATGGTCTTCAATCTTCTTTATGTCTCTGTCTTCAAGTGTACTCATATGATTTTTTCCTTCTATTCCTAATTCCTTGAGTTTTTCAGCCAGCACCTTACTATTCATATCAAGTTGTTTTGCTATTTCATATACTCGAACCTTAGGCATCCGCCCACCTCCATCTGTATTTCTTACGTCAACATTTTCAACAATTTATCAGCAAAGCCGGCATCCGTCAGTACCAATGTGACTCTGCCGCCTTTTCCTAAACACGCTCCCAACTCTTCCCTGTTTCCATATTCAACATAGGGAACTTTATAATAAAAAGATTTTTGAGAAAACTTTTTCTTCGTGTTCTCCGAAGCATCCTCCGAGACAATAACCAATTTGGCTTTTTTACTACGCAAGGCTTTTTCGCTGGTTTCTTCTCCTGTAACTAAAAACCCTGCCTTTTGACAAAGGCTTAATAGAGACCTTACTTTACTGTCCATTCAACTGCTCCTTCAGGGCTTCATATACCTCCGCGGGGACCGCCGCTTTGAACGACCTTTCCAGCCCCTTGCTTTTATGGGCCTTTTTCAAACATTCAATGTTGGAGCAAACATAGGCTCCTCTGCCTGATTTTTTACCTGTAGCATCCAGAAAAAATTCACCCTCATCATTACGGACGACCCTTATCAATTCTTTTTTATTCTTCATCTCCCCGCATCCCGTACATCTTCTTAATGGGATTTTTCTTGTTTTCATTACTATCAATCCTCATCTTTGTTTTCAGCGTCGTGGTTATAGCCTTCATCGTTATCGTCATATGAATCTTCTTCTAAATATTCGTCTTCTTCATATGAGTCCTCATCGTAATATTCTTCATCTTCCTCGTAATATTCGCCCTCATCCTCGTATGATTCTTCCTCGTCGTAATATTCACCATCTTCATATTCTTCATCTTCGTAAAGCTCATCTTCTTCATACTCGCCATCGTACCGCGCGTCCTCACCGAAATCAAAATAATCGGAAGACTTCAGGTAGCCTGTTTCCGCCGCTTGGCTTTGGCTCTTTATATCTATTCTCCAGCCCGTCAGCTTGGCTGCCAGACGTACATTCTGCCCTTCCTTGCCGATAGCCAGCGAAAGCTGATAGTCAGGCACTACAACCTTTGCGCTCTTATCATTATCTATGAGCTCTACCGCCAACACCTTGCTGGGACTCAAGGCTGCGGCTATATATTCCTTGGGGTCATCACTCCAGTTGATAATATCTATCTTTTCGCCTCTTAATTCCTCCACAATAACATTGACCCGATAACCGTTCTGTCCTACGCACGCCCCCACAGCGTCTACGTCCGGCTTTTTGGAATATACGGCCAGCTTTGTCCGGCTTCCCGCTTCTCTGGAAATTGATTTTATTTCTACTATGCCGTCATATATTTCCGGAACTTCCTGTTCAAACAGACGTTTAACAAGATCCGGATGCGTGCGGGAAACGTTTATCATCGGCCCTTTGGTAGTGGTGCGCACATCCAAAACATATACCTTCAATCTATCCTGAAAGCTGTATTCCTCTCCAGGTATCTGCTCATTGGCAGGAAGTACGGCATCGGCCTTTCCAAGTGCTACAATTACATTCTTCCGCTCCCAGCGCTGAACTATTCCTGTTACAATATCTCTTTCTTTGGAGGTATACTCGTTGAATAACAACTCTCTTTCAGCCTCGCGAAGCTTCTGGACTACTACCTGCTTAGCGTTCTGAGCGGATATCCTGCCGAAATTCTTTGGCGTTACCTCTACATCAACCACATCCCCAAGATTATAACGGGGGTTGATATTCTGGGCCTGCTCCAGGGTAATTTCCATGTCGGAGTCGGTTACCACCTCTGTCACCGTTTTTTGTGCAAACACCTGCACCTTACCTGTTTCACGGTTTATCTCCACCTTAACATCCTGATTCGAACCGTAATTCTTTTTACATGCCGCTACCAGAGAAGATTCTATGGCTTCATAAATGATTTCCCTATCTATACCTCTTTCCTTTGAGATTAGATCCAAGGCCATCAGAAACTCAGCTCCACTGTCTACCTGGTTTGCTTTCCTTCTCACAATATCACCGCCAATCTGCATGCCGCAACGGCTTCTCTATTAAAATGAAGAAGCTCCTGATTTTCATCCTTTATAGTAATTACTCCGTCCGCCAAGCCTACAAGCTCACCTTGAAATTCCTTTCTGCGGTCTATAGCTTTATATAATTTCAAGTCTACTATCTGTCCTTTATATCTTTCGAAATCAGAATCCTTTTTTAAGGCTCTGTTGATCCCCGGGGAGCTGACTTCCAGAAAATAGGATTGTTCTATCGGATCATACCTGTCCAGAAGCGCCTCCGCCTTGCGGCTTACAAGCTCGCAATCATCAATAGTGATTCCATCCGGACTATCGATATAAATTCTAAGATACCAACCCGGCCCTTCCTTTACGAACTCCAAGTCATAAAGCTCATAATGGTTTTCCTCTAGTATGGGTGTCAACAACTCCTCCACCACTTTAACAATTTCTTTGCCAGACAAAAATATCATCCCTTCAATCAAAAAGATAAGAGTGGACTACCGTCCACTCTTATGCAAAATTCTCTTCAAGCTTCCGCAATTATAACACCGCTTATTTAAATATGCAAGTTCTTATGGACGAAATTTTAGTATTCTGCTAAAATTAGGAATGGGATAAGAGTCATGAATTTTTGAAAAGCAAAGGTGATGAGTTTATGGGTCAAGCATTAACAGAAAAGCAAAGGATGATATACGAATTTTTAAAGAGGATAATAAAAGAAAAGGGTTATCCCCCAACTGTTAGGGAAATTTGCGAAGCCACAAAACTAAGCTCTACCTCAACGGTGCATGCTCATCTGGAAAGCTTGGAGAGGAAAGGCTTTATAAAAAAATCCCCTTCCAAAAACAGATCCATCGAAATTTTAGAAGATGATTTTTATGGAAGCAAGAAGGAAATAATTCACGTTCCGATCGTAGGGCAAGTTGCCGCCGGCAAGCCTATCCTTGCCGATGAAAACATTGAGGATACCTTTCCCATTCCGGTGGATTATGTGCGCAACAGTGCCGTCTTTATGCTCAGAATAAACGGTGATTCTATGATAGAGGCCGGTATTTTTCACCGCGATCTCGTATTGGTAAAAAAGCAGGATACAGCCAACAACGGAGACATCGTAGTAGCCTTGATAGAGGATTCCGCCACTGTTAAGACCTTCTATAGGGAGAACGGGCATGTTCGCCTTCAGCCTGAAAACTCCTCATACGCGCCTATTGTTGTTAAGAATGTGCATATATTAGGGAAGGTGATCGGATTATACCGGAAAATGAATTAAAAAGGACTGAAACTAATGAAAAATTATAAACATAAAAAGAAAGCACGTATTATAGAAGAAACCTTTGCAGACTTTAAGGCCCGGGATTTTTTCATTTTTATAATGCTGGTTTTTATTATCGGCATCATCCCGCTCATAGTAAGATACGTTAAGCTTCCAACCAACCCCGATGAGCTGCAGCTTATCAAATCCATCAATTTTGATGAGGGCAGCGACGACCTGTTTGCTTATTATAAAAGCGGCTGCCTCATAGCCGCCGCTGTTTTGTTGTGCTTTTTTTATATATACAGGTATTTCACTTCAAATATGTCCTTTAAATGGAAAACAGCGGTAAAGAACCCTGTCGTGATCGCTTTCGGCATTTATATATTTACGGCTGTGCTGTCGGTTGCTTTGTCTCAGTTCAAGCATACGTCCATATACGGCATAAGCCAGCGATACGAAGGTATATTTGCGCTTTTGACCTACATGGTGATTTTTTATGCCGTATTTGATTTTGTCAAAAGTCGGTTCAGGGCGAAGCTGGTGCTATGCATTTTGCTTACTTCTTCCTTTATTATAAGCCTGATAGGCCTGAGCCAGTTTTTCGGACGGGATGTTTTTGCCGGGTATTACACCAATACCGAATTGGCAAAAGGCTTCCCTCAGGGCCTGCTGGCCCCCTTCGTACTTGGTGGGACTGAGCCTGACAGTACAATGTCCTACTATAATATAGTAAAGGAGTACGGAGGAGATCTGGCGCCTGCATTCAAGGATATTTACGCTACCCTGTACAACCCCAACTGCGCCGGCCTCTACGCGGCCATGCTCGCCTCATTGTTTCTTTTTACAGGCCTTTACTGGCCTAAGGGTAAAAAATTTAAATATGTACTTCTTTCTATGAGCGCCCTGCTCTGCTTTATCATGGTAGGGGCCAAATCCTCCGGAGGTCTTCTTGGGTTCGCTGTTGCCATAGTTATTGGCCTTGTATTAAGTATAGTCCATTTTTTACGCAGGCAGGCCAACGCAAACCCCACCTCGGAGACGGGATACGCCTCCATGACAGCCAAAGGACTGGGATTCGCCGCGGCTATCATATGCGCGGCGGTGATCATATTATTCGTGCCCCCCGTCCGAAACAACCTGGAAACCATGGTCTATAAATTTTATGCCTACACCAATCCGGAAAACACCTTTTTTCTTCAAGACCTTCGAATAGAAGATCAAACCGTAGAAATAGAAACAAAATCCGGAAGCCTTACCATAGACTCCAGCCGCGGCATCGGCGATCTGGTCTTTTACGACCCGGACGGCTCCCCACTTACTTATATCGAAACCGCTATGCCTGACCGCCAAAATCCGGTGGATTATTATAAAAGCTCGGCCTTCGGAGACGTACTGGTCCAACGTATTTTAAACAAAGCCTCTATACAATTTTCCGGCGAAATTTTTTTATTCTCTGTTGATGAAAACAACCGGATCACGGCTTTGAACAACAGAGACGAACCCGTAGACATAAGCATGGAGGTCCCCTCCATTGGCTTTGAAGGATATGAGCTTTTCGCCAGCGGCCGCGGTTATATCTGGTCACGCAGCCTGCCTTTGGTATTTGACAATCTCGTACTTGGCTCCGGGCCGGACACCTATGCCCTGGCCTTCCCTCAAAACGATATAGTGGGCAAGCTTCGGTACCTGGGCAATCCTTACATCACCGTGGATAAGCCGCATAATTATTATTTACAGGTATGTGTAAATACCGGCCTTGTTTCCCTTTTAGCTTTGCTTTTTATTTTCGCCGCTTATGTATTTAGAACAATTTTCTCTCTGATAAAGGCTCCTGATGAAAACTTTGGTCTGCGCCTGGGCTTGCTGGCCGGTATATGCAGCTATTTGGTATCCTCTCTAGCCACGGACAGCACCGTTTCCGTATCACCTGTTTTCTGGGCGATACTCGGCCTAGGATATGGGGTGGAGGCGTTATCGAAAAAAGCGGGTGGCCTATAATGCCATTTAATATTTTTAAAACCAGCAGCCTTGGCAAGGTGCTTTTGTATATCCTGACAGATATTATCTTAATAGAATTTTCCTTGGTTGCCGCCGCAAGCCTGTGGGCGGAAGGCGTCATACCGGGCAGCCATGCTTTGGGCATGACCCCTGAGGTATGGGAATGGCTTACTTATGCCGGTCCGGCAGCGGCTATTATCGCGGTACTTGTATACGCGTGCTTTAAGATGTACAACAACCTGTGGAAATACGCCAACATAGACGAGGTTCTGAAAATTTTTATCGCCACCACCATCGTCTTTCTAATGCTTTACGCTTTCCATTATATTTACGTAAGCAGGCATACCACCATGCCCTTTTCACGTCGTTTCCTGTTCGTAGCCTGGGCTATTAATACGATTTTATTTTTCTTTTCACGGTTTGGCTACCGGCTGGCAAAACGTATTTTTATAAGTATTAGCCATATCATCTCCAGCAAGGCGGGTTGCAAACGGGTATTGGTGATCGGCGCGGGCTACTCGGGCTACGGCGTTATCCGGGGCATGCTGAACGCGAATATACGCGACAAAATGCCCGTTCTTGTTATAGACGACGACCCTGAGAAAAACAACGCCAGTATTTTAGGTATCCGGGTCATATCGGGGACAAACCGAATTCCTGAAATCGTAGAAAAATACCGGATCGACGAGATAGTAATAGCTGTGCCGGACGAATCCAGCGGCAATATCAATGAGTTGGTCAATTCCTGTGCCCAAACCGACTGTACCCTTAAGATAATGCCCCCTATGAGCGACATATCAGACGGTAAAAACGTAAAGCCCCTGCTGCGCGACGTAAATATAACCGACCTTTTGTACAGAGAAGAAATAAAGCTGGACAACAAAAATATCAGCAATTACCTTCGGGGACGGACGGTTTTAGTGACTGGGGGCGGCGGCTCCATCGGCTCCGAGCTTTGCCGCCAGATAATGAAATTTAACCCGGAGCAGCTAATAATATTCGACATTTATGAAAACAACGCTTACCAGCTTTTAAACGAGCTGAAGATAAAACATCAGGAAAAGTGCAGCGCCCTAATACGCATAGGCTCCGTCAGGGATCCTAAAAGACTGGATGATATATTTA
>Ga0153946_1000890_pt1 | contig 13159 bp, 10 predicted proteins | sample TSNJ030MetaG_FD_104751 | JGI IMG/M metagenome (GOLD analysis project Ga0153946, IMG submission 104751) | Attine ant fungus gardens microbial communities from New Jersey, USA - TSNJ030 MetaG | ecosystem: Host-associated > Fungi > Mycelium > Unclassified | place: USA: New Jersey, Wharton State... | reverse complement strand
CCAGGACGCCAACTCCTACCGTGACCAGGTGGCGGAGGATGAGGCGGGGGTTATGGTCCTTGCCTCCGGAGACAGCGCCGATGCTCAAGCGGACGCTTTTGATGAGGCCAGAAAGAGCATTAACCAGCTCACCAAGGATTATGGCATTTTGGGTGTGGGCAGTATGTACTTCCAGCCTAAGCCGGTGCGTTTCTCCTCTGTCATGTCCCAGTTTGGCTTGTTGGGCATCTTCTTCCCCTTTACATATGAAGCCAATGTAAATGTGGATGTCCCCGATTATATTCAACCCGCCGCCATGGTGCATGAGCTGGCCCACCTGCGTGGGTTCATGCAGGAGGAGGAGGCTGAATTCATCAGCTACCTGGCCTGCGTGGCCAGCGGAAACGCCGATTTCCAGTACTCAGGTACCATGATGGCGCTGCGCTACACCCTAAACCAGCTTTACAGCGACAGCCCCGAGCTGTACCAGCAGGTGTATGATTCGCTCAGTGATGGCGCTCAAGCCGACATGCAGGCCCGGGCAGCCTATTGGCGCCAATACCAAGGCGTGGGGCAGGCCATCTCCACCATGGCCAATGACGTTTATCTGAAAGCCAACGACCAGCCCAGCGGCACCAAGAGCTATGGACAGATGGTTGATTTACTGCTGGCGTACTACGCAGAGTAAGAGCGGGTGTAAAATTTTTGAATGTATGCTATGGACTGAACAGCAAAAGCCGCAACAAAGTTGCGGCTTTTGCTGGAATCCCTTCGTTTCGTATGGCAAAAACAAAGAAGAAGTAAGGATTCTATATATAGGCCGTGCTTTATGGAGGGTAAAGCACCTGTTCATAAGCGTTTGACGACAATATACTTACTATTCCGAAGCATTTAGTGAGGTTATGCCCAATTCCCTTACTCTTTGCTTATATCATAGCAAAGAGGGTTGTCGATGTCCATCATATTTTGTAAATATATCTACCTAAATATAGCCAAATAATCCATCGGAAGTTTAGCTGTTTCCGCAGGGTCTTGCTTTTATATATTGATCTCTCCAACAGTGGAAAAAGCAAAAAAGGATGCCGCCCTTCAGCGCAAGGCGGCACCCAACGGTCGACGCAGAGATTCGACACACCGATCTAATACACTCTTCAGCCCAATATCTAATATCAGGACACCAATTATGTACTAACCTATCCTTATTATAAATCGAAGTCTGGCCTTGTGTCAACCTCTTCTTTCAAATATTGACAAATTAGTGTCAATGGCCTCGACAATCTTCTCATAATTGCTCTCAGTAATGGTAGCTACCGGGGTCAGGGCCAACCGGCTCTTGCTGATAACCCGGATCTGCGAGATATTTACAACGCCATAGATATTGTATTTGGAAGTGGGTTCAAGCTCCAAGGGAATGTCATAAAACCGCAGAGGGGTCATAATGATCTGGGACCCCCGCCGGTCCTCCAGATAGAGCTGCCCGTCAATATTTTTAATACTCCCCTGCTGGAACGAGGTGATGGGCGCTATCAGCGTAATTTTCGCGTGTGCATTACCCACATTGTTCTGTAGGATCACCACAGGGCGCCTGCCGTCCTGCTCACTGCCGATATTCTGGCCCAGCTCGCAATAAAAAATTTCCCGCTGCTTGACCATTCGCGGATGAGGGGCCGCATGGAGATCAAATTTTTTATTGGCCCATTTTGCCTGGCGTAACCGGCTCTCCAAGGCCGCAAGATATTTTTGCTCATCCTTCATAGGCTTGAGCATTTTTTTCTCTAGATCAGCTAACTCCCCCCTAATCTCCTCCTGGAGCATCGCTATCCTAAAGTCCATTTCCTCTTTTTCCATACCAAATTCCATACCTTTACAGATCATTTTTATTCACAAGTATCCTGTTATATTCTCTAATCATAGTATGCTTTTTTGTCTAATTTGTCAACAAAGATACATTTTTCCTATTGGCACCGGAAATGCACACTTTCGCGGAATCACTAACCTAAAACAAACGGCTGCCTAGGTATTTTATGATACTATACAGAACAGGCTTGCCTTTCTCATATGGCATAAATTTCCACATCTGAACGTAAGCATGATATATCTATATTGGGTGAAAGGTGTGGCCTTTTTATGCATAGGAAAATAAAGCAAAGGAATCCCACGACGCCGTTTTTGTCAATTATGATTATTTTTATATTTATGGGGATTATGGCTTGGGTGTGCACTCCAAATTCCAGCGACAAATTATATCTATTCTCAGCCATCTCCCTTTACCCTCAAGCCAGGAAGGAACTCTTGTCTGCCGAGATTGATACCGATCTCGGTACCGATGCCAATATGACCGATTCCCATGCGCTGGATGCAGATGTGTACTACAATGACCCTATGGGACATGGCGCGGAGGCGGCGGAGCATGCCGATGAGGCCCTTGCGGGAATCATAGCCGGCGGAGAGGCCATAAACAATGAGGAGGGACTCGTCGCCCAGGAGGGAAACCAGCTGCCTTTCGGCAGAGCCGCAGTGAATAACAGCCAATATGCTAGCGGGACAAGCAAGGATATCCGTTACGGCAACGGCTATCTGCGCAATTACTCCAGCGAAAGCAATGAAAGCGTTTTCACCTACGCCTCCACGGAACCGGAATACAATATCCTAAAAAACGGACTGCCCCAAGTCCTTATTTACCACACCCACACCACAGAATCCTATTTGCTGGAGGACTCCGGCAGCTATGACACTTCCTACACAGGGCGGAGCAACAACCCTGAGGAAAATATGGTGCGGATAGGTCAGGAAATCGTGGACCAGCTCAACGCGGCCGGTATTGTGGCCGTCCACGATACGCAGATTCATGACTTTTCCTACAATGGCAGCTACAACCGCAGCCGCCAAAGCGTGCAGGAATACCTTGACCAGTATCCAAGCATTGAGATTGCCTTGGATATCCACAGGGACGCCGTGACCCACGATGACAGAAGCATTGAAAAGGCCACCGTTATGGTTGACGGCAAGGCCGCCGCCCAGGTGATGATTATTGTGGGATATAGTGATGTCCCCAATTGGCCGGTAAATCTGCGCCTGGCCGCGCGGCTGCAGGACCGCATGGAAACCCTGTTCCCCGGACTAACCCGGCCGCTGATGATCCGGGAAAGCTTCTATAATCAAGATTTAACCGATGGATCCTTGCTCATTGAGATCGGCATGCATGGAAACACCCTGGAAGAAGCCATCTATTCAGGCCAGTTGGTGGGGGAGGCCATCACCTCATACTTGGAGGAGATCGCCAACTGATGGCGCTAAAGGAAAATGGCGCGGCCGGCTGCCACATTTGCAGGACCTGTTACATATTATAAGCCTCCGCTTAAACCGCTGCAAACAGCTGTGTGGGCGCGGCAACTTTTCCCTGTGTTAACCATAGGTTTAACACAGGGAACTTGTTTTTTAATAGGATTAATCTTATAATATTAAGTGTATTTATGCAGAAGCCCGTTCCTGAGAAAGAAGGACTGTGATGAAATTTCCCTCCAATTTGCACACCCACACCACCTTTTCCGACGGTAAGAACACCCCGGAACAAATCATACAAGCAGCTTTAGAAAAAGGGTTTATATCCATTGGTTTTTCCGACCACTCCGACAGCCCTGATATCACAGATTATTTTGATTTTCCCAGGGACAACCTGTACAACTATTGCCGCCACCTGGACCAGTTAAAGGAGGTCTACCGGGACCAGATTGAAATCTATACCGGGGTGGAATGGGATTACTACACCGACCCTGATTATCACAGGGGGGACCTGCACTTCGACTATGTGATCGGCGCGGTACACTACGCTTATGATCCGCGTTACTCCAGCAAGCATTATACCATAGACGGTCCGCTGGAGCTGCTACTGCCCGCTGTGGGCCAAATGACCCCTGGGATCAAGGGCCTTGTCCAAAACTATTATGAAGGCGTAACGAACTTGGTCCTGGAAAAGCAGCCGGATATTGTGGCCCACTTTGACCTTATTCGAAAAAACAATGCCGGCAACAGGCTATTTGATGAGCAGGACGGCTGGTACCGGGACGCCGTGAATCAAGCTTTAGACGCCATCCAGCGGCAGGGCGCCATCGTGGAGCTCAACACTGGCGGCATATACCGGGGTTATACGAACCTGCCTTACCCTTCTCCCTTTATTTTGGAGATGATAAAGGGAAAAAATATCCCTGTTACTTTGGGCTCGGACTCACACACCATCGAAAGCCTGGACCACTACTTCCCTGAGGCCTTAGAAATCCTGAGGGGAAAGGGGTTTACTTCCGTTAAGATGCTTCAAGGAGGCGCCTTTGCGGATTATCCAATATGCTAAGGTTCTGTGTTTACCTTCGCTTTTTCAAATCCGAAGGGTGTCCATGAAACTAAAAGGGCCAGGGCCGCTTCATTCCTTTAATGAGAGAGCGCGATATAGTATAATGTTAGCCGATTTCCCAACTATTTTATGTATTTTCTCCACTTTTATCCATTGGTTTACTCTTTCCTTTAGAAGTTTTCGCCTATCCTTATTTTTCGGCTAACTTTCCATAATTTTTAGTTTTTGTTGAGTATTAATCATAAATATTCACAATATTGACGATGTCTTATGTAATTATCTGGATATTTTATGGCAAAAAACTGTCATCTACTGGCACAATTTGTTCCCACCCCAAATTTGACACCCGCCACACAAATGCCTATAATGGCATCAGTAACGGGAAACCAGAAAAACCAAGCGAAAAGCCTAATTAAATTTTGTTTTATACCCCTTCAAATATACAAAATATATAAAATATCTGGAGGTTTTGGTGTAAATATAAAGTTATAGTAGCATTTTTAGAGAGAAAGCATGGGTCGGATTCAATATTGTGAAATCATATTTCCCATCTTTAATCTAACCTTGCTTTAGCTGACCACGAAGGAGTTTTTATGGTTAAAGTGAAAATTGGCGCATTCATGACGAAAACCGTTTTGAAAAGCCGGCATATGGCTGTATGCATCCTGGGCCTTCTCTTTTGCCTGTCCGTCTTTTATGTCTCAGCCAGCACCAAGACGCTGTGTATCAACGACAACGGGGAAGTGACCTATATTCAGACCTATGCGAGTGATGTGGAGAACATCCTTGAGGCCGAGGGCATCAATTTCCGGGAAGAGGATGAGGTTCGGTTCTCCGGATTTACCGGCAATTACGGCGAAATTGTCATTGATCGCTCCTTTCCTGTGACTGTGACCGCGGACGGCTTGACACAGGAATTCTATGTTGTAGACGGTACTGTCGCCGACATTTTGGAGATGGCGGAGATCACCTACCGTGCAGACGATTTGATCAATTTGCCCCCCTCCACGCCTCTGTTGGACGAGGAGCACATTATCATTAACCGGGTCGACTACGAGACCCGCACCGTCACCGAGGCCATCCCGCATGAGGTGGATGTGACCCCCAGCTCCAGAGTTCTCGCCGGCATCGTTCATGTGCTGGAAGCGGGTGCGGATGGGGAACGGTTGCAGGTGTTCAATGAGAAATATGTTGACGGCGCTTTGGTGGAAACTGTTTTGGTCGAGGACGCTATTGTCCGGGATCCCGTCACCGAGTACCAGCTAAAGGGGACTGTCGAATCCACCTCTCCTTTTGAAGCCTTTAGCGGGGTGGAGATCGACGATACCGGCCGCCCGGCCAACGCGGTGATGATTCTGGAGAATCAGGTTGCCACCGCTTACTCAGCCAGGGCCGGCGCTAAGACTGCCAGCGGTCGCTATGCCATTGTGGGGCATGTGGCGGTCGACCCCGCGGTTATCCCCTATGGCACGCGCCTCTTTATAGAAACCACCAACGGTTCTTATGTGTATGGTTATGCTATAGCGGCCGACACCGGAATCGCCCTGCTGGATGGAAGAGTGGATGTGGATTTATTCTTTGGTTCCTATGAGGAGAGCGTTTGGTTCGGAAAGCGGTCCGTCAATATTTATATTCTCCCTTAAGCTGACGCAAATGGATCATAATTAAAAAGACAACCTGTGACTCTGCGGTCACAGGTTGTTCTTTTTGATTATGGCCGTATGCTTCTGCATATCCAAGGTGTTACAAGTATGTGACGGCTGAGGCAAAGCAACGTACGGGCGGATTCCAGGTATATAAGATCTTAACCGATTTGCCCATTTTCCCCGCTGTGTCTAACAGGAGTTGACTCAGCAGCCGTTCCGCCTCCTCTGTGCCCTTTATTGCCGGAGAGAGCTTCAAATATACCACGCGCCTCCCCTGGAGGATCTGTGAAGAAATGATCCTCTGAATGTCCTCTGCGGTTTCCCCGTAATACTGGTTGCGGCTGTAGAAGGACAGGGCTGATGACAGACATGGGGGAAAAGCTTTCCGGTCCCATTGGTGATCCCTCTCCTTATCGGCATCGGGAACGCAGAAATAGTCGTAACTGTACCGGCCCAGACTGCTGTAACGGTTGATATCCCACGTAAGATCCAGATGATACATTTCTTGCCCCACCCGGACCAGATTCCAAGCGTGGTCTGTGTACCCCTGGTCCTCCAAAAGAGCTTTGCCCACCACGGAGGCCGCCGGAATGTCCAGACGCTGGCTGAGCATGGCGAAGGCGGCTGAGATGCCGTCACAGACCGCCGTTCCCTTTACCAACGCGCCGTAGGCATTGTGGGACCATTGGTTCCGGCTTTCCTTATGCAGCGCGCAATATTGGGATTCCCGGTGGTCATAGTTCACCCTATGCTGAAGATAATTATAAACGGCCATCAGCTTTTGATATTCATCCCAATTCTTTTTGGGCCCAATTTCCCCTATGGCTTTCTCCGCCGCATACTCCAATTGCCTCTGCATAGCCTGCAATCGGGACGGTTGAGGGCAGCCCGTGAATTGAAGCTGCAAATGGGTTGGATAGGCCCTCGTTTTCATATATCCTTTATCAAAATAGATAATCTCCGGATGATCCCCCAAAGCCGCTCCCAATACCTTCATTAATCGGCGCAGCTTCTCATTCGGGGGAAAATCCACTGTGCGGGAGTTGTTTTGAAAAGCGGAAATATATTTATGGTACAAGCCTTTCTCCTGGGGAGGCAGGCATTGATAATTAATTTGATGCAATATTTGTCACCTGTCCCGGAATAGTTGGACAGCCATGCGCTTTACGGCTGCCATACTCTGGTAGACTTTATAATCCCTTTATTAATGTATGGGATGCTGCGGGAATGGTGACTGACGCCCTTTTAGAAAAGAGAGGGAATGCCATTCTGATAGCGCGCCATCGAGAATCTACCTCCCCCATGTATTTGCTTCCGATTATTTCTAAAGCTGCCCTGGGATACGCTGAAAATTGTAAGCGCATCTTGCGGCCTTGACAATTCTATGGGATAATGGGTAAAAACCCGAGGGGGATAAAATGACCCTGCCCGCCGGTAGCCCAGGGCATTGTATAAGCGTAAGGCCGTTTGATTTTGAGAAAAAACTTTAACTGGGAGGACGCACGAGAGCTATGGATAAGCTATACATAAAATGCCGGCAATTTTGGGATGGTATTTTTCGTGAGGAGGCGGCGGAGATTCCCACCGGTCCGGACCTGGGCATCCCCATGCTGGACTCCGCGTTGACGTGGCTTTGTGACGGCACTCAAGAAGTGCTGGACTTTGGATGCGGCAATGGAAGCCTGCTGTTCCGCTGCGCCCTCCGGGGCACGCAGGTGCATAGGGGCATCGATTTTTCCAGCGAGGCGGTTGGTCTTGCCCAGAAGCGGGCCGCGCTGATGGGCCAGGGCCGCTACATATTTTCTGTAGGGGAAGTGTCCGCGCTGAAACATATTGGGAACGGCTCAATGGATGCCGCGCTCCTGTCCAATATTTTGGACAACCTCATTCCACAGGACAGCGAGGCGTTGCTCAACCACATCCACCGCATTCTCCGCCCAGGGGGAAAGCTTCTGGTAAAGCTCAATGATTATATGACCGAAGAGCGGATGACCGAGTGGGACGTTAAACGAATTGAGGGGGACTTGCTGGATGACGGCCTCCTGCTATACAATCGCGCCACTGAAGATTGGGAGGAAGCGTTGGAAAAGCGGTTTCATATCGAGCGCTTCCACAAAATTTACTACCCCCAGCAGGACCAGTATAACCGCCTGTTTCTGTTGCGCGGTTAATATTTATAGATCAATGCGCCAAAACCCACGTTGCCAAATAGCCCTCTATTTGATAAGGAGAATATTTATGGAAATAGTAGAGTGGAAAGACTTATACGCGAAAAATAACCGGCCGGGGTTTAGGGAAATCGCGTCCTATATGGGTTCTCAGGCGGCAGAACTGTTCCACCATTTCAATTTGACATTGGTTGAGCGGTACCGGTTCAGCTATGTGAAGCCCTCCTATAAGGAGGGCCTCGGCTGGACCTATGCATATGGGCGCAGCGGCTTTCTTTTACTCAAGAATGTCCGCTTTGAACAGGGCGCTTTTTTGGCAGAAGGTGTTCGAGTACAGGATGAGACCTCCTTAGAGAAGGCTTTGGCGGAGGTAGAAAGGCTTTATCAGGACGGGTATGAGGCCCGGTTTGCCCAGTTTGCCGAAGAACGGGCTGAGCGGCGCAAGGCCCGGGCTGCCGCTAATAAAGGAACTGCCGTCAAGGAAGAAAACCTCAATAATTGTGTCTGGCCAGCCAAGGTAAAGCGCCAGGATTTAAGGCGCCTCTACGTGAGTGACGCGGCCGGTATGCTAGATACGGCCTTACTGGATGAGGTGGGCTTCACCCTCTATGCCCGCTGCAAGGAATCCAGGGAAATCTATGACCTGCTGGAGCAGGGCAAGGTTAAATGCCGCCATTGCGGTCAAGCGCTGGCGTACAGTGAGATCATCATCTGCCCTTGCGGGCAGCGGTATACCTATCGGGAGTACCGCCGGAGCTACCGGGCGGACAATATGCCCCGAGGCGAGGCCTCCGCGGTTTTTGACCGGTTTGTGGAGGATTGGGAGAAGACCCGGACATCCCAGGAAAAAATGCGTCTGATTGATAACCTGATTCATGAATTTCATGTAGCCAGTATCCGGGGTACTCCAAACCGGCCTGTAGCGGTTAACTTAATCCAGGGGACCAAGGCCCAGGTGGTCCAGCTCATTGAAGAACTGGCCTATGGGGATATAGCCGGAAGCAAAGTGTGACAACCATAAAGGAGAGGCAGATACCGGCACCGGTATCTGCCTCTCCTTTTATTTACAACAACCCTTACCAGGTATTGCGGTTGCGGCCTCTGCGCTTAAAACACATAGCTATAATGATAGCCAGCAGCAGCACGGCTCCACAGCCCAACAAAAGCTGTATGGTGCTTGTGGGATCGGACTGGCTGCTCCCCTGAGAGCCTCCAAAGCCCATGCCGCCGCGGCCGGCAATATCGCCCATGTCCCCTCCGCCGCCCACAGCGCCCATAGCGTTAAAGCCGGGGAATTGGAGGTCGCCGTTTTCATCCTGAAATTGGGACAGGTCAAAATCCTCGCCAAACAATTCCTGAGCCTGCTCTTCCATGGCGGCGCGCTCTTCATCAGTCATATTGTCCATCATATCTTGAAGGTTTCCCTGGCCTGCCTGATCCATTCCACCGCCGCCGCCCATGCCCATCCTCATCATGCTTGAACCGGTGGCCTCTTTCTCGGAATCCACGGTGCCGTCAAGCTGGGCCAGAATGCTCTCGGAGCGCTCAGTGCAGAAGGTAATCAGGTTGGAAAATTCATTGGTGAAGTCCTCGGTACTGCTATTATTGTTGGGGTCGGCAGCCACGTAGTTGGAGATCAGCTTGGCGATATCACCGACCATGACGGTGATTCGCGCTTCGGAGAAGAAGCCCGTAGCGATTTCCTCCAAGTATTGGTGGTACAACTCCTTATATTCATCCTCCTGGAGCCAGCTATTGACCAGCGGGAACTGCTCGACGTCGTAGCCGGACACAGGGGTGTCAATGGGAAAGTTGATGGTGTCGTCGCTGAGGGAAGCGCTCATGCCGCCCTGTCCTTGGCCAAGTCCGCCGCCAAAGCCTCCGCGCCCCTGGCCGCCTTGGTTTATGTCTGCGGGAGCCCTTTCCTCATTTTCGCTCTCAGGGGTCTCTGATTCAGGTGTGCCGCTCTCTGCATCCACCTGATCCTCTTGTCTATTCGCCGCGCCTTGCCCCGGTTCGCGGCCCTCACCCATTTCCATTTGTCCCTGGAAAGCGGAGGGATCAAAGTCCTCGGGTATCTCCATATCCCCCTCCCTGCCGGGTCCGCCCATGCCACCTGGGTCAAAATTGTCACCCATGGCGGGCAGATCATCTGGGGGAGCGCCCTCTGCAGGCATGTTATCCCCCGCAGCATCGGGAGTCAAATCGCTGTTTTGGTTGTCCTCCGCAGCATTTTCGTCACCTTGCTGCGCCCCATTCCCGCCGGGCCACTGATCTTGATCGCCCCGGCCGCCCATGCCGCCGCCCATATTAAAGGCGCCAAAGGACAGGTCATAGTCCCAGGGAATAATGGAAAACACACCGTCCTCCTCATAGAGGTAGTAGTTGTGCAAAGTGGAGCCCTGGTAGCTGTCCATACTGACCAATGCCGTGTTCACCGCAAAGTAGCGGATTACCTCATCAACGTTCAGCACCGATTCCAAGTCACCGCCGTTATTGATCACCTCAAGCAGCTCGGACAGCGCGGAATGATCACTGGTGTTTTCATTGGTTTTAATGTTCAAACGGCTCAGAGATTGTTCCAGTTCATCGGCGTCAATGGCCAGAGTGGTGCCGTCAGGCTTGTATAGGTCCCCTGTGCCGTCGCTGAAATTGGCGGCCAGAAAGGTCTCATTGACCGCTTCAACCCCCAAATAGAGGCCCCATTCCTCGCCGTTGATATAGATATAGGTGTATGCAAAGGCGGGGGTGGGTACCCCCATTTCCTCCATCAAGGAATAGGAGAGGAACTCCTTCATAAAGGAGGTGTCGTTGTAACAGTTGTTTAAACACAATTTGGTTAATCCAAAAAGACTTTGATCCTGGTAATAATCAAAATCAACCTTAAAGCTGTACCGGTCACTGTCCGCGTCCGAGGCTACCGTCGTCAAAGAATTGTTGCCCTTGGTACGGAGGGCCGCATTGTTGATACTGTAGCCGTTGATCGTCACGTTCGCGGTGTAATAGGTCTCGTTGAGGGGATTGTTTAAAAGGTCCTCAAAGTCCGCCGGATCCATGGTAATCTCCACCGTATTCACCTGGCTGCGCACCAGGATCTTATCCTCATAGGTATAGGCCTGTGCCTGCGCGTCTACGGTGGTGACCACACCCGGTAAAAACGCCGTGATTAAAGTAAAGACCAGCAGCAGTGCCACGATGCAGGCCACAATTTTTGAAGTTTTCATAACTGTCCCCCTTCCGGACCTTTCCGTTAATTTTATTATTGTGATGCAGGTTGCGGATATTTGGATCCAACTTAGAAAAAAGTTGGCTTATTCCTTGGCAGTATAGGATGTAGGATCTACCCCTTTCCACTTATTTTTCTGATTTCTGATTGTTTTTAAAATATGAAAACGTAGGACTGCATTCAGTTCATTGGCCGTGACGCATGGGGTCCGATTATGCGGCAAAGTTACCGTCATAGGCGAGGATAACAGCCGACTCCACACCCTCAATGGTGGAGATGGCGTTTATAAATTCCGTATTGCCCCCTTTGAGCCGGATTTCATAGGTCAGCTCAATGGAATCGCCGGCAATGGATTTCGTCTTCACGTTATAGCGTTTCAGAGCCTGGCCCAATGCCTGCACCAGCGCTTTTTCCGTCGTGGTGGAATGGCATTTCACAATCAGCAGGTAGGGATTTTCAACCGTGACCTTGTTGACAAATAGGAGAAGAATAACGCCCAGCACAACGGACCCGATAATGGCAAGGGGAATTTGGCTGGCGCCGCAGAGGATGCCGGCGGCCACTGCCCAGAATAAGTAGACCGTGTCCATAGGGTCCTTGATGGCGGTTCTGAAACGGACGATGGACAGCGCGCCGACCATGCCCAGGGACAGCACCACATTGGATGTGACGCCCATAATGATCAGGGCGGTGGTCATGGTCATGGCGATGAGGGATATATTGAAATTCCGGGAATAAAGCACCCCAGAAAAGGTCTTTTTATAGATGGCAAAGATATAGAGGCCGATCAAGAAAGATACCACCAGAATCAGCGCCGTGTCAATCACGGAAAAGCTGCTGGTAAAGTTGTCGAGAAAACTGGATTTAAAAATATCATTTAGACTCATAATTTATCCCACTTTCTAATGTTTTATCTGATGCCACCCGGGTTTACCCAAAAACCCGGCTTTGGACATATTTGGAGAAGGCTTGGGTGCGGCGCGCGTCCAGCTGGAGCACTCCCTTGATTACCTCAGGCAGGTATTCATCAAACTTGATTTCCAGAAGGACAAAGCCGTACTGGATGGCGGGGACCAAGGGCGCGTCAAAGTTCAGCAGATCGGTGCCGGTGACGCTGGTGCGGACATCGCTGTCAAAGGTGACCCGCACATTGCCGTAGGGATATACAAACGGCTCCCGTTCATACACTACCACCACCTTAGGCCTTAGCTGATACAGGTTCATCTGAATATACAGCTCCCGAATCAATTTCCGCTCATCCCCGCCCATCCAAGCAATATCACCTTGCCTGATGCGCTCCACCTCAAGAGAGGTGACAGGACACGCCTCCTTATAGCAGAGATTCTTGGTTTTCATCTTCTTTTCCAGATGAATATCGTCTTGATTTTGGTTATAGAGCCGGATTCGGAATTTGGCCCGGTAATCGGTGCCGTTTAGCTTTTCCATCATCGCCTTATCCGAGCTGTTGTCAAAATAGAGGCTGCGTATGGTATACCGGTTGTGCGCCCCCACATGCTCGTCATAGCGCATTAGATGAACCAGTTTGCTGCGCAGAATCTGGCAGTCCAGCGCGGTGATTTGATGCTTTAGTTCGTTGCGGCCATCCATAAAGCCCTTCCTTTCCATTAATATTGCCTGCCTGCGCCTGGGCGGACAAGAAGCCGCCGGCTCAAATCTTTAAAGTAGGCCCAGTATATAAAGTGAACCTTAAACTTAAATTAAAAATAGGGCTCCCCGATAAAGCCGTTACAAAAATTTTGAAGTCCGTTAACATTTACACGGATTTCACCTT